>WNFT01001800.1_pt1 | contig 25624 bp, 18 predicted proteins | sample 5400191 | NCBI WGS metagenome assembly WNFT01 (sample SAMN13153359, study PRJNA577476) | soil metagenome | isolation source: 80 cm saprolite under Madrone tree | place: USA:California | collected 2016-06-14 | reverse complement strand
ACTCAGGGCGGGTTGGGGACGACCCGAGACCGCTGAGTCATTTAACAATGACTGCTCATGGGTCGCGTTCGAGTTTTTCGAAAGCGCCTGCGCGGTACTTCGCTCAATCTCATTTAACATCGACGTCGCCGGCGCAGGGTCAACTCTTGGCTTGTCCGGCAAAACATCTTGCGTGTCGTCGGGCATGGCCGTCGTCGCCTGAACTTCCTGCAATAGCGCATCGAACGATTTCTTCTCATCCGGCAATTGCACGTTTGTCTTGTCCGGCTCCGGCTTTGCTGCCGGATTAGTCTGATCCAGGCTCGCCTTGTCCAGGGCAGTCTGGGTATCAATCGGCTTCACTTTGAACACGGGCGGCTCACTTCTTGGAGCCAGAGCCAGGTCCGCAGGCGCGAAACGCGTTTGATAAAGATAAAAGCAGAGCAGGCAATGGAGCGCGAGCGACAACACCAGCCCCAAAAAGAGCCAGTTTCGCTGGCCGGTCGCGTTTAACAAAGCGTCGTTGTAATCTGAATCCGGAAGCGCCATTTCTTTATCAACGAACCGGCAACGTCCGCGCCTTGTCAACCGTCTCGAGTGCGGGCAACGAAAGCCCGCGCCGCCTGCCGAATCTGCTCGGCTACGTTTGCCTCAGGCGCGACAAATTTCGGCGTGAACCAGGGAAACAACCCAATCAAATCGTGCGTCACAAGGATCTGCCCATCGCAGTCTTTCCCTGACCCGATTCCGATAGTTGGAATTTGGATTGCCTGCGAAATCATCTTCGCCGTTTCAGGGGCAACAATTTCCAGCACTACGGAGAATGCTCCGGCTCTCTCGACTGCGCGCGCATCCCGCAACAGCGCTTCGGCCTGTTCCTGCGTGCGACCTTTCACTTTGTAGCCACCCTCCTCGCGCACGCTTTGCGGCAGCATTCCAATGTGCCCCATGAACGGGATCCCAGCCGACACGATCGCCTCAATTTGCGGAACGTGATTTACGCCGCCCTCAAGTTTGACCGCTTGCGCGCCCGCCAACATGAACAAGCGCGCTGTCTCAACGGATTGTTCTGCTGTGTCGTAGCTGTGAATCGGCATGTCCGCGACGATCAGCGCGCGTTTTACCCCGCGGGCGACGGCGCGAGTATGATGCAACATTTCATCCAGAGTTACCTGGGTCGTATCTTCGTAGCCGAGCACAACCATCCCGAGCGAATCGCCGACCAGGATAATGTCGAGGCCGCTTTCATCGAGCAGGCGCGCGGTTGGATAATCGTAGGCAGTCAGCGCGGTGATGCGTTGGCCGCTCTGCTTCATTTCACGAAATTTTTCTGTCGCGTTCACTCTTGCGAATCGTGGAGGGTCGAGTCCTGCGCGAGAGCACGGCGTCGCAGAAGCTCCATCCTCCAATTCAAATTACCATTTGTCGGTCAGACGCGTTATTTTAGCCGGGTCGGGCAATTGCGCGAGTAGCTCACCTACACTTTTTGTTTGTCCGGGCAAACGCAAATCCGGCGCGATGTCGCACAATGGTTGCAGCACGAATTTACGCTCGGTCATCCGGGGATGTGGTAATTGCAACATTGCGTCGTCTCGGCGCTCACTGCCACAATACAACAAATCGAGATCTATCGTGCGCGAGACGTTCCGCTCATGGTTGCGTTCTCTTCCGAGGGCTCGCTCGATTTCTTGGAGCGCTTCCAAAAGCGCGTCGGCCGATTTCTCGAACCCAACTTCAATAACTGCGTTGTAAAAATTCTGCGCTCCGGGTTCGCAATCGACCGGCGACGTTTCATAAATCGCTGATTGCACAATTAGTCCGGTTGCGCCATCCAGCGCTCGAATTCGATCCCGCGCATTTTGAAGATTCGCGAGGCGGTCGCCAAGATTGGATCCCAGCGCAATCGCCGCTCTCATGCTGAGATTCCCTGTAGAGTCAGGCGTGCCGCCTGCAAATCAAAAAAAGCAGCCGACACGGCTGCCACTACAGACCCAGCACATCGCGCATGTCATAAAGACCGGGTGATTTCCCAATGACCCATTGCGCTGCACGCAGGGCGCCGCGCGCGAATGTTTCGCGGCTGCTCGCCCGATGAGTCAGCTCGACCCGCTCACCCTGTCCGGCAAAAATTACCGTATGATCGCCCACCACGTCGCCGCCGCGAACGGAATGTATGCCAATCTCCGATTTCTCGCGCTCGCCAATTATTCCTTCGCGCCCGTGCTGCAATTTTTCTGCGTTGCGCGCCCGCTGCAAAATTTCTGCCAGCGTTTTCGCCGTTCCGCTTGGCGCGTCTTTCTTCAAACGATGATGGGTCTCCACAATTTCGAGGTCGAAATTTTCGCCCAAGATTTTTGCCGCCTGTTCCGTCAACGAAAAAAGCGCGTTCACGCCGATGCTGAAATTTGAAGCGAACACGACCGGAATTTTCTGCGCTGCCGTTTCAATCGCTTGCTTCTCTTTAGCCGAATGTCCGGTTGTTCCGATTACGAGGGCAGTACTCGATTTTACCGCCGCGGCGCAAACAGCTTCAGCGGCCGCCGCACTACTGAAATCAATCAGCACATCCGCATCCGCCGACGTGATCCGATCGCCCAGATCCGATTTTGCAACAATCTTCGCGTTCTCGCTCGCAGCGACGCTTGCAATCGCCTGCCCCATGCGGCCGGCCGCGCCGACAAGTGCAATACGAAGTTTTGTCATCGCCTTCGTCTTACCTGCCGCTGTTGTAGCTGCCGGTGTCTCCAGCGGCAGGACCAGGAATTCTGCCGCCAGCGACGGCGGCAGCTACAAGTAGAGCATTATTTGCCTTCAAATTTCTCCAGAGTTTTGCGCAAACGCGCCTGATTTGCGGCACTCATTTCGCAGAGCGGCAACCGTACTTCCGCTGAGATTGTCCCGCGCCAGGACAATGCGGTCTTTATCGGAACCGGATTCGGTTCGATAAACAAATCTTTGAACAACCAGTAAAGTTCGCGATGCAATCGCTCCGCCCGTTTGAGATCGCCGTTCGCGAAAGCGTCTACCAGGTCGCACATCTCACGCGGCAATAAATTCGACGCTACGCTCACTACGCCGACCGCGCCGGCCGCCAAAAACGGGAGGGTCAATCCGTCGTCGCCGCTCAATACCGTGAACGCGTCCGGCAAACGCGCGCGCAATTCACTCACCCGATCGACGTTTCCCCCAGCTTCCTTGATTGACACGACGTTCGGGCAATCGCCCTGAATTCGCGCCACCGTTTCCGCAGCGATATCAACACCGCATCGTCCCGGAATATTGTAGAGCATCAGACGAAGCGGAGTTGATTTCGCAATCTCGGAAAAGTGACGAAACAAGCCTTCCTGGCTTGGTTTGTTGTAGTAGGGGGCAACCAGGAGTGCACCATCAACGCCGAGTTTTTCTGCCTCTTCGGTGGCGGCAATTGCTTCCCGCGTCGAATACGACCCCGTCCCAGCAAGAACCAGGCACCGCCTGTTCGCAGTTTCAATGGCGCAATGAATCACCTCTTTGCGTTCGTCGTGGGTCAGCGTGGGCGATTCGCCCGTCGTTCCAACGGCAATGATTCCGTCGATGCTGGCCGCGATCTGCGATTCGATTAGATTCTGCAGCGCGTTGAAATCAATCGCGCCTTCGCGAAAAGGCGTGACCAGAGCGGTGAAAGTGCCGCGAAACATTGGCGGATTTTAAGACGCCACATCGTCTTTGTCATGTCGAGCGCAGTCGCCTGCGGCACCATAGCTTTATGCTAAGGGGGGAGACAGTTCTCGTCTCAATGGTAAGAGATTCCTCGACTTCGCTCGGAATGACAGGTTGGAAGGCGAAATAAATCGCCCCTCACAATTCAATCGTGCCCTCGAAAACAAACTCGGCCGGCCCGTTAAGAGTGACATCGGTGAATCGCTCGCCGTTGCGGCGAAAATCGACATTTAATTCGCTGCCGCCGCGCACCAGGACGCCAATGGGCCCCTCGGTTTTTTCCGTTGCGGCAAAAATGAGCGCGCTTGCCACGACGCCAGTGCCACAGGCGAGTGTCTCGTTTTCCACTCCACGCTCATAAGTGCGGATTGCGATTTTGTTTCCTCCCCGTTTTTCCAGGAAGTTTACGTTGGCGCCTTTGGGCGAAAACATCTCATGTTGCCGGATGGCTGCGCCCTCGCGCAACACGTCAATCTCTTCGATGTTCTCGACTGGAATAACAACATGCGGAACTCCGGTGTTAACGAAGTGGATAGCCTTGTTTCCGGAGCCGACCAGGAGCCTGACATTCAGCTTTAAATCGGTCGGCTCGCTCATGTTCAAAGTCACAAGCTCGCCATGAAGTTGTGCGGCAATGATCCCGGCAGGCGTCTCAAACGAAACTTTTTTACCTGCATCAGCGACTTTCTCAACGAAACGGGCAAAACAACGCGCGCCATTGCCGCACATTTCTGCTTCGCCGCCGTCACTGTTGTAGTAACGCATCCGAAAATCAGCGCTGTTGGTCGCTGGCTCGACCAGCAAAACCCCATCCGCCCCAACCCCGCGATGACGATCACAAATTTTCGCGATTTGCTGCGCGCTCAATTGCACGTTGCCGGCGCGATTGTCGATCATGACAAAATCGTTCCCCGCCCCATTCATCTTGGTAAATCGCAGCATGCGATTCGTGTACCACAGGGCTGCATCAATGCCAACCGCGAGATGGAGCGAGCTACGCCGTCACCCTGAGCGAAGCGAAGCGGAGTCGAAGAATCCCGTGGCACCATCTTTACGCTCTCGCATCGGGATTCCTCGGCTTTCGCTCGGGATGACAGGACGGTTAACGACCTTTGCGCGTTTTGCGCATCGCCGACACGATCGGCGTAACAAATTTAGCGACGCGATCGGCCAGATCGTCGGCGTCTCCAACCTTTCCAATTAAATCGACAATCGCGCTTCCGACCACGACGGCGTCGGCAACGCGAGCCACCGTAGCCGCCTGCTCTGGATTCGAAATCCCAAAACCAACCGCGACTGGCAAATCCGTGTGCCGGCGAATGAGTGCGAGTTTCTCTTCGAACGCTTGCGCAACTGAATCGCGCGCCCCCGTCACGCCTTCGCGCGAGACGTAATAAATAAATCCGCGGGCGGCTTTCGCGATGAGGGCGATCCGATCCGGCGGCGTGGTCGGCGCAATCAGTCGGATCCGGACAACATTTCGCGCCCTCCCGCTATCCCCAATTCTCGAACTTGACTGCTTTAAACAGTCACCTTGTCCGGTGTCCGTATCTTCTTCGGGCGGCAGATCGAGGATGAGCAAACCATCTACACCGGCGTCCGCTGCGGCCTGATTAAATTTTTCAATGCCGAATCTGAAAATCGGATTCAGATAAGTGTAAAGCACAATCGGGATCTCGGAAGCACGCCGAATCTCGCGTACACAATCGAGTACGCCCTGCGCAGTTGCTCCGGCTTCCAGCGCGCGTTGCGCCGCCAGTTGGTTGACAATGCCATCCGCCAGCGGATCGGAAAATGGCAAGCCAAGCTCGAGTAAATCCGCTCCGTTTCTCTCCAGAGCAAGCGCGATCTCGACGGTGCGGGCAAAATTTGGATCGCCCGCACAAATGTACGGGATGAAGCCCGCACGGTTTTCGTCGCGGCACCGGACAAAAAGACGTTCGATTCGTTCTGACATCGCTGGCATTCTTAGCCCAGATTCAGTCCGCGTGAAACGATGACGCTCAGCACCCTGGCAAATGGTTACATTCTGGGCTGGTCGGTGGCCTGGTCGCCCGGGCCGATTAATGCCGAAATGATTCGGCGCGGTTTGCCACCGAAGGATCGCGGCGGCGGATTCTGGTCCGCCTGGCCGATTGGTCTTGGCGCGTGCACCGGCGATTTCATCTGGGCATTTGGTGTTTCCGTCGGCGCCGGGGCCCTGCTCAACTCGGTCGGGATTCGGCGTGTGCTAGCGATCGTAAGTCGCGCACTGCTCTTATTCCTGGCGGTTCGTTTCGCCATCGGGGCGTGGAAAATCTATCGCGCCCATTGCAGCGTCGAGTTTCAAGCGCTAAAAAGCGAACGGCGCGGCGGTTTCTTGTTTGGTCTTTTTGTGGTGTTGATGAGTCCGTGGAACCTCGGCTTCTGGCTGGCCGTCATCGGCAGTCAGCCCGCGCAAAGCGCAAGTGTGCGACAGTCTCTCGCCATCGCGGTCGCGGTTGTTCTCGGTGCGCTAACCTGGGGCGTGGTCTTATGCATTGCGCTAAAATTCGGCGCGCATATTTTCTCTCATCCAAACTGGCAGGTCGCTACCGAAGCCATCACCGCTGTGGTTATGTTATGGTTCGCCATTCGGCTCCTATTCCATTTTCCATGAACCCGATTACCGAACCACGGACCGCAACGATGACGATTAACGAGATCTATCACTCGATTCAGGGTGAGAGTACATGGGCGGGACTTCCATGCGTGTTTGTGCGGCTGACCTTCTGCGACCTGCGCTGCACTTACTGCGACACCGCCTATGCCTTTTACGAGGGCGAAAAGAAAACGTTGTCCGAGATTACGACCAAAGTTTTGAAATTCGATTGTCCCTTGGTCGAAATCACCGGCGGCGAGCCGTTATTGCAAAAGAATGTCCTTCCCTTGATGAGCGCGCTGGCTGATGCCGGAAAGACGGTACTGTTGGAAACGAGTGGGGCACACGATATCGCGAAGGTCGATCGACGGGTACATCGCATCATGGATTTGAAAACGCCGGGGAGTGGTGAATGCGAACGCAATCTGTGGTCGAACATCAAGCATCTGACCACGCGCGACGAAGTGAAATTCGTCGTCGGCTCGCGTGAGGATTACGAATGGTCTCGGGAAAAAATGCGCGAACACAATCTCTCGGAGCGCTGTCACGCCGTTCTATTTTCACCTATTTTTGGCCGGATCGAGCCACGCCAAATTGTGGAGTGGATGCTGGCCGATAATCTGGCAGCGCGCTTTCAACTGCAGATGCACAAATTTATTTGGGCACCCACGACGCGCGGGGTTTGAAGATTCCTTGGAGCTTGAATTCCGGAGCATTGGGATTTTTGCTGGAGATGGGAAGTTCAGGACAATGACAGGCGCCAAGCCGAAACTTTGGATTGTCATTTCGCGGCCGGACCGGTTGCCGACAGCGATCGCGGTGGCACAGGCGGTTCGCGCACAATTTCCGGGCGGAGTCCATTTGCTGCGCGAAGATTCAAAATGGTGGGATCGGGCGCACTGGCAGCCTTATGCGGGACGATTTGACGAGATTCATGCTTTCCCGCGCGTGAATACCTGTCGTGGTTTGCGTGATTTGCCACGGCTTTACCGCGAATCCGCCGGAAGGCGCGAGGCAATCGCGCAGCTGCCAATCGATAAAGAGCGCGATCTCATTGTTTGCGTGGGCGGGATTCTGACCATTTCCAACGCGACGATTTCGGCGCATCCGGAGGCGAAGAAGATGCTTTGCGTCGCAGAAAAAGTTTATCGCACCGAACGCTTCATTTCAAGCCGCGCATTAACCCGGGTGGCGACGGGGTGCGGGTCGAGCGTCTGCAAAAGAATCCGGACTCGCTCTACCATCGAATTGTAGTGATGAGTAACGGCGGGGCCGATGTCTCGAACAATCCGGAAATCATTGGCGCCAAATTTCCCAGTGTGTCCGAGCTCCAAAATCTGCCGCAAGTGAGCGACAAGAACGGCGATGGTTCGAGTCGACAGGTGATTTTTTTCGGCACGCCCTTCCTCCTAATTCATAACGTGTCACCTGATGTTTATGTCGAGCGACTCAATTCCTGTCTCGATTATTTGCGGCGGAATTTCAACGGGCACGCTTTGATTTATCGTCCGCACCCGAACGAGACGAACGAAGCTGACGGACTAAAACTCGACGGCTTTCGGATCGAAGACGATCGCGAAGCCGCTGAGCTTTATTTCTTGAGGAACTATCAAACTATCGCCGCCGTTTTCTCGGTCTCTTCGACAGTATCACGGACGGCGTTGAACAATGGAATCAATGGCTATGCGATGTATCCGGTCTTTCCGTTCACCACCCAGCAAACAGAATTCTTTGCGGGCGTGATGGGTGATGTGCCGGTTGAGTTTACCATTCGCGATCTGAATTCTCCGCCGATTCCGTATCAACCGATCGTAGCGGAAAGCGGGCGCAGCTTTGCGGAAGCGATGAGAACAGCGGCGGAAATACACCCGGTAGGGACGCATCTCCGAGGCGTCCCAAACATCCCTTGAAGACAGATTCGAGGGACGACCCGGAGAGTCGTCCCTACCGCGATGTGATTGGGCGACGGGCTTTGCCTCATGATCCGCCGCTTTTCGTCGACGCTAGCAAGGAGATTTTCTTTATAACAATCTGCTGCAAGAAACGTGGCACAAACCAGCTTTGCTTTCCCGAAGTCGCATCAGTCCTATTCCAAGCGACGCAATTTTACCAACGCCAGCAGAGATGGTTTGTTCCCGTTCTTCTTTTGATGCCGGACCATGTTCATTTCCTCGCTAGCTTCTCGATGAATGTGAAGATGACGAATGTTATTGCCAGTTGGAAGCGCTTCACCTCGAACCACACCAAGATTAATTGGCAGCGTGACTTTTGCGATCATCGCCTGCGCGAAGACGAAGGTTGGCGCGAAAAAAGCGACTACATCTTGCAGAACCCAGTTCGGGCTGGCTTGATCGAGAAATACGAAGATTGGCCGTACGTCCTGTTGCCGGCCGAAAGGTAGGGACGCATCTCCGAGGCGTCCCAAATATCCCTTGAAGACCGATTCGAGGGACGGCTCGGAGAGCCATCCCTACCGCCGGGAAGCTAATGCTTCGGCGCGCGCACGGTGCCGGTCTCAATCGCGAGCTTGCACTGCTCGACAATCCGGTTCGCGGTTTCTTCCACCATTTGCTCTAGCAACATCCGCAGATGCGTGTTCCGCCGATAATCAGCCGGCGCTATGTGTTTCACCCGATCGGCGTGGGTAGACAGCTGGTAGCACTTTTTGAAACCAACCCGTGCCGAATCGTCAGGATTGTAGACCGCGATTGCCTGCCCGCCGTTTTTCTTCATCACGGTGAAGCACGGCACGTCGGTCGGACCGTCACCGACATAAATCATATTGGGGAAAGGAATCGGCCGAATTTCAGGGTCCATGTGATCATTCACGTCCTGCGCCATATCGAGAAAGCCTTTATTAATGCGAAAAAGAAACTGCGTCTTTTGCGTGTGACTAATGACGCGTTTCGGGAAAGTAATGCGACCTTCGGGATCAGTGGCGAATTCGCAACCGAAAATAGCACGCACATAAGGCGCCAACCGGCTGCCATCGATCAATACCTTCATTCCAGATGAAATGATGTAGTGTTCGACGGTGATGCCGTGGGCGGTATGCTCGGCAGTGAGCAAACCTTCCCCGCCGCGAAACTCCTCAAACATCTCCGGCAATCCTTTGTAGAAGTTAAGTTTCGCCCCGAGTTTTTTGAGTTCTTCGCTGGTTGGCCGATCCATCCCGAGCTGATCGAGCAGGACCTTCATATAGGCGAGCTCATTGTCGTAGCCTTGGTCGCGCACTAGGTCAGAACAACGCCGCCAGAAAATCTCGCTGTTAATTCCAAATGCCGGAAACATCACCTCGTCCTGCATGTAGCTCGGACTCAGTGTTTGATCGTAATCATAGACGATGGCGATGGTGTTTTGCGGAGCGGACATGGAGGGACGTGATTCGTTAAAACGTTACATCGTTACATCGAGAATTAGATTAACAATAACGGTTCTCGATTCACGATTCACGATTCAACGAGTTTCCTATCCGGGAAACAAAATCATCGAACAACTCATCATAAATCTTTCCGCGCTCGGGATGGTATTGCACTCCGAGAGCGAAGGGATAGTCGCTCAGTTTTACCTGCTCGATGATGTCATCGGTTGCGCACCACGATTCCACTTCGAGACCGGCGCCCAATTTGTCGACCGCCTGGTGATGCGAGCTATTCACTTTTTCAAAGCGATGACGCGTCCGGTGATCCGATCGCAGCGGTTGGATATCATGCGTCTTCTGCTCCGGCAGGTTATGGCCAGCGATGTCGAGATGAAGGGTACCGCCGAGCGCGACATTGAGCGTTTGCATTCCTTTGCAGATCGCGAATATCGGAAGCCCGCGTTCGATCGCTTGCTTGATGGCGTCGAGTTCCCACCGATCCCGATCGGGATTCACATCCTTTTCGATCACGGAAGGATCGGGAACAGGCTGGTTCAAGAACTCGGGAGCAACATCGGGCCCGCCAGTTAGCAATAACCCGTGCAATTTTTCGAAGGGAACTTTGCGCTTGGCCACATTCCACACTTTCACGTCCGAATAACGCGACAGGAAAGGCGCGAAGTATTTCTCATCCGAGCGCCGCATCCAAGTGGCGAGATTACGCATCCCACAAATTGCCGTCATTCCGAGCGAAGTCGAGGAATGCCGTGGCGAAGGCTAAAGGTAACGCGGCGAGATCCCTCCCAGCCTTCGCCTGACGCTACGGCGCGGCAAGCGACTTGCGCTCGAGATGACGGTTCTAACGCCCCAGAATGATGAAGATGCCGGCGAGAAGCGCGATGATTCCTGGAATGACGCCAAAATAGAATCCGAAAACTCCGATGAGGCCTACAAGAATCAAATAGACCGCGAGTAACAGCATTCCGATGTTTTTGTTGAAGGTCATGGCCCGAGCATGAAGCAAGGAGCGTGGAGCGTCGAGTGGGAACCTCCCTGCTCCTAGCTCCTTGCTCTTAGCTCCCCTCTACAGCCCCATCAATTCCCGGACGTATTTCACCGGCGGGCTGCCAAAGGAAATGACGGTGTCGTTATAGCTTTTGAGATTGAAGGCTGTGCCGTCTCTGGCTTTGGCACGATCGCGCAAGTCAAGGTGCTCGGCCACACCGACGAAATAGGTCGATAGTTGCGCCGAGCTAAGCCGAGCGCGCTTCCATTTCGCGACGGCTTCGCCTTCCTGCTGGAAACCTTCTTTCATCATCAAATCCATCGCTTCTTTTTCGCTCATGTTTTTAGCGTGAATCCCCTGATCGATGATGGCATTGCAAATCACACGCAATCGCATTTTCAACTGCTGCATTTTCACTTCTGGCCCGCCATAGCCCAGCTCTGCCATCATTTGTTCGCAATAGACGGCCCAGCCTTCGATGAACGTTCCACTGCGAAAAATGGCCCGAACCAAGGTCGGCGCGCGGAATTCGTTGGCATGAGCCAGTTGCAAATAATGGCCAGGCATCGCTTCATGCACGGTCAGGTCGCGGCACATGTAATTGTTGTATTCCCTGAAGAATGATTCCTTGCGCTGAGTGTTCCAATCTTTCGGGGTCGGTTCGACCGCGAAAAATGTTTTGCCATTCTGCTCCAGCGGCCCTGGAGAATCGCAATAGGCAATCCCCTGCCCGCGCTTGAACTCTGGCATAACAATGACCTCAAGCGGCTTCTCCGGCACCGTAACGACGTCGCGCTGCTTGGTGAAGTCAGTCGCTTCCCGCACAATTTTTTGCGCGTAGCTGACGATGGTATTGTCGTCGGGATGCTGCTCGGCCAGCTTGTCCAGCACGGCAGCCGTGACTTTCTTTTTGTCTTCTAACGTGGCTTTGCCAGCATTCGGGAAATATTTTTTGTAAAGTGGAAGCGCGGTTTCGTAGATCGCCTTTTGGGTTTGCGCCAAGTCCGTTTGGGCGCGCTGCATGATCTCTTCCATCGATAGATCGGAAGCGAGAGCAAAGCGCAATTTCTTGCGGAACTTGTCAGCGCCCAGGCGAAAATCACCGTCAGAGCGCGGGAGCAAATCTTTTTGCAACCATGTTCTGTAATCTTCCAGTGCCTTGGCCGTTTTTTCCTGGATTGGTCCGAGATCCTTTGCCACTTGCGGCGCCTGATTAAGCAAGGGCGAAAGACCTTCCCGCACTAACGAGATTGCGCCCTGGGTCTGCTCGATCGCAGTCTCGGTATAGATTTTTGGTGAGTGTTTTAAGTTCGCTTTGGCTTGGGCGATGACTGCGGGAATTCCTTCCAGGCGTTTCCGCAGATTCGGAATTCGCTGCTCCGCCGGCGCGAAATCGCGCGCCACCAGCAAATAGATGCTATTGGCCAGACTTTGATTGTAAACCAGCGGATTCCATTCCCATTCCCTCAGTTCTTCGATGTCGAAAAATTCGTTGTCGACGTTGTCCTTTAGGAGTCGAATATCGACTCTGTTTGCGCCGGTCAGTTGGGAGAGCTCATTGAATGCTTCAAGCTGCTGTCGCGTCTGTTTGGCGCGCGCCAGTTCCTGGGCGCGCGTTTCTGCGGAGTAATCAGTCAGCTTATCATCAAACCGGTGATCGCCGAGTTCGGTAGCGTCTTCCGGATGCGAGGCCAGGAATCCCTCAATGTAATCGTGTGTGATCTGTTGGAACTGTTCGTCCTGCGGAGTAGCGTGGAGGTTGGTAAATGGAATAGCTAACGACAAAAAGGTTCCGTAGAAAAGCAATCTCATAAATTGATGAAAACTACGCCTCTGGCTGGACGGCGAAACCGATTGCAGGTTCCGCCTCTCCGGCGACCTGAGCTTGATCCTGCAGGTATGTTCGGCCTTTGTAAAAAGGAGCTATGATGGCAAATAGCACGGCCGTCCCTAACATCACCCAAACGAAGAACATGAAGTAGCTGGCTCCTTGTAACTTCACCGTGCCGTCAGGATTTTGAATTAAGAAATTGACCGCAGCGGTGAACACGTTGCCCAGCGATACGGCGAGCAAATACGTGCACATGACGAGAGACTTGAGTTTCACCGGCCCTTGGGTGTAGGAGAACTCGAGGTGCGTCGGCGACACCAGAGTTTCGCCCGCGGTCAGGATCACGAAGGCCCAAATCTGCCAAATGATGCCCGGTCGCGCGCCACCGTCGATACGCGTTTGAATCATCGCTACGAGAAAAAACGAGGCCGCGGTGACGAAGAAGCCGGCCCCGATTTTCCGCAGCGGCGTCAAACGAACAAATTTTTCAACAAAGGGATAGAGCCAGTATGAAAAGAGAGGAAGCATGATCAAAATAAAAATCGGATTGACCGTCTGAATCTGCGACGACAACCAGTCGACCCCGAATAGATGTCGATCCATCGATTCGGCTTGAAGAATCCACGAAGAAAAATTTTGCTGCCACAACGCCCAGAAAATAGCAACGAACGGGACAGGCATCAGCACGTTAAGAATAATCTTGCCGGTTTCCTTGTTGAAAATCTCGCGCGCATAGGTTCGCAGACCGACGGGCGGAATATGCACAAATTTCTTTCGGCCCATCCAAAAAATGACGGTTGCGACCGCCATGAAGACACCAGGCAGCCCAAAGGCAACATCGGGACTGTGCAGTCGCGGGCTCACCAGAAAATCTGCTACCGAAACCGGCAACAAATTTCTGAGCCAATCCCAGATTGAGCCCGGCTCGAGCAGCCAGGGAATAAGAAGCGTCGAAAAAGCCGACCCGGCGTTGATGGAGAAGTAAAACCAATTAAAAACGCGCGTCAGCAAATGCTTGTTCGATTCGCCAAACTGGTCGCCGACGTTGGTCGAGACGCACGGTTTGATGCCACCGGCACCTATCGCGATCAAAACCAAACCAATCGCAAGTAAATAGCGCGGCTCGATCGCGTGAGCAACGGGCGAACCCATCAACGCGAGGGTAAGATGTCCGAGGCAGTAAACAATCGAGATCCAGAAGACGACCTTAAATTTCCCGAAAACCGCGTCGGCAAGGATCGCTCCGAAAATCGGCAAAAAATAAAGTGTGGAAACAAACGTGTGATACCACGCTTCGGCCTTTGCCGGCGGCATCACGCTCAAGTGACCCATCTTGTCCAAAAGATATTTGGTCATGAAGATGGTCAGGATGGAGTTCATCCCGTAATAAGAGAAACGCTCGGCCGCCTCGTTACCGACGATGTAAGGAACGCCCGGCGGCATGGTGGTGATTTTGGGCGGCGACGTCAGGTATTCTTGCTTGGCCATAATTGCTCTCGCTACGGTCGTTTCTCAGGGAAAAATTTCACCGGCGTAGCTGTGGCCGACCCAGCCGGTGTGGCACCGGGCCTGGGGTTGTTCGACGCTGTCATCAGCTCCCTTTGCACTTCGGGATATTCGCCGACTTGATGTTTTTCACAGGAAATGGAGAGGAGGAGCGCAGCTCCGATCAAGAAAATGCCTGTCCGTGATGCCGCCCCCATGAGTAAGGTCGCACACTAACGAGTAATCCCGCTGTCGCGCAACCAAAACTCACTGGTCTCGTTGAGAAGCTTCAAATCCCAATTTCCAGGGAAACCAACAGATCCCAAATGTGCGCTCGTTGAGGCATGCCTGGCTGCAAGCAGCGGGCAAGATGCCCGCTGGCCCCACAGCCAAGATGGCTGTGCTACCCTTACGGCGACAGGATATACGCTTCCACCAGAGCGTTGCCAGTCGTGTTGTTTTTCCCGCGCACGATCGCAGTGGTGTTGTCAGCGGGACGAACAATGATGATGGCCGACTCATTGGTATTGGGCGGCGCGAATCCGCTGGCCTGGATCTCTGCCTGCTGGCTGTCCTGCCAGTTATCGTTGGAGGTGATCAGTGTCCCATTACCATCGCGAAGCTCCAAGGTCGGATCCGCCAGAACATTCGGAACACCAAACTGCGAGAGAGTCGGTCCCAAGGCGCGTACAATCACCCGCACAATACCGTTACCGGAGATAAAACCTCCTATCATCACATTCTGGTTAGTATCCACAAAACCTCTCGTACTAATATTCGTTAGGGTGATAGCGGGACTCTGATCTACATCATAAGCCTCGATCAGACCGATTCCGGTTGTATTATTTTTCCCGCGGACGATGCCGGTGTAGTTGCCCGGCGTGAAGGTATGCAGAATGGCCGACTCCAGGTCATTGGGCGGGGCCAGACCGGTCGCGGTGATGGCAGCTTGCTGGGTATCTTTCCAATTATCGTTAGACGTAATGAGCGCTCCGCTGCCATCATGCAGCTCGAGCGTCGGATCAGCCAATACTCCAGTGACACCGAACTGGGTCAAAGTTGGCCCGAGGGCACGCAACAGCACGACCTTGTTGCCGGTCCCGCCAATGATAAATCCGCCAATTAGCACACTGTTCCCGGTCAGCACTTCCATTCGTGTGGAGACGTTGATTAATTGCCCAATGGCTCCAGAAAACTCCGACGTGTTGCCCATTGGGTCGGTCGCGGTCGCCGTTACTCGCCGGCCCGCAGCGATCTGCGGAACCATGGCGGTAAAATTGGCATTCCCACTGGCATTTGTCGTGGCGTTCTTAAATCCGAGGAAGATCTGACCCTCGCCGTAGCTGGAGGGGTCAATCGCGTCGTTGGCGAAAAACTCGATGCGATAGGTCGTGCTGGCAGCGCTATTCAGTCTCCCGGTGATGTTAGTCATCCCACCGCCGCTCGAGACACTCTCGAGGACCGGAAAATTTTGCAGGTTGTTAGCACCCGTGTCGGCGTCGCCCAGATCGTTTGGTGTGACGCGGAAGGAATTTTCCGTTACACTGGGAAGGTCGATTCCGAGGCCGGCATTGGAAAAGATGGAGTTGCCCAGGATAGCATCGCCGGTACCAGAGCTGATCAGATAGACGCCAGAACTGTTTGTAATACCCGCATTTTTTTGGCCGTTGAAGGCAATGAGATTGCCTGCGCCAGCCAGGGTGCCACCGATCGTATCGTTGCTATCCTGGACGAAGATGCCACTGGCGCCGTTGCCCAGGTTAGCAGTTCCATTTACATCGGTGCCGATGTAGTTGCCTTGAATCAGAATATTCGAGCTCTGGAGAAGGATGCCGTTGTCGCCATTGGCGGAAATGATATTGCGCGCTCCCGCAGTCGTGCCGCCGATGGTGTTAATGCCTGTCGGTTCTTGAAAGGCGAAGATTTGCACGCCGCCGGCCACGTTTCCCAGAGCTACCGTGCCGGTGATATCCGTGCCGATATAGTTGCCCTGGATCAAATTGCCCGTCGTTGTGGAATCAAGAGTGAATCGGATGCCGTACCCGGAACTGCTGCCGGAAATGATATTGCGTGCGGCGGGGGTCGTTCCGCCAATCGTGTTGTTGCTACCGTCAAAGACTATGCCGCCATTGTTAGGGACTGCCGCCGTGCCGGCAGCATTTGTGCCGATGAGATTGCCCTGAACAATCAGGCCGTCTGTCGCACTAGCCGTAATGCTATAGCCGCTATTGCCGGAAATGACATTCCCGGCTCCGGCCGCCGTGCCGCCAATGAGATTGTTGGGCGCACGAAGGAGGCTAATGCCGGTGGTGTTGCCGCCCAGCGTTGCACTGCCCGTGGCCTTGATCCCGATGAAGTTACCCTGAATCGTGTTCCCGCTCGCAGCACTTTCACGAAGATTGATGCCGAGACCTCCATTTGAAAACGTGACGTTGCGGGCTCCGGCGACGGTGCCTCCGATCGTATTGTTCGCTGTCAGAATGTCTATGCCCGGTACGCCCAAAATGGCAGAGCCGGCGGCATTCGTGCCGACGTAGTTGCCTTGAATCGTGTTGCCGTTCCCGCCGCTAATTTCAATGGCGTTATTGCCGCTACTGCCCAGAATGACGTTGCGCGCTGCCGCAGTCGGGCCGCCGATGAGGTTGTTGCCGCCTGCCTCCACCGAAACACCTCCCGTGTCGTGCAGGTCTGTATCACCTGCGGGATTGGTGCCGAGATAGCAACCTTGAATCGTATTGCCGGCTCCGATCAATCGAAATGCATAACCCGGATTAAAGCTGGCATTGAAAAAACGATTAATGACCAAACCTTTGAAGGTGTTACCGGCGGAGTTCACGATAAAGGCGCCGCCAGGCGCATTGGTGCCGTTGATTTCGATGTGCAGAACGGCGTTATCGCCCACAGCCAGTGTGTTGGCGCTTGAACCCGGTTGCGTGTAGCCGTCAATAACAACCGGATCTGTAATTGTCGGCAGTGCTGTAAGCGGAGCAATGGTATGAACTCCGGCACCCGGAATATTGAAGGTTATTGTGTCCAGCACTCCGGCGCTGGCGTTCGAGTTCATGATTGCCTGGCGCAGGGATCCGGCGCCAGAGTCGGCTGTATTGGTCACATTGAGCGTCGCGGCATGAGCGGTCACATGTGCCCCGAGCAGGAAAACGCCGTAGATAACTGCAACGCTTTTACCTGCCTGCCGGCGAGGCGGTGCCAGAGAACGGACCGGACGAGGGCGTCTCAATTGCCGGTAAAACCTGAGCGGACCCCGCGCCTGCTGAATCGACCTTTGAACTTTCATAAGCATCTCTTATTTGCGAACACTTCTGTGGGTTCGCGTTTACCTGGCGGGAAGCAGGCCAGGCGCTTTTCTAGAGACGCTTAACGAACTTGACGCAAGAGCGAGTATTTCAGGAAGCGCAATCGCTGTAAACTACAATCAACAAGGAAATGACGAAGCTCGAAGAACGAAGCACGAAGGAATGACGAAGCACTAATAACGAAGGAATCAGACAAGAATCGGCTCGTCCGTGGTCAGTGGTCCCGTAGTCCTCCAGTTCCGCTCTCACCGGCTCACGGCGGCAGGATATAGCATTCGACCAGGGCGTTGCCGGTGGTGTTGTTTTTCCCGCTCACGATCGCCGTGGTATTGCCGGCAGGACGCACAATGATGATGGCCGACTCGTTGGCATTGGGCGGCGCAAATCCGCTGGCTTGAATCTCCGCCTGCTGAGTATCGGCCCAATTGTCGTTAGTTGCGAGGGAGGTGCCCTGCGCATCGCGCACGTCCAGCGTTGGATCAGCCAAGACATTGGGAACGCCAAACTGCGAGAGCGTGGGCCCCAGCGCACGCACAATCACCCGGACAATACCATTGCCGGAAATGAACCCTCCAATCATCACGTTCTGGCCGGTATCAACAAACCCGCGAGTACTAATGTTCGTTAGGGTCGTGGTAATGGCTTCATCTATATCGTAGGCTTCAACCAAACCGATTCCAGTGGTGTTGTTCTTCCCCCGCACGATCGCGGTGTAGTTTCCCGGGGTAAAGGTATGCAGGATGGCTGACTCCAGGTCATTGGGCGGAGCCTTCCCTGTGGCACTAATGGCCGCTTGCTGGGTGTCTTTCCAATTATCGTTAGAAGTAATGAGCGCTCCGCTGCCATCGTGCAATTCCAGCATCGGATCGGCCAAGACTCCATTTACACCGAACTGGGTCAGAGTAGGGCCAAGCGCGCGCAACAGCACAACCTTGTTGCCACTGCCCCCAATAATAAAGCCACCAATTAAGACACTATTACCTGTCAGCACCTCCATCCGAGTGGAAATATTAAGGAGCTGCCCAATTGCGCCGGAAAATTCCGAGGTGTTGCCGTTTGGATCAGTCGCGGTGGCGGTCACCCGCTGTCCCACCCCGATCTGTGAAAAGCTTTGACTAAAGGAGACGTTGCCGCTGCCGTTGGTGGTGACGTTCTTGAATCCAAGAAAGATCTGTCCTTCACCGTAACCGGTTGGATTAATCGTATCATTGGCGAAGAATTCGATCCGGTAGGTCGTGCTCGCGACGCTGTTCAGCCTGCCTGTAATGTGGGTCATCCCGCCGCTATCCGAGACCGACTCCAGCACGGGAAAGTTTTGCAGATTGTTCGCGCCGGTGTCGGCATCGCCAGCGTCATTGAGCGTTACCCCCCCGGGAGTGCCTGAATGGGTCAAATCAATCCCCAAGGCACCGTTGACGAAGATCGAGTTGGCCAAGATGGGCGTATTGGTGATCCCCTCGTCGAGGGCCACGCCATTTGCGCCATTATTTGCAATGACATTTCCGGCCCCGGCTGCCATGCCTCCGATGAGATTGTTGCTCCCAGCTGAGGCGAACTCAAAGCCTACGCCATTCCCGCCATTGCCCAGCGGCGTGCTCCCGTCTCGTCCTGTACCGATGAAGTTGCCCTGGATCAGGATGCCCGTAAGGCTGTTGACCCGAATGCCCGTAAACGCGTTTCCCGAAATGATGTTTCGCGCGGCGGGCGCGGTGCCGCCGATGACGTGGTTGTTGCCGCTAAGAACATCGATGCCGTGCCCGCCATTCGGGACAGCCGCCGTTCCGCCGGGATTAATGCCGATGAAGTTGCCCTCGATTTGATTGCCATCGCCGCCCGCTAGGACAATTCCCTGCCCGTTATTCCCGTTGCGCAAAAATCCGTTGATAACAAGGCCGCGCACTGTGCTGTTGCCGGTACTGATGTTCAGGCCGTTGGTGTCGGCCACGTTGGCCCCGTTCAGCTCGATCAACAGGACCGCGTTGTCACCGCTAGCCAGCGCGTTCTGGCTCGCCCCTGGCTGTGTGTAGCCGTCGATGATCACCGGGTCGGTAATCTGCGGGAGAGCGGACGTCGGACTGATCGTGTGGACGCCCGTGCCGGGGATGTTGAAGCTGATCGTATCCGCTCCGTACGTGCCAATCGCGACCACGTCCGCGTTGACATTGGCGTTGTTGTTCGCCGATGTGATCGCCTCGCGCAAGGTTACTAAACCGTCCACCGCGATCGCGTCTCCGCTACCCGTTACCGTGATGGTGGCCGCTTGAGTTGCGGCCGGCACCGCTGCAAGTGCCAGCAACAACGCGCACCCGAGCGCGAAGCTTGTCCCACTTGATGTCTTGATTGGTTGCTGATTAGCAGCGCTACAGGGCTTCGCAGCAAAAAAGGAATGGCTTCCCAACCGACTTGTTTCCTTCCCTGGTTGCTGAATCAAGTTCACGAATGACTTAGGCACCTTTTTTCTTTGCGAACCCGTTCCGCGATTCGCGCTTTACTTGGCGGGAAGCAGGCCAGGCGCTTTGCTGGAGGCACTCAACGAACTTGACGCAGCCGCGAGTATTTCAGGAAGCGCAACCCTTGTAAACAGAATTCAACGGCCCCCGTGTGCGGCCGTGCCATGGGCACCGTCTCTTAGAGGCGCAATTAACGCCGCCCGCCCTCAGCTTACGGCGGCAGAATATAGACCTCGACCAAAGCGTTGCCGGTGGTGTTGTTTTTGCCGCGGACAATCGCAGTCGTGTTGCCAGCCGGGCGCGTGACGATGATGGCTGACTCATTGGCGTTGGGTGGAGCGAATCCGCTGGCCTGAATCGCGGCCTGCTGCGTGTCCTTCCAATTGTCGTTAGAAGCCAAAAGCCCGCCGGCGCCATTGTGCAATGACGGTTCTAGTTGCGCGGTCTATGTCCTTTGATCGATTAGCGCACCTTAAGGCAAAGCGTAAACCTCTACCAGAGCGTTGCCGGTGGTGTTGTTTTTGCCGCGCACAATGGCGGTGGTGTTGCCAGCCGGTCTGGTAATGATGATAGCTGATTCCTTGGCGTTGGGTGGAGCGAACCCGCTGGCTTGAATCGCCGCCTGCTGGGTGTCCGCCCAATTGTCGTTTGAAGCGATCGTTGCACCATTGGCGTCGTGCAGCTCCAGTGTCGGATCCGCCAAGACATTGGTCACTCCAAACTGCGAGAGAGTGGGCCCCAGAGAGCGCACAATTACGTTAACGTTACCGTTACCGGAGATAAACCCACCGATCATCACATTCTGACCGATCTCAACAAAACCACGCGTACTAATATTCGTTAGCGTAGTCGCAGTTGCCATATCAATGTCGTAGGCTTCGACCAGGGCTACCCCAGTGGTGTTGTTCTTCCCGTGCACGATCGCGGTATAGTTGCCAGGAGCAAGGGTGCTGAGAATGGCCGACTCCAGGTTGTTGGGGGGCGCTTTGCCGGTCGCGGTGATTGCGGATTGTTGGGTGTCTTTCCAATTGTCGTTAGAAGTCAAAAGCGCACCGGCGCCATTGTGCAATTCCAGGGTGGGATCAGCTAACACTCCGGTAACACCAAACTGGCTCAGGGTAGGCCCAAGGGCACGCAGTAACACTTGTTTATTGCTGCTACCGGTGATGATGAAGCCACCAATGAGCACATTATTACCCGTCCCAACGCCCAGGCGCGTGGAAATGTTGAGCAGGTTCCCATTCCCGAAGCTGCCTCCGGCGGGAGGATGCAACCGCAAAATCCGATCTGACTGCGTGACCAAAAGCGTCCTGTCGCTGGGGTCCACGGTGACAAAGTCGCCGCGCGATCCACCGCTGGCAATTAGCGTCTGAGCACTGGTCGCTAGATCCACTTCCCAGACTTCGCCGAAGTTGGTGTTCACAAAGATTTTCCCCGCCAGCGAGCCGGCACCGAGTGCCGTGCCATCCACGGCACTGATCACGCCGGAGTCGAATACTTGCGCTTTGGTGGTGGTATCGAAACCGAAGATATGCTGGTGGGTGGAGACGTCGGCGGCATACAGCGTGAGTCCATCGCTGCTGAGCGCCAGACCGTCGGAAAGCACGCTGTTAAACGCGGTGGCCGTCTTCGCCACGGGGTCAACCTCGACAATGCCCCCGCCGGAGCAGCCGCTGGAGACGAACAGGTGGCCGGTAAGGGGGTCAGCGACCAGGCCCGTGGCGCAGAAAACGCCCACAATGACCTGGTTCAATGTGCCATCGGGGTTGAGCTGCACCACCCGTGACATCGGGTTCTGCGCCATATAAAGCTTGCCGCCGATCTGGGCGAGCCCGACGGCATTGGCTACTCCATACGCGGTGGCGGGCACGGCCCCGGCGTCCTGCCCGTCTGCATGACTGGGGAACACGCGCACATTGCCCGGCCAATCACTAACCATAACGCCACTGCCGGGAAAGGCTATCCCCACCGGACCGGTACCACCAGCACCTGTATTCGGGAAATTCGTGGCGAAGGTCGTGAGGGTAAATCCCGCAGCGACGCCAGCAGCAGTCAGCGTCATGTCAGCGTGCACGGTGCCGCTGAGACCGGTAGCGAGGAGAAAAAGCAGAAGGAACGCGAGGCGCTTTCCCGAGCCAACTGATTTAGTGTTCTTTTTGTTCTTCATGGTTTCCTTTCAATGGCAACGCCGAAAGTGAGAGAGCTCGGAGAATGAGGAGCGGTTTTTCATGGTGGTGGAGTTGTCCTTCACCTAGCTAACGCGCGAACCGAGCCCCAAAACGGACATGGCCGATGGAAATTCTTTCGTGCCGGGCAAGAGGCCCGCTGGCCCCGCAGCCAAGATGGCTGTGCTACGCTCACGGCGGCAGGGTATAGACTTCGACCAGAGCGTTGCCGGTAGTGTTGTTTTTGCCGCGCACAATGGCGGTGGTGTTGCCAGCCGGGCGCGTGACGATGATGGCTGACTCATTGGCGTTGGGTGGAGCGAATCCGCTGGCCTGAATCGCGGCCTGCTGCGTGTCCTTCCAGTTGTCGTTGGAGGCGATGAGGGTGCCATTGACATCGCGCAGCTCCAGAGTTGGATCCGCCAGCACATTGGGAACTCCAAATTGCGTCAGGGTCGGCCCCAGCGCGCGCACGATTACTTTGATCCCATTGCCGGAGATAAACCCGCCAATCATGACGTTGTTGCCGGTATCAACGAAACCGCGGGTGCTGATGTTGGTCAGGGTCGTACTAGTCGCCTGGTCCAAATCGTAGGCCTCGACCAGGGCTACTCCGGTGGTGTTGTTCTTCCCGCGGACGATCGCGGTATAGTTGCCCGGAGCAAGAGATGTGAGAATGGCCGATTCCAGAGCATTGGGGGGCGCTTTGCCCGTCGCCATGATTGCAGCTTGTTGCGTGTCTTTCCAATTGTCGTTAGAAGCCAAAAGCGCGCCGGCGCCATTGTGCAATTCCAGGGTGGGATCAGCTAATACTCCGGTAACACCAAACTGGCTCAGGGTGGGCCCAAGAGCACGCAGCAAGACTTGTTTGTTGCTGGCACCAGTGACGATGAAGCCGCCGATGAGAACATTGTTGCCGGTCAGTACACGCAGGCGCGTGGAAATGTTGAGTAGCTGAGTAGGTGTCGGTGCTGTCCCCGCTTGAATCGTGAAGTTCTGGTTTGGTCCAGTTCCCCACGTCCATTCGTAGGTGCCGGGTGTTATACCAAGGCTTGCAAAGGTCGCGCCGGCGTAGGTGGAGCTGTCCGATAGTGGACTACCTGACACATAGCCGGGTGGCACGAATAGATTAAACTGTCCAGAAGGAAGAGGCTGGACCACACCAAAGGCGACAAGGTCTCCGCTCCCGCTGCTGGCATTCGTGGATCCTCCACTTCCAAAACTCGCCGGTCCACTGACAAAGACGCTAAAAAACTGCGAGTTGGGAGCGGGAAACAGTGGCCCGGTTATTATAGCCCCAGCATCTGGTTGCACTAAGGCACCAACAAAAAACGGGTCAATATTTATAGCCAGTCCGGTCGTGTCAATGGCTCCGCTTCCGGTGGCGACGACGTCGGGCCCGACCTGCTGCAACGTTACAATGTAACCGGCTTGCGCGGGTCGAACGGAAAGTCCGCACATGATAACGACCGCCAGCGTTGCCGCGACCACAGGTTTGATGATTTGGAGTGAAGGGTTTGTTCTTTTCATGGGATTGGTGGTTGGTGATTGGTGATTGGTGATTGGTGATTGGTTGAAGCGTGAAGTGTGATGGTGCCTCCACCACTTAATCGCGCGATTTGGAGGCCAAAACGGACATGGCCGATGGAAATTCTTTCGTGCCGGGCAAGACGCGAGCTACGAAAACCGAAAATAGACAAAATTTGTCCATGATTTGATTTGTTTTCACTGGTCTTGGAATGCCGTAAGAAATGAGCCGTATTGCCAGGCACCAAAGGTTCCTAAATCGATAGTGACGGCTTAGGCAGTGAGGCGAGGGTTTGGGTAATCATTCTTTCCCGACATAAAGTCCTCACTCCTAGCCGCGCGATTGGGGGACGAAAACGGACAATTAATATTCCCGTTTCAGATCGAAGGAGATACAATCCACGCCACCAACGGAGCGCCGGTGAATATTGAGACCAAAACAGAAGCCACTCAGATTCTCGAGCGGTGGAGCGAAAATGACAAAGACGCACCCGCTCGACTCATGCCGATTGTGTATGAAGAACTGCGGCGGCGCGCGACTGAATATCTGCGCCACGAACGGCCTGACCACACTTTGCAAGCGACCGCACTGGTGCACGAGGCTTACTTGAAGTTGGTGGACCAGCATCGCGCGAATTGGAAAGATCGCGCCCATTTTTGCTCGGTAGCGGCTTCACTCATGCGTCGTGTTCTGGTGCAACATGCGCGCGATCACAATCGGCAAAAGCGTGGCGGCAAATGGCAAAAGGTTTATCTCGATGAAACACGCGAGCTAGGTCAGGAAAATACGACTGATTTACTCGCGCTGGATGACACGCTGCAAAGCTTCGCCGCCGCTTATCCACGCGAGAGCAAAGTGGTGGAGTTGAAATTCTTCGGTGGAATGGAGGCGCGGGAGATCGCGGAAGTGTTGAAGGTCTCGGACAAGACGGTCTTGCGCGATTGGAATTTTGCCAAGGTCTGGCTTTGCCGCGAGCTGAGGAATGCAGTTTGAACGAAAGAGTGGTGTGAGCGCCCCGCTTGCGACCGCTGAAGCAGAATACAAGCGGGACGCATGTGCTACTCCCGAGCGCGGAGCACAGGTCGCGGAACTCGTAAAATCGGGACTCGAGCGCGATCCGCGCGAGTGGCCTTCGTTCCTGGATGAAACATGCGGCTCGGATGTCGCTTTGCGCGCGGAAGTCGAATCGCTTTTGCAATTTAAGGAGGAAGCCGTCGCGCTCATGCAAGAGCCAGCGGTCCATCTCTCCGCGCGGATTTTAGTTCCTGATCGCGAATTGAAATCCGAAGAGATAATCGGCGATTACAGGATTCTTTCGCTCATCGGCAGCGGAGGTATGGGCGACGTTTATCTCGCGGAAGATCAGCAACTGCATCGCAAAGTCGCGCTCAAAATCGTCCGGCGCGGCCTGGACACGGGCGACATCATTCGCCGCTTTCAGCGCGAAGAGCAGATTCTTGCCAGCCTGACCCATCCCAACATCGCGCGGCTCTACGGCGGAGCTGTCACACCAGAGGGCGTCCCGTATTTCGTCATGGAATACGTCGAGGGCGCGCGGCTCGATTCCTATTGCGACAAGCAGAAACTGACCATCCCCGAACGACTGCAACTTTTTCGCAGAATCTGTTCAGCGGTTTCCTACGCCCATCAGCATCTCGTTATTCATCGCGACATCAAGCCAGCTAACATCCGCGTGACGGCGGATGGCGAGCCCAAGTTGCTCGACTTTGGGATTGCCAAGTTCCTCGAGCCACAAACATCGGACATCGCCGAGCAAACCATGACGCTTCTCGGCGTGATGACGCCGGAGTACGCGAGCCCCGAGCAAGTGCGCGGCGAAATGATGACGACGGCAAGCGACGTTTACAGTCTCGGCGTCGTCCTCTACGAACTACTCACCGGTCGCCGACCTTATCGCCTAACGAGTCGCCGGCCGGAAGAGCTATCGCGCGCCATTACTGAGCAAATGCCCGCTCGACCGAGCAGCATGTCCACGCTCCGTCAACCGCAGTCGCTCCGCGGTGATCTCGACAACATCGTTCTAATGGCGATGCGCAAAGAACCGGCGCGACGCTATCAATCGGTTGGGCAATTCTCCGCGGATATTCAGCGGCATCTGGAAGAATTGCCTGTCATCGCGCGCAACGACACGGTAGTTTATCGCACTTCGAAGTTCGTCAAGCGCC
>WNFT01001121.1_pt1 | contig 25636 bp, 19 predicted proteins | sample 5400191 | NCBI WGS metagenome assembly WNFT01 (sample SAMN13153359, study PRJNA577476) | soil metagenome | isolation source: 80 cm saprolite under Madrone tree | place: USA:California | collected 2016-06-14 | reverse complement strand
GGAGGAATAGTTCACGGCCACGCGCGCGCCCGCAGCTCCCAAGGCCGTTGCAATCCCACCGCCTATGCCTTTGGACGCGCCCGTCACTATCGCTACTTTATTAAACAGTCTATTCACCATTGTTCTTGATCCGACTCCCCGTACCCCCGAACGTCCATCGCTGTGAATTGCGCCTCGCGCGTATGAAAATCTCGATCCATGCTCCTTATACTAAAACTCTTTCGTCAACTCGCATTGGACGCCGAGCGACCTAGTCCTTGCCGTTGCCGACGTGCGCCTTCCGCAAGGTCTTCAAGCGGCTTGTGAGACGACATGGTGGCATGCGTTACGCGCGGGCCGCTCTCACAGACCTCGAGCAGCGAACGGACCAGATCGCCACCTCGTTGGTGCAGGCACTTCGCGAGATGATCGCGAATCCGAATTTCTATGAGGAATGGGATTAATCCGAGATTTGCGATTTGGACCCATCCTCTTCCTGGTTTCATCCTGGCGAGTGGACGACGTAACACCCTCGCGGCCATGCTGCCCGCTTGCAGCAGGTGACACCGCTCGTTGTCGCGGCGCCCGCGCTGCTGATCTCGCCTCTTCCGAGAGCTGACCGCCCTCCGTGGCGACACCCCTGCCGGCGCCGATCCGGCTCCCGCCTGAGCCGTCCGCCCGATCACGTCGGGTGCCACGTGAGTTGCTCGATGCGCGCGACGATCTGCCGAAACAGAGGCCGTGTCAAGTAGCTTTCGGCGAGGCCGCGAGGTGCCCGGGACCCGCGAACCCAGGCGCAGGCGGAGGAACGGTGACGACACGAGCAATACGACGCTGCCGGGACATAATGACCTCCGTTACGAAACCGTCTGCAGGGTTGGCGCGGGGCGCCGCTGAGCCAGCTGGATTGCGCCACCGACAAGGCCGACGAACAACGCGGCCACGCCCCACAGGGCGCCGCTTATCGAATATCCGACGAGCGCGTCGAGCGACAGCGCGCCTGGGCCGGTGAACGCGACGGTCAACCCAGCTACGCCGAGGACAAGCGTGTACTCATAGCCGCCGCTCGACATGAAGAAGCCCTGTTTGATGTGCGCGCTCACGGCGGCCACGAACATCACGGAGACCACGAGGGCGGCCGCAGCCGGGGTGAGAAAGCCGACGGCGAGCAGAACGCCACCCCCGGCCTCGACCAGCCCTGCCATCAGCGCGTGGCGCCGGCCCTGGAAACCGAGCATTGCGAGCGCCTTCCCGGTTCCGTCAAGCCCCGGGCCGCCGAACCAGCCGAACAGCTTCTGAGTGCCGTGTGCGGCCAGGGTCAATCCGACGGTCAGTCGCAGAAGAAGCAGCCCGATATCCATAGGTCACCTCACCTTTCCGATTGTGTAGCTCTCGACCGTACATACATGAACGTTTTGGCCAAAAAATCAGCCGGCCGACTTCCCCAGCTTCTCCAGCAGGGCCGCAAGCTGGTGCGCCTCGTCCTGGGTCAGCGTCGTAAGCAGCTCTCGTTCGGCCTCCTGCTGCAGCCGCGTTCCTTCCTTGCACGCCTTACGGCCCGCCGTCGTCAGCACCGCCAGCCGGGTGCGTCGATCGTCGGGGTCTGGTTTCCGCGCGACGAAGCCGTCCGCCTCGAGGCGATCGACCAGTTGGGTGACATTCGATTTGACACAGGAGAGGCGTTCAGCCAGTTGGCCGAGAGGCAGCGACTCACCGGCGTCGGAGAGTGCCTTCAGTGCAAGCAGTTTGGCCAACGACAAGCGGACAACGCTGAGCTTCGTCTCGATCTCGGCCTGAGCGGCGTAGGCGGTGTGCAGCAGCGACACGAGCTCCACCGGCGCAGCCCTGGCCCATTTGTTCATATATGAATACTACATCTGTGGATTTTATTCGTCAAGGCTTACTGGTGAAGCACGTAATGGACGAACGCGATGGTAATTGATCCCTCGCCTTGCGCGATCGCTGCTCTGCGCGCGGGTCAGATCCAGGGCGGATCGTGCACCTGCACGCGCCAACGGCTTCTTGACGGCAGGACGAGTCGGCACATTCCACCGAATTCGTATCCATCACAAAGCACGTCAACAGTCTCGTTGGCTTCGAGCCAAGAGTCGCCGATTTTCACCTCCCATCGTCTGTTCTCTGTTAAAGCAAGGTTTGGGCTCAATCCAGTCCCCACGTTTTCTTAGAGCTTCGGCCTTCTCGGCCACTGATAAGCCGTTGCCGCGGAACACGCGCGATCAACCGCACTGGTCGCCGCGAGAACGGCTCGTGACGTCTCTCACGAATGGTTAGAATGGGGTGGTGGCGCGGCGGGTGCGCTCCTCAGCGCTGGGGCAGCGAACATGGTCCTTATCGGAATCCCGCGGACAACCGATTCCGGACAAACGCATCGTTCATGGGCACGGGAGTTACCGGCAATGCCCTGGAGGCAATGAGGGTCATATTTCTGCGTAAGTTGCTGAGCGAAGGCGCCCCCGATTCGGTGGGGCCTGAGAGGCCGACGAACTGGCAACGGAGGTCCCATGGCAACGAAGAAGCCATCCAAGAGGCCATCTAAGAAGCTCGCCACGACGACGGGGACGCACACCTTCGGGCGGCCGAGACGCAATCAGAAGAGCCTCGCCTTCACCGGCGCGCCGTCAAAGCCCGGCAGCGCCTTCCAGCCGCTCCCGAAACCGACAGGAAAGCCCCCCTTCCATCTCGACTTGAGGGACGTTGTCCCCCCCGACCTCTATGCGGCGATCGCGAAGGCGCAGCACCTCGGCTTCCATGTCGCTGGCGACCTGGGCGGGATCAACTTTGCGGTTCCACAGGAGCGGGTCGCGCAGGGGCTCGAGGAGGACTTCGTGGCGAACCCTTCTGACCCCGCGGTGAACTCTGCCTTTCTCTACGTGCTCGGCGACTGCGTCTACTTCCCGGAGAAATCGCTCGATGGCTTTGTCCGGAACTTCTGCGCGGCGAAGCCAGGGACCAAGACACCTGAATCGCACGACTCCCCGCGCACGGCGATGATCCAGCCCAACGTGTACTGGACGTTGCTGACCCCTGTAGTTTCGATCATCGGCCTCTATAGCAACGTCCCGGAGCACGGGGTCTTACATCCCGACCAGCTCGCCTGGCTCGAAGGCGAGCTCAAGAGCCTGCCGGCTTCCCTACCGCTCCTCATCACGCTCCACCACCCGCCCTACTCAGCCGACGACCACCACGGCGGATCGAAGCCAATGCACGATGCGCTCGATGGCGCCTTCGCCAAGGTCGGGCGGTGGCCCGATATGGTGCTGGCCGGCCATGTCCACGACTACCAGCGCTTCACGCGCAGGCTCGCCTCGAACAACCGGCAGATCTCCTACCTGGTCGCGGGCGCGGGCGGATACCACAACCTCCACGCCGTGGCGAAAGTAAGCGGCGCGAAGCCGACGCCGCCCGTGACCTTGCCTGTCTCGGGCGACACCGTGACGCTCGAGAGCTACGTCGACGATCGCCACGGCTTTCTCCGCCTCGATGCCGGCCCCGGCGCGATCGCCGGCAAGTACTTCACGGTGCCGCGCCCACAGGAGAGCTGGAGCCAGCCGCCGAAGCTTGCCGACAGCTTCCGGCTCGACACGAGAACACACAGACTGGCCTAACCGCACGCAGAGCCCAAGGATCTCCAGGATTTCGACGTCGCATTATCCAACTTCTCGGTCGAACACCACGCTAGGGCGTAATTCTCTGCTTCGGAATCATGGTTTCACGTGGAGTGGTTGCGTGCGGTGGCGAGGGCGGCGGTTCTATCGGCTCTCCTACTCAGGTCCCCTACTCCTCGCGATCTCGCTCGCGTCGCAGTTCGTCGCGTGGCTGCAGACGCGAGACGAACTTGCCGTGTGCGCCGGACTCTGCCGCCCCGTAATCGTTCTGTCGGGGCACTTTGAAAAACGCGGGCTCGAAAATCTGGCGCTGGGTTGGCCGTTGACGTCCTTGCGGCGCAGTCGAGCGAGTGGCGGCTCGCAGCATAATTCGCTGCTGGCGAGCCAGAAGGGACTCGTACTCCGCCATCACGGCCTACCAGCTCGCCGACCGAGAGACCCCGGTCACTCCAGTGTGCCTAGAGCGTTTGAGGCGGTCGTCGGCTCGCCCAGGGCCGCGCGGCCTCCAGTTGCGCCGCCAGGCGAAAGAGCATCGCCTCGTCACCGAACGGCGCCACGAACTGCACGCCCACCGGGAGGCCCGCCGGGGCCAATGGAGCGGCACCGACATGGCCGGGTTGCCGGCGGTGTTGAACGGCGCGGTGAAGGCGACGTCGCCGAAAAGGGCGTCGTGAAATGCGTCGATATCGGTCCTCATCAGACTGATCACGCCCAGCTTGTGCGGGGGCGTGCACATCGTGGGCGTGAGAAGGATGTCGTAGCGGGTGAAGAAGCGGCCGACGACCCGGCCCGTGCGATGCAGTACGTCGATCGCCCGGGCATAGTCGCTCGCGGAGAATTGCCGCGCGTACTCTGAGTATCCCCAGGTAATCGTCTCGACATCCTGTGGCGTCGCTTGGCGGCCGAGAACCCCCTCCGCCCGCTGGAGCGCGGCGCGGGTCTGGGCGGTGACAACGATCCCAACGGCCTTGCCGCGCGCCGCTTCGTCGATCGCCGGTGAGGCCTCTTCCACGTGGTGGCCAAGGCTCTCGCAGAGCTTTGCGGCCGCGGCGACCGCCGCGACGCATTCCGGATCGACCGCGTGGCCGTTCCACGCCCTCGTGGTGAAGGCGATCCTGAGACGCCCGGGATCGGCCCCCACCTCGACCAGATAGGGGCGGCTCGCCGGCGGCGCCCAATAGGGGTCTCCGACGTCAGGGGCCGAGGTCGCGTCGAGGAGCGCCGCGCTGTCGCGCACGGAGCGCGTGATGGCGTGACTGGTGGCAAGGCCGCTCCACGCCTCGCCGAGATCTGGGCCGAAGGGGGTGCGCGCGCGCGTCGGCTTCAGCCCGAACAACCCGCAGCAGGCGGCCGGGATACGAATCGAGCCGCCTCCGTCACTAGCATGCGCCATGGGAAGCATGCCCGCCGCGATGGCCGCGGCCGAGCCGCCGCTCGAGCCGCCGGCGCTGTACTCCGGGTTCCAGGGATTGTGGGTCGCACCGAAGAGCCGGGATTCAGACGAGGTGGAGAGGCCGAATTCCGGGCTATGGGTCTTGCCGAAGATGACCAGGCCAGCCCGCTTGAGGCGCATCACGAGCTCGGAGTCATGGTCGGCAACAATGTTGCGGAAGATGCTGGAGCCAAACGTGGTGACCGTGCCGGCGTACCAGAGGCCGAGGTCCTTAACCAAGTAAGGCACGCCGGTGAACGGACCTGTGGGCAACCCTCCGGCGATCGTCGCCTTCGCCTCATCGAACATGCGGTTGACGACCGCGTTGATGGCGGGGTTGCGCTGATCGACCCGCTCTATTGCCACCTCAAGAAGCTCTCCTGCGCTGACCTGGCCCGCCTTCACCAGCCCGGCGAGGCCGATGCCGTCATAGCGATCATAGTCCGGCCAAGCGGTCCTGGTCGCCGACGTTGCCGGGACAGACTCGGACGCGAAGGTGGTGGCCCCGCGGGCAGTGATCGCGGCCGCTGTCATACCCGTCGTGCGCAGAAATTCCCTTCTGCTCCATCCCTTTGGATCCATCGCATTGGCTCCTTCACGCGTCGCGCGGTGTTTTTGTCGATTCGCGAATGTTGCGCCGAGAGCCCGGCCGGAACGGAGGGCGGCTCTGGTAGTGGATCAGTTTGCCCGCCCAGACGATCCGTTCTTCGGGTCGCCGACCATTCCTCCAAGCCAACCCAATGCCTCGGCGTGGGCGCCAGGCCTGGTCTGTCCCGGGTATTTCGCGCGTCATGTGGTCAACGTCGGGTTGGGGGGCTCTCCGAAGGCGCGTTCGGACCGTCATGACACCGGCCGATTACTCGCCGCCCACTCCCGCTCCCATTACCTCTTGATCGGAACCCATATCTGGAGGCCGCCAGCACCCGTCCGCGGGTCGAATTCCTTCCCGTAGCGCTCGAATTCAGGCCCTTCCGCCGCTTGATATCCCGATTCCGGCAGCCACTTGTTCCAAATCGTGAACCAGGTCCGCCGGATCGTAGAGATGTGATCGCGATGCGTAAACACCGCATATCGTTGTTCGGGAACGCGCAGACGGCTCAACTCCGCGGGCACCTCGGAAAAGTCGGACACCTCAACACCGCAGATGTACTCGGCGTTGCCCGCATCGTCGCTGTGGCAAAGTACGCCATAGGTCGTCTGGCCGACCTGTCCGGGGATATGGCCCACGTAAGGCGCAAATCGCTGCCACTGCGCGGGAATGCCCACACTGGTTTCCGAGTCGTAGCGTTCACTCAATCCCGCAATGAGCAGTCTCTTGAGGTTCTCGAAACGCGGTGGTTCCAGGTTCGCCAGTAGTGTCTCTTCCATCTTGATGGGCTCCGTAAGTCTGACGTCGCCAAGGCTGCCGCGCGCGCGAAGCACCTCGGGGGTCAGCCCAAACTGGTCGCGAAAGGCTCGGGTGAAGGCCTCGTGAGAGCCGTACCCCGCGTCAATGGCGACGGCCAGAATATCGGGCGCGCCGCTGGCGAGCGTTCGGGCCGCCGCCGTCAACCGACGGCCACGCACATAGCGCATGACCGAACACCCAGTAGCGATGCCGAAGACACGTGACATGTGGTAACGGGACACACCGCCAGCGTTGGCAACGTCGTCCAGAGTCAGCTCTTGCGTAAAGTGGCTCTCGATAAACCAGAGTGCCTTGGCTACGGGGTTCATACCAACTCTCTCATCCGCACGAAGCCAGAATACCCGCTCTGCCGGTCGGCCACTTGATCGGTATTGCGGTTGCTCCTCAGAAGAGTCGCGTCCCCCACACGAGCGTGAGACGCAGAGCTAGTCAAAGAGGGTTTCGCTACGGAAATCTAGGGGGACGTTCGCTAGGCGTCAAGAGGGGCGCGCATCGAGTCATCGTCAAGAAGTGGGTTGACAAGGGCTGCGGGGGGCGCGACAGTGGGCGCACTCTTCGCGTCACATACCGGGCCAACGAGCTTCAGGGGGAGGACCGACATGCGTTCCCGGATCTACGCATTCACCGTCGTCGCCAGCCTGCTCGCCTTGTGTCTTGCGCACTCCGCCGGCGCTGAGGACTCCTTCTCGCGGAAGGACGTTTCTTTCAAGAGCGCGGGGCTCAACCTCGTCGGCTGGCTGTACGTGCCGGACGGGCTCAAGACGGGCGAGAAGCGGCCAGCCATCGTCATGGCCCACGGCTGGAGTGCGGTGAAGGAGATGTACCTGGACGCGTTCGCCGCCAAGTTCGCCAACGGCGGCTTCGTGGTGACCGTCTTCGACTACCGCAACTTCGGTGAGAGCGAAGGCGAGCCGCGCAGCCACATCGACCCGCACATGCAGCATGAGGACTACAAGAACGCGATCACCTGGACCACCATGCAGCCCATGGTCGATCCCGAGCGGATCGGTCTCTGGGGGTCCTCGTACAGTGGCGCGCATGTGATGCACCTGGCTGCCTTCGACCGGCGCGTGAAGTGCGTCGTCGCCCAGGTGCCGTTGGTCAACGCGATGGACAATTTCCGGCGCCTGGTGCGCGCGGACCAGTTCCCCGCGACGCAGGCGTGGCTCGCCGCCGACCGGGCGGAGCAGTACAAGACCGGCAAGATCAACTATCTGCCGGTGGTGGCGCCGCAGGGCCAGGCGGCCGCGCTGCCCACGCAGGACTCCTACGACTGGTTCACCCAGACCGGCAAGACCCGCGCGCCGAAGTGGAAGAACGAGCAGACGGTGCGCTCGTTGGAGCTGGCCCTCGAGTACAACCCAGCGGCGGACGTCCACCTGATTTCGCCCACTCCGTTCATGATGATCGTCGCGCAGAACGACACCCTGACACCCACGGACCTAGCCATCGAAGCTTTCGGGCGCGCCCGCGAACCCAAGCAACTGGTGATCATTCCCGGTGGCCACTTCGACGCCTATGTGGCCGGCTTCGAATCCGCCGCGACCCCGGCGCTGACCTGGTTCACGCAGCACCTGATGAAGTGACATTCGATCGGTCCAGACCCGAACATCGGATGTGGTACGGGTGGAGGACTGGGGCCTCAACTAGTGCCGCGCGCAGTGTCGCCGCAGAGGGCTCGACCTGACGGTCGCTCACCTAGAGGAGGCTCCGTCATGAAGGCGCGGTGCCCCGAACGCTCCCCTTGGCCGTATCTGCCTCTTCCAGCTTCGTGCGGAGCCGCCGAGAGGTTTTCGTCAAGCCCCCTGAGTCAGCCAGTGGCATCGGCATCCTCGCCAGGCTGTCGGGCGCCCGACCCTACCACTGTCTACATTTCCACCATTGTCCACACAGGGTGAATCCGACGGCCTGACGCGGCTTCGCAACCACGACGTCCCAAGACCGACGGTCTACCCGCGCACCGCGGCCACGTAGGGTCGAATCGTCCGATTCTATGCGGTCGGCCAAGCGTGCCGGCGCGCAGGCGCCCGTTTGATGCTGGCAAACGGAGCGTTGACATACGTTCACGCAGTGTCTACGGTGGACGTCACGAAGGCCGCCGAGAAGGAGCGACGGTATGGAGGCACGACGGAAGCCGCTCGCAAAACTCGAAGGACGCCGTCGGATGCCGGTGAGCGGTCTCACCATCGCTTGGCGCGGTACCCGCGGTCTGGACGACTGGGTGGCGTATATCGCGAAGACGAAATCCAAGAAACTCATCCTCGCTGATCGTGCGTCTGAGCGAAAGGTCAAATCCCTGCTAACCCGAGTGCGAACGATGTCAAAGCGGGAGGTGGAAAAGTTCGCGAAGGGCTAAGTCGGTCACGGGTCCTCGTTCAGGTCGTGATCCAACAGCTCGCACGCGTTCGCCGGGAGCGGACCCCACGTGGGGATCAAGAGGCAAGGAGCATGGACACCGAGTGGGGCGAGCGATTCACCGTCGAAGTTCGGCCTATCTCCGAGAGTTCCCGTTGGTGCTGGGAGATCTGGGACACGGCTCGAGGCGAAGTCGTTGAAGGCTGTTGGACCGGCGACTGGACTGCCTACGATTCACGAGAGGCGGCGCTGCAGGCGGGACAGGTACGGCTCACCCTCAAGTACCCCCCACTTCCGGCCAGAAGTATTCCACGCGCTCCAGGGACCGGATGACCGGCAATCGCGGTTGTAGGGAGGGGGTGGGGGCGACGACGCAGTCCAGGAGAAAGCGAACCCAACGATAGCCAACGACAGGGCCATGTCCGCGGCGACGCTTGGGCCGGTCCGGGTCGAGCGGCGCCTTCGATCACCGACGATGGGTAGACCTGCCCGGGGGGCGTCGGAGTAGCCCGAGGCCGAGCACGGCGTGAGGAGTGAGCGGCGGCGATCTCCGGAGGCCAGGACCGCCACCCCTTACCGATCTTCGCTCACAATCTTGCGCCAGATCCGGTCAATGGCGTCCCGGAGTTCCGGGCTGGCGCTTTCACGTTGCTCGGCTAGGTATTCCTCGGCGGCTCGACCCATGACCAGGATGGCCTGTTCGGCCATGCCCCGGACGATGAGGTCCGGGTCGAGCAGTTTGGTCGCTTGGCAGATCGGCCGGATGCCGTGCTTGATCTGGGCGGTCTCCGACGCGCTAACAAGCGCGCCGCTCGAGTCGAAGACCAGAACTGCCCTGATCCCACCCTGATTGCCACCCTTCGGAACGACGACGGCCTCGCCTGTGACCCGCTGGCCACCGCTCGCCACGGGAGCGACCGTAATGGACTCGTCGGGAACCGCGAACTGGAGGAACCCGTCCTGGTTCAACTCCTCGACCAGCCGCAGCCACGCTTTGGCCCCCTCCGTGGCCATGGCCGCCGTGGTCGCCGCGGGGAGCGTGGACCGAAAGAAGCTTTCCAGGGCTTCCGGATCGGCCAGCAGGGCCACCGAGTCGTCTGGCCGGACGATCAGCAGATTGTTGCTCCGCAGTGGGGCGGGCGGGTTCAGGGCCACAGGGTATTGGCGGAAGCGCAGGACGTAGAATAGGTACCCGGGAAAGACGCGGTCGAGTGACCCCTCCCGGATCGAGACGACCCGCCCCCGCTCGGCACCAGGGAGCGTAGCGAGCTTCCTCTCCAGTAACTCACGCCCGCGCGCCTGGGCCACCGCCTCGGCGGTCGCGGTTTGTGCTCGCGATTCGCTGGGCTTGACCTCCTCCCCCAACGCCAGTCCGGGGCCCAATCCGGCGAGGACGCAGATCGTCATGACAGCGATCGTTCGTCGAGGCACCGCCGGCTCCCTCACCCACCCCTCCCGAGACCGTCAGGCATGTGGTAAGGCTATGCGGGGAGATCGGAGGCGTCAACTTTCCGGGGTCGGCGGCCGGAGTAAGTGGCACTTCTTGGCCCGGGATGAGGCTACCGACTCCTCGCCACACCCCCCTCGATCCCGGGACCTTCGGCGAAGCCCTCTCCAACCTGCGACTCGGACTCGGTTTTCCGGTCGTGTAGTGGTCTCGGGCTTTGCGGGCGGTCCTCTCTGCTGTTGGGTACCCGTAGCTCTCAGGAGACGCCGCCGATTGCACGAAAGATCGGCCGTGTCGCCTGGCTCTCCGTCCTTGCGCCGTCAGGACAGGTTTGTGCCCACTGCCTGACGAGCGGCTCCGGTTGATTCCTCGGTCAGGGCTTGGGCTCGTCATTCCCCGGGGGCCAGATGCACGGCTTATGACTGCCTCACGATCGGAGAGGCGCTCGTAGGTATGTACTGTCGGACGTCCCGAGGGAATGGCGCGACCCGTAAAAAGGGAGGGGGCGCGATGCGCCGGAGGCGCGTGCCGTTCTCGCATCCGTTGTGCGTGCGGTTTTTAAGGCAGCCGTCTACACCTGAGGGCAAATGGTCTTCCTATTGTGGGTAAGACTTTGCGAGTTCCTTGCCCCAGGCTGGGTAACAACTGTTAGTAAATCCGGTATCTTCGCAGCTCGGCACTGAAAATGCTCTACAAGGGGCCTCCGCGGAGGAGACGAGGGCAGCGATGAACTTCGGCGAAGTGATGGCAGAGACCATTCTCACGTTCGCTCTCGTCGTCGAATGCGTGGGATTCGGTATCCTTCTTCACCGAGCTCTCCGGTGACGGGTGATGGCGACAAGCCGACGCAGGCACGCGTGATGACGTACCACTGTTGCGGCTACTCGGTGACAGGGACGCTCTGGTGGCCTCCGCGCTGTCGATACTGCAGGAAGCACATGCACATGGTGGAGGAGGCGTCAGGCTCCGCGAGGAGGGCGGCGGCTGCCGATTTCCGGACTGACGCCGGACACTATGCGGACACGCCTCCTTCACCGCCAACCACGTCGGCGAGAGCGGTACCAACGGTAGCTCCGTGGCGCGCCGCTCCTCCCGATGGGCAACCTCGCAACGCCACCGGCCGAGAAGACAGCCCACAGGGCGAAGTTCAGGACCAGGCGAGCGGTGGCCATGAATAAGCTACGACTAGTGGTATTGGCAGCGGGCGCCATCGGGCTGTTGGCGTGGCTTGGCGTACGCGGCGCAAGATGGCTGGACCAGGAAATTGTCAATCAGCAGGGGCGCCGAACTCAGCGGTGGCGGCGCCCGAACATCATCGGGCTATCTCCCGAGGTGTGGCCGGGATACTAGTAGGCCGGCTCTGGACGCCGCCCACTTCCCTCGGCGTCCTCGCCTCCTCGGTCCCGCCGGAGAGACTCCTCTCCGCGGACGCCTTCTCCTCGGCCGGCAGTCGCCGGCCGGATCTCCCGGGACCGCCTTCGTGGGTTGAGTGACCGCCCGGCGGGCTGCCGCCCCCGTTACGCCGGCCCGCGACGCTTCCGCGTCACAGAGCCCAGGGCCCGTGGCGCTCTTCAGACAGCCAAGCAGGCGGAGTTGGTGGTCAGTTCGCGCTGCCGTGCTTCGAGTTCCCATGGCTTCCGAAGCGTCGCCGTCACGTTGACGGCCGTCGGGGCCCCCGGGGACGCGGATGGAGAGGCATGGGCAGCAGACACAGCGTCCGTGCCCCCACTTTTCACACGGGTTCCGGGCCCCTCGGGCGGGCGGAAACCGTGCCTCCGGTTCGGCCGAAGGCCCGGTGGCCGAGGTTGACGCGCACCTCACGCTCGTGGTGTCCTCAACAGGCGAGAAACTCGCCCAGTCTTCGACAGGCATCGCGGATCGGGAGGACAGACCATGGCGAAGATCGAGAAATACTGCGCGGCCGGCGTGTACGATCCCCCCGGCTATAGCCAGGCCATCAAGGTGACGGGCGCGCAGACGATCCTCTTTTTGGCCGGGCAGGTCGCCTACGACAAGGACGGGAGCGCAAAGTACCGTGGCGACTTCAAGGGGCAAGCGCGCGAGGTGTTCACTGCCGTCAAAGCGCTCGTGGAGGCCGGGGGCGGCACCCTCGACAACATCGTCAAGATCAACACCTACGTGACCGATGTCCGTTACCGCCCCGAGTTCCGCGCGATCCGCGAGGAGTTCTTCGCCGCCAAGGGCCCTGCCTCAACGATGGTGGAGGTGAGCGCGCTGGCGCATCCGGACTACCTCATCGAGGTGGAGGCGATCGCGATCGTCTGAGGCGCGGGCCCCCTGGTGGCGCCCGCGTCCTGGCCCGTCACGAGCCGCCGGCGGCCGAGGCGTCGCACATCCCCTGGCGGGAGCCGCGCCGCCAGCGCGATGAGCAAGCGTTCCCCTCGCCTGAGTCCACCGCCGACCCGGGGCTCCGGTGGGCGCAGCGAAGGGTTCCCGTGGAGGCGGAGTGTCTGAGGAATTGCCGGACCGTCCTTCAGGCTCCTCCTGGTCATGACATGGGAAGGCCGTGCCGAAGTCCTCGATCTTGGCCCCCCGGCAGGGCTCGCGCGAATGCGCTGCGGAGGGCCGGTGGGCGCGTCGCCGCTCGGCCCGCGGTGCCTCACAAGCTCCGCAGGAAGGCCAACAGGTCCTGTTTTTCGGCGGGCCCAAGCGCGCGGAACCGGGCGATCACGCCGTTGGCTTCCGAGGAGCGGAACTGGCCGTAGCCCCGGCTCGCGTGCGCCTCGATCGCGACGACGAGGTCGGTCGTCCGCCCGTCGTGCAGTAAGAAGATCCTCTGCCCGAGCCCCCACAGGGGGGCCGTCCGGAACTCGTCTCCCTCTGCAACGCCCTGGACGATGTTGTCGGCCAGCCCGGGCCCCATTCGATGGAGGAGCAGGTCGGAGAAGAGGTTGACCGGTTTCTGGCTGAGCGCCGCGCTCGAGGAGCGGCCGGTGGTCAGGAAGGGCGTGTGGCACAGGGCGCAGCCGATCTGGGCGAACACAGCGCGGCCGCGAGCGGTGACCGGCGTCTCCGGGGCCGGCTCCGGCGGCGCGAGGAAGCGCATGAACGCGGCGAACTTGGTGATGTCGCTGAGCGCCTCGGCCACGGTCGCCGCCCCGAAGTTCGTGACACTTTCGGGAGTCCCGTTGAACAGACACGTGGGGGTCTCGTCGCGCTCCGTCGGGAACAGCTCGTTCGTGATCCCCATCTCGACGTTGTAGGCTTCTCCCGCGAAGAGCAGGAGGGACTTGTTCTGGGCCTTCCAGCCGAACCGCGTGATGCTGCCGTCATTGCTACTCGTATTGGCGCGGCCCGGCCCCTGCCGATTCGGCCGTCCGACGATTCCCAGCGCGGACCGACTCGGACGCTCCTTGTCCGAGTTCGCCAGGATCGCGGTGTCCTCGATCTCCTCGATCAGGCCAGCGCCGAAGACCGGCGTCGGGATGCGGAAGATCAGATTGTTGCGGGCCGCTTCGCGCTGGAAGTCCGGTTGGGCCAGGACACACCCGGGGGCATCGGTCCGGCCGGCGATGGTGAACAGGTTATGGACGCCTCCGTCGCGCGTGCCGTCGTGCTTAAACTTGAACCGCGCCTCGCGGATCGGCCCGTTGGCGGTGATGAACGCGGGAACGACATTCTTCGCGCCGGCCTTCGTCGCCACGGCGATTTGCGGATTGGCGGACGGACTCGTGCCCCCGATGGCCGGCTGCGAGTGACACCCGCCGCAGGTGTCGAAGTTGAACCGCGGCCCCAGGCCATTCTGCACCGCCTCCACCTCGAGGAACGTCGCGAGCCCGGCCTGAAAGAACGCGAGCTCAGCGCTCGTCAACCCCGGGAGCGGCCCTCCGGCCCCGACCGGCTCACCGCGGACGCCCGGATCTTTCCCCCCCTGCGTCGCGGCGACACACGCGACCAGAAGAAGCATCAGCACGATCGACAGCACCCCTGCCTTCTTCCCCATCGTCCCCCCCTTTGACGCGCGTTTATGGTCCCGACGGACAGCGAGTTGGCGTGGGATCAAGCGGGCTGCACTTGGCGGCGCACCTGACAGTCGAACACGCCCTGGCAGACGCCGGAGGCTCTATTGCGTATAGATAGCATGCACGAGCGGGAGCGGCGGCGTCAAGGGTGGGTCCCGCTCGTGCCGTTGCTCTATAAAAATGTCATGGCTAACTGTTCTGTCAAAATGTCGCCCCATGAAGAACATTCACGACGATGAGCGGGAAAGAAGCGCCCCGGGCCGGCCTTAGATGCAGGCGACCCTCCCCGACGGATCTCCGACCGGCAGGGAACGACCGCGCTGCGCCCCTCGGTGGGCCAGGTCCGACGCCTCGAGAAGTGCTCCCGCTCCCGCCGCGTCGAGGCTCGCGAGCGGCGCGGGGTCTCACAGGCCGGCCGATGCGAGCCATCCGATGCGTGGCGACTGTATGGATCGTCGCGAAGGGGGGTCCGGGCCGGTGGCCGCCCCGCCCCTCCGGGTCTACCGGCAGCGCTCAATCGAGGTTGGCGATGTAGGCGGCCAGGTTCTCGATATCCTCCTCCGAGAGGATCTGCGCGACGCTCGTCATCGCGCCCGCGTCATTGGTCCGGCTCCGCGCCTTGAACGCCTTGAGCTGTTTGACGATGTACTCGGGATGCTGGCCGGCGACTCGGGCGGCTTCGTTCTGCCCGGAGAATCCGCCCAGATGGCACATCGTGCAGAGCATCTCCGCCGCCTTCGCCCTGCCCGCCGCGACCTTAGCGGGATCGGCCCTGAAGCCGGTCCTGCCCGGCGTCTGTGCCGCATAGTACTCGGCGAGATCGAGCATGTCCTCGCGCGTAAGGGTGGCCGCGATCGGCGACATGACGGGGTCCTGACGTCTCCCATGCTTGAAGTCCCTGAGCTCCAGGTAGGTGTAGCGCGCGGTCTGCGCGGCCAGGATTGGAACGAGCCCCACTGACGAGTTGCCGGCGACTCCGTGACAGGGGGCGCACACTTCCGCCTTCCGCCGGCCGGCCTCCATGTCGGACCGGGCCGTGCTCGGAAACGAGACGAAGATGGCGCACGCGACGAGCACCGTCCTGCCCGTGCGAACCCGGATGAAAGACGTATGCCGAACGACTAGCGTGGCAACGGTGTCGACCCCTCCCGTGCGACGGGACGAGGGCCGTCCGGGCCCCCGTCCCCGTCGTCCAGCGGCGCCGCCTACGGCAGCGCGAACACGAGGATGCTGTTGCCGCGCTTGAAGTCGAGCTGCGTGTTGCCGCCCGCGGCCACGGCGAGATACTGCTTGCCCTTCGCGGTGTAGGTGACGGGCGGCGCGTTCACGCCCGCGCCGCACTGAAACTGCCAGAGGACCCTGCCAGTTCGGGAGTCGTAGGCCTTGATCAGGCCGTTGCCCTCGCCCGCGAAGACGAGACCCCCCGCGGTCGCCAGCGCGCCCCCGATCATGGGCTGCTCGGTCTTGTGCTGCCAGGCGATCTTCCCCGTATCCACGTTGACGGCGGTCACGTTGCCCCACTGCGGCTCACTCGGGATGACCTTGAACGCCCCGCCCAGCCACAGCTTCCCGTCAGGGTACTTCGCGGCCTCGACGTGGTACGTCATAGGTTGGTGGAGGTTCACGGCGAAGGCGAGGTGCTGCGTCGGATCGAACGCCATGGGCGACCACTCGACACCCCCGTTCGCGCCGGGCAGCATGCGCGCCCCCTCCGGCGTCGGCAGGACCCACATGTTCTCCTGAGGCACCATCGCCTCCGAGAAGCGGATCACCCGGCCGTCGCGGCGGTCGTGGACGTACACGTGACCGGTCTTCCCGCCATGGATCGCCGCGGGGGTCATCCTGCCGTCCTGGCCCCGGGCACTCGCGAGGATCACCGGACTAACCGCGTCCAGGTCCCAGACGTCGTGGGCGATGTACTGGGAGTGCCACCGGTAGGCGCCGGTGTCGAGATCGACCGCGACCATCGAGTTGGTGTACAGGTTGTCCCCGGGCCGCTCCGCCCCATAGAGGTCGGGCGAGGGGTTGCCGACGACGAAGTAGACGGTCCGGCTGCTCAGGTCGACGGCGGGCGTCATCCAGACTCCGCCACCGAGCGTCTGGTAGAACGAAGCGTCCCCGGCCAGCGCGGCCCGCTCGGCCGCGATGTCGCGGTGCAGGTCCCGACCGGTGGCATCGTGGGTCGCCCACACGCCCTCGTGGCCCATGTCGGGAATCGTGTTGAAGGTCCACAGCAGCGTGCCCGAGTTCGCGTCGAAGGCCTTGACGAACCCCCGAATGCCGTACTCGCCGCCGTTGGTGCCGATGAGCACCTTGCCGTCGGCGACCGCCGGTGCCATCGTCTCGGAATATCCCTTCTCCGGGTCGGCGATCTGGGTCTCCCACAGAACCTTGCCCGTCTTGGCCTCGAGCGCCACGAGCTTGGCGTCGAGCGTGCCCAGGTAGAGCTTGTCGTCCCAGGCGGCGACGCCGCGGTTGTTCGGGCCGCAGCAGTAGGTGGTCGTGGGCCCGAGCTTGTGCTTGTAGTGCCAGAACTCTCGGCCGTTCGCCGCGTCGATCGCGTACACGTGGTCGTACGAGGTCGTGAGGAACATCACGCCGTTGATCACGATCGGCGCCGTTTCCATGGACTCCAGCACGGCCGTCTGGAACACGAAGGCGGGCCGAAGCGCCTGGACGTTCCGGCTGTTGATCTGAGAGGCGGGGTGGTAGCGCCGCTGGTCATAGCTGCCGTTGGCGTGCAGCCAGTTCTGCGCGTCACCGCCCGCCTTGCTCAGCATCTCCTGGGTCACCGGGATCAGCGCCGACGACATGGGCGCCGATGTCGTCGTCGTGCCGTCCTGCCCCTCCTGGGCGTCGCCCGCGCTGAAGCTGGCGAGAAGCAGGACCGAGGAAAGCACCAAGAGCCGGGTGAGTGGGGGAGCGTTGTTCATCGGAACCTCCGTAGTCTGGCCCGTCGGAATCGGTTTCCACCGCCGTTTCGCCGCGCCCGTCATTCGGCTCGAGCCGACGACGCCCTGAAAAGGCGTTTCGAGCCTAAGGCCGCGGTCTCCGTGGTGTCAAGCGGGCGGGCCTCGGCTCGAAGGTGGTCGCGTCGACGTCGGTAGGCCGCGTCGAGGCCTTCCGGCTGCCGGCGCCGCCCAGCCTCGGGGCGTCTGGATTCGCGCCGACGAGCGAGACGTCGGACAGATGTCCTCTCGAGTTCCGCCGGACGGCGACGCTCATCCGCCCCCTCCGCGCCCAAGGGGCCCGTCGATGCCTGCGTCGTCCCGTCGTGAATCCACAGTCCGCCCCGGAGAATCCCAAGAGTGAGGCACGAACACGGTACGAAGCGGAGGACGTGATCATGGTCCGACGGGGAGAGCGCGTACTGAGGACCCGAGGCCGCGGATCGGCGCTGGTGGTGCTCGCTCTCGTCACGGCTCTCGCGCCGGCGACCGGGGCCGCGACCACCGAACGCCAACCGCTCCCCTGGAGCACGTTCGGCGAGGCGTCGGCCGACGTGGTCAGCGTCGAGCAGGTGACGTGTCCAAAGACGCCGGATGAGCCCGTGCTCAAGGCCCGGCTGATCCACGACAGGGAGCAGTATATCTACCTGGCCAAAGACCGGCGCTGGCTCGTCTGGCGCGTGCCCAGCGGGCGCCCGAACAACGAGACGCCGGGGTATGTCTGGTTCGGGGACCACGGCCCCGGGGACGACGTGCTGCGGGTCGTGAGCGCGATGCCCGACGACGACGCCCAGAAATACTTCCGCGGGCCCTGCGGCTGGATCGACCCCGACATGATCTGATCCGGGAGGCCGCGGGCCGCACGAGAGGCCCAAAAGGTTTCTCCGCCAAGTCTCTCGGCCCGCGCGCTCTCCCCGAGGAATCCGACGCCTGCCCTCGGGCGCCGCGCCCGTCGCTGACGTCACGCGGGTCTCCCCTCACCGAGCGAACGGGTGGCCGTCGCATCCCGTTCGCGAATGCGACACGCACGGGCCGGACGGGAGCTGGGTCGGTCCCGAGGGAGGCCGATTTCCTGGATGTCGAGACGGGCCGGGCGAGGCTTGTGACGGGCGACCGGCCGGCGGCACGAGACGGATCGACCGAGCGAACCCTCGAGAGATCATAGTGGCCGTGGTCTGGCACCCTCACCTCGATCGCCTGGAGAAGAAGACGACGCTGAGGTCCTTGACGCCCCGCGGGCTGGACCGCAAGGGGAGCTCGGCGCGGTGGGGGCCCGGTGGCGTGGGGGGAAGAACGCGGCGGCGCCCCGCCCGAGTCGGTCAGGGCGGGGCGTGCCGGCGGGGGGTCAGGGCTAGGATCCGAGCCGATGTCGACTCAAGCCGGGCTCCCCGCGGCCCGAGCGCGCGCCCCGGAGGGAAGCGGGGGAGACTCCCCTCCGGAGCCCGACGCAAGGCCCGACGCTACGGCGATGAGACGGTCGTGCTGTCGCCGGTGGCCGTCACGGTGAAGACGCCGCACGGGTTCGACGAGTAGCTGTACGCCGACCAGCCCGACGGCGCGTTCGGAACCGACTTCATGAACGGCCCGCCGCTGATTCCGGAGATGGTCGCGGCGGCGGTCAAGGCGGTCAGGGCCCCCGGCAGTGAGCCGAAGGTCGCCGAGTACATGCTGATGGCGCTCACGAGGGTCCGGGCGTCGGCCTGGGCCTTGGCGATGCGCGCCCGCTGCTGGATGTTCGCGTAGAGCGGGATCGCGATGGCGGAGAGGATGCCGATGATCGCCACCACGATCATCAGCTCGATCAGCGTGAAGCCTCGCTCGCCGTGTCTACCTGCCTGCTTCCTCCAAAACCGCCTCATACCAACAAGACCTCCAAGTGTGGGACACCCGGCCGAATGTGCGCCGGAAGGGCATCTCTTGAGAGGTAGCAGGGTTGATGCCATTCTCCTGATGCGAGGCGTCACCTCGTAACCCGGTGAATCCGCTCGAGTCGCAGCACGGCACCTCGAGAGCTCCTGCTCGCGTCGGCGGCCAGACTGGCATCCGGGGTGGCACCCGAAGAGCGCCCCTCGCGTCCCCTCGGCCGAGGCTCCGGCCGAGCGTCATGGTAACGAGACGGTCGTGCTGTCGCCGCTGGCCGTCACGGTGAAGACGCCGCACGGATTCGACGTGTAGCTGTACGCGGTCCAGCCAAACGGTGAAGGCGGGATCGACTTCATGAACGGCCCGCCGCTGATTCCCGAGATGGTCGCCGCGGCCGTCAGGTCGGCGAGCGCGGGCGGGAGCGAACCGAATGTGCCCGAGTACATGCTGACCGCGCTGACCAGGGTCCGGGCGTCGGCCTGGGCCTTGGCGATCCGCGCCCGCGCCTGAATACTCGCGTAGAGCGGGATCGAGATCGCCGCCAGGATGCCGATGATCGCCACCACGATCATGAGCTCGATCAGCGTGAAGCCCCGCTGGGCCCCGACCGCCGTCGGTCTTCGCATCCACAGTCGCATCATTGACTGACTCCCCATTGGGTGAAGCCACCAAATCCCGAGGCGGTTCGAGCCCGCGGCTCAGCGCCGCTCACCCGACCCCGGGCACCGCCTCACGACCGAGCATCTTGGATGCCACCAGTGAAATCAGATGTAAGCACGGGGACTTGAGAGATCATGCCGAAAAAGGTGGGGGCCGCCGCATTGACCCTTTTGGGCAGCCCCCGCTGACGCTGGCAGGCACTGGCAGGCCTCCCTCGCGTGCCCCGCGGGCGCTCGACGCAATTCGGGACACGGGCGTGGGGGTGCCCGGGGCCACCAGCCGTGACCGCGGGCTCGGGACCACCAGGGAGTCCTGGGCGAGGTCACGGGCCGGGTCCTTCTCAGCCGCCCGACTCGGGCCGCTGACCTCCACGACCTCCACGCCGTCGATTGACACGTTCCCCGTTCGGTGTTACCAATTCGTCACTCGCGCGCAGGACGCGGAAGGCCGAGAGGCGCCGCTCGGGGAAACCTCGGTAGTTGGCCTGCCTGGAAACGCCCTCCATCCGGCGCTGGGCCGAGCTCACGAGGAGGATTCTGGATGGACCTACAACGGGGTATGGATCGCGCGGGTGTGGATCGCCGCGGCTTCCTCCGGCTCTCAGCCCTCGCGGCTTCCGTCGGGTTGGCCGGGATCGAGGGCATCTTGGCGGCCCGGCGCGCGCCCGCCTGGGCCCAGGGCACCACCCTCCACATCGTCCGCTGGAACGACTTCATCCCCGAGGCCGACGTCGAGCTGAAGGGCCAGATGGCGAGCGCTGGCAAGGCGCTCGGCGCGAAGATCACGCTCGAGACGATCAACGCCAACGACCTGCAGCCACGGCTCACCGCCGCGATCCAGTCCCGGTCGGGCGCCGACATCTTCCACATGTTCTACAACTGGCCCCAGCTCTACGCGAAGGCGCTGGTCGACGTGAGCGATGTGGCCGAGGCGGTCGCCAAGGCGCAGGGGGGGTTCTACGACGTCTACGCCCCCTCCGCGAAGGTGGGCGGGCAGTGGCTGGCGATGCCGCACTCGATCGTCGGCAACGCCGTCGCGTACCGCAAGTCCTGGTTCACCGAGGTGGGCGCCGGCGAGTTTCCGAAGACCTGGGAGGAGCTCCGGCGGGTGGCGGGCGCCCTCAAGAAGAAGGGTCACCCCTACGGACAGACCCTCGGGCACACCTTCGGCGACGCCCCGACCTTCACCTACTCGCTGCTGTGGAGCTTCGGCGGTGCCGAGACCGACCGCACCGGCCGGACGGTCGTGCTCGGGGGCACGCCGGCGATCGACTCGGTCGCGTTCCTGCAGACCCTCTGGAGGGAGGCGTGCGACGAGGGCGGGCTCGCCTGGGACGACACCAACAACAACCGCGCCTTCCACGCCGGCGAGATCTGCGCCACGCTCAACGGGGCCTCGATCTATATCGTGGCCAAGCGGCAGCCGGAGAAGATCCGGGACGAGAACGGCAAGCCGCTGTGGGAGGACATCGACCACGCGCCGCTCCCCGCCGGGCCCGCCGGACAGTTCCCGCTCTACCTCAACATGGAGCACGGTATCATGGAGTACTCGCCGAACCAGAAGCTGGCGAAGGATCTCCTCCGCTGGATGCACGAGCAAGCGAACTTCGAGAAGTGGTTCGAGGCCTGCGGCGGCTACAGCGTGGCGGCGACGACCTCCTGGGAGGGCCATCCGCTGTGGCAGAAGCTCGACAAGCCGCTCCAGATCTTCCGCACGGCGGCGCGCCGGACCCGCATCTTCGGCTACGCAGGGCCGTCGACGGCCAGGGCCACGGAGGCCTTCTCCAAGTACATCATCACCGACATGTACGCCAAGGCCGCCCAGGGCATGAAGGCCGAGGACGCCGTGAAGTGGGCCGCGCAGGAACTGCGCAAGATCTACAGCTAGGAGCGCCGGGATGGACCGACCCCGATCCGACCGCACGACGGGCGTCGACCGCCGCACCTTCCTCCGTCGGACAGGACTCGTCGCGGGCGCCGCCGGGCTCGAGGGCATCCTCGGCGCCCGCCGGGCCCCGGCGTACGCCCAGGGGACCAAACTCCACCTCCTCCGCTGGAACGACTTCGTGCCCGCCTGCGACGAGGAGCTCCGCCGTCAGCTCGGCGAAGCCGGACGGGCCCTGGGCGCCACCGTCACCCTCGAGACGATCAACGCCAACGACCTCCAGCCGCGCATCACCTCCGCCGTCCAGTCGGGCACCGGACCCGACATCATCATGCTGCTGCACAACTGGCCCCATCTCTACGAGGCCTCGCTCGTGGACGTGAGCGACCTCGCCGAGTGGCAGCGGAAGGACCAGGGGGGGTACTACTCCCAGTCCGAGGCCGCGGCCAAGGTCGGCAGCCGCTGGGTGGCACTGCCGCATAGCATCGTCGGCGTCCAGATGGCGTACCGCAAGTCCTGGTTCGACGAAGTGGGCCAGACCACCTGGCCGCGGACGCTCGAGGAACTCCGGCTGGTGGGGCTCAAGCTGAAGAAGAACGGCCACCCCATCGGCCAGACGCTCGCCCACACGTTCGGCGACGCGCCGACCTGGGCCTACCCGATGCTCTGGAACTTCGGCGCCGCCGAGACCGACGTCACGGGCCGGAGCGTCCTCGACCGCAAGGAGACGGTCGACTCCGTCCGGTTCATGCAGGCCTACTGGAAGGACGCGTGCGACGAGGGCGCGCTCGCCTGGGACGACACCAACAACAACCGGGCGTTCCTGGCCGGCGAGATCAGCGCCACCCTCAACGGCGCCTCCATCTTCATCGCCGCCAAGCGGGGGGCGGACAAGCTCAAGGACGAGAAGGGCCAGCCCCTCTGGCAGGACATCCTGCACGGCCCGATCCCCAACGGGCCCGCGGGCAGCTGGGCGTACCACGTCGCGTTCTCGCACGGGATCATGAAGTACTCGAAGGCCCCGAAGCTCGCCAAGGACTTCCTCCGGTGGCTCGCCGCCAAGGAGCACTTCGGGAAGTGGTTCGAGGCGGCCGGGGGATTCTCGGTCGGCGCCAACAAGTACTGGGAAGAGCAGCCCATGTGGCTGAAGCTCGACGACGCCATGAAGATCTACCGCACCGCCGCGCGCGTGTCGCGGATGTTCGGCTACGCGGGCCCGCCGTCGGCCAAGGCGACGGAAGTGTACTCTAAGTACGTCATCGTCGACATGTACGCGAAGGCGGTGCAGGGCCTGAGCGCGCCGGACGCGGTGGCGTGGGCGGCCGGCGAGCTCCGGAAGATCTATGGCTAAGCACCCGCGCTCCCTCGTCCCGACGGTAGGGGCCGCCCCCCCGATCGAGGTCGCGCTGCCCCGGCCGCGGCCGGCGCCCCCGTGGCGGCTGACGCGGTTCCTCGAGAGCGAGCGGTTGCTGGCCGCCCTCCTCCTGACGCCCGCGGTCGTGCTGCTCGCCCTGTTCATCGCCTACCCGTTCGTGATGGGCGTCTGGCTCGCCCTCAGCGACGCGAGCGTGGGCAGCCCGGGCACCTTCGTCGGGCTCCGGAACTTCGTCAAGGAGTGGAACGACTCGATCTTCCAGACCGCCTTCCAGAACACGTTCTTCTACACGTTCTGGGCGACGATCTTCAAGCTGACCCTCGGCATGTGGCTCGCTCTCCTCCTGAACCGCCAGTTCCGCGGCATGCGCCTGGTCCGCGCCTCGATGCTGCTGCCGTTCATCGTGCCGACCGTGCTCTCGACGTTCGCCTGGCGGTGGATGGTCGATCCCACGTTCAGCGTGGTGAACTGGCTCCTCTACAGCCTTGGCCTCATCACGAATAAGCTCCCGTTCCTCTCCGACGGACGCTGGGCAATGTGGTGCGCCATCGGGGTCAACACCTGGCGCGGGATGCCGTTCTTCGCGATCACGCTCCTGGCGGGGCTCCAGACGATCAACCCGGACCTGCACGAGGCGGCCTCCCTCGACGGCGCCAACAGCTGGCAGCGGTTCTGGAAGGTCACCTGGCCCCTCCTGAAGCCCGTGACGATCGTGGTCGTGGTCTTCTCGGTGATTCAGACCTTCGCCGACTTCCAGCTCATCTACGTCCTGACGGGCGGGGGGCCCGCCAACTCCACGCACCTGCTGGCGACCTACGCCTACCAGATCGGCGTCGCGACCGGTCTCCTCGGGGAGGGCGCGGCGATCTCGCTGTTCATGTTCCCGGTGCTGTTCGTCGTCGTGTGGTTCCAGCTCCGCTACCTGCGCCGCCTGGAGGGCGCGTAGTGGTCATCGAGCGGCGCTGGAAGAAGTGGGTCTTCTTCTACGTCCCGCTGACCCTGTTCCTCGTCGGCACCCTCTTTCCGTTCTACTGGATGCTCATCACCGCGATCCGGCCCGACGCGGAGCTCTACCGGTCGTGGCGCAACGTCCACAATACGCCGTTCTGGACGCTTCATCCCACCCTCGACCACGTCCAGGACCTGCTCGCGCGCACCATGTTCCCGCGCTGGCTCTGGAACACCTTCTTCATCGCCACCGTCTCGACGGGGATCTCGCTCTTCTGCGGCCTCCTCGCGGGGTACGCGCTGGCCCGGCTCAGGTTCCCGATGGCCGGCACGTTGGGGACGGCGATCTTCGTGACCTACCTGGTGCCGCCCACGCTGCTCTTCATTCCGCTGGCGAACATCATCCGGAACTTCCAGCTGGGCGACACGCCGTGGGCGCTGATCCTCACCTACCCCACCTTCCTGATCCCGTTCTGCACGTGGCTCCTGATGGGCTACTTCAAGACCATCCCGAAGGAGCTCGAGGAGTGCGCCCGGGTGGACGGGGCCACGCGCTTCGGCGCCATGGCCCGGATCATCTTCCCGATCGCCGTGCCCGGCATCCTGTCGGCCGGTATCTTCGCGTTCACGCTCTCCTGGAACGAGTTCATCTACGCCCTCGTCTTCATCTCGTCGCCGGAGCGGAAGACGGTCCCGGTCGGGGTCGTCTCCGAGCTGATCCGGGGCGACATCTACTTCTGGGGACAGCTCATGGCGGGCGCCCTCCTCGGCTCGGTCCCGGTCGCGCTCGTGTATTCGTTCTTCGTGGAGTACTATGTGGCCGGCCTCACGGGTTCCGTGAAGGGCTAGAGCCGTAGTAAGATCGAGGGAGTCACCGCTCCCAGCGAGGGTCCCATGGCTCAGGTCGTTCTGAAGGACCTCAACAAGATGTACGACGACGTCCACGCCGTCAAGGACGTGAACCTCAACATCCTGGACAAGGAATTCGTCGTGCTCGTCGGCCCGTCGGGCTGCGGGAAGTCGACGACGCTCCGCATGATCGCCGGTCTCGAGGAGATCACGTCGGGCGAGATCCAGATCGGCAACCGCGTCGTCAACGACCTGCCGCCGAAGGACCGCGACATCGCCATGGTCTTCCAGAACTACGCCCTCTACCCGCACATGACCGTGTACGACAACATGGCCTTCGGCCTGAAGATGCGGAAGTTCCCGAAGGCCGAGATCCAGAAGCGGGTCCAGGACGCGGCCGAGATCCTCGGCATCCAGGAGCTGCTCAAGCGCAAGCCGCGGCAGCTCTCGGGCGGGCAGCGCCAGCGCGTGGCCGTGGGCCGCGCGATCGTGCGGCATCCCCAGGTGTTCCTCTTCGACGAACCGCTGTCGAACCTGGACGCGAAGCTCCGCGTGCAGATGCGGGTCGAGCTCAAGCGCCTGCACGACCGGCTCGAGACGACCGCGATCTACGTCACCCACGACCAGGTGGAGGCGATGACCCTCGGCGACCGGGTCGTCGTGATGAAGGACGGCTGGATCCAGCAGGTCGGCGAGCCCCTCGAGCTCTACGGTCGGCCCCGGAACCGCTTCGTCGCGGGGTTCATCGGCTCCCCGGCCATGAACTTCATCGAGACGACGGTCGCCGACGGCGCCGGCGCCCTCTGGGTCGAGTGCGCAGGCCTCCGCCTCCGGGTGCCCGCCGAACGGAGCGCCCGCCTCGCCGGCAAGCGGCGGCAG
>WNFT01002939.1_pt1 | contig 25649 bp, 21 predicted proteins | sample 5400191 | NCBI WGS metagenome assembly WNFT01 (sample SAMN13153359, study PRJNA577476) | soil metagenome | isolation source: 80 cm saprolite under Madrone tree | place: USA:California | collected 2016-06-14 | reverse complement strand
CGACATCCCGCATTGCAGCGCCGGCATGCAGGCGGCGATCGAATGGCTGGGCAAGAGCGTTAAGCCTTGAGGGTAATTGCGGAAATTCGGCCGCCCTCATATTGCAATGCAGCACCCTCCATGCCCTCCGCGGGACCGCCGCTGCGAGGCGGGCCGCGCGTTCACTATTTGCTGATTTTGCTTACAATTCATAAACATAATTTTATGTCCTGAGCGCTGGTCTTCCCTATGCAAAAGCTGTATTGGGACGCGCGAAATCGAAGGCGCTGGGGTGCATCTCGAACTATCTTAATCTTAATGCGTCATCTTAATGTGGGGGTGGAGCGTGTGGTCATGCGGCCGAAGCCGGTCTCCGCTGTTCACACGTCTCACCTTGGTCACGTTGATCTGGTATAATAAGCAATTGCGATTGGTATAATAGACAATCGTGATCGCTTCAGTCGGAACGGCAATCAACTATGAGCCAGCGGAGGAATTGCTAGAGGATCGTCGCAGGCCCGTGCCGGCAACGACCTTTGCATGAGGAGCGTATGGAACCAACCAACATTGCTGCGCCTGACTATTTCCACAAGGTGGTCGATTGCCAGTGGGCTTGTCCGGCGCACACGCCAGTTCCGGAATATATTCGCTTGATCGCAGCCGGGCGCTATTCCGACGCCTACATGATCAACTGGAAATCGAATGTGTTCCCCGGCGTGCTTGGTCGCACCTGCGACCGGCCCTGTGAGCCGGCATGCCGGCGCGGCCGTGTCGAGAAGGAGCCGGTGGCAATCTGCCGCCTCAAGCGGGTCGCCGCCGATTTCAAGGATGACATCAAGGCCCGCCTGCCGCGCCCTGCCGCACGCCCGAACGGCAAGCGCGTCGCGCTCGTCGGTGGCGGCCCCGCTTCGCTCACGGTTGCCCGCGATCTCGCACCGCTGGGTTACACCTGCGTGGTGTTCGACGGCGACCCCAAGGCGGGCGGCATGATCCGGACGCAGATTCCGCGGTTCCGCTTACCTGAGTCCGTCATCGACGAGGAATGCGGCTACATTCTCGATCTCGGCGTGGAGTTCCGCGGCGGGGAGCGCATCGACAGCCTCAGGAAGCTGCTTGCCGAGGATTTCGACGCCGTCTTTGTCGGCTCCGGCGCCCCGCGCGGCCGTGACCTCGATATTCCGGGCCGCAAGGAAGCCGCCAAAAACATCCACATCGGCATCGATTGGCTGTCCAGCGTTTCGTTCGGCCACATCAACAAGATCGGCAAGCGCGTGGTCGTGCTCGGCGGCGGCAACACCGCCATGGACTGCTGCCGTTCCTCGCGCCGGCTCGGCGGCGAAGAGGTCACGGTCGTGGTGCGCTCCGGCTTCGAAGAGATGAAGGCCTCGCCATGGGAGAAGGAGGACGCGATGCACGAAGGCATCCCGATCCTCAATTTCCTGGTACCCAAAGCTTTCACGCACGATGATGGCCGCCTCACCGGCATCACCTTCGAAAAGGTGAAAGCCGAATACGACGCCAAAGGCCGGCGCAGCCTCGTCCCGTCGGGCGAGCCCGACCAGCATATTCCCTGCGACGATGTGCTCGTCGCCGTCGGCCAGGAGAATTCGTTTCCCTGGATCGAGCGGGACATCGGCATCGCGTTCGACAAATGGGACATGCCCAAGGTCGATCCCAAGACCATGCGCTCAACCCACCCGAAGGTGTTCTTCGGCGGCGACGCCGCATTTGGGCCGAAGAACATCATCTGGGCGGTCGCCCACGGCCACGAGGCCGCCCTATCGATCGACATGATGCTCTCCGGCGAGGACATTGACGTTCGTCCGCTTCCAGCCGTCGATGTGATGAGCCAGAAGATGGGCATCCACGAGTGGAGCTACGACAACGAGATCTCGCCCGACAAGCGCCTCCGCGTGCCGCTGCGCGACAAGGTCGTGGCGCTCAAGGATATCAAGGCCGAGGTTGAGCTTGGCTTCGACGCGCAGTTAGCCCTCAAGGAGGCGGAACGCTGCCTCAACTGCGACATCCAGACTGTATTCACCGCCTCGCTGTGCATCGAATGCGACGCCTGCGTCGACATCTGTCCGATGGACTGCATCACCTTTACGGCCGACGCCCCCGAAGCCGAGCTGCGCACCCGCCTCAAGGCGCCGGCCAAAGATCTCGCCCAGGACATCTATGTCGCGAACGGCCTCAAGACCGGCCGCATCATGGCCAAGGACGAGGACGTCTGCCTGCATTGCGGATTGTGCGCGGAGCGTTGTCCCACCGGGGCGTGGGACATGAGGAAATATCTGGTTGAAATGACATACGCAGGTTCGAAATGCCATCACGAAGCCCGCTCTGCAGCGTAAACGATTTCGTCGTCCGCTTCGCCAACGTCAATGGCTCGGGCTCGGCGAGCGCCAACGAGCTTTTCGCGCGCGCGGTGCTGCGCATGGGCGTGCCGGTGTCGTCGCGGAATATCTTTCCGTCCAATATTCAGGGCTTGCCGACCTGGTACGAGGTGCGCGTTTGCGAGGACGGCCATCTCGGCGCCCGCGGCGGCTACGACCTCATGGTGGCGATGAACCCGCAGACGTGGGACAAGGACGTGGCCGGCATCGAGCCGGGCGGCTATCTCTTCTACGATTCCACCAAGCCGCTGCCGGCGTCGAAGTTCCGCGACGACATTGTGGTGCTGGGAGTGCCGCTCACCGCCATCTGCAATCGCGAGTACACCGATCCGCGCCAGCGCCAGCTGTTCAAGAACATCATTTATCTCGGCGCGCTGTCGGCGCTTTTGGACATCGATCCCGCCGTCATCGAGGCTCTGTTCCTGGAGCAGTTCAAAGGCAAGGAGAAGCTGATCGGCGCGAACAAGCATGCTCTTGCGCTCGGCCGCGATTGGGTGCTCGCCAACGTCGAAGCGCGCCCCGGCATGACCCGCCCATGCGGGTTGCAGATCAAGCGCGCCGACAAGGTCGGTGACCGCATCTACATCGAGGGCAACCAGGCCGCCGCGCTCGGTGCCGTCTATGGCGGCGCCACCGTATGTGCGTGGTATCCGCTCACGCCATCATCGTCGCTCGCCGACGCGTTCACGACATATTGCGCCAAGCTGCGCCACGACAAGGACGGCAAGGCGAAATACGCCATCATCCAGGGCGAGGACGAAATCGCTTCCATCGGCATCGTGGTCGGCGCCGGCTGGAACGGCGCCCGCGCCTTCACGGCGACCTCCGGCCCCGGCATCTCGTTGATGCAGGAATTCTCCGGACTCGCCTATTTCGCCGAGATCCCCGCGGTGATCTTCGACGTGCAGCGCGCCGGTCCATCCACCGGCATGCCGACCCGCACCCAGCAGTCCGACGTGCTCAACACCGCCTATGCGTCCCACGGCGACACCAAGCATGTCGTGCTGTTCCCGCAGGACCCCGGCGAAACCTTCGCGTTCTCAGCGCTTTCCTTCGATCTCGCCGAGCGCCTGCAAACGCCGATCTTCGTGCTGTTGGACCTCGAAATCGGCATGAACCAGCATCTCACCGCGCCGCTTAAGTGGGATGACCGTCGCCGCTACGACCGCGGCAAGATCATGACCGCCGCCGATCTCGACGCCGGCAAGGATTTCGGCCGCTATCTCGACGTCGACGGCGACGGCATTCCGTTCCGCACGCTTCCCGGCACCCACCCCACCAGGGGCTCATACTTCACCCGCGGCACCTCGCGCGACCGCTACGCCCGCTACACCGAGGACGGCGACGCCTACGCCGACAACATGCAGCGCCTGCTGCGCAAGTTCGAGACCGCCAAGGACTTGGTTCCCCGCCCGCTCCGCCGCAACGCCGACAAGCCGACCAAATGCGGCGTCATCTATTACGGCTCGACGGCACCCGCCATGGACGAGGCGATCATCATGCTGCAGGAGCGCGGCAACCGCCTCGACATGCTGCGCGTCCGCGCCTTCCCGTTCCACCAGGACGTGCCGGATTTCATCGCCGAGCACGAGTTCGTCTTCCTGGTCGAGCAGAACCGCGATGCGCAGCTGCGCTCGCTGATCGTGAACGAGTGCGGCGTCGATCCGCTCCGCATCATGCCGATCCTGCACTACGACGGCACCCCGATCACGGCGCGCTTCATCGCCCGGGCGATCGGGGAGAATTTGGATGCGCTGAAGGTGGCGCCGCTAAGGGTGGTGAGTTGAGGGGACGTCGAAGACAATCTCCTATCATTGATGACCGTCGAAAAAACTGCCATCTGCCTAATGAGAAGTTGCTCTGTCACCAGAAATTAGCACCTTTCTTGCGTCTACACGCGGGTCCGTCATTAGCGAACAAACCACCTCACGTTGCATTCTTTTCTCGATGATCTATCCTGCTATATGTTCGTAGCGCTATTTCGCGCGGGATTACCCAAATGCCTGAACGATCAAAGCAGGTTGAGGGCGTGGCCCGTTACTTCATGCAGCTTCGCCACGCTGGAAGACAGGTGTCTTCAACAACTTGGGCGTTTTTTCGTCGATTAGGTCGTTTTACAATAAAATATCTATTTGGCATTATCGGCATCATGACCACATTTTATCTGCTTCTTTATTATCTAAGTCAGAAATCAATTATTATCCAACCGATATCTGTACCTAAAGAGCTCCAGGATCGTGGCTACACCCCCACTGTTGCGGCGATACGCCTTAGCGATGGCATAAAGACGTTCATCGATGGCTCCTTTGATGGCGTCAATTTACCAGTTACTTCATTAGGCTTCGAGCGAGATGCTTCATCAGGCTATGATCGCAGGAGCGCGCCGGAAGTCGCAATAACTACTGATGTGCCTACTTTTATCATTCCTACACTGGGACTTTCGTTCGATACACTTGTCGCACTCCTGCGCAATTTATTTCAAATCAATCCTCTCCGAACGATTTCTGGAGAAATCGCCGAGATTAGTACCGAAAAAGCGCCAGCTCCTCAGGATAAAGACAACACAACGGATGGCAAGCTGTTCTCACTGCAACTACGTCTTAATACAAACGTTATTCATACTAGCAGGGGCGTGACATTAGATAAAATTGATGAACTGTTCAACCGTGATGCGGCAAAAGACATTTTGAAATTTACAGAGCCATTCTATTTGTTGGGAACTGTTTATCGCGATGACCCAGATGAGGCTATTAAACGCGCTAGACAAATTATTACGGACTGGCCGTGGTTTAATGAGAATGTTGCTCGTTCGCATAATTTTATCGGCGCAGTCCTGCTCAGCAAGCACAGACTTAGCGGCCCCGATGGCGCGGTGGCGGAGCTAAAAAATGCCATTAGACTCAATAATAACTCTTCGATTGCACATACTAATTTAGGACTCGCCTACCGAGAACAAGGCGAAACAGATAAGGCAATCGACGAGTTACAACAAGCCATCAAAATTGACTTCAACTCAGCAACGGCTCATAATTTGTTGGGCGGTCTTCTCAGAAATATCGGTAGGTTAAGGGGAGCAAAGTGCGAGTTTCAACATGAAATCATCGCTTTACAGAACGCTGTGAAGGACGAACCGGTCACCGCCGCAGCCCGTAATAATCTTGCTGCGTTCCACAATAATTTCGCTGCCGCATTAACGCCAGGTATTAAGGAGATGTATGATCCTACATGCGACTCTCTTATAGCTCTCGTCAAAAGATATAGCGGTTTTAGTGCATCGCCTGACATCTATAAATATTCTATAGAAATTATTTCTAAACCAGACGAATATGTCTCAGAATACAGGCGTGCAATCGATTACAGTAAAGATAACGCGGAGTACCATTTGAATTTCGCAGCGGCTATGCGCCAACAGGAGCAAGTTAAGCGGATTGACGCTGTCCTTATTGAGGCGCGGAAAGCCGTTGACCTTAATCGATCCTCGGCTAGGGCGTATCGGGAATATGGACATGCATTACACGTTAGAGGAGACGCGAGTGATGCCGACGCGCAATATGGAATAGCGTTAGTGAAGTCTCGCGACGCGCTTGAACGCGACTCACGTGATGCATCTGCTTATAATTTTCGCGGAAATGTTTATTATTTTCTGGAACAGCTAGATCAAGCCATTGAGCAATATAACAAGGCTACTGATATCGAACCTAAATTTCTCGGCGCCGTTCTCAATCGTGGCTACGCGTGGTTTGCTCGAGGTAACTATAGTGACGCCGCATATGATCTTTCCCGCGGTATTTATTTGATGCAATATCCAAAATATAATACGATTTGGCTTTTTCTCGCACGCGAACTTGCGCAACCTTTTAATCAACGAAATTCGGCGACGGCCCTTGGTGAATTGATTAGTAACGCGACAAAGTTTAACCGGGATGGTGAATGGCCAAGTCCTATTATCGACCTATTGTTGGGTCGCACGACCATGGACAAGGTACTTGAGAAGATTGACACTGATGAACCAAAACTTACCGATGAACGCTGTGAGGCTAATTTTTATATCGGCGAATGGCTGTTGGTAAAGGGTGATCTGCCGGGCGCGCGGAAAAGGCTGGAATATGCCGCCGAGAAGTGCCGGAAGGACTTCGTCGAATCGACCGCTGCGCGAGCTGCGATAAAGCGACCGAATCTCTGAGCTGCCGATCTGCGAAATGTGCATCGTCTGGCTTTGGTGAGGAGATTTCGGGAACCAATGCCGCCACCAGTGTCACGGTTACCAAGATGCCTCGTGCCCCCGAAGGCCGATGTCGACCTCATTCGAGAACGGCTCAAACGGTTGAGGGAAATGTTACAATGACGGAAAAACTCGAAATCGCGCGCGGCAGCGGCAACGTCTTCCGCGACTTCGGTGATCCGAATGCCGAGCTTGAGCAGACGCGCGCGATCCTGGCCGCCAAGATCATCGGCGTGCTTGATGCCCGCGCGTTGAGCGTCCGTGCAGCAGAACGGCTGACCGGCGTTGCGGCGTCCGAGTTTTCGCGCATTCGCAACGTGAAGCTTGAGCGCTTCACGATTGATCGCATGATTATGATCCTGGGCAAGCTCGATCAGGAGGTTGAACTGACCGTCAAGGTTCGGCCGCGATCACGACCGAACTGACGAAATCCCGGGCGTAGCCCGGTCCGCCCTAAACGCCGCCCGGCAGCGGGCTCCTGCTAACCCGCCCGATTTGCGGACCTCTACCCCCTACGGAATGGCCCCCACCGGGTCCATCATGCGCTGGATGACCGATGGCTGGCGAACGGAGCTGACCGCAAGGGCCGCGGCAAAGCGGTCGTCGAAGGAGCTCTCTACCTCAGCAAACTCGTCGAAAATCCTCACGGGGCCGGGGCCGACCTTTGTGGTCCGGCTGCGGAAGCTCCAGCCCAGTTCACTCATCTCGCTCGCGGACGCAAGCGGAGGAGTATCCTCCGACGACTTGCTGTTGATGGGGGGCTCAACCTGCCGGCGGCGTTCGACCGGATTCTTGCTCGTCTGACCCTCTGCGCTCTTGCTCGTCTGACCTTCCGCAGTCTTGGCCTCCGCAGTCTTGCGCAGCAGCGTCTCGATGTGGCGGGAATGATTTTCGCGCATCGCCGGGAACCAGCATTTGGTGCCCTTATGATTGGGTGCGTGGGTGGTCCAGGACGGCCAGGACCCCGGATATTCCTGCCGAACGGCTTCAGCGGAGGACAGGCACTGCGAAGAAGCGCTCACGTCTTCCAGGGATGCCGCCAGATATGCAACGGCGGGACACGACAGCAGGAGGAGAAGTGCAGAACTACGGGAAAACGCCATGCAAGCACCCCCTTGCGGTACAATCTCTTAACATAACAGCCACTGCTCGGGGCAGAAGCGGCGATTGTCCAATGTTCCCTGACGAAGCGGCGTCGTCAGGGCTGCCGCACGTCCCGAATTGGGCTTCTTGTCCTGTCTACCGCGCGCTTATGTTTAGGATTTCCTTAAAAATCAGTCCAATTTCGTTCAGTAAATGGCGCCTTTAAAGTTTTTTTGCGACGTGCAAGCCAGGGTCCGGTGGCTCAGCCTTGGGGTCGTGAAAGCCGAATCATTGAGTATATTCGCCGGCGGATGCATTCAAGTTCATACACTACGTTAGCGCGCAGCAGCGAAAACGTCCCGGTGAAAACGATCTGCGTCTTGCCCCCGCGTCACGCCGGTTCAGCCCCATACGGGACGCAATTGCCACGATGCGAAACAGCGAGGAGCACGCGCCGCATCACAGCGACGTTCGGGGATCAGCTGCACGCCGCCCGGCCAGAACGACGACGACGCGCCGAATCCGCGCCTCGACACATCGGCGGATAAAAATCGGCGAATAAAAACTTGTCGTTCTGGCGCGGCTGCAATCACTATCGGACTGGCACGAAATCCACCGCAAGCTGCTGGGCCAAGTCGAGCTGCCCGCGGGTCATTTTGCTGGCGACGGCATCGCGCAGCCGCAAGACGTTTTCGCGGTTTTGCCGCGGTGCCTGCGCCGCTGCGAGGTTGAGCCATTTGTGGGCGAGAATGATATTTGGAGTGACGCCGAAGCCCTTGTCGTACATGAGCCCGAGCAGATATTGGCCGGTGGGATCGCCCTGCTCGGCCGACTGCACATACCAGTCGACCGCCACATCATAGGACTGCGGAACGCCACGGCCGTTGGCGTACCTGAAGCCCAGGACCGCCTGGGCGTGGGCGTCGCCGCGTTGGGCCAACGCCATCGTCCGTCTCACCTCGGCGGCCTCGCCGCGTCCGGCAATGCGCCCCTTCACGAGATGGGCTGCCTGGGCAACCGGGGCGGCGCCGACCAAAAGAATGAGTCCGGCAAAGACGAGACGTGCGGTCTTGGACATGATTTCTCTCCGGCGTTTCCCGTTAGAACGAGGGCGCTGAGGGGTGGAGGAAAAGCGTCGCGTCAAGAATCCAGGCGATCCAGATCGCGGGCCCCAGGAACAGGCCGAACGGCAGCCGCGTGGTCGGCCGGACGGTGCGGTGGAAATGAAGGTGCATGAACAGATAGGCGCCAAGCGCCGCCACCGCAGCGATCTCGATTGCGATCGGAATGGTCTGCCAGTCGAGCCAGACACCGGCCACCCCGGCGAGCTTGACGTCGCCCAGTCCGATGCCTTCGCGGCCGCGCCAGCGGCGGTATCCGGCGCGCACGCCGAGGAAGGCCAATGCCGGTACGATGCCGCGCAACACCGACCACGCGAGGGCCTGCGCCCATATTTCGCTGCCGTCGACCGCCGCGTAAACGAGGCCGAGCGCGAGCGCTGCGGCGGTCAGTTCGTCCGGAATGATGAAACGGCGTGCATCGACTGCCGCGATCGCCACCATCAGCACTGCGAGGCCTGCGCCCCACGCGCCGCGCCAATTGTGGACCAGCACAACGCTGGCGACGACGCCGATGAACAACGCCACACTGGCGACCGCGATGTGAACGGCCCGCATCGCCGATGTGGTTCGCGAGACCGACGCGCACCAGCGCGCCAGCAGTGGCGCTGACAAGATCATGGCGTCCGCATGCCGGAGCGTGTTTCGATCATATTGAACCTTTCCCGAGTCATGGCCGGGCTCGTCCCGGCCGTCTACGTCTTTCTCGCGGAAAGCCCGGCAGAAAGACGTGGATGCCTGCGAAGAAGGGGTCCCCGCCGCGTGCCGCGGCGGGGTGTCACTGCGCGGGCATGACGGTGGAGAGGACGATTCGATCTCATCAGAACGCCCGCTAACGCCCCTTTGGCACCGGCGGGACATCCGGCGGAACCGTTCCGATGGTGCCGCGCAGTTTGGTGCGCAATTCCTCCGCAACAAAGCTGGCATCCACGCCGTCGCGAATGATCTGCGGGCGGATGAACACGATGAGCTCGGTTCTGCCATTCGTTTTGTTCTGGTGCGAGAAGGCGTCGCCCAGATTTTGAATCTGATCGAGCAGCGGAATGCCGCCGCGGTTGAGATTCTGCTGCTCCTGAATCAAGCCCGCCAGCAGCACGGTCTGGCCGCTCGCGACCCCGATCGAGCTCTTGACCTTTCGCTGCGAGAAGGTCGGATTGCCGCCGACGCCCGCATTGTCCTGAACCTGGCTGATCTCCTGTTCGATATCGAGCCGCACGTTGCCGTTGGCGTTGATGCGGGGCGCCACACGCAGGATAATGCCGACGCTGCGGTAGTCGATAGAGTTGACAACGGAACCGTTGCCATTCAGCAGGGTCGCGGAGCCGGTCGTGATCGGCACGTCGCTGCCCACCATCAGGGTCGCCACCTGGTTGTCCACGACCACAACTGACGGATTCGACAGCACCTTGGTGGTGGTCACGGCGTGCAAGGCGTCGAGAACCACATTCGGCGCGGTTTCCGAGCCGATCAGAAAGTTGAAACCCGGAAACGCGCGATTGAGGGCGGCATTGAGCAAGCCGTTCGTGCTTCCGGACACACCGCCGCCTGGCGGCGAGGTCGGTATGTTGGACACCGCGCCCCGCACGCCGCTTTGCTTGCTCTGGAGAAAGAACTGCACGCCGTAAGAAAGGTCGTCGTTGAGCGTGACCTCCGCGACCGTCGCGTCGATGGCGACCTGGAGCTGCGGGCGATCGAGCTGCGCCAGCGTCCGCGCGATGATCTGGTAGTTTTCCGTGCTCGCATAGATCAGCAACGTGTTGCCCGTCGCATCGGGCGTAATCCGCACCCCTTCAAGCAGGGGCTGACCGCCGCCAGCGCCGCCCGTAGGGGTGCGGCCTTCAAGAGCGCTCGCATCGGTGCTCTGGGCTGCTTGGCGGCCGAGCGTGCTGCCGGCGCCCAAACCGCCGGCGGCCCCCCCAGTCCTTCCGCTTCCACCAAAGCCGCCGCCGCCGCCCGCCCCGCCGCCCCCCGCGCCGCCGAACGAACTGCCAAAACTGACGTTGGCGTTCGCCGAGGGGCCGCTGGCCGCCAGGCGATCAGTCGAGCCTGCGGTCATGCCCAAACCGCTCCGCGGAGCGACCTGATTCGCCGGAGTGTCGAACGAGCCGCCGCCACCGACAAAAACGTCGTTCAGCACGCGGGCAAGCTGGCGCGCCTCGCCGTACTTCACCTGGTAGACGTGGACGCCGGTTCGCGCCGTATCGGCGGCGTCAAGACGCTTGATCCAGGTCTCGGCCGTCCGCAACAGATTGGGCTTTCGGGTGACCACCAGAATGGCGTTCAGGCGGGCGACGGGCTGGAATTTGACGATGTTCTGGCTCAGACCACCGTCACCGGAATCCATGATCTTTTCCAGTTCCGTGATGATCGGCTCCGGAGAGGTGAAGCGCACAGGAAAGACGCCGACCGATTGCCCGCGCATCCAATCGACGTCGAAGCCGAGCACGGTGTCGATGGCCGCCTTGCGCTCGGCGCCGCTGCCCTGAATGAGCAGCATGTTGCGCGTCGTGTCGGCCCGCACCGTTCCGGGCTTGGTGGCAAAGCTGTCGAGCAGCTTGATCAGCGTGGAAGCGGAGACATAACGCAGCGGAACTGCGGAAACCCCATAGCCGGGCTCGGCGCGCGCCTCGGCCGTATCCAGGTTGCCGGCGCCGACGGCGTCGCCGAGCGGAATCAGCCGATAGCCCTGGACGTCCTTGACCAGCACCACGCCGCTGAGGCGCAGCGCGTTCTCCAGAACGAACAGCAGATCGGACTTCGGTACCGGCCGCCCGGATGACAGGCTGATCATGCCCTGCACGCGCGGATCGATGGTGTATCCGGTCGCCAGAATGTCGCCGAGGACAACCTTGGCGACCGATGCAATGGGCGTGTTCTCGAAATTGAGCTCGTATCCTTCGCCGCTCGGCGTCGGTCGCGGCTCGGCGCCTTCGACGGCCGGTATAGTCACCCCGGGATAAACCTGCGCTTTGGCGCTGGCGCCAACGCCGCTTTGACCGGCGGAAGCTCCCTGTTGCGGAAGGCGTGGCAGCAGATCGAGGGAGCGTACCCGGTCCATGACATCGGGTCCCGTCGACACCACCCTGCCGTCCGGCAACTGGGCACAGGCGGCGAGAACGCCCAAATTCAGGGCAAAAAAAGCGGCGCGCGATGCGCGGCACAGCAATCGGGGGTCACGCGCGAAGTTGCCCGATGTACTCACTTGCGACGCGTCCCCCACATAGACCCCGCTTTCGCGTCAAATCCGAACTACCGCCGACCAAAAAACGGCCTGCCTAGTTCATCCGGAATAGCAGCGATTGCTAAGTAATGCCCCCGAAACAACGTAGCCCCAGCTGACCCTTAACGCAACGTTAATTCCTGCCGTGCCGACAAAGCCGTCTTCGCGATAGCTAACAAACTATTATGATGACTATATTATGTTAGTCTCTCATCGACAGCGTTGCCAAAACAGTAGCGTTGCAGAAACAGCAGACTGGCGTCCAAAAAGCGGCTAATTCAGGGCCACCGCATGATCGCTGACACTTGATCAGGCACTGTGTCCGATCGGCCACAATCGGTGTCGCTGGCACGCGTGTCGCGATCGGTGCGTGCGGTGGGCGCGTTGGCGAAGGCGCAAGATGCACGCACGATGCGTCTTGACGGGCAATTCTGGTTCGAATTCAATCGGTCCTCCGAAAACCCCGTGCCCGACCCGGCCAATGATCGGCCGCGCCGATAGTCGATGCGGATTGACGGTGTGGTTCGGCGGTTCTCCTCAAACGCGAGGCACCCGATGGCGGGTGACAAAGCTGATACGATTTCGATCGTGCCGGGACGTGCCTGCGGCGAGTGTTCGCTGTGCTGCAAACTCATTCGGGTCGATGCGTTCGCAAAGGCGCCCGGAACGTGGTGCGCGCACTGCGCACCCGGCAGCGGCGGGTGCACGATCTACGACAGCCGGCCGGCCGAGTGTCGCGACTTTTATTGCGCGTGGATGGTGTCGCCAAGCCTCGGCGAGGAGTGGCGGCCGAGCCGATGCAAGCTCGTCCTGCGCGTGGAAGCGGACGGCAAGCTGATCGCGGTTCATGTCGATCCGAGCGACCCCGCGGCGTGGCGCCGGGAGCCATATTATCGGACGCTCAAGCAATTCGCGATCAAGGGGGCCGATATCAACCAGCAGGTGATCGTCTACATCAAGAACCGCGTCATCGCGATCTTTCCGAATAAGGAGGTCGAGGTCGGCACGATGAATCCCGGCGATCATCTGGTGGTGCGCGAAGTCGGCGGCCCGAACGGCCGCGACTGGGTCGCGTTCATCGAGACGGCCGGGCGGCACCCCACCTGACGATGGAGATCTCGCCCCCTCGCCACCCTCCCGTGCGCACACCCGAGGGTGGGGGGAGAACCGGCAACGCGGCCGAGGTTTGGCGTCGCGCACGCCCCTATATTCGATCTAAGCTGACATCGAGCGCCGCTGAACACAAGTTATCGGCTGCAGCGACCAGATTTACTTAAGATGTCACCACGCTATGACTACAATAACTGCCAACCCCGGGTCACGAAAAGCTGATTCACTTGTGTTGGCAAGATATCGACATTGTTCTGACTTCATTTGAGCACGATTATGGTGCGACTTCTTTGCCACAAAATAAAAAATTTATTCCATTTTTACAGCGGCTACTCAGAATCGACTGGAACCTAACTGCCAAATGATCAAGGGTAAAATAAGGGCCATTGTGTGGAGTGGCTCTGAGAGCGTTCGTGTGGAAACGGCTCTTCTTATGGGAGGGAACTCATGACCAGGTATGGTAAATTGCTTGCGTATTTTTCCGGCACCGTCGCGACCGCATTGCTTGGCGCCGCGTCGGTTGTGCCGTCTTCGCCGGCCTTCGCCGCCTGCGTGGGCCCGGGGGCCCCGGACAACGCCCAAACCAAGTGCGTGACGGCCATCCATGTCACCGGCAATCCGCTGACATCGTTCGACATCAGCTTCGTCAATCCGCATCGCGCGGAATACTATCTCGCCGATCGCTCGAACGCCGGCATCACCATCATCGATACCCAACACCTCAAGTTCAAGCGGACTATCGGCGGCTTCGTGGGCATCAAGCTCAACAAGACCGGGACCGCGGTGGACAACAATCACTCCGGGCCGGACGGCGTGGTTTCGCACGGCCGCTGGCTCTACGCCGGCGACGGCGACAGCACGCTCAAGGTGATCGACCTCAATGCGCCGACGGCGAGCGCGATCAAACAGATACTCAGCACCGGGGGTACGACGCGGGTTGATGAGATGGACATAACGACGGACGGCCAGTTGCTGCTCGTCGCCAACAACGCCGAGGATCCGCCGTTTGGGACTTTATTTGCCGCGAATGGGGACGACCCCGTCAGCCATACCGTCAAGATCACCAAGATTACGATCGACCCGGCGATCATGCCGCCCGGGGCCGGCCTGTCGATCGAGCAGCCCGCCTGGGATCCCAAGACCCAGCGCTTCTATACATCGCTCCCCCAGATCGCCAACAATCCCCCGGGTTGCAGTTTCGGCGCGGCGCCTTTCTGCAGCGGCGGCCTGCTGGTGACCGATCCGGATAATCCGAAGCCGGTGGAAGGCAAGTTCGATCAACGCCAAGACCCACAATACTGCCAGCGTTAACGGCATTACCGGCTCAGACGAGGTTTGGTTCAACAAGGGCGACAACCGCTACTATCTGGGCGCCAGCAAGGCGATCAAACCGGCCGGCTCGACGCTCGGCAGCGGTGCCGTGCTCGGCGTGGTCGACGGCACCAGCGTCCTGGTCGAGAGCATCCCGCAATCGTCCGGCTCGCATTCGGTCGCGGCCGACTCCAAGCGCAACCTGATCTTCGTTCCGCAAACCTGGACCAGGCCGGCCGGTACGACGATTCCTGCCGGCGACGCCAACACCATAGCGGGCGGACCTACAACCGTCGGCCAGTTGCTTTGCGGCGGCGTCGACGGCTGTATCGCGGTCTATAGGCATAAAGTCGATGAGGACGACGACGACCGGTAGCCGCCGCTAACCCTGGATCGTGACGACTAAGCGAGGCCGTCACTACCGACAGGGTTCGGCCATCGATAGTTGTAATCACGATGGGGTCGTGATTTGGGCTTGCAAAATCTGGAGGCCGGGGCCTATTGCCCCGGCCTCCGCCGTTTTCTGCGCCGGGCTCGGCCTTCAAGGACGTTCGCAAATCGGCTCGGCCCCGCTATACTGCATCATCACGGAAGTAATATGATGCCGACCGACCTTGCGCACGAATTCGCGAACTATCTTCGCGACAAGAATCATCTTCCCGACGATAGCGGCGCGCTCAACGGCGCGGCGCCATCTCCGGCCAACCGGGCGCTCCAGAAGTTGTGGGAGCTGACCGATCTTTCGGCCAACGACTTTGCCGACGAGGTGGCGGAGTTCTTCCAGGTCCCCCGCATTACGCTGCCGGAGCTGTTGTCCGCTCAGCCGCTGGCCGACCGGTTCTCTCAGCGCTTCCTGCGTGAAATGCTGGTCTTTCCATTTCAGCCAGCTGACGGCGAACCGACGCTGGCGGTAGCCGATCCGAGCGACTATGCGGCAGCCCGCGCGGCCGGGATCGTGCTCGGCTGCGACGTGCCGATCCAGGTCGCCTCGTTCGAGGACATCGAAACCGCCCTCGACCAGCGGGCAGGCAATGATGTGACGGAGCCGGGACGGGACGTAAGCTATGCGCGCGAGGATGACATCGAAAGCCTGCGCGATCTTGCTTCGGGCGCGCCGGTCGTTCGCGCGGTGAGCGATCTTTTGGAAAAGGCGGTGGAGCTGCGCGCCAGCGATATTCACATTGAGCCGTTCAGGTCCGGGCTGACGGTGCGCCTGCGCATCGACGGGTTGCTGCGCGCGATACCGCCGCCGGCCGGGGTGTTGCCCCAGGCTATCATCTCCCGCATCAAGATTCTGTCGGGATTGAATATCGCGGAGCGCCGCCTGCCGCAGGACGGCGCCGCTCAGCTGCACGTCGGCAAGTCCGACCTCGACATCCGCGTCGCCATCATGCCGACGCAACACGGCGAATCCGGAGTCATCCGGCTGCTGCCGACCGACCGCGGCCTGCTCGCCATCGAAAGGCTCGGCTTTCTGCCGCCCGACGAGAAAAAGCTGCTCGATCTGCTCCGATTGCCCCACGGCATGATTGTGGTCACCGGCCCGACCGGCAGCGGCAAGACCACGACGCTTGCGACCGTCCTGTCGATCCTCAATGAGCCCACCCGCAAGATTCTTACGATCGAAGACCCGGTCGAGTACGAGATTCCGGGCATCAACCAGTCCCAGGCCAAGCCCACCATCGGGCTGACGTTCGCGGCCGCCATGCGCGCCTTCGTGCGCCAGGACCCGGACGTCATCATGGTCGGCGAGGTGCGCGACTCCGAGACCGCGCACATCGCGATTCACGCGGCCTTGACGGGCCACCTGGTGCTGACCTCCCTGCACACCGAAACCGCCGCCGCCGCGGTGCCGCGGCTGCTCGACCTCGGCGTCGAGGGCTTCCTCCTCAAATCGACGCTGCGCGCCGTGATCGCCCAGCGACTGGTGCGGCAGCTGTGCGACCGCTGCAAGTCGAAGCACGACCTTCGGCTGGCCGACCTCGTCGATGATCCCCGGCTGCGTGCGCTGGGATTCAGGCTCGGCGAAACGATCTATGAACCGAAAGGCTGCGAGCGCTGCGGCGGTACCGGCTACCGGGGACGGGTTGGCGTGTTCGAGGTTCTGAAGATCGACGAGAGCGTACGCGGCCTTATTAACGCCCAAACGGACGGCAATGCCCTCGACAAGGCCGCAGTCCAGGCCGGGATGACCACGATGGTCGACGACGGCGTCGCGAAATGTCGGGCCGGAATAACCTCGGCCAGCGAAGTTCTGCGCGTTACCACGATCAGGTGAGCCACAATACGGTGAGACATGCCGAATTTCCGTTATCGCGCGATCACCCAGAACGGCGAACTCGTGAACGGATCGCTTTCCGCCCCGACTGCGGCGGAGGTGGCCCGCCGCATCGAGTATCTCGGCCTCGTGCCGATCGAAACGGTCGCTGACGATGGCGCAGCGTCGGTTTCACGCGCCACCCTCGCGCTGTTCAACCAGCCGCGCGCCGAGGATGTCACCGTATTCACCCGCGACCTCGGGCTGCTTCTCAAGGCAGGAGCCCGTCTCGACGATGCGCTGGAGCTGCTCGCCAGCGATACCGACATCGGGCGATTGCACCCGGTGGTCAGCCAGATCCGCGCCGCGATCCTGGCGGGCGAAAGCTTTGCCGAAGCCGTGGGTAAGCATCCGGCGCTGTTCCCGCCGATCTATGTCGCGCTCGTGCAGGTCGGTGAAACTTCCGGCAAACTCAATCATATTCTGGAGCTGATCGCGACCGAACGGGCGCGAGCGGAAGCTTTGCGCCGCAAGCTTACCGACGCCCTGCAATATCCGGCATTCGTCTTGCTGGCGGCGGTTTGCGTGCTGACGTTTTTTATTCTGTTCGTGTTGCCTCAGTTCTCGTCGGTCCTGCGCGATTTCGGCGCCAAAGGCGATTCCGCCATCACGACCTTCCTCAATTTTTCGGACTTTCTGCGCGGCAACGCCACCGAGCTTACGATCGCGGTCCTCGCCTTTATTGTGGGAATGTGGATCCTTTTGCGCCGCAAAAGCGTACGCACAGCGGTCATTTCCGAAATATCGCGCCTGCCCGGCATCTCGACCATATTCAATTTCTATCGCGCTGCCCTATTTTGCCGTAATCTAGGCATTCTATTAAGCAGCGATGTTACGCTTACCGCGACGCTACGGATACTCGTGGACATCATGGCGGTCACCGGAAGAGCCGCGCCCTGGATGGCGACCGCCGATCGCGTGCGCCATGGCGGCAAGTTATCAGACGCGCTCGCGGCCGCCGCAATCCTGCCGCCCATGGCTATACGCATGCTCCGTATCGGCGAGGAAACCGGCCAAATGCCCACGTTGTCTGCCCGCGTCGCCGAGTTTTACGAGGCGAAGCTGCAACGCAGTCTCGATCGGGCGGTGGGCGTCGTCGGCCCGCTCGCCATCATTTCCATCAGCATCGTCGTCGGCGGTCTTATTGTTTCCGTCATGACCGCCCTGCTCTCAATCACCCAAGTCGTCGGATGAAGTCGTCGGATCACAAACCACAGGCTCCGAAATGAAACACTCTGAAACGCAAATCGGCTCGGCAAGACGCCGACGCTCCCGTATTCGCGGCCAGCGTGGCTTCACGCTCGTGGAAATGCTGGTCGTCATAACCATCATCGGCCTCATCATGTCGTTGGTCGGTCCGCGCGTGCTCAACTATCTGGGCGAATCAAAAGTCAAGGCCGCCAAAATCCAGATCCAGAGCTTCTCGAGCGCGCTCGATCTGTTCTATCTGGACGCGGGACGATACCCTTCCTCGTCGGAGGGCTTGGCTGCGCTTGTCAAGCCTGCCCCAGGACTGACGGCCTGGAATGGTCCTTATCTGAAAGGCGGCAGCGTACCGAACGATCCCTGGGGCAAGGCCTATGTCTATCGCTCGCCCGGAGAGCGCAGCGCCTATGAGATCGTGTCATACGGTGCCGACGGACAGGAGGGTGGAACGGGAGTCGCGGCCGACATATCCACCGCGAGCATCGAGTGACGGCGTGAGGCGGCAACGGGAGCTGACCGCGGGGTTCACCCTTCTCGAAATTGTCGCTGTCGTCGCCATCGTGGCGATGCTCGCGGCCATTCTGCTGCCGCTCGCGCCGCGTGGCACTTCGCGTCAGAGGCTTGCGGCTTACGCGGTCGAAGCTGCTGCGCTCCTGAAGGCTGATCGCACCGCGGCCGTGCGCCGAAATGCGCAAGTCAATGCGCAGATCGATGCGCCGGGCCGCCTGATTCGTTCCGGCTCGACCGGCCGGGTCTTACAAATCCCCGGCGACGTCGCCTTCCAGGCGCTGTTGCCACTCACCTGCAACGAACGTCCGGCGCGCTCTACCATCAGCTTTTTTGCCACCGGCATGTCATGTGGCGGGACTATCGTGCTGTCGCGTCTCGGCACCGGCTTCGAGGTTCGGGTGAATTGGCTGACCGGAGGGATCGAAGTTGCAGCACGTAATGCCCCGTCGACTTAGGAGACTGCGGAGAATCAGCGAATCGAATGCGTGTCATGCCCCGCTTCAAGCGGGGCATCCAGTAACCACCGGCTGTGATATGGTATTTCAAGAGCAGCCCCGGTGGTTACTGGATCGCCCGGTCAAGCCGGGCGATGACAGTCATCGCGAGGCTGAACCGCCCCCACCCGCGGGGGTGGCCGGAGAGGGGCAGAGCGTTCGAATTCTTTCAAATTGTTGACATTTGTCTGGCCTTGTCTGTTCCCCAGGATACTGACAAACTTGCGTGCAAGCGGTAGGAAAGCCGAAACGCTTAGGGATTGCGATGAACATATTACCTCCAATCCAGGAAGGTTTTTATCGGTGGATCGATTCCGTCGCCGGCACGATGAACGGGCTGCTCAATCGGCTGCAGTCCAACCATGAGGTGCGGATCATCGAGAACGCGCCCGACACATTTACGTTGCGCGCGGCACGCGCGGGTCGAAAATCAAGTGTAGCCGACCACCGGATCCGGATTATCAACGGTGTGATCAAGGGACAGCTGCCGGCTGATTGGGTGAAGATGCTGCGCGGCAGCCGCGCCGAAATGGTTTTGAACGCGAATAGATTCCTGTTCCGCCCGCTGGAGTTGCCCAAACGCGCTGTAGAATTTCTTGACGGCATCGTCCGTGCCCAGATCGACCGCCTCACACCATGGACGCCGGGCGAGGCGGTCTTCAGCTGGACACCGCCGACGGATACGCCGAACGACCGGATCGAGCTGACGATCGCCGCGACGGCGCGGGCGCTGGTGGCGCCCTATGTGCAGGCGATCGCTGATCTTGGCGTCGCGTCGGTCGCCGTGTTGACGGTTCCGGCCGATGCCGGGCCGCATGCGGCGCCCATCAAAGTGTTCGAGCAGCGGGCGCGCGGCGTGTTCGAAATCGACCGTATTCGCCGCACGCTCGTGGCATTGTTCCTGATAAGCGGGCTCGCGGCCGCAATCACGATGGGCTATTCGGCATTTGCTCTCGATAGTCTCGACGCGGAACAGCAGGCGCTTTCCCAGAAAATCTCAGCACGGCGCGCGGCGCTGCGCGCGAGCCCCGAATTCACCGTTTCGGCGCAGCGCATGCTTGAGCGCCGCAAGCAGTCAACGCCATCGAACGTGATCGTGCTGGAGGCACTGTCACAAATCCTTCCTGATCACACCTTTGTCACCGAGCTTCGAATCGAAGTCGATAAATTGCAGATCGTCGGCGTGACCCGCGACGCGGCCGCCCTGATCGCGCTGATCGAGCAGTCACCGCATTTTACCAGTGCGAGGTTCTACGCGCCGACCACGCGCACCCCCGGAGATCCCGGTGAACGGTTTCATGTCGAGGCCAAGGTCAAGCCGATTTTTGCGGTGGGCACATGAGCACATCGAATCCTTTCACGACCCTCCTGACGCGCTTTCCGGCCGGCGCTGCGATTCTCTACGTCGGGGTTGTGATGGCGTTTGCTGTCACGGCGTGGACGACGGTCGCGGAAATCCTGCAACGTCGTGATGCGGTCGCGGCGACCGCCTCGGTCTTGAGTCAGCTTGAGGGCCGCAGTCCGGCGGCTCCTCGTGGCCGGGGCAAGGACGCCGATACGGTCACGACCGGCTCGCCACTGCTCGACGGCGGCACCGTGACGGTTGGCGGCGCCAATCTGTTGCAGAGGGTCGCGAGTTCGATTACGCGACTCGGCGGCAACATATTGTACACGCAAGTCGACCTGGAGGGGCCACAGGCCAAAGACGGCTTTATCGGCGTCACGGTGAGCTGCGAGGTCGAGCAGCCTGTGCTCCAGCAATTGCTTTATGATCTTGAGGCCGGAATGCCGTTCCTGTTCGTCGATCAGCTGGTTGCGCAGGGCCCGGCGTCGCCCGCGGTGACACCGGAAGGAAAATTACGGGTCGTCATTTCGGTTTCGGGGCAGTGGCAGGGATCGAAATGAAATTGCGTCGCACATATCCGCTGCTCGCCGCCGTCGTAGTGCTGGGCGCCGCGGCCTATATCGCGATCGCGCACACCACCGCACCGCCGGATCGCTCCGTCAATTCCGCCACGGCTCCGCCATCCGATCGCGCCGTCAATTCCGGTGAAGCGGCTCCGCTGCGGACAGCCGCGCGGTCCCCGGATGGCGCGGTCGAGCGCCCCCCGTCGGCCGGAAATCCGCTTTGGGCGCTCCCGCTCAAGCAATTGTCGATCTCGCGGGACCGGCCGATTTTTTCGCCCTCGCGCCGCCCGCCGCCGCCCGCCACGCCGACCTATGTGGCTCCGGTGGCGGTACGGTCTCCGCCAAAACCGGCGGAGCCCGAGCGGCCCTCGATCACATTGCTCGGCACCATCCTCGGCACCACTGAGAGCATCGGGGTTTTCTTCAATCCGACGACGCGAGATGTCGTACGGTTGCGCGTGGGGGAAGATCATGAGGGCTGGGCTCTGCGTTCGGTCAAAACGCGTGAGGCAACCCTTGTGAAAGACCGCGAAAGGATCGTGCTCGAACTGCCGCCGCCCGGCGAGTCGGCGATGTCGATGGGCGATTTCACGCCGCCTGACGTGCGGCAGCCGCCGCCGCCAGCCCGGAGGCAGCAGCGACATTGACCGGTTTGATCGACCGGCTCGCTACCCGCGAGTTTCGATCGTTTCGAAGCGCGTCGCCTTAACTTAGCGCCAATGAGGGTCGCGCTTGCGCCGGTGGGGTGGGGTTCGGTTTGAAAAAGATCCAGCCAATCCCATATAGGTTCCGATGACCCAAATTCTTCGCAGCAATCCTGACCTTTCGGACAATCAGAGACCAGACAACGAGCAGCCCAGCGAAGCTATTGCGTCGCTTGACGCGGTATCGAGCGGCATCGCGGCCTTGGTCGATCGGGTCGGCCCGGCCGTGGTGCGCGTTGAGACGACCCGCGCTGGTCGGCGCTCTGGCGGCATTGGTTCCGGCGTTATCATCTCGCCGGACGGCTTGGTGCTGACCAACAGCCACGTGATCCATGGCCATCACGAGGCTCGCCTCACCGACACTGAAGGCCGCAGCCTGGAGGCGCGGTTGATCGGTGAAGACCGCGATACTGATCTCGCGCTCTTGCGGGTGACCGCGGCACGGCGGCTTACCTCCGCGGTGCTCGGCGATTCGAAGCAGCTCCGCCGCGGCCAGTTGGTGGTCGCGATCGGCAATCCGCTGGGGTTCGAATTCACAGTCACAGCGGGCGTTGTTTCGGCGCTCGGCCGTTCGCTGCGCGCTTCCAACGGGCGGCTCATCGACGATGTCGTGCAGACCGATGCCGCCCTCAATCCGGGCAATTCCGGCGGTCCGCTGGTCTCGACGCGGGGCGAGGTGGTCGGCATCAATACGGCCGTAATCGCGGGTGCCCAAGGCATCTGCTTCGCCGTCGCCAGCAACACCGCGCAGTTCGTGCTTGGCGAACTGATCCGCCACGGCCGCGTGAAGCGCGCTTATATCGGTGTGTCGGCACAGACCGTGCCGGTGCCGCGCCGTTTTTCCCAGGAATTCGGCCTCGAAAACAGGCTCGGCGCCCTGGTCATCGGGATCGAAGCGCACAGCCCCGCCGCGGCGGCAGGTCTCACCACCCAGGACATCGTGGTCAAGCTCGGCGGGGAGACCGTCGCCGGGGTTGATGATCTGGTGCGCCTGCTCGATGGCTCCCGGGTCGATCAACCCGTCGTCATGACGGTGTTGCGGTTCGGCAAACTGGTGGAATTGACGGTGCGGCCGATCGAGCGCCCTTCGGCGGCCTGACGGGGCCGCGCGCCGCTCATTCGCTGAAATTTCGGTCGCGGTTTGAACCAAAATCTCTGTAGCGCCCACTACGGTTAGAGCGGCAGGCCCAAGGCGCACCCTCGACCGAACGCAAAGCGGAGATGTTTCCATGTCGATAGCCGTCACGGAACGCACAGGCACGTTCCCGACCACGATCGAATTCGCCGTCAAGTTGGCAACCGGACTGTTGATGGTCAGCGCGGCCTTCTTGATCCTACTTGCAATCAACGTTGCAGTTGTACCCCCCGAGATCACCCTGCAAATGTTCCAGCAATGATCAATTGCACTGCAAGTCCGATCGTTCCCGCTCTCGCCTGATCAATCGCGCCCCACTGTCGCTATTGGTGGGCCGCCGGGCGCCCGACACTTGACCGCCGCGCAATGCCCGTCCTGCCGGGGCGTGTCAGCGCGGTGACCTGCGTTATTTTTCCCCCGGCAGCTTTTCCTTCTTTCCTTGCCACCCGGCCGACACTAAACCCGTCTTGAGTGGTCTTCGGGCGTCGCCCGCGCTCCGCCTGTGTGGCAGCGCGGCGGTGCGTCTGATCTTGCCGATTCCAAAGATGTGGCGGCGGCACCCGTGGGGTGAGCGATGGACGAAACTATCACCGACACCGAGGAAATGGTCGATCCGGCTGCACTGGCGGCGCGGCTTGCCGAGGAGATGCCGGCCGACATCGCGGAGGCGCTCAATGGGGAGATCCCGCAGGTTGCGGCCGCGGTTCTACAAAACCTGACGCTGGACACGGCGATCGCGGTGCTCGACACCCCTGGCCTGCGCGACGCCGGCGAGGTTATCGAGGCCATCCCGCGCGATCGGGTCGTACCGATGTTGTCCGGTATGTCTGCCGACCGGGTGGCCGACGTGTTCCTGGAGCTCGACGAACCGGTCCGTTCCGACCTCCTCGCGCGTCTTGATACCGAGACCAAGGCATCGGTCCGGCAGCTCCTGATATATCCGGAAGAAAGCGTCGGCTCGCTGATGACCACCGAATTCGTCAGCGTACCGGCGACTTGGACCGTCGCGCAGACGTTGCAACACGTCCGCATGGTCGAACGGAGCCGCGAAACCGTCTATGCCATCTACATCCTGGATCCGCGCTCCAAGGTGCTGTTGCGGGCGCTGCCGCTGCGCCGGTTGATTACCGCCGACCCGAATGCCTCGGTTCTGGCGGCGGGTCCGACGCGGCGTCCCGTCACCATCTCGCCCCATGCCAGCCGCGACGAGGCGACGCGGCTGATCTCGAAATACGATCTGTTGGCCGTCCCGGTCGTGGACGGAACCGGCCAACTCGTCGGCATCGTCACCGTCGATGACGTCATCGACGCGATTGTGGAGCGGCAGACCGAGGAGGTGCAACGGTTCGGCGGCATGGAGGCGATCGACGAGCCTTACATGGACATCGGATTTGCCCAGATGATCCGCAAACGGGCCGGCTGGCTATGTGCGCTGTTCGTATCGGAAATGCTGACGACGTCCGCCATGCAGGGGTTTCAAGGCGAACTTGAGAAAGCGATCGTGCTCACCTTGTTCATTCCCCTGATTATGAGTTCCGGCGGCAACTCCGGATCCCAGGCGACTTCGCTTCTCATCCGCGCCCTTGCGCTGCGCCAATTGCGGCTCGTCGATTGGTGGCGGGTGGCGCTGCGCGAGTTGCCCACCGGCGTCATGCTGGGCAGCCTATTGGGCGTCATCGGCATCGCCCGCATCGCCCTGTGGCAAGTCTTCGGGTTTTACGATTACGGCCCCCATTGGCTGCTGGTCGCAGCCACGGTGGGCGCCACGCTCATCGGCATCGTCACCTTCGGCTCCCTCGTCGGGTCGATGCTCCCGTTCCTCTTGCGTGCGATCGGCTTCGATCCGGCCGCAGCGTCGGCCCCGTTCGTGGCTACGCTCGTCGACGTGACGGGACTAGTGATTTACTTCGGGGTCGCAGCGCTTATTTTGCGCGGGACGCTGTTGTGAGGTTGGTGCGAATTGCGCTCTATTCTGAGGCCTAGCGGGCCTTCGCGAAGCGGAGCACGGCTAGCGATGGCTCTGCCCGTCAAAGTCCAAGCTCACTGTGCGAACCTAATCGAACAAGCTGTAGAGTTTCGTCATCTGGCTTCCGATAGATCAGCACCAAGTCGGGCTTGATATGGCAATCACGGTGATCTTTCCATTCACCAATCATCGCGTGGTCACGGTGCTTTGCGTCTATGGGATGGTCGTTTGCCAATGCTGTGACGATAGCTTCGAAATCGCTTGCTAAAGTATTACGATATCGACCTTTTGCCTCTCGCTTGTAATCCCGCTTGAATTGATTGGTAGGTTCAATCGTCCTCATTCAAATGCGCCATCAAGTCTTTGACGGTCTTGAACTTCGGAAGTCCAACCCGCCTTGCTTCCTTCATAGCCTCAATTGTCGTCTCGTTCGGCTCGAAAGGCTCGAAAGGCTCGAAAGGCAAGGTCTTGTCCCTGGCAATCTTCATAATCAATAGACGAATAACGGCCGACGTGCTGAGGCCCATCGGTTGAAGGACCGCCTCAGCGTCCTTCACCGTCTGCTCATCGATCTGGGCCTTAACAGTGGTCATCGGTTCTCTCTGTCTTGTCGCCTTTGTGGTATCCGCAGTCTCCTACACATCCGACATATATTGCCTTTTGTGCAGCGGGGCCAGCCCCCTCCTTGGCCGTAGGAACGGTGCGCCAAGATCAGTCACGAGAGGAGGCTTCGCCGGAATCGGACGATTTCATTAGGGCAAATCGGCCTTAGCTGCCATAGAGATAGTTCGGCAGCCACAGCGTCATGCCGGGCCAGAAATACATGATGACCATGCATATGATCACGATGATCATGTAAGGCATCATGCCGGCGAAGATCTGGTTGAGCGTGACATGGGGCGGCGACACGCCCTTGAGATAGAACGCCGACATGGCGACCGGCGGCGACAGGAACGCCGCTTGCAGGTTC
>WNFT01000860.1_pt1 | contig 25659 bp, 20 predicted proteins | sample 5400191 | NCBI WGS metagenome assembly WNFT01 (sample SAMN13153359, study PRJNA577476) | soil metagenome | isolation source: 80 cm saprolite under Madrone tree | place: USA:California | collected 2016-06-14 | reverse complement strand
GTCTGCGACCGCTTCTTGGGCCGCGGGTAGTACTGGTCGCCGAGCAGCGCCAAGGTCTCCTGGCGGACCTCGTCGAGACGGGCGCCGAGCGACTCGAGGATCTTCGCCGCGATCGACTGACCTTCCTTCATCAGCCCGAGGAGCAGATGCTCGGTGCCGATGTAGTTGTGGCCGAGCTGGCGGGCCTCCTCAATCGAGAGCTCGAGGACGCGCTTGGCCTGCGGGGTGAACGGGACCTCGCCGAACGTCAGCGTCTTGGGGAACCCGGCGAGCGCCCGCTCGACCTCGGCCTTGACCGTCTCGAGGCGGAGCCCGAGCCGCTGGAGCACCGCCGTCGCGATGCCCTCGCCGTCCCGGATGAGGCCGAGAAGGATGTGCTCGGTGCCGACGAAGTCGTGGCGGAACCGGCCCGCCTCTTCACGTGCCAGGATGATGACCCGCCGCGCTCGCTCGGTGAACCGTTCAAACACTGATTTCCCTCGCCGGTTGCCTGCCCCTAGCTGAACACTTTTTCTTTCCCGGACAGCTAGTTACTCGACCCCCAGTATAGACCACGGGCGGGGGCTCCGCTAGCGTTTTATTTCACTTGGTCCGGAAGATTGTGAAACTGCGCGTCAAACGGGCGGGCGTGCCCGTCGACCAGCCGGTACCCCCGGTCGGCCTTGCGGGCCAGCTCCTGGTTATGGGTGGCGATCAGGAAGGCGATCCCGCGCTCGGCCTGCAGGCGGAGGAAGAGATCGTAGATGACCTCGCTCGTCTTCGGGTCGAGGTTGCCCGTGGGCTCGTCGGCCAGAATGAGCCGCGGCGCGTTGATCAGGGCGCGGGCGATCGCCACCCGCTGCTGCTCGCCGCCGGAGAGCTCGCCGGGCCGGTGCCGGAGACGGTCGCCGACGCCGACGGCCTGGAGCGCCTCGGCGGCGAGGGCGCGGGCCTCGCGCGCGGACTTGCGCAGGAGCAGCGCGGGCAGCATCGCGTTCTCGAGGGCCGTCATCTCGCCGAGCAGGTTGTAGAACTGGAACACGAAGCCGATCTCCTGCCGACGGAACCTCGCCAGGCCGGCCTCCGAGCGGGCGAAGAGGTCCTCGCCGCCGAAGCGGACCCGGCCCGCCGTCGGGCGGTCGAGGGCGCCCAGGATGTAGAGGAGCGTCGTCTTGCCGATGCCCGACGCACCGACGAGGGCGACCACCTCGCCGGCCTGGAGCGTCAGGTTGACGCCCCGCAGGACGCGGACGACCTCGGGGCCCGTCCGGTATTCCTTCTCGAGCTCCTCGGCGACCAGCAGGGGGTCGGCGACGGCCATCACCGGCCCACCAGGCGGGGGCGGCGGGTCGACGGCCGCGTCACCGGCGGCGCGCCCGGCTGGCGGCGCGTCCACGACGCCGCGCGCGGCGGGGCCCCGCATGCGCGCCCCTTACTCGTAGCGGAGCACTTCAGCCGGAGCGAGCCCGCCGGCCCGCCGCGCGGGAAAGATCGTGGCCAGGAAGGCGATCGCGAGCGTCGCCGTGACGATGAGCGCGAAGTCCGAACCCGAGAGCTTCATCGGCAGATAGTCGATCTGGTAGACGTCGCCGGCGAGCCGGATGATCTTGTAGGTGTTCTGGATCCACATGAGCCCGAGGCCGGCCAGGCTGCCGGCGACGGTGCCCACCACCCCGATCGTCATGCCGACGCTGAAGAACACGGTGGTGATGCTCCGCCCCGGCGCGCCGAGCGCCTTCAGGATCCCGATTTCCTTGCGCTTCTCGGCGACCAGCAACACCAGGTGCCCGATGATCGCGAAGGCGGCCACGAGGACGATGATGGTCACGATGACGAAGAGGGCGAGCTTCTCGAGCTGGAGCGCCGCGAACAGGTTCTTGTTCATCTCCATCCAGTCGCGCACCCAGTAGGGCCAGCCGAGTCGGGTCGCGATCGCCCGGCCGATCTGCCGCGCCGCGAACGGGTCGTCGAGCTTCACCTCGACGCCGGTCACGCGGTCGCCCAGCCCCGCGAACTCCTGCGCCACCGGCAGCGCGACGTAGGCCGTCGTCGAGTCGTACTCGTACATGCCGATCTCGATCGTCCCCGCGACGCGGTAGCGGCGCATCCGCGGCAGCATGCCGACGGCCGTCAGCGCCCCTTGCGGCGAGATCGCGGTGATCAGGTCGCCCGGCACGACCCCGAGGTTACGCGCCAGCTCCCGGCCGAGCAGGATGCTGGGCTCGCCGCGCGCGAGGGGCGCCAGGTTTCCGACCCTCAGCTGCGACCGGATATCGGCGGCCATGCCGGCCGCGTTGAAGTCCACGCCGCGCAGCAGGCCGCCCTGAGCGGCCCCACCCGGCGTCGTGAACAGGGCCTGCTGGAGCACGAACGGCGTGACCGCCTTTACCCCCCCCATGCCGCGGACGCGCGCCGCCAGCGCGGCCGCGTCGCCGACGCCGCGACCGCTCGACTCGAAGATCAGGATGTGCGGGTTCGCGGCAATGATCTTGTCGCGGATGCCATCCTGAAAGCCGGTCATCACCGCCAGCACGACGATCAACGCCGCCACGCCGAGGAAGACCCCGCCGATCCCGATCCACACGAAGAGGGACAGGTTCGTGCGCTGGCCCCGCGCGCGCAGGTACCGGAGGCCCAGGAAGAGCTCGAACGGCAGCCCGTTCGTCACGGGTCCCCGGGCGGGGGCTCCGCCCCTGCCGAATCGGGCTCGGCGTCCTCGGGGGCGAGCCCGGCCTCAGGACGCAGGTGCGGAAAGAGGATGACCTCCCGGATGGAGGGCTGATTCGTGAGCAGCATGACGAGCCGGTCGATCCCGATCCCCTCGCCCGCGGTCGGCGGCATGCCGTACTCGAGGGCGCGGATGAAATCCTCGTCGAACCAGTGTGCCTCGTCGTCGCCGCCCTCGCGGCGCGCCGCCTGCTGGAGGAAGCGCTCGCGCTGCTCGATCGGGTCGTTCAGCTCGGTGTAGGCGTTCGCGATCTCGCCCTGGGCGACGAAGAGCTCGAAGCGGTCGACGAGACGCGGATCGTCCCGCTTCCGCTTGGACAGCGGCGACAGCTCGACCGGGAAGTCGACGACGAAGGTCGGCTGGACGAGGGTCGGCTCGACGAGCGACTCGAACAGCTCCGGCCACGCCTCCCAGCGGTCGGCCGCGGCCGCGAGCTCGACGCCGCGGGCCGCCCCCAGCTCGCGGAGCCGGCGGGCCGGCGTCTCCGGCCCGACCTCCGCCCCGAGTGCCTGCGTCAGCGCGGCGAAGAACGGCAGCCGCCGCCACGGGGGCGTGAGATCCAGCTCGTGCTCCTGGTAGGTGATCCGTGTCCGGCCGAGCAGCGTCTGGGCCAGGTGCAGGAGGAGCGTCTCGGTGAGCTCCATCAGGTCGCCGACGTCGGCGTAGGCCTGGTAGAACTCGAGCATCGTGAATTCGGGGTTGTGCTGCGTCGACATTCCCTCGTTTCGGAAGGTGCGGTTCAGCTCATACACCCGATCGTAGCCGCCGACCACGAGCCGCTTGAGGTAGAGCTCCGGCGCGATCCGCAGGTAGAGGTCCACGTCGAGGGCGTTGTGGTGCGTCACGAAGGGCCGGGCGGCCGCGCCGCCCGGGATCGGCTGCATCATCGGCGTCTCGACCTCGAGGAAGCCCCGCGCGTCGAGGAACTCACGGATCGCCGTGATGAGCCGGCTTCGCAGCAGGAAGACCGCGCGGCTCGCCGGGTTGACGATGAGGTCGACGTACCGGCGCCGATAGCGCGTCTCCACGTCCTTGAGGCCATGCCACTTCTCGGGCAGCGGCCGGAGCGACTTTCCGAGGAAGGTGAAGCTCTTGACGGCGATCGTCAGCTCGCCCGTCCGCGTCCGGAGCATGTCGCCGGTCACGCCGACAAAATCGCCGAGGTCGACGTCGGTGAAGTGCACGAAGTCGTCGCCGAGTTGGTCCGCCCGTGCATAGAGCTGGATCCGGCCCGTGTAGTCCTGGAGGTGGGCGAAGCACGTCTTGCCGTGGTGCCGCATGGACACGATCCGTCCCGCGACGCAGACGGGGCCGAAGCCCTTCAGCTCGTCCTCGCCCGCGCCCCCGAGCCGCGCGGCCAGCGGCCCGGCCCAGTGCGTCACCGGGTAGCGCGTGCCGAACGGGTCGACGCCTCGCTCGCGCAGGGCCTCGAGCTTCTGCCGACGGTGCCGGAGCAACTCGCGGCCGGGCGCCTGCTCGCTCACTCCGCTCGTCCCTGGGCCCACAGGAGGTAGCCCTTGACGAAGGGCTCGAGGTCCCCGTCGATCACCGCCTCCACGTTGCCCACCTCCACGCCGGTGCGGTGGTCCTTGACGAGCTGGTAGGGGTGGAACGTGTACGAGCGGATCTGGCTCCCGAACGCGATCTCCTTCTTCTCCCCGCTCAGCTCCTGCAGCTCCTCGCGCTGCTTCCGCTCGGCGAGCTCGAACAGCCGCGCCTTCAGGATGCGCATAGCGGTGTCCCGGTTGCGGAGCTGGGAGCGCTCGTTCTGGCACTGCACGACGATCCCGGTCGGGAGGTGCGTGATCCGGACCGCGGAGTCGGCCGTGTTGACGCCCTGGCCGCCGGGGCCAGAGGAGCGGAAGACGTCGACGCGGATCTCGTCGTCCCGCACCGCGACCTCGACGTCCTCGACCTCGGGGATCACCGACACCGAGGCGAAGCTCGTGTGCCGTCGCTTCTGGGCGTCGAAGGGCGAGATCCGGACGAGTCGGTGCACGCCGATCTCCCCCTTGAGGTAGCCGTAGGCGTACTCGCCTTTGACGGTGATCGTCGCCGACTTGATTCCCGCCTCCTCGCCCGGCTGCAGATCGACGACCTCGGCCTTGAAGCCGGCGCGCTCGCACCAGCGGAGGTACATCCGCATGAGAATCTGCGCCCAGTCCTGCGACTCGGTGCCCCCGGCGCCGGGATGAATCGACACGATCGCGTCCTTCGCGTCGTGCGCCTCGCCGAGCATGATCTTGAGCTCGAAGTCGTCGAGGGCCTGTCGGACCCGCGAGACGCCTTCCTCGATCTCGGGCGCGACGCTCTCGTCGCCGGTCTCGCCCGCCAGCTCGAGGAGCACCCCGAGCTCTTCGGCCTGCGTCATGAGCTCTCGGAAGCGCGCGACCGTCCGCGCCAGCTCCGACCGCTCCCGCGTCAGTTCCTGGGCGCGTCGGCCGTCGTCCCAGAAGCTGGGCGTCCCCATCTCGGCCTCGATGGCGCGGAGGCGCTCCTCCTTCACCTCGAGGTCAAAGATGCCTCCGCAGATCGGCCAGGCGCCGGTCGATCTCGACGAGGTCCCGCTTGAGTTCACTCAGCATGGCGGTCCGGCCGGGCCACGGCCAACACGAAGAGCGCCCCCGCCGCCGCGGCGCACACCCAGACCCACCAGTCGCCGAGCCGCGTGTACAGGGTCGTCCGGGTTCGGAGGGCAATCCTGTCCGCGAGGACGCCGCGTTCGAAGAGGGGGGCGACGCGAACGATCCGGCCCGACGGCGCGACGAACGCCGACACGCCCGTGTTCGCCGCGCGCGCGATGGCCACCCGGTCCTCCACGGCGCGCAGCGGGTACATGGCCAGATGCTGTAAGGGGCCGCTCGTCTTGCCGAACCACGCGTCGTTGGTCATGTTCACCATGAACCGCGCCCCACCTCGAACGAACGCCCGAACGAGCTCAGGGAAAATCCCCTCGTAACAGATGACCACCCCGAACGGGGCTGGCGGACCCGGAAACACGACGGGGCCGGAACCCGGCTCGAGGTCGGCGATGAACTCGGCCCAGCTCCGGACGAAACCAATCAGACCCGACAACGGAACGTACTCCCCAAACGGGACGAGGTGAATCTTATCATAGCGTCCGACGATCCTCGGGCCGGAAAGCAAAAACGCGGTGTTGGAGTAGCGGAGGGGGGGACCGTCGGCGACGTCGATCGAGCCCGCCAGGATCGGCGCGCCGCTCTCGACGGAGATCTGGCCGAGCGCCCGCTGGAGGCCGGGGTCGCGCCGGAGCGGGGTCGGCGCGGCGGTCTCCGGCCACACGATCAGGCCCGGCCGGTCCCCGGCCGCCCGACGGGTGAGCTCGAGGTAGGTCGCCACGGTCTCCACCTCGTGCGCCGCGTCCCACTTGAGCGCCTGCTCGATCGATGGCTGCACGAGCGCGACCGAGACTTCGGGTGGCCCCGCCGGCTCGCCGAGACGCACCCAGCCGAAGGCGAGCGTGGCGGCCAAGAGGGTCGCGGCGCCCGCCGCCCCCGCCGCGGCCTTCCGGCGGGTCAGGACCAGCAGCCCGGCCACCCCCGCGTTGACCGCGACGACCACGAAGGACACGCCGTAGACCCCCGCCAGCTCGGCCACCTGGATGACCGGCAGCACCGAATACTGGGAGTAGCCGATCAGCCCCCACGGAAAGCCCCCCATGAGCCAGCCGCGGAGCCACTCGCCCGCGATCCAGAGCGGCGCCGCCGCCAGGAGGGCGTGGCCCGGTCCGCGGCGCCGCGCGAGCCAGCCGAGCCCGAGCGCCACCGCCCCGAAGTAGAGGCCACAGTAGCCGGCCAGGGCCGCGATCGGCAGCCACGTGACCGGCCACGGGATCGCGCTGTAGAGGCGGAACGTGTGGTCGAGCCAGTGGAGGAGGACGAGGAAGAAGACGGTCCCGCCGAGCCACCCCACGCCGAAGGCCTGGCGGGGCGGGAGCGCCAGCGCGCTCAGGAGCAGCGGGATGAGGGCGACCCAGGCCAGCCCGTGGAGGTCGAAACGCGGGAACGCGAGCGCCAGCGCGGCGCCGCCCAGTGCGACGAGGGCGGCCGTCGCCCTCGGCGCCCCGAGCCGGGCCCGGCAATCAGGCGCCACGCTGGAGCCGGTCGGCGAGAAACCGCGGAAGCCCGGCCGCCACGATCTTCCGCCGGGCTTCCGCGAGGTCGTACGGCACGCGTCGGATCGCCACTCGCCTGGCGGCGCGGTCCCAGATCGCGTAGGAGGCGCGCGGGTCCCGGTCCCGGGGCTGCCCGACGCTCCCGACGTTCACGAGGTACCGGTGGGCCCGGTCCAGCGCGAGGTCGACCGCGCCCACCCGCCGGGCGGACCCCCCGGCGCCGATGGACCAGTAGCCGGGCAGGTGGGAATGCCCGACGAACGCGAGCGCCGTGTCGAACGCCGCGAAGGCGGCGAACCCGTCCGCGGCCGTCAGGACGTACTCCCACGCGTCTGGGCGCCGGGGGCTCGCGTGGACGAGCGTCGCCTCCCCGAGACAGGCCGTCAGCGGCAGGCCGGCGAGCCAGGTGCGCTGGTCGTCGGCAAGGGTCCCCGCCGTCCATTCGGCGGCGGCGCGCGCGAGCGGATTGAACCACTCCAGCGCGAGCTGGCCGGTCACGCCGTACTCGTGGTTGCCGGCCACGAGGAGCTCTGCGCGCTCGGCCACGAGCTCGACACACGCGGCGGGGTCGGCTCCGTAGCCGACGAGGTCGCCCAGGCAGAGCACGCCGTCGACCTGCCCCGCGCAATCGGCGAGCACCGCGCGGAGGGCCTCGAGGTTGCCGTGAATGTCGGACAGGACCGCGTACCGCATTCAGGAGGCGGGGCGGAACTCCTTGCGGATGCGGTCGAGGATGCCGTTGATAAAGCGGCTCGACTCTTGGGTACTGAACTTCTTGGCGACCTCGAGCGCCTCGTTGATCGTCACCTTGGGCGGCACGTCGGGCGCCCACAGGAGCTCGTAGATGCCCTGCCGGAGGATGTTGCGGTCGACGACCGCCATGCGGTCGAGGCTCCAGTGCTCGGTGAACTGCCGGATCAAGTCGTCGATCTTCTGCTGGTGCTCCCGCGTCCCGCGCACGAGCTCTTCGGTGAAGGTCCGGACCTCCGCGTCGGCCGGGTGCCGGGTCCAGAACTCGCCCAGGCGCGACGTGCCCCCCCCGTCGTCGTGGAGATCGAGCTCGTAGAGGAACTGGAGCGCCAGCTCGCGCGACTTACGGCGTCTGCCCACGCTCGGCCACCCGCGCCACGAACTCGGCCATCTCCACGGCGGCCTCCGCGGCCTCCTCGCCGCGGTTTCCCGCCTCGCCTCCCGCGCGATCCCACGCCTGCTCCTCGCTGAGAGCCGTGACCACCCCGAACGTGGCGGGCACCCCAGTCCCCAGGGCCACGCGCTGGATGCCGCTCGCGGCCTCCCGGGCGACGTGCTCGAAGTGCGGGGTCTGGCCGCGGATCACGACGCCGACGCACACGATGGCCGCGTAGCGCCGCGTGCGCGCCAGGTGCTCGGCCGCCTGCGGCAGCTCGAACGAGCCCGGCACCCAGTAGACGTCGACGCGGCTCGCCGGCACACCGTGGGAGGCGAAGGCGCCGGCGGCGCCGTCGACGAGCCGCTTCGTGATCCGCTCGTTGAACCGGGCGGCGACGATCGCGAAGCGCGGCGCCGCCGACCCGCGCCGGGGCGCGGCCGCGCGGCCTCGGGGGGCCCGACCCGCCATATCAGTCCGACGGGAGCGACGTGAAGCGGTGCCCCAGCTTCACGCGCTTGGTATCGAGGTAGCGGCGATTCGCATCGGTCGGGGGAATCTCGATGGGAACCTGCTCGACGACCAAGAGCCCGTAGCCCTCGAGCCCGACGATCTTCCGCGGGTTGTTGGTGAGGAGTCGTAGGTTCCTCACGCCGAGGTCGACCAGGATCTGGGCGCCGATGCCGTAGTCCCTGAGATCGGGTTTGAAGCCGAGCGCCAGGTTCGCCTCGACGGTGTCGAGGCCCTGGTCCTGCAGCTCATAGGCGCGCATCTTGTTGATGAGCCCGATCCCGCGCCCCTCCTGACGCATGTACACGAAGACCCCACGCTGCTCGGCCCGGATGATCGAGAGCGCCTTCTCGAGCTGCGACCCGCAGTCGCACCGGCGCGAGTGGAAGACGTCCCCGGTCAGGCACTCCGAGTGCACGCGGACGAGCACGGGCGCATCGCCCGCCACCTCCCCCATGACGAGGGCCAGCGGCACCCGGCTGTCGACCGTGGTGTCGTAGGCGATCGCGGTGAAGTCGCCGAACTCGGTCGGCAGCCGCGTCGTGGCGACCCGGCGGACCAGCTTCTCCTTGCGGACCCGGTACTCGATCAGGTCCTTGATCGTGATGATCTTGAGACCGTGGGCCCCGGCCAGCTGGATGAGCTCGGGCACGCGCGCCATGCCGCCGTCCTCGTTCATGACCTCGCAAATGACGCCGGCGGGGCTGCAGCCGGCCAGCCGGGCCAGGTCGACGGCGGCCTCGGTATGCCCCGCGCGCCGCAGCACGCCGCCCGGCATCGCGCGCAGCGGCAGGATGTGGCCGGGACGCGTCAGGTCGTCGGCGGTCGTGCGCGGATCGACGAGGGTGCGGATCGTCACGGCCCGATCGGGCGCGGAGGTGCCGGTGGTGACCCCCCGGCGCGCGTCGACCGTCACCGTGAAGGCGGTCCCCATCGGCGCCGTGTTCTCGTTCACCATCATCGAGATGTTGAGCATGTCCAGGCGCTCGCCGGTCATCGGCACGCAGATGAGCCCGCGGCCGTGCTTGGCCATGAAGTTGACATGCTCCGCCGTGACCCGATCGGCGGCCATCACCAGGTCGCCTTCGTTCTCCCGGTCCTCGTCGTCAACGACGACCAGCATCCGGCCCGCGCGAATCTCCTCGATCGCCTCGTCGACGGTGGCGAACGAGCTCACGAGGCGCCTCGCAGAGACAGGGCCCGGAGCAGGTACTTCCCGAGCACGTCCATTTCGAGGTTGACGCGACCGCCGGGGCCGGTCCGCCCAAGCGTCGTCGCCGCGAGCGTGTGCGGAATCACCATCACCTCGAACGCCAGGTCGCCGAGCGCGGCCACGGTCAGGCTCACGCCGTCCACCGCGACCGAGCCCTTGAGAATGACCAGCGGCTCCAGCTCCGCGGAGGGCAGCGCGACCCGTATCCGCGCCGAGGCGGCGCGCTCGACGTCGATGATCGTCCCCACGCCGTCCACGTGCCCCAGCACGAGGTGACCGCCGAGCGGACCGCCGAGCCGGAGCGGCCGCTCGAGGTTGACGGGACGGCCGGGGCCGAGCTCGCCGAGGGTCGTCGCGCGACGGGTCTCCGGGCCCAGATCGAAGGCCAGCCGCTGGCCGGTCCGCGCGACGACGGTCAGGCACGCGCCGTTGACCGCCACGCTGGCGCCGACGTCGCACTCCGACGCCAGGCCGGTGGCGACCTCGAGCCGCGCGCCGTCCGCGTGCTCCTCAAGCGCGGTGACGGTTCCCATCTGCTCGATGATACCCGTGAACATCAGCGCACGGGCTCCACGTCTCCCTCGATCACGAAGTCTTCGCCGATCGGCCGCACCGTCGCGCCGACGACGCGGAGCGCCTCCTTGAGCGAGCGCCCCCCGCCCTCGACGGGGGTGGCCGCCGCGCGCCCGCCCAGGAGCCGCGGCGCGACGAAGACCACGACCCGGTCGACGAGCCCGGCCTCGAGGAACGCCGCGTTCAGCCCGCCACCGCCCTCGACGAGCGCCGCCAGGACCTCGCGCTCCGCGAGCCAGCCGAGGAGATGCCGGAGGTCCACCCGGCCCGGGCTCCCGGAGCACTCCACCAGGGTGGCGCCCGCCGCCGCGAGCTGCCGGAGCCGTCCGGCGGGAGCGCCCGGCCCCACCGCGATCACCGCCCGCCCCGGCGTGCCAGCATGGATCAACCGGGCCCCCGTCGGCAAGCGCGCCTCACCGTCGACGACGACGCGATACGGCTCGCGCCGCCTCGCCGGTGATCCAGCGGGAGCCGCCGTGCACGTCCGCGATCTTGCCGTCGAGCGTCATCGCGGTCTTCAGGGTCACGTGCGGCCGCCGGTGCGTGATCCACGTGAAGAAGGCCCGGTTCTGCGCACGCGCCTCGTCCGCGAGCAGCCCGGTGTCGACGGCGATCCCGGCGCGCCGGAGGATCTCCAGCCCGCGGCCGTCCACGAGGGGGTTGGGATCCCCAGCGGCGACGACCACGCGCGCGAGGCCCGCCGCGACGAGGGCGGGCGCGCACGGCGACGTCCGCCCCTGATGCGCGCACGGCTCCAGGGTGACGTAGAGGGTCGCCCCGCCCGCCCGGTCGCCGGCGGCTCGGAGCGCCTCGATCTCAGCGTGCGGCCGGCCGGGCCCGGCGTGAAAGCCCTCTCCCACCACCACCGAGTCGCGGACCACGACCGCGCCGACCAGCGGATTCGGTGAGGTCAGGCCCGCCGCCCGGTCGGCGAGGTCGAGCGCCCGGCGCATGAAGTCGAGGTCGGTCATCGTGGCACGGACCCGGCCGCGCTTACTCGGGCTCCGGGACGAGCGCGGCCGCGAACTTCTCGGCGTCGAAGCCCTGGAGATCGTCGACGCGTTCGCCGACGCCCACCAGCTTGATCGGGAGCTTCAGCTCCCGATGGATGCGGAGCACGATCCCCCCCTTGGCGGTCCCGTCGAGCTTGGTCAGGCAGAGCCCGCTGAGCCCGATCGCCTCGTGGAACAGCCGCGCCTGCGCGAAGCCGTTCTGGCCGGTGGTCGCATCCAGCACCATCAGCGACTCATGGGGCGCGCCCGGCAGCTGCCGCGACACGACGCGCTTGAGCTTCGCCAGCTCCTCCATCAGGTTGCTCTTCGTGTGCAGGCGGCCGGCGGTGTCGACGATGAGCGCTCCGGCCCGGCGCGCCGTGGCCGCCCGCACCGCGTCGAAGACGACCGCCGCCGGATCCGAGCCCGCGGCCTGGCGGATGACGTCGACGCCGATCCGGCGCCCCCATTCCTCGAGCTGCTCGATCGCGGCCGCGCGGAAGGTGTCCGCCGCGGCCAGCAGCACGTCGTGCCCGCCGGCCTTGAGCTGCGCGGCCAGCTTGGCCGCCGTGGTCGTCTTGCCAGACCCGTTCACCCCGAGCAGCAACACGACGGCGGGCGCGTGGTCGAGGTCGAGCCCCTGCGCCGCCCCCGCGAGCGTCTCGGCGACGAATCGCCGGAACAGCGGCCGCAGCTCCTCCGCCCGCGTCACCGTCCCAAACATGACTTCCTCGCGGGCTCGATGCTTGAAGTCCGCTGCCACCAGCACGCCGAGGTCTGCGGCGATCAAGAGCTCCTCGAGCTCCTCGAACAGCGCGTCGTCGATTGGACGCCCGCCCGCGAACACCTCGTCGAGCCGCCCGCCGAGAAACTCCTGCGAGCGCCTGAGGCCGTCCCGCAGGCGCTCGGTGACCGCGGAGAGGAACTTCACTGCTGGTCCGACGGGATGACGAGCCGCGGGATCACGCTCCCGCTCGGTCCGAGCGCGGGCAGCTGGCGGCCGTTCAGCTCGAGCGCGATCCCCCCGGCATTGCCGATCGTCAGGACAAAGCGTCGGCTCGAGACCCACTCACGCACATCGCCCGGCGACATCGTCTCTTCGGTCACGTGACCGTCGTCCGTCCTGACCCGGATCCACGTCGTCTCCTTCACCCGGGCGACGAGCCGGTACGCCGGGGGCGACGGGGCGGTCGGCGCCGGCACGAACACCCCCGCGGTGGGCGTCCGCGTCGGCTCCGGAACCTCGACCCGAGCCGAGCTGGCGGCGGGCGCCGGCCCCGCCGTCGGCGCCCCGGGGGCACGCGGCGCGGGCGGGGCGGCCGCCGACTGGGTGGCCGTCGGGGGCGCCACCGGCTCGCTCGCGGCTGGCGGCGGCGCCTCGCTCCGTCGGCTCAGCGACACGGACGGCGGCCGCTGGCGGCTCTGCAGCGCAAAGGTCAGCCCGAACAGCGCCACCCCTAGTGTCACGAGGAGCACGAGGGTGATCAGGATGGGCTCCCGGGCGCGGCCGTCGCGCTCGGCCAGGCCCGGCGGGCGCGAAGGCACGCCGAGCGTCGCGGGCAGGCCGAGCTGCGCCGAGTAGATCCTGAGCGCCTCGTCGGGAGGCTCGCTCAGGACCTGGCAGCACGCCCGGATGAACCCCTTGGTGAACACGCCGGCGGGAAGCTCGGAGAACTCGTCGGCCTCGAGGGCCTCGAGGTACCGCTCGCGTACCCGGGTCGCCCGTGCCATCTCCTTGAGGGAGACCCCCCGGACCTCGCGACGCTCACGGAGATAAGAGCCAACCGAAGACATGGACAACCCGCCGTCGAGTGTAGTCGACCGCGTCGAGAAAAGTCAACGAGTGAGGGTGTTTAGGCGGGTTCCTGGACCAGGTTCACTGACACCAGCTTCGAGAGACCCGGCTCCTCCATCGTGACGCCGTAGAGTACGTCGGCGGCCTCCATCGTCTTGCGGTTGTGCGTGATGACGAGGAACTGGGTGCGGGAGGTGAGATCGCGGAGCACGCGCAGGAAGCGGTGGATGTTGGCGTCGTCGAGCGGGGCATCCACCTCGTCGAGCACGCAGAACGGGCTCGGGCGGTAGTAGAAGATGGCGAAGAGCAACGCGAGTCCCGTGAGCGCCCGCTCGCCGCCGGACATCAGGGTCACCGCCTGCAGCCGCTTCCCGCGGGGCTGCGCCATCAGCTCGACGCCGGACTCGAGCGGATCCTCGCCGGCCTCGCCCTCGACCAGCCGCAGCTCGGCGCGGCCGCCCTCGAACAGGCGCTCGAAGAGCTCGCCGAACCGGACGTTGATATCCTCGAACGCCTGCCTGAACCGCTCCTGGGCGGTCCGCGTCACGCCGCGGAGCGCCTTCTCCAGGTCCTTCATCGACGTGACGAGGTCGTCGTGCTGGGTGCGCAGAAATGCGAGCCGCTCGTCGAGCTCGCGATACTCCTCGTCCGCCACGAGGTTGACGGCGCCCATCGCGGCGAGCTTTTCCTCGAGCTCCTGGAGCCGCGCCCGGGTCAGGTCCACGTCCCGCGCGGGATCGTGGAGGGCGAGGAGCGCCTCGGCCCCCCCCACGTCGAACGACCGGCGCGCCTCCTGCTCGAGCTCCTCGCGCCGGACCCGGCCCTCGGTCGCCGAGATCTCGATCGCATGCGCGGCGGCGGCGAGGCGCCCGATCTCGCTCTGCAGTGAGCGGGACTCCGCCTCGATCGACCGGAGCTCCACGACGAGGGTCTCGTGCTGCTCGGCGAGCACCCGCTCCTCGGCCTCGAGCCGGTCCCGGTCGGCGGCGACCTCGCGCGCGCTCGCGTCCGTGCGCTCGCGCTCAAGGGCGAGCCAGGCGCGCCGCTCGCCGATCTGCTGCCGGCGGGCCTGGGCCCCCTCGACGCGCCCCGCGAGCTCGGCGGCGAGCTCCTCCAGGCGCGCCAGCTCCCGCCGGAGCGCCTCGACCCGCTCGGCCGCCGACGCGACCTCGACCCGGCACGCGGTAAGCTCGCTCACCGCGCGCGTCTCGTCAGCCTGCGCCCGCTCGATCGAGGCGCGGACGGTCGCCATCACCGCCTGGTGGCTGTCCTCGGCCTGTCGGGCGAGGGCGACGCGCGCCTGGAGCCGCTCGAGGAGGCCGTCGGTCTCTGCGCGCTCGCCCGCGACCTGCGCGAGCTCGGCTTGGAGCGTGGCCAGGTGGCGGTGCAGACGCTCATGCTCGCGGTCCGCTTGCTCCACGTCCTTTTCGCCGGCGAGGCGAGCCGCCTCGCCCGCGCGGATCGCCTGCATGAGCGCGGGCAGCCGCTCGCGGAGTCGGGCCACCTCGGCCTCGAGCGCGGCGGCCGCCGCCTGCGCCTCGGCGAGCTCCCGCTCGAGGCCGGCGACCGCGTCGCCGAGTTCGCGGCGCGCGCGTTTGCGCAGGAGGAACGAGTGCTCGGCGGCCGGCCCCGCCGCGCCCGCCCCGCCGCCACCCCGGAGCCTGCCCACCGGCGAGAGCACCTCGCCCGCCGGGGTCACGTAGGTGGCCACGACGCCGTTTCGGCGCCAGAGGCGCTCGGCGCCGTCGAGATCGTCGACGATCGCGACACGGCCGAGCAGGTAGTGCAGGAGCGGCGCGCTCGCCGTGCGGACCGCGCGCGCCGCCCAGCGCACGCCATCCTCGTCGTGCAGGACGGCGCCCGGCGCCGGCAAGGTCTCGATCGGGACGAAGGTCGCCGCGCCCGCGCGCTCGCCCGCGAGCAGCGCCACCGCCTCGCGGGCGTGCTGGAAGCGCTCGACCACGATCCACTGGAGCCGCTCGCCGAGTACGGCCTCGACCGCCGTGTCGAGCCCCACCGGCACCTCCAGCAGGTCGGCCACGGTGCCGATGATTCCGGCCAAGCGGGGGGCGCCCGTCTCGGAGAACATCGCCCGCACGCCGGCGCCGTAGCCCTCCCGCGCACGCTCGAGCTGGTCGAGCGCCTCGAGGCTCGACCGGCGCCCGGCCAGCGCGACGCGCGCCTCGCCGAGCCGTGCCTGCGCCTCGGCCAACCGTGGCTCGCGGTCGCCCAGCAGCGCCTCGACCTCCTGCCGCTCGCCGAGAAGGGTCGCGAGCGTAGCAGCGGCCCGCGCGTGCTCGGTCTCGAACGCGGCGCGCTGGGCGGCAAGGCGCTCGACCTCGGCGCCCGCCGCGGCCAGCTCCTGGGCGAGCTTGGTAGCGCGCCGCTCGAGCTGCACCTGCCGCTCGCGGAGCTCCCCGGTGGAGCGCGTGAGGTCAGTCTGCTCGGCGGCGACGCGCACCTGCTCGACTCGGAGAGCCTCGAGCCGGTCCCGCTCGGCGCCGAGTGCCGCCCGGCACTGATCGAGGCGCGCCTCCAGCTCGCCGCCGGCGTGCGCCCGCGCCGTGGCCAGCGCGTCGGCCTCGCCGAGCGCCACCGCCGCCGCCGACCGTTCGCTCGCGACGGCGACGCTCCGCTCCTCCGCGAGTCGGATCTCCCCGGCCAGCCGCTGCTCTTCCTCCTCCAGCTCGCGGATCTGGATGCCCATCTGCTCGCGACGCTCGAGCAGGCGCTCGACCTCGCCCTGGATCTTCTGAACGCTCTGACGGAGGTCGCCGAGTCGGTGCGACATGTCCTCCTGGGCCGCGCGGCGGGTGGCCTCGCGCGCGCCCAGCGCCGAGTGGCGCACGCGGAGGTCGCGCTCACCCTCGCCCAACCGGTCGAGCTCGGCCTGGAGCCGCGCGCCTTCAGCGGCGAGCGCCGCGTAGTCCGCCGCGACGAGGGCGCGCGCGAGCGATTGCTTCTCGCCGTGCAGGACCTTGTACTGCTGAGCCTTCTTCGCCTGGCGCTCGAGAGAGCCGAGCTGGCGTCGGACCTCGTCCATGACGTCGCGGACCCGGAGCAGGTTCTGCCGCGTCGCGTCGAGCTTGCCCTGGGTCTCGCTGCGCTGCTGCTTGTAGCGGGCGATGCCCGCCGCCTCCTCGATGAAGATCCGCCGCTCGTACGGCTTCGCGGTGAGCACGTGGTTGAGCTTCTCCTGGTCCATGACCGAATAGGCCCGCGGGCTGGCGCCCGTCCCGGCCAGGAGGTCGAGGATGTCGCGGAGGCGGCAGGCGTTGCCGTTGAGGAGGTACTCGCTCTCCGCGGTGCGGTAGAGCCGCCGGCTCACCGCGACCTCGCTCCAGGGCACGGCGAGGGCTCCGTCGTTCGAAAACGTCAGCTCGACCTCCGCGAGCCCCACCGGCTTGCGCGAGGCCGACCCATGAAAGATCAGGTCCTCCATGCGCGTGCCGCGCAGGGACTTGGCACTCTGCTCGCCGAGCGCCCAGCGAATCGCCTCGGAGATATTGCTCTTGCCGCAGCCGTTCGGGCCAACGATCCCGGTGATGCCGGGCAGAATTCGGACAGTCGTCTTCTCGGCAAACGACTTGAACCCGTGCAGGACGATCGACTCTAGGCGCATATTCCTCCGACGCTAACGCGCTTGGCCATAGATACCACACGGGCGCAGAGGCAGCCAAAGAAAAAACACCAGCGGCAGGGCTTCGAGGGTCCGTGGACCCCCAAATACGGGGGATGAACGGGGTCAGCGCCCCGGCCGGGCTAGCGGCCGTGGCACTTCTTGTACTTCTTCGGGGTGCCGTCCGGGTTCTTCGCGCCGCAAGGGCAGGGCTCGTTCCTCCCGACCTTCGCGCCGGACGGCGTGCGTGAGGGCCCGGCGGGCGCCGGCTGCCGACCGATCGACGGGGTCTCGCCCCGGGACTCCCGCGCCTCCCGCCACACCGCGGGGCCGGGGACGTCGAACGCGAGGTCCCGCACCAGCTGGAGCTTGAACAGCCGCTCGACCACCATCGTCTTGATCCGCTCGACCATGTCCTGGAAGAGGTCGAACGCCTCGCGCTTGTACTCCGTGAGCGGATCGCGTTGCCCGTACCCGCGGAGGCCGATGCCTTCCTTCAGGTGGTCGATCGACAGCAGGTGGTCCTTCCACTGGTGGTCGATGACGATGAGCATCTCGCGGCGCTCGATCGCTCGGGCGAGGGCGGCGCCGAACTCCTGCTCGCGCTGCCGATAGCGCTCGGTCACGGCGGTGCGCACCAGCTCGGCGAGCGCGTCGCGCGAGGTCACTTCCTTATACTCGGCGGGGGCGACGCGCAGGTCGAACTGGCGGTACAGCGCCTCCGTGAGGCCGGCCAGGTCCCAGTCCTCTGGATGCACGTTCGCCGGCGCGTACGCGTCGAGGAAGCCCGAGGCGAGGTCCTCGGTCCACTCCTGGATCGTCTCCGCCTGGCTCGCCCCGTCAAGGATCTCGCCGCGCATCCCGTAGACGATCTCGCGCTGCTTGTTCATCACGTCGTCGTACTCGAGCAGGTGCTTGCGGATCTCGAAGTTGTGCGTCTCGACCCGCTTTTGGGCGGTCGCGATGGCGCGGGTGACGAGCTTGTGCTCGATCGGCTCGCCCTCCTCCATCCCGAGCCGCTCCATGATCCTCTGGATCCGCTCGGCGCCGAAGATGCGGAGCAGGTCGTCCTCGAGCGAGAGGTAGAACCGCGACGAGCCGGGGTCCCCCTGCCGGCCTGACCGACCGCGGAGCTGGTTGTCGACCCGGCGCGACTCGTGGCGCTCGGTCCCGACGATGTGGAGCCCGCCGACGCCGACGACCCGCTCGTGCTCGGGATCGGTGACCTTCTTCGCCTCCTGCCAGGCGGCCTGCCGCGCCTCCGCCGGTGCCGTACTCGGATCGAGCCCCTTCCGACGCAGGAGTTCCTTGGCGAGAAAGTCCGGGTTTCCGCCGAGCAGGATGTCCGTGCCGCGGCCGGCCATGTTGGTGGCGATCGTGACCGCACTCTCCCGCCCGGCCTGCGCCACGATCTCGGCCTCCCGCTCGTGGTACTTCGCGTTCAGCACCTCGTGCTTGATGCCGCGCTTCTTCAGCAGCTTGGAGAGCTGCTCGGACTTCTCGATCGACACGGTGCCGACGAGCACAGGCTGGCCCTTTTCGTGGCTCCGGATGATCTCCTCCGTCACCGCGTTGAACTTCTCGCGCTCGGTCTTGTACACGACGTCGGGGAGGTTCACGCGGACCAGCGGCCGGTTGGTCGGGATCACCGTGACGTCGAGCTTGTAGATGTTGGCGAACTCCTCGGCCTCCGTCTCGGCGGTACCCGTCATGCCGGCGAGCTTCGCGTACATCCGGAAGTAGTTCTGGAACGTGATGGTCGCGAGCGTCTGGTTCTCGCGCTCGATCCGCACTCCCTCCTTGGCCTCGACCGCTTGGTGGAGCCCGTCGGACCAACGCCGCCCCGGCATCATCCGACCGGTGAACTCGTCGACGATGATGATCTGGCCATCCTTGACGACGTAGTCGACGTCCTTCTTGAACAGCGCGTGGGCGCGGAGGCCCTGGTTGATATGGTGGAGCGTCTCGATGTGCTGCGGGTCGTACATGTTGTCGATGCCGAGGAGTCGCTCGCAGGTGGCGATACCCTGCTCGGTCAGCGAGACGGCCTTGGACTTCTCATCGACGATGTAGTCGCCCTCGACCTGCGCCTCGACCTCGGAGAGCTTGCCGTCGACGATCGTCGCCGCCTTCTTGAGCTTCGGAATGATTCGGTCGATCTTGTAATACTTGTCGGTCGACTCCTCGGCCGGTCCCGAGATGATGAGCGGCGTCCGGGCCTCGTCGATCAGGATCGAGTCGACCTCGTCGACGATCGCGTAGTTGAGGTCGCGCTGGACCAGCTCGTCGAGCGAGAACCGCATGTTGTCGCGCAGGTAGTCGAAGCCGAACTCGTTGTTGGTCCCGTAGGTGATGTCGGCGAGATACGCCTCGCGACGTCCGCAGGGGCGCAGCGCCGCCAGCCGGATGTCGGGAGTGACGTACTCGGGGTCGTAGAGGAAGGACGCCTCGTGCTGGATGACGCCAACGGAGAGGCCGAGGGCGTGGTAGGCCGGGCCCATCCACTGCGCGTCGCGCCGGGCGAGGTAGTCGTTCACGGTCACGATGTGCACGCCGCGACCCGTGAGTGCGTTGAGGTACCCCGGGAGCGTCGCGACCAGCGTCTTGCCCTCGCCCGTCGCCATCTCGGCGATCTTGCCCTCGTGGAGCACCATGCCGCCGATGAGCTGGACGTCGAAATGGCGCATCCCGATCCGTCGCCACGCCGCCTCCCGGCAGACCGCGAAGGCCTCGACCAGGAGGTCCTCGACCTCTGCGCCCTCGGCGACCCGCTTCTTGAACTCTTCGGTCTTGACGCGAAGCTCGGCGTCCGCGAGACGCTCTAGCTCCGGCCCGAGCACGTTGATCGCCTGGACCGCGGGCATCATGCGCTTGACGTCGCGCTGATGCTTCGTGCCGAAGATTTTCTTCAGGAGCGCGGCGAGCATCTCGACGCTAGTTTACACCTTCTGCCGCGGGGCCCCGCCATGGCCGCCGCGCGGGGGCGTCGCCGACCCGCCGCACTCCCGCGCGGTGGGCCGGCACGCGCCTGGCCACCTCAGCGGACCGTTCGGGCGCGGCTGGCCTTCGCGCCCTGGGCGGCGGCGAGGAGCTCGCGGGCGTGGTCACGCGCGGTGCCGGTCACCGTCTCGCCGGCGAGCATCCGCGCGATCTCGTCGACGCGCGCGTCCCCTCCGAGCGTCTCGACCCCGGTGCGGGTCCGCCCGCCGCGGACCGACTTCGTGACGCGCAGGTGGAGCGCCGCGTGCGCGGCGATCGGCGCGAGGTGCGTCACGCAGAGCACCTGGCGCCCGCGTCCGGCCTCCGCGAGCTTCTGCCCCACCATATCGGCGACGCGGCCGCCGATGCCGGCGTCGACCTCGTCGAAGATCATCGTCTCGACCCGGTCGCCAGCCGCCAGCACGCTCTTCAGCACGAGCATCGTGCGGGACAGCTCGCCGCCGGAGACGACGCGCGCGAGGGGCTTCACGTCCTCGCCGGGGTTGGTCGACAGCCGGAACTCGACCCGATCGCCGCCCGCCGCGCCCACCGCGGTGAGGCGCTCCACCCGCGCCTCGAACAGCGCGCGCTCCATCCCGACACGGCGCAGCTCGCGCTGCACCTCGCTCCCGAGGCGATCGGCGGCCGCCGCGCGCCTGGTCGACAGCGCCGCCCCAGCCGTCTCCAGCTCCGCCTCGAGGGCGGCGAGGTCGCGCTCTGCTGCCGCCAGGACCTCCTCGTGCCGGGCGAGGCGGTCCAGCTCGGCACCGACGTCCCCGCGGTAGGCGAGGACGGCTTCGACGCTGTCGCCGTACTTCCGCTTGAGCCGGGTCAGCGCGTCGAGGCGCGCGTCGATCTCCTCGAGCCGCCCGGGCTCGAACACGACCGCCGCCCGGAGCCGCCGGATCTTGGCGACGGCCTCCTCGGCGTACGAGGCGGCCGCCTCGAGGTCCGGCGCGGGCGCGCCGAACTCCGGGTCGAGCCGCTGGAGGTCGGCCAGGATCTGCGCGGCACGCGCCAGCAGGGTCGTGGCCGACCGCGGGTCGTCGTAGAGCACGGCCGCGGCCTCGGTGAGGCCGCTGGTGAAGCGTTCCCCGTGCTGGAGCCGCCGCCGCTCGGCCCGGAGCCCCTCCTCCTCGCCCGCCGTGAGCCGGGCTGCGTCGACCTCGGAGGCCTGGAAGCGCAGGAGATCCTCGCGCTGGGCTCGGTCGCGCTCCGCCCCCCGGGTGCGCTCGACGGCCTCCCGCGCCGCCTGCCGCTTGGCGAAGAGGGTCGCCACCGTCTCGCGCAACCCGTCGGCGTCCGCGAAGCGGTCCAGGAGGTCGAGCTGGTGCGACGGCTCCAAGAGCCGCTGGTGCTCGTGCTGGCCGTGGACCTCCAGGAGGTGATCACCGACACGCTCCAGCAGCGCGAGCGTGACCGGCGAATCGTTGACGAACGCCCGGTGGCGGCCCGAGCGCGAGAGCTCGCGGCGAATGAAGAGCTGGCCCGCCTCGAGCGGGATGCCGGCCTCGTCGAGCACGACCAGAGCGGGGCTCCCCGGCGCTGGCTCGAGCACGGCCTCGACCGACGCCGACTCCGCCTCCGACCGGATCAGGTCGGTCTGCGCCCGGACGCCGCAGAGGAGGAGAATCGCGTCGATCACGATCGACTTCCCGGCTCCGGTCTCGCCGGTGAGAACGTTGAGCCCCGGACCGAACGTCACGTCGGCCGACTCGATCACCGCCAGGTTTCTGATGCGCAGCTCGCGCAGCATCGCGGTACGAACCCGATGCTAGGCCATGGGCGGCCGCCGCTCAAGCCGCATCGCCGCGGCGGGGCGGCACCCGGGGGGCCGTCCCCTACCGCTCGCCCCACTTGAGCTTCGCGCGCAGGACCGAGAAGAAGTGTTTCTGCGGAAAGCGGACGAGGCGGGCGCGCGGGGCAGCCTGCCAGACCTCCACCCGATCGTGCTCCCGCAGCGCAAGCCCTTCCTGGCCATCGATCGTCAGCATCACATCCTGGTCGGTCAGCAGCGTGACCTCGATGCGCTGCGTGCCGGGCAGCACGACCGGCCGGTCGGTGAGGGTGTGAGAGCAGATGGGGGTAATCACGACCGCCTCCATGGTCGGGAAGAGGATGGGCCCGCCGGCCGAGAGCGAGTACGCCGTGGAGCCGGTCGGCGTCGCGATGATGAGGCCGTCGGCGCGGTACGCGGTCGCGTACTGCCCTTCCACCGACACGGACAGGTTGATGATCCGGCTCATCGCGGACTTGGTGATCACCACATCGTTGAGCGCGACGTACTGGGTGAGCCGCTCGCCCCCACGCATCACGCGGGCGGCGAGCATCATCCGATCGTCGAGCACGATCTCGCCCGCGAACACGGCGTCTAGCGCCGGGAACAGCTCCTCGAGCGTCGTGGCCGTCAGGAAACCGAGCCCGCCGAGGTTGACGCCGAGGATCGGCACGCTCGGGTCGCCGACCATGCGCGCCATCGACAGGAGGGTGCCGTCCCCGCCGAGGACCACGATGAGATCCACGTGAGCCGGAAGCTCCGACCGGGCGACGACCGCGGTGGCAAGCGCCGGCACGAGCCGGGCCGTTTCCTTCTCGACGACGGGAACGCGGCCGCGCCGCGTGAGCCACTCGACCAGCCCGGCGACCACCCCCCCCGCCTCCGCGCGGTCAGGCCGCGCGACGATGCCGACCCGCTTCACGCGAGGGCCTCGACGCTCCTCGCGATGAGCCCTTCCAGGTTGGCGGCGGTTCGGCCGTGCGACGACAGGTGCAGGAAGAACTCTCGGTTCCCCTTCGGGCCCTTGAGGGGCGACGCCGTGACGCCGAGGACGTGCCAGCCCCGGATCACCGAGAAGCGGGCGAGCCGGGAGACGACCGCCTGGTGCTGAGCCGGATCCCGCACGACCCCGCCCTTGCCGACCGCACCGCGGCCGACCTCGAACTGCGGCTTCACCAGCGCCACCAGCTCGCCGTTCGGCGCCAGCAGGCCGAACGCGGCGGGCAGGACCTTTTCGAGCGAGATGAACGAGACGTCGACGGTCACGACCTCGGGCGCCTCGGCGAAGAGCCGCGGGTCGAGCGCACGCGCGTTCATCTGTTCCATGACGACGACGCGCGGATCCTTGCGCAGCTTGACGTCGAGCTGTCCCGACCCGACGTCGATCGCGAAGACCTTGGCCGCCCCCCGCTGGAGCAGGCAGTCGGTGAAGCCGCCGGTAGAGGCGCCAACGTCGGCGCAGATCTTGCCCCGCACCTCGACCTTGAACGTGTCGAGGGCATGCACCAGCTTCTCGCCCCCGCGGCTGACGTACGGCGCCCGCCCCCGGACGTCGATCTCGGAATCGGTGGACGCCAGCGCGCCGACCTTGTCGACCCGCCGCCCGTCGACCATCACGTCGCCGGCGAGGATCAGCCGGGCGGCCTTTTCCCGTGATTCGGCGAGTCCCCGCTCGACGAGCAGCTGATCGATCCGCCTCCTGGTCGTCATCCGGCCCGATTATAGGCGAAGCGCCCGCTGCGGCCGCAGCAGAAAGAGCAGCGCGATCCCCGCCGCGAATCCGCCCACGTGGGCGAAGAAGGCGACGCCGTCTTCGACGGTCCGCCCCAGCATTCCGGCACCGACGCTGATCAGCCCGTTGACGACCTGGACGACGACCCAGAATCCGAGGACGATGACGGCCGGGATCCGTACGAGTCGGATGAAAAATCCAAAGACAATGGCGGTGAGCACACCCGCGCGGGGGAACAGGATGAGGTAGGCGCCGAGTACTCCAGAGACAGCGCCGCTGGCGCCGATCATCGGCACCGGCGACGCCGGGTTCACGAGCGTCTGAGCGAGCACCGCCACCACCCCCGACGCGAGATAGAAGAAGAGGTAGCGGCCGTGGCCGAGCGTATCCTCGACGTTGTCGCCGAAGATCCAGAGGTAGAGCATGTTGCCGAAGATATGGAAGAGCCCCCCGTGCAGGAACATCGAGGTGAACACGGTCGTCACCGGGCTCGGGAAGTCGGCCGAGCTCCCGCATTGGCCCGTCAGCCGGCACGGAATCAGCCCGAACTCGAACACGAAGTCCCGCGCGCTCTGGATCCCTTCCGAGTCGGGTGCCACCTGCAGCGAGAGCTGGTACAGGAAGACGAGGACATTCACCGCGATCAGGGCGATCGTGATGAACGGGACCGAACGGGACGGAACGTCGTCCTTGAGCGGGAACATCGCGGATCGGCCTGCCGGTAGCCTACCATAGGGGCGAGGAGGAAACCGTGAGGCGGCGCGGCGGGGCTAGGCTATGATGACAGTCCCCGCGATGATTGGCGCTCTGTCATTCAAATGGCAGATCCCCGCTGGGCTGGCTGGCACCCTCGTGGTGATCACGGCCTGCTTCCTGTCGTCTGTCGCTGCCGTCGCGGTCGCCGCGGTGGGCGGCGCCCTGATCGCCGCCGCCGTCCTCCCCTCCCTGCTGCGGCCGACGGCCGTCCGGGCCAGCGAAGGCGAGCGCCTGGAGGCGATGGCGAATGCGTTCCAGGAGGGCATGCTCGACCTCTATTCGCTCTACGAGGTCGGCCAGACGATCAGCGCGTCCCTGCACCTCGACCAGCTCCTCACCACGACGATGCGCCGGGTCGCGCAGACGACCGGGATCGAGAGCTACGGCCTCTTCGTGCACGAGGAGGAGAAGAACGGACTCGTGGCCAAGAGTGTCAGCGGCGCGGCGGCGCAGACCCTGCAGCAGTTGAGCCTTCGACCCGGCGAGGGGCTGGCCGGACAGGTGTGCCGGACGCGGGTCCCTGAGATGCACACCGCGGCGGCGCCGATGCCGTGGCCGGATGTGCCGCGCAACGCGCGCTCGGTCATCGCCGTTCCGCTCATCGGGCGCGACCGCGTCCTCGGCGCGCTTCTTCTGTACTCGGTATCGCCGTCGGCGTTCTCGGAGCGGGAGCTCGCGTACTTCACGGCGATCGGCAAGCAGCTCAGCATCGCCCTCGACAACGCGACCCTCCACCGCCGCGCGACCGAGCTCTCGTACCACGACCCCCTGACCGGCCTCTTCAACCGCCGCTACTTGGAGGAGGCGCTCGAAACCGAGGTCCGCCGGGCCGGGCGGTATGCCCTCCCCCTCTCCCTCAACATGCTCGACATCGATCACTTCAAGGGCTTCAACGACACCTTCGGCCACACCCGCGGGGACGAGGTGCTGCGCGCCGTGAGCCAGCGGCTGCGCGAGCAGACTCGGAACGCCGACATCGTCACGCGCTACGGCGGCGAGGAGTTTGTCGTGATCCTGCCGATGACGACCAAGCCGCACGCGCGATTGGTGGCCGAGAAGCTTCGAGCCGCGATCGCGGCCGCCGTGATCGCCGACGCGGGCCCCGACGGCGCGCGGATCACGATCAGCGTCGGCGTGTCGACCTTCCCCGAAGACTCCTCGACGGCGACCGGGCTCCTGCAGGCGGCCGACGCCGCCCTCTATGCCGCCAAGGACCGCGGCCGAAACCGCGTGGAGGCGTTCAACGAGACCTCGACCTCGACGTGAATCCTTCCGCGCCCGGCGCGCGTTGGATGGATGGGGGTTCTACCCGGCGGCCGGGCAGAATGCCGGAGGGGGGGTCGAGCCCGCCGGGGCACAACGCCGTCGGCCCGAGCGGGCGGGCGGCCGTAAGTAGCAGGTAAACTTGACGGCCTCGCTCCCTTCGACGTTGGCGCCCCGCTTGCACTCCGTTTAGCCATCGAAGTGAAGTCGCAGGGGCAGCAGATGGTTCAACACCTCACTAAGGAAGGGGAACGCTGAACATGAGAAAGATCCTCGCAACGCTGTTGACGGTGGTGGTCGCCGCGGCCTTCGTGCCGACGCTAAGCGACGCCGCGTCCTCGTGTCCGCCTGAGGTCGCGCAGGCCAAGGAGCTGTTGACGAAGCAAACCCAAGCGTCACGGACGCTGGCCGGCGCCCGGGATGTCCAGGCCCCGCGCATGCAGGATGTCCAGGCCCCCAAGATGCAGGACGTGCAGGCCCCG
>WNFT01003002.1_pt1 | contig 25662 bp, 31 predicted proteins | sample 5400191 | NCBI WGS metagenome assembly WNFT01 (sample SAMN13153359, study PRJNA577476) | soil metagenome | isolation source: 80 cm saprolite under Madrone tree | place: USA:California | collected 2016-06-14 | reverse complement strand
TGAGCGGCTATTGGGGTGGGAGAACCGACGCGATCATCCAGCGTTTTGTCGATATCCTCATGTCGTTTCCACTCATTATTCTGGCTCTGACCTTGCTCACGGCTCTGCAGCGCTCCCTCGCTACAGTTATTGTGGCGATCGGCGTCCCCTTCATCCCTTACGGCGCCCGTGTGGTGCGGGCTAGCACTCTGGTCATCAAGGAAATGCAATTCGTGGAAGCGGCGCGGGCCATTGGCTGCAGCGATCTCCGCATTATTGCGCGGCATATCGCGCCAAGCTGCGTGTCTCTCTACCTTGTCCTCATCACTGGCTTCATTGGTGTCGCCATTATCACCGAGAGTGCGCTGGGCTTCTTAGGGCTGAGTATCCCGCCGCCAACACCTACCCTGGGTGGTATGCTTTCCGAAGCGTTAGCTCTCCTCATGTTCGCCCCGCACGTGGCCGTTGCTCCAGGGGTGTTCATCACGCTGGCAGTGTTCGCGTTCAATGTCCTTGGAGATGCTTTGCGGGATGTACTTGATCCGCGTCTACGCGGGCGAGGCTAGAGGCGGCCGCAGATACACGCGTATTCCTCTACGTCTGCGTTGGTGCGTATAGACAATAGGCATTTCGTGTATGGTACCAGGGAAGTGCGTCATGCGTTTACAGAGGACAATTGCTCTGTGTGGTCTGGGGCTCACGGTGACCTTCGGATGTCTGAGCCCCACGGCGCAAAGCGAAAGAATCGACGTGGTGAGTAATCCCGAACTCGTCAAGTACTGTACGCCTAAAGGCGAAGGGAAATATACCGCCGTCGGCGAGAAAAATGCCTTAACCCTCGCCAAAAACGCGGCGGCAGAACGTGGCGGCAACGTCCTCCTGACGGTTTCTATCAACAAGGGCGACAGCTTCAGCACTGAAGTCTATGGGAAGATATACGCGTGCACGCAAAAACCGTGAGTCCCCATCGAGACAGACGTAGCGCTGCTTACCCTCCCGCCGTCTCTTCCATGAGTGCCAATTCGTCGGGATGGCGCAGGGTGTGACTCTCGCGTAGCCGATCGCCACTACTCCGAAAACTGCGCGTTGCCTGGAAAAATTCTGCCCCTTGCACCTCTGCCAGATAGTAAGCCAGAAGTTCGCCCGCCAGGCAGTATACTAACGGTGAAAAGACTTCTGGCACCGCCTGGGGAACCGGGAGCACTATATCGGCCTGGGTCGGGAGGAATGGCTGCTCGCTACCGGCAACAGCCAGGGTTGGGCGCCCGATCCCTTTGATATAGGGCAGTAGCTCCAGGGCGCGATCAACGCTGCGGCCGGGTGGGATGATGACACACGTGGGGATGTGCTCCTGACGGTTGAAGAACTGAATGTGGGCCCATTCCTCGATATCTTGCCCCCAGGCGTTGGCCCCACAGCTCTCCACGAGTTTGGCAGCAATGAACAGGGCCGTTGCATAACTCGGCCCAGAGCCCATAAACACCCAATGCTCAGCCTCCCCCAAACGCTCCGCCACCTGCCTGGCACGGTCATCGGTGGCCTGGATGGTCGCCTGCATACAGGCAGCCACGTCGCGCAACTGTTGTCTCCAGGCCCTGGCTTCCGCTGAGGAGAGGACTTGGCGTAGCTCCCCTAGACGTAATGTGCACAAGAGGAGACTAAGCAACTGTACGGTATACGAGCGAATGCCAGGTGCGCGCCCCATCGCCGGAATCGCCACTGCGATCGTGGCAGCTGCCTCACGGGCAATGCCACTAGTGCCGTTCCCCGTGACTGCGATGGTATCGACCCCTGCCGCCCTGGCCAGTCCCACCGCCTCGATCGAGCGTGACACCTGGCCTGAATTCGAGATACCAAACAGCACGGCATGGGGAGGGAGCCTGTCAGCTTCGTAGCGGGCAAATTGCATTGCCGGGAGGGCCTTCACGGGCAGTCGGCAAAAGCGGGCAAAAGCCATTTCACAGGCCAGGCCGGCGTAAAACGAGTCCCCACACCCAGCGGTGTAGATCGCTTGCCAGCGCTGTGGCTGAAAACGGCTAAACGCATCCTGTACCGCACGCTCTGTGGCGTCGAAGACCTCGAGCAGCAGAGCCGGTTGACTGACAATTTGCGCATACATCATGTGGCGCGGCGAGGCAGCTGTAGCCATGCAGGCACTCCAGTGGGAAAAAAGGGTGAATGAAGGACCTCTGGACGCGCTGACAGTATAGCAGCGATAGCAGCCTCTTGAGCAAGATCTCAATCACACGGTGGGGGGCCAGGAGACGTGATGTATGAAAAGATATGAGGCGCTTGACAAGTCCCTCAGGCCATATTACATTTCTCCTTTGGCACTCTCTTCAAGAGAGTGCTAACAGCGATGTTCCCTTGCCGCACATGCTCGAGAGCATTACCACACCTAGGGTTTTACGGATACGTGGGAGGAGAGTAGGGTATGCCGATCTATGAGTACCGCTGCCTCGACTGTGGCCATCAGTTTGAACTCATGCAGAAATTTTCGGATCCTCCGGCAGAGACATGTACATCCTGCTCTGGGACCGTGCAGAAGCTGATTTCACGCTCCGCCTTTCACCTCAAAGGCAGTGGGTGGTACGTCACTGATTACGGTCGTCATGGCAGTGCGAATGGCAAAGCCACGGACAAGAATGACTCAGAGAGCAGTACAGAGAGTAGCGACAAAAAAAGCACGAGTGAGAGTAGTGGCTCTGCCAGTACAACGTCTGCCAGTACAGAGTCTCCCAAAAGCGCCACAGCATCCTCAGCAGCGTAGCTCCTGCGTATCTCTGGGGAGGGTCCAGACCTCCATGGGTGATCCTCCCTTCCCTCTCCTTCGATCTATGCCGTCTGGCTTGCCCGACGCGTACGAATATTAATGCTAAAAAGTGGTTTTTCTCGGAAGGCAAAAATATTTTTGAATTGTTCTTTCGAGAAACCTGCTTCTTTCCCCTGTCGCAGTCGGTAATGTAACTCCATCTCCCGGCCGTCTTGTAACACCCCGCGGACAATGATCTTGCCGTCTACGGTTTTCACCCGAAAGGCGCCGTACTGCACTTCCTCGCCACGGGCGAGATGCTTAAACATATTCTGTGTCAAGGCAGTGTAACTTTTCACCACTGTTTCCTCACGTTGACTGCTGCCAAGGACGCTCATACCCAGGGGCACGATACGCAGCTATGCGATGCGCAGAGTTGTAGCAACTCCTTCATCTGCGTGTCAAGGGTAGAGTCCGGGGTAGGTATACAGGGTTGACACGCCAGATAAAAGACGCTACGCTGCGTCGCACTGTCTTGTAAGCATCCATGATCAGTAGCGAGGGAAGATTGGCCCTTGCTGTGCGCTACTGCGAGAGCACCGTCTCTATCCCTCAGGAGTATCCCCCATCGAAGCAATGCTGGCCGGGGAGGGACTGCACCGTATGCGAGTGATGCAGATTGGTCTGGGTCCTATTGGCTGTGCCGTATCCCGACTCCTCGTCCAAAAACCTGGTTGGCAGATCGTGGCTGCTGTCGATGCTGACCCTGCAAAACAGGGGCGCGACTTGGGAGAAATTGTCGGGCTGGGGCAGCGACTTGGCGTCACGGTGATGCGTGACCTCGCAGCTCTCCAGGATTCTCAGGTTGATCTGGCCTTCCTCACGACGGTTTCTACGTTTCCTGAAGTCCTGCCAACGCTTTCTACTCTGATTCAGCATAATGTTGATGTGGTATCTTCGACAGAAGAGCTGTTTTATCCCTACTATCGCTATGCTGAACAGGCATTGGCCCTGGATGCGCTGGCGCGGCAGCACGGCGTGTCTGTCTTGGGGACAGGGATTAATCCAGGGTTTGTGATGGACACCCTGGTGCTGGTGTTGACTGGAGCCTGCCAGCATATCAACCGGATTGCCGTAACGCGTGTGGCGAATGCCTCCGGCGCACGGCCATCACTGCAAAAAAAGCTTGGCCTTGGTCTGACGCCCGAGACCTTTGCGGCGTACACAGCCCAGCGGCATGTGGGTGTGTTTGGGCTGGTCGACTCTCTGGCGTTTTTAGCGCATGTCCTCAAGTGGCACATGGATGATTTTAAGGAGCGCCTCGTACCTGTCATCGCTGACAAACCTGTGCGTTTCGCCCAGGGGGGCGTTGAGACGGGCCAGGTCTGTGGTGTACGCTATATTGTCAAGGGTATCAGTCATGGGAAAGAAGTGATCTCCTTTGACCTTCGCATGTATCTCGAAGCAGAGAACGCGCGCGACACTATTTACATTGAAGGTACACCAACGATTGAGATGACGATCAAAAGCACCGACATGGGAGACGTCGCCGCCGCGGGTCTCCTGGTGAATATGAGTCCCCTCGTGCACCAGGCCAGAGCCGGCCTCCTGACCATGGTCGATCTGCCCCTACCCCATTGGCAGCACTAAGAGATGCCTATGCCTCTGAACGCTCCCTGTAGACACCCACATACGATGAGGCACCCATGAGCCTGAGGCCAGGCGTACTCCCCTTTCAGTGGCTTGCTCGTGCGACGGCAGAGGGGTGGATTGCTTCCCCCACGCAAGCAGTGGAGGAGCGCCAACTGCAACCGGCGAGCCTCGATCTGCGCCTCGGAGCAGTGGCGTATCGCATTCGCAGTAGCTTTTTGCCCGGACATGAACCGGTGGAGCACAAATTAGCAGCACTCACCATGTATGACATTCCCCTTGCCCCCGCCGCGGTCCTGGAACGAGGCCATGTCTATCTCATCCCGCTCCTCGAAGAGTTAGCCCTGCCGCCCTACTTGCGCGGCAGAACCAATCCCAAGAGTTCGACTGGACGCTTAGATATTTTTACACGCGTCATTACCGATGCGCATGCACGGTTCGACGATATTCGTCCCGGCTATCATGGCCGACTGTACCTCGAGGTCTTTTCACGTTCCTTTACCATCAAAGTGCATCACGGGCTCGCGCTGCATCAACTGCGACTGTTTTTTGGTGAGGCCCCTCTCGACGATGTCGCCTTACGCCAGCTCTACCAGGTCGAGCCCCTGCTGTATGACGACGACGATCAGCCCATTCCTCTCGATGCCGTGCATCTGGATGGAGGACTCTTCATGGGTTTAGCAGCGGCAGGAGGCACAGAAACACTGGTCGGGTACAAAGCCAAAAAGAACAGCGACATTATCGACCTCAGCAAGGTAGGCTTCTACGATCCGTCGGCCTTCTGGGAGCCTGTCCATTGCTCCCCGAGCCGCCCGCTCATTCTCGAGCCTGAGGAGTTTTATATCCTCACATCCAAAGAAAAGGTCTGCATCCCTCCGGCATATGCTGCAGAATTGGTGGCCTATGACGCTGGCTCAGGGGAGTTACGCACCCATTATGCGGGTTTTTTTGATCCGGGCTTTGGCTATGGATACGGCAAACATCGTGGTACCAAAGCCGTACTTGAGGTACGTCCACACGATGTGCCGTTTCTCGTCGAGGATGGACAGCTCTTCTGCAAACTCTGTCTGGAGAGCACTGCGGAAACGCCTCAGGTTATCTATGGTGCAGCTCTCCAGTCGCACTATCAGACGCAGTCCCTCACGCTCGGCAAACAATTTGTCCCGTGGGATGCTGTCCCCCCCAGATAGTAAGCTGCTGCCTGCCGGCCACGCTTTGACAAAGCCAGGAGCCAACGGTAGAATCAGCCGGACAACTGCAGAGGATTGCCGTGCGGGTGTAAGGAAGCCATCATGCAGATTACTGTCAAGCTGTTTGCGCTCATGCGGGAAAAAGCTGGCACAGATACCATCCCACTTGAAGTCCCAGCGGGGGTAGCTCTTACGCAAGCGTTGGCTATTCTGGTGCGCCAGTATCCCATGCTTGAGCCTTATATGGCTAATACACGCTTTTCTTTACATATGGATTTCGTCAATCTGGAAACGACCTTAGCCGAGGGCGATGAGCTCGTGCTCATCCCTCCCGTGAGTGGAGGAGCCTGATGTTTCGCGTCACGACAGAACCTTTGAGCGTGCAGCAGGTGAATGACCTGGTCAAACGTCCCACAGACGGTGCCGTTGTGACCTTTGATGGCATTGTACGCAATAATTTTGACGGTCGCTCGGTCCGCTACTTGGAGTACGAAGCGTATGCCGCGATGGCAGAAAAGAAGCTGGCCGAAATCGGTGCTGAGGTGCAGCAAAAATTTGCCGTCGGTGAGATTGCCATGATGCATCGTATCGGACGCCTTGAAATTGGTGAGAGCAGCATCGTCATTGCGGTCGCAGCTCCCCATAGACAGGCGGCTTTTGAGGCCTGTGCTTACGCCATGGATCGTGTCAAAGCTGAAGTCCCGGTGTGGAAAAAAGAGTTCTTTGCCGACGGTGCTGACCATTGGGTGAATCAAAACCGGCTATGACAGACCTCCCAGATTATCGTGCAGTGTTACTCGCTCCTCATCCCTTCTGGGCCACTCTCTCTCCGACTACGGTGAAGCAGCGTATTGAGCAGTTGCTGGCCGCCCCGGACAGTGCTGCGCTCGTCCAGGCGTTATCGCCTGTCGAATATACGGTACTCTTAAAGGCTGCACCGGACATGCGTGCCCTCCTGCTGCAACTTGGGCATCCTGAACAGATTCGGACCGTGCTGGATCTCGACTGTTGGCACAAAGACACGCTCCAAAGCGCCCGCGTTTTAGAGTGGCTTGAAGCCTTACAGCACAGCGGTGAGGCCGTCTGCGCCCAAACCCTCCAAGCACTCGACAGTGAAATGCTGAGCGTTGTCTTGCATCGGCACATCCGTGTCAATGCTGCTCTCCCCTCCGAAGAGGAAGTGGACCCTGGCCCCTATGATGAAGTGCTGGCCAACGAACTCTATCGTGTCGCATTTATTGATCCGGACAGCCCCTTGAACGAGCGCGTGGTAGAGTTTCTGCGTGTGCTGCGCCTGACTGATCTCGATATGTATTACCGCCTTATGCAGGAGGCGATGTGGGCAGAGGAGAGTGAGGTTGAAGAGTGGGCCTATCGTTGGAGAACGGGGAGGCTCCAGGACGAGGGGATTCCCGATTACTATGAAGCGTTAGAAGCCTATCATGTCATTGAGGTCGGACCGCTCTACGCGCTCTCTCCTGGCCTCTTGGAGCCTCCCGGGGTCCCTGCCAGTGCTGAGGAGTCAGGGCGCGTCCCAAGTTATGCTTGGAGCCTTACTCCGTCGGGCTCGTTGCTGGCCCAGGCTCTCCATGGAGATTTTACACCGGCGACCTGGGAGCGTCTGTGCTGGGAGATGGTATCACTGTGCAATAAAGCTGTCGTACTTGATCAGATCGATTTTGCCGACACTGCGGCCGTGCGGACCAGCTTGGGACGCGTACATGCGTATGTGAATATTGGTCTTGAATATCTGAGTCACCATGACCCCCAGCAGCTTGCCCCGCTGCTCACGACACGCTCATTGCAGTCCCTCTGTCAAATAGGTTTTTCTTTGAGTATGCGTCTCCGTCAGCGTGCGTCTTCCCTGCAAGCGTACCTCAATGGTGCCGCTGGCGTGCGTCGGGCTCTCCCAGGACTGGCGCGCTCCGTTGTGGATGGCCTGCTGCAGACCTGGCATCCGCAGTTTTGCGTGGGGCTCGAGTCTCCAGGAGAGATGGTGTATCGTGACTTTTTGTACCTACAGGATATTCATTTGGTCGCTGCTGTTCTCGAGTCTCTTGAGCACGACCCAGCTTATCGCCTGAGTCATCATGCGGCCTGAGAATCCTATGCCAGCTCACCTGAGGAGGAAGTCGTGGAGTAGGAGGAGGCTATGGTCAAAAAATTGAACAGTATGCGGGTGCTAGAAGCCCAGGGAGTCCGCTATGAGGTGTTGTCCTTTCCGGACACGATCCATTCTGCTGTAGGCGTCGCGGCATACTATGGTCTCCCTCCCGCCCAGGTCTATAAAACTCTTGTGGTCGTCCTCGCACAGGGCAAGCCAGCCCTGGTATTAATTGCTGGTGATCGTGAGATCCAGCTCAAGCAGCTGGCGCAGGCGTTGGGTGAGAAGAGACTCCGCATGGCTACCCAGAAAGAAGCCGAAGCGTGGACAGGTTTAAAGGTAGGCGGGATTTCTGTTCTGGCGTTGTTCCATAGTGATTTCCCCGTCTACATTGATCGCGCTGCAGCCGCTTTGGACGAGATTATCATCAGTGCCGGGCAGCGCGGTATGGATATCCGCCTCACTGTTCCTGACCTTGTACGTGTAACTGGGGCTGCGTTTGTCGAGGCTACAACGCTCCCAGCGTCGCCACGCTAGAGGTGCTATAGCGCCTGAGACTTGACGGCGGAAGAAGGCATCGAGTATCATGCAGTCTTGCCCCTGCCCTCTGAGCTGAAGAGTTGAGGATAGCAGGAGCACATCATAAGGTTGTCTGCCTGTGCGCAGCGTTCGCATGTTGGGAATTGGTAAGGGGAATTCCTGCCAGGAGCAGTTCTGGAGTCCTGCACAGGTGTGGGTAGAGATCTAACATATGTGAGCACCAAAAGGGGAATGGGGTATGACGCAGCCAAAGACGTTGGGCGAACTCAAGCGGTCCGGCTATAAGCCATTGAGTGTCAAAGGTGAGTTACGCAAAAACCTTATCCGTAAGATGCTCGATCGCGAACCGCTCTTTCCTGGTATCTTTGGCTTTGAGGAGACTGTGATTCCCCAGGTGCAAAATGCCATCCTGGCCGGCCAGGACATGATCTTTTTAGGCGAACGTGGCCAGGCCAAGACACGCCTTATTCGCAGCCTCACCACGCTGCTTGATCCCGAAATGCCCTATGTCGAAGGCAGTGAAATTAATGATGACCCCTTTGCTCCCATCTCCAGGCATGCGCAAGATATGGTGGCAAAGCACGGGGACGACACCCCCATTGCCTGGCTTCCGCGCGACGACCGGTATGGCGAGAAGTTGGCCACACCGGATGTCACGACACCAGAACTGATTGGTGAAGTTGATCCGATTAAAGTCGCTGAAGGACGCTATCTGTCGGATGAACTGGTCATTCACTATGGGCTGATTCCACGCACAAACCGGGGGATCTTCTGCATCAACGAGCTTCCCGACCTGTCGGAAAAATTGCAGGTGGGGCTATTCAACATCATGCAGGAACGGGATGTGCAGATTCGCGGTTTTCGGGTTCGCCTGCCACTTGACATCTGCGTTGTGGCGAGTGCGAATCCTGAGGACTATACGAACCGTGGACGGATCATCACACCGCTGAAAGATCGCTACGGGGCGCAGATCCGCACCCATTATCCCAAGCAGATTGACATTGAGATCGACATCATGGATGCCGAGCGCTCGCCTTTATTGATGAGTGATGGGTATCGCATCACCGTGCCCCAGTTTATGAAAGAGATCATCGCCGAGACGACCAGCATGGCCCGTGAACACGCTGACATCAATCAGCGCTCAGGCGTGAGCGTCCGCATGTCGATTGCCAATTATGAGAGTATGATTGGCAATGCCTTGCGCCGGACGATCCTGTTGCGCGAGGATGAAGTGGTGCCACGGATTAGCGATTTGTCGTCGATCATCCCCTCGTCAACTGGCAAAATTGAACTCGAAACGGTGGAAGAGGGGAAAGAGGGACAAATCATTGACGAGTTGGTGAAGAAAGCTGTAAAGAAAGTTTTTAGCAAGCATTTTCGCTCTGAAGACTTTGCGTCATTCTTGCAGCATTTTACGTCGGGCCGGAGTCTTGAAGTTTCCGATACTATGCCAACGGCCGTCTATAGTCAAAAAGCCCGCGGCCTTGGGGGGCTGCATGAGGCGTTCCAGCGGCTCGAAATGCTCGAGAGCGCGGCGACGATGGCCTCGGCCTTAGAGTTTATTCTCGAAGGACTCCATCTGAACAAGAAGCTGAACAAAAAGGTCCTTGAGGGAGAGATTTCCTATTGGGGATGAAGGCCTGACATGTACGGCCCCCTGTGGAGATGACTGAGGCTTTGCCGGCGAGGCTGGAAAGAGGGGAAGGAACCAGTTTCATGGACACACGCTGTGTGCTCGTGCGTGTAGAACGCCATGACATTGGGTTGTTGTGTAGCCTCATGGCGGGCTACGAAGGGGTGGCTATTGTACGTACAGTGGACCCGAAACAGGGATTAGTAGCATTACTCGTTGCTCCCGCGTTCTATATGACAGTTCTGGACATCATACAGGCCCTGGCTCAGGAAATGCCTCTGTGCCTTCTCATGACAGAGGCAGGAGATATGCCTGAGAGTGTTGTGCCTGGGACCCCTCACAGTAAGCAGAGATACGAGAGATTGACATAGAGCGCGGCGACTGTTATAAGAGCGCTGTATAGTTGGGGCTTGTTCCCTGTCGCCGTAGTGTGCGGGAGAACAGAGAGGGAGCCATGGAGCAGCCGTTACTCGACATTCGCGGCTTACGGACACAGTTTTTTACTGATGATGGGCTTGCACGTGCTGTCGACGGCGTGAGCTACTCGCTCGAAAGAGGGGAAACCGTCGGCGTTGTTGGGGAATCAGGCTGTGGAAAGAGTGTCACCGCCCTCTCCATTTTGCGCCTTATCCCAGATCCCCCAGGTAAAATCGTTGACGGGGAGATTCTTTTTGAAGGGACGAATCTGCTGACCCTCTCCCCAGCGGAGATGCGTCGTATCCGTGGCAACGATATTTCAATGATTTTCCAAGAACCGATGACCTCGCTCAATCCGGTGTTCACGATCGGTAATCAGATCGCTGAGGCCGTGCGCCTGCATCAAGGCCTGTCCAAAAAAGAGGCCCTGCACAAAGCCGTTGAGATGCTCACAGTCGTGGGTATTCCGGTGCCAGAGCGGCGTGTCCATGAATATCCTCATCAACTCAGTGGTGGTATGCGCCAGCGAGCCATGATTGCCATGGCTTTGAGCTGTAATCCGAAGGTGCTCATTGCTGACGAACCGACTACCGCTCTCGACGTAACTATTGAAGCCCAGATCCTCGACTTGATGCGGAATCTCCAGCACGAATTAGGCACCGCAATCATCATGATCACCCATGATCTTGGAGTCATTGCGGAGATCGCGCGCAAAGTGGTGGTCATGTATGCTGGAAAGATTGTGGAACAAGCGCCGGTCGAACAGCTTTTTGCTGAGCCGAATCATCCATATACACAAGGGCTCCTGCAATCACTCCCACGCGTCGATAAAGATGCCATGGGTGCTAAAAGTCGTCTCCAGGAGATTCCCGGTATTGTTCCCAGCCTGCTCAATCTCCCCCAGGGGTGTAAATTTGCCTCACGCTGTCCAAAAGTCATGCCCATATGTGAAGAAGAAGAGCCGTCTCTCGATCAAGTCGCTCCGCAGCATTATTCGGCCTGCTGGCTGAATCACTAGGGACTTTTATGGAGACAGTAATAACCGACCGTCCGGCAGGAGAAGCGTAGCATGGCTGAGACACCGCTGCTTGAAGTGAAACATCTGAAGAAGCACTTCCCGATCAAGGGAGGTGTGTTCTCCAAAACGATCGGGTATGTCTATGCCGTCGATGATATCAACTTCACTCTAGAGAAAGGCGAAACCCTCGGTCTCGTGGGGGAAAGTGGTTGTGGCAAATCGACCACTGGGCGCACAATCCTGCGGCTTATTGAACCGACGGACGGTGCGATCTATTTCGAGGGGCAGGACATCACCAACTTGGACAAGAGTGCGATGCGGGCTTTGCGTCGTGAGATGCAGATTATCTTCCAGGATCCTTATGCCTCGCTGAACCCGCGTATGACAGTGGGGAGTATTATTGGTGAGCCTCTGGAAATCCATAAGATCGCCAAAGGTTCTGAGAAGGAGGAACGCGTTGCGTCGCTCCTCCAGAAAGTGGGCCTGCGTGCTGAAGATATGCGCAAATATCCCCATGAGTTCAGCGGTGGACAGCGGCAACGTATCGGTATTGCGCGGGCGCTTGCCCTCAATCCGAAACTCATTGTCTGCGACGAACCGGTGTCAGCGCTTGACGTGTCCATCCAAGCTCAGGTGATCAATTTACTCGAAGACTTACAGGCAGAATTTGGCCTGTCGTATCTCTTCATTGCCCACAATCTGAACGTTGTGGAACATATTAGTAACCGGGTGGCAGTGATGTACCTCGGCCAGATTGTCGAACTGGCTTCCGATGAAGAACTGTATAGAAATCCGCAACACCCCTACACCGAAGCGTTGCTGTCGGCTGTGCCCATTCCTGATCCGACGGTCAAGAAAAAACGGATCATCCTCGAAGGAGATGTGCCGAGTCCTATCAATCCGCCTAGGGGCTGCCATTTCCATACGCGTTGTATGTACAAAGACAAGATTTGCGAAGAAGTCGAGCCTGAGTTCAAAGATATAGGGGGGGGGCACTGGGTTGCCTGCCATTTTCGCCCAGCACGGTGATGGCAGCCCGCTGGCCATTGCTCAGAGCCATCCGTATACGGATGGATTACGTATTACCAAGCTCATCGTGCCTGTCTACAATGGTCGTATATTCCTACCTTGTGGTGTATATTCCCAACGTATGCAGTCCGTCCATGATGTCATAGATCTCGTATCCAGTGTACAATATGTACGAGACGCAGCTGCTCTCGTCAGCAAGTGTGTCTGTTGTGGTGAGGAGATATCATTCCAGCGCTGTGGTAAGTGTTGATGAGTAGAACAAGGGCTCTGGGGTGTGGATTCTTGGCTGTGTATGGGAGACGACAGTCTGCTGCTCTGGTTGAAACACCGATCTCTATCGGTCTCCGAGAGCTGCAAAGGAGAACGTGAATGGGGAAAATAGTCCGGAAAAAACAGATCGTGTTGATGCTACTCGCGGCTGTACTGGTGAGCATGTGTGCCGGAGTGGTGATGGCCAAACGTTTGCCAGCACAGGGGGGAGTCTATGAGCAGCTTAAAGTCTTTACCGAAGCGCTGTCGTATGTAGAGTCCAATTATGTCGAGGAAGTCGAGTCTGAGAAAGTCATTCAGGGCGCTATCCGTGGGATGTTAAAGACCCTTGATCCTCACTCTTCTTTTATGCCACCAGATGTGTATCGTGAAATGCAAGTTGAAACTGAGGGGCGTTTTGGCGGTTTAGGTATTGAGATCACCATGCGCGATGATGTCCTCACGGTGGTATCGCCAATCGAGGGCACCCCGGCTTTTCGTGCAGGTATCCAACCTGGTGACCAAATTATCAAAGTGGATGGGGAGTCAACCAAAGAGATGTCTTTGGTCGATGCTGTGAAGAAACTTCGTGGTCCCGAAGGCAGCGCAGTGACTATTGCCATTTTCCGGCAGGGTTTTACTGAACCAAAAGATTTTACCCTGAGCCGAGCTGTCATCCAGATTAAAAGTGTCCGCTGGACAAAACTCAAGGATGATATTGGCTACGTCAAACTCCGCAGTTTTCACAAGACGACCGAAGAGGAGTTGGAAGAAGCCTTGCGCGATCTCGGAGAACAGCAGATTAAGGCTCTTGTCCTCGATTTGCGTAACAATCCTGGTGGTCTCTTAGAGCAGGCGATCTCTGTCTCCAACGTGTTTCTCGAAGGCGGCCAGCTGATTGTATATACTAAGGGACGCCTGCCCAATCAAAACATGAAAGGCTTTGCGAAAAGTGACGGCTTTCATGTGACCTACCCCGTCGCCGTGCTCATTAATGGCGGCAGTGCCAGCGCCTCAGAAATCGTTGCTGGTGCTCTGCAGGATCTCAATCGAGCCACGGTGATTGGGACGCAAAGCTTTGGGAAAGGATCAGTCCAAACGATTATCCCCCTGAGCGATGGCTCTGGCTTGCGCTTGACCACTGCCAAGTACTACACGCCGAAAGGTGGCGAGATCCATGGCAAGGGAATTACTCCAGACATTGTGGTGGAAAAACCGCCAGAGGCAGAAAATCCGGAGGGTGAGCAAAAATCGCCGCGTAACCGGCGCCAGATCGAATTGCCCGGAGACGATCTCACGGACGACCCGCAGTTGCAGAAAGCTGTCGATTTCCTGAAGACGCACAAGCCGCCGGGCGGCAAATCCGTGAAAGCAGGTTAAGAGCTAGGCCTGGGGATGTCCAACCCGTGGTGTCGGATATCCCCGTATACCGTAGTCTAGCCATTTAGGAGTTTGGTTGTGCTAGTTCTAGGAATAGAGACATCGTGTGATGAAACAGCGGCTGCTGTAGTCGCTGATGGTAGTGAGGTGCGCTCCAATATCATTGCATCTCAACACGCCATTCATGCTGCCTATGGTGGGGTGGTGCCAGAACTGGCCTGTCGAAGTCACATCGAAAACCTCCAAGCGGTGCTTGCTGCCGCCTTAGAGCAGGCGCATGTCACCTTGGGCGACATTGATGTCCTTGCTGTCACGAATGGTCCGGGATTAGTCGGAGCGCTGTTGGTGGGTGTCTCTCTGGCGAAAGCCCTGGCCTATGGCTTGGGTAAGCCCCTCGTAGCGGTCCATCATCTTGAGGGGCACATCAGTGCGATTTATCTCGAATATCCTGCCGTGCCTTGTCCTTATATGGCGCTTGTTGTTATACCCTGGGGGGCCTATTGTCGATCGTTTAGCACAGCAAGGAGATCCCTCAACTATACACTTCCCACGAGCTATGATGGACAAAGAGACATTCGATTTCAGCTTTAGTGGTGTAAAAACGGCTGTGCGCACTCATGTGCTGCAGATGACGGACACCCGGGGAGAGCGATTGTTTCACGATGACATGTTCTGGCCTCTCCCGACGTCTCCTCAGTGGAGAAGCCATCGCAACAATATCCTGGCAAGTTTTCAACAAGCTGTCGTCGATGCTTTGGTAACAAAAACACGACGTGCAGTGGTACAGACGGAGGCGCGTGCTATTGTCGTGGTGGGGGGGGTCGCCTGTAACTCAACCTTACGGAGCGAGATGCGTAGAGCCGGCGAGGGCTGTGGTGTCCCTGTATTTTTCCCATCCCCGATTTTGTGTACCGACAATGCAGCAATGATTGCGTGTGCCGCTGCTCATCGCTATCAGATGGCCCCCCACTACTATCATGAGCAGTGTTTCCTGGATCTTGATGCTCAGCCAGATCTCACGTTATCCAACGTACTTGCTGAAGCTTGAGATGCGAGCCTCTGAGAGATGCAGTGATGTACAGGTAGGTTTGGGTTAAGAAGGAGGTTTAGGATGCGGTACCCTCGTAAGGGTATAGTTACGTTCGGTCTTGTGGGGCTCATTCTCGTTGCAGGGACTGTCCAGCACGTCATGGGCGCAGGAAATGTCGAAGCTGGTGGGAAGCTCTATCAAACCCGCTGCTCTCCATGCCATGGTCCTGATGGTAAAGCTGCAACGCCGACAGCACAGGCGTTGAATCCAAAACCACGCGACCACACTGATGGGGCCTACATGAACCAGCTCTCCGATGAACATGTTGCTAAAGTGATCAAAAATGGTGGCCCTGCAGTGGGGAAGTCTCCAATTATGCCGGCTCAGACTGATCTAAATGATCAGCAAATTGAGGATGTCATTGCTTTTGTACGTACACTTGCTGTCCCTCCCTATAGCGGGAAGTAAAAGAGGATCATTATCTATGCGCATCTTGTCGCTACTGCGCATGAGTCTGTTGTTTGGCATGATGCTAGGCCTCAGTTCACCAGTTTGGAGTCAGCCATGGCAAGACGTTGCTGGTGATCTGATGAGCCCGGCGTGCCCGGGACGAACCTTACTGAACTGTACGAGTAGCCAAGCGGAACAATGGCGCGAACTCATCCGTCAGAAATTGGCCCAAGGCGAATCTAAGGAGCAGATTTTACGATACTTCGTGGATATAGGCGGCGAAGGGATCCTGGCGGCTCCCCCGAAGCAAGGTTTTGCTTTGACTGCCTGGCTTCTGCCATTGTTTGTCATGGTGAACGGGGCGGGATTAATCGTTGTCTTGACTCGTCGGTGGGCACAGAGACGCCCACAAGCAGATATACACGGCATGACGGACCCCAATGCTGCTGCTCCATCTTCACACGCACTCTCTGACCCGTACTTGGACCGTCTCCATCGAGAACTCAAGGAATTCAATGATTGACGGCGAGACACGTGCGCGTTGTTTCCTGATGATGCGCACTAGGGTGGGGGAATACCTTCCGAGCGTGGTGCGTTTTCTAGGAAATAGCCAATAAGTCCCGTTCCTAATGTCTGCGTGGTTATTCCTCTGAGGATGAGCGTTATGGGTTTTCTGAGAGCTTGTCTCTTGCTCTGGTTCAGTTGGAGCGTTGGGTGCTTGCCGGCAGTCGCCCAAACGTCTGCCAACGCTCCATCCCCAACACTACCAGAGGTCAACGTATGGCTTGTGGCGCAAGAGCGTCAACCGAGCGATACAGAAGCGTATATTTTACGTCTTGCTGTACGGCTCCCAGCAAACCACCACGGATATCTTGACACAGGAGACGAGGGGCTCTTCATTCCTCTTACTTTTGTTTTTCCTAGTTTAGAAGGGCAAGGAGCAGAAGTCGTCATGCTATCTCATCCCGTAGGCGAACGGGATGAGATAGTACATGCTACGGTGCTGCGAGGAAGTGGGGAATTTACTTTTCGCGTTAAAACAACCCGTATGGCTTCCCCGTCTGTAGGAACGCTGCCACTGACCTTTCGTTATCAAATCTGTAATGATGTGACCAAGCTTTGCTATCCTCCTCAAGAACTCACAGTATCCCTCCCCTCCTCTCCCTTAGAGGGCTCTCGCAAGCCCGTTGCTGGCACCGCAGGAAGGCAACCTTTCCCATCATTAACCCTCAACGAACGTATCGCAGTGCTTTTTGAAACTTACATGGACAGTCTTCTCTTGACCTTTGGCTTTGTCTTTATTGCTGGACTCCTCGCCTCCGCGACCCCGTGTGTTTATCCTATGCTTCCTATAACTGCAGCGATTTTCGCAGCCCGTGGAGAGGGGTCATGGCGGCGTAGGCGGCTGCATGCAGTCATCTATTTTCTAGGCCTTATATGTTTTTACACGTTGGTGGGATTGCTAGCGGCGACAACAGGCACAGCCCTCTCAGCCATTATGACCAATGCCTGGGTGCATCTTGGTTTTGCTGGGCTCTTCGCTTATCTGGGTCTGAGTATGCTTGGCTTGTATGAATTGCAGTTGTTCTCATCGTTTATGGCGAAACTAGACACGTTTGTAAATCGTGTGGGAGGCTTCTCAGGGACATTCTGCATGGGAGCAACCACTGGTCTTATCGTCTCACCGTGTGTCGGTCCAATTACGGGAGCCATTTTACTTGACATTACCGGGCAAGTCGCTAGGGCCAATACTATTGTTGGCTCTGCAACATATGATACCCTTCTCCGTGGTGTTATTTTGATGACGAGCTTTGGCCTCGGATTGGGTATTCCTTTTCTCCTCATTGGTCTACTCAGTAGCAGATTACCCTCTGCCGGTACTTGGCTGACAAAAACAAAATATATCCTCGCGCTCCCTACTCTCTATTTTGCATACACGTATTACATCAAGGGCACAGAGATTGCCGCAGTTCCTCTCAACGTAGCTCATACTATCCTTATAGGGATAATAGCTCTAGGCGCTGCGCTCTTTTTTGGTATCTTTTATCCTTCTCAGAACATACTTGTGAAACGTGCTAGTAGCTTGATTTTGTTTGTCATAGGCATACTCTTGCTCTACGATGGCCTCGTACGACCGGGAGACTTGATGCCTCTAGGATCCTCTAGGATGGCGCAAGCATGCGCCTCCAGTGCATCACCGTTGGTTGAAGTGCATGAGAACCTGCAATGGTGGCGTGATTTCTCACTTGCACAGCAGCGTGCCAGAGCTGAGCAAAAACCCGTCTTTGTCGACTTCTATGCGACCTGGTGTGCAAACTGTAAGGCTTTCCAGCATCTGACAGTGAGCGACACTCAGTTGAATGCCGCACTTCATGACGCTATCCTGGTAAAAATTTGCGATACGGATACGGTGTTTCGGACCCTACAACAAGACTCACATTACCCTGAACTCAGAGGAGTAGGAGGACAGCCGCTTTTACCGTTATTTGCGATTTATTCTCCGGAGGGAGTCCTGGTGTGGAAAGGACAGGATTACCAAGCTATACAGAGCATGGTGGCTCAGCTTGACCATGCCAGACGTGTTGCAACACCGTGAGTGAACCAGGGTTATGGTATCATGGACATATCTCTTTCTCCCTCTCGTCTACCAGGCTGTGCTACCCAGATATTTGTGGTATTGTTCATCCTCTGGGCTGAGATCCCCGGTGTATGTCAATCCAGTGGACCGCTCTGGCAGCAGTTATCTGCATCCCTCATTGCCCCTACAGAACCTATTGGCCTTTCGGCTAATCAACTTCTTGTTTTTGCCGAACAGTTGATGCGCGAAAGGGAATACTTCCGCGCTATTACAGAGTATCGCCGTTTTCTATTTTATTATCCCGATGATCCGCGCCGTGCCATGGTGCATTTCTCCATTGGCCTAGCATTCTATCGAGGGGAAAGCTATGTGGAAGCCCTGCAAACATTCCAAGAAGTTACTCAGCGTTATCCAAATACCGCCTATGGGAAGCAGGCATGGCTATGGCAGGGCGAAAGCTTAATAAGACAGGGACAATACACCACTGCAGAGCAGCTCTACGCAGAGATTACAGAGCGTTTTCCTCAAGATAGGATAGGACAGCAGGCTCGCTATCAGCGAGCCTGGACATTACTGTCCCGACGTCAATGGCGAGATGCCGCGGCTCAGTTCCAGCAGGTTACTCCCGATAGTGAGCTGTACCAGAGCGCTCAGTTCCTAGCCCAAGAGGCCCTCGTAGGTGAGCGTCTTCCCACAAAATCCCCAGTACTTGCTGGCATTTTCTCGGGGCTTTTCCCTGGCAGCGGTCAACTCTATAACGGACGGCTAGGAGATGCTCTACTCGCTTTTTTCTTGAATAGTCTGTTTATCGTAGGAGCTGTCGAAGCCGTACACAGCGACGCTCCTGCTGTCGCTGGTATTCTTAGCTTTTTTGAGGCTGGTTGGTATGCTGGGAATGTTTATGGAGCTATTAATGGTGCCAATAAGTATAATCGCCACACTACCGAGATATTTCTACGTAACCTCGACAATCGTTTCCACCTTGTATTACCAGAGACCCGCCAAACTCCTATACTTGGTGTGCAATTCAGCCTGGGTTTTTGAGTAACAGCTTTCCTCTCCACGCTTGATTCAGGCCTCCTGCACACCAGTCATCCGCTACTTTTCAGGAGCAGGATGATCAACGAGTTCCATAATCACTACAGGTGCATTATCGCCGTGGCGGAAGCCTATCTTCATGATGCGGGTATATCCTCCGGGACGGTCACGATAACGAGGTGCCAATTCATCAAAAATTTTCTTCACTATAGTACGGCTTCGCACTTGTCTGGCTGCTAAGCGGCGCGCATGCAAGTCGCCGCGCTTGCCCCATGTAATGATCCGATCTACGAGCCCCCGGACTTCTTTTGCCTTTGCTTCCGTCGTCCGTACACGTCCATTTGTGAGTATCGAGACAGCCAGGTTACATAGGAGCGCTTTGCGATGGCTGCTCTTACGATTCAAAGACCGACCTTTTTTGAGGTGACGCATAACCTTTCCCTGTCCTGGAGAAAAGGGGCTAGTCTTTTTTTGCCCCCTGCCACTCAAGCCCATCAAGGTTCATCCCAAGACTGAGCCCCATACTCGTCAGAATTTCTTTGATCTCATTCAGCGATTTCCGGCCAAAATTCCGCGTTTTGAGCATCTCTGGCTCGTTTTTCTGAACGAGTTCACCTATGGTTTTGATATTGGCATTCTTTAAACAATTATAGGAGCGTACCGATAACTCCAATTCATCCACACTGCGATTCAAATTCTCCACCAACTTCTGCCGCTCTTCGTCCACCTCAGGAACTTCCTGCACTATATCTTCATGGAAGCTGACAAAGATCTGCAGATGGTCTCTCAGTATCATAGCAGCTTGAGAGACTGCATCCTCAGGATGGATACTTCCATTAGTCTGCACCTCGATGATCAAACGATCGTAATCTGTTGACCGCCCGACCCGTGTATTTTCTACGTGGAAGACAACCTTTCTGATAGGAGAAAAGGCCGCGTCGAGGGGGATGACCTGAGGATCAACAACAGATTGAGCATGACGCTCTGCTGTCAGATACCCACGGCCAAGTTCCACATCCATGACCATGCTGAGGATCGCATCTTTACTGAGTGTAGCAATATGGAGTTCAGGGTTAAGAATTTCAATATCAGCATCAGTGGTAATATGCTTGGCCAATACTTCCCCTGGGCCGCTTGCCTCTAGGAGAAGCTGCTTCGGCTTTTCCACATGCATTTTCAGGAGTAACTCCTTCAAATTGAGGATAATTTCTGTCGTATCTTCAAGCACCCCAGGAATAGTGGAAAACTCGTGATAGACTCCTTGGATTTTGACCGCCGTTACCGCAGCCCCTGTCAGAGAGGAGAGTAGGACGCGGCGGAGAGCATTGCCAATTGTCACCCCAAAACCGCGTTCAAATGGTTCAGCGATAAATCGTCCATAAGTATCACTGAGAGAGTCGCGTTCACTTTCGATCCGCTTCGGTTTCTGAAAGTTGGCCCACATTGTTTTCATCACCTGAGAATCCTCCGCAGGAAATACTCACCGCTTGCCTTATAAGCAATACAAAAACAGAGTAAATACAAGAGGGAAGCAGGAGGACAGGATATCCATTGTCTATTTTGAGTAGAGTTCAACAATAAGTTGCTCGTGAAACGGCATAGTGAGATCATGCCGCTTTGGCAAAGCTTGTACCACTCCGCGCATACTCTCAGAGTCCACATGAATCCACGCAGGAATTTGCTTCTGATTGAGACGTTCGACCGCTCTGCGTACTGTATCGAGATCCCGACTTTTTTCCCGCGGCTCTACGACATCACCCTGCTTAATAAGAAATGATGGAATATTCACACGCCGGCTATTGACACGAATATGGCCATGCTGGACCAATTGACGTGCTTGCGCTCGTGAATCAGCAAATCCCATTAAGTAGACCACATTGTCAAGACGGCGTTCGAGTAATACCAACAATTCAGAACCTGTTACTTCCTTCGAGCTCGCGGCTTTCTGAAAATAACGCCGGAACTGTGACTCCAGAACCCCATACGTACGTTTGACTTTTTGCTTTTCACGCAATTGCAGACCATATTCCGACAATTTAGTACGCCGTTGTCCGTGCTGGCCAGGAGCATAATTGCGCTTATTGATCGCACATTTATCACTTAAACAGCGCTCGCCTTTTAGAAAGAGTTTCATATTTTCCCGGCGACATAGACGGCAGACCGCATCGGTATATCGTGCCACGTTAAACCCCTCCTTCCTTCTATATTACTATGTGGTATGATTCTAGACGCGACGGCGCTTTGGCGGACGCGGACCATTATGTGGGATAGGGGTCACGTCACGGATCATACTAATTTCCAATCCAGCTGACTGCAACGCTCGTATCGCCGCTTCCCGACCTGAACCTGGTCCCTTAACTAAAACATCTACCTTCCTCATTCCCTGGTCTATGACCTTGCGAGCCACCTGTTCTGCAGCGGTCTGTGCAGCAAATGGGGTCCCTTTACGGGAGCCTCGGAACCCTTGCCCCCCAGAGCTAGCCCAGGCTAGTGCATTGCCACCCGTATCTGTAATAGTGATGACGGTATTGTTAAAGGTCGATAGTGCGTCTGGGACCCTTACGTGTCCGCGAATTTGTGCGCGTACGTTGTCCTCGTACAGGTAAACCACGTCTGTGCCGCAAACCACGGTAGGAACCGATATCCATCAGGCGCTTGATATTCATCGCCAATTCACGGCGCAAATCGCCCTCAACAGTATATTGCTGCTCGATTGCCTCGCGCAACCGCGTAATCTCGTGTTCCGTCAAATCCTTTACGCGCGTATTGGGGTCAACAGTTGTAGCCTGTAAAATCTTCTTAGAAGAAGACAATCCAATACCATAGATATAAGTCAAGGCAATTTCGACCCTCTTGTCATTGGGGATGTCAGCCCCTGCTACACGCGCCATTTTCTGGTCCCCTTCAGTCTATCCTTGACGCTGTTTGTGGCGTGGATTCTCACAAATAACCCGTACTATACCTCGTCTACGCAGGATCTTACACTTATCACAGATCGTTTTGACCGACGCCCGCACCTTCATACCATTTTCCCATATCCGTATGAGACTTACAGTGCTCTATGCCACTCTTACTACTTGAAACGATAAACAATACGTCCACGAGTCAGATCATACGGCGACAACTCGAGCTTCACCTTATCGCCAGGAAGTATTCTAATAAAATGCATCCGCATCTTCCCGGAAATATGGGCGAGAACCATATGTCCATTCTCAAGCTCGACTTTGAACATAGCATTTGGTAATGGTTCAACGACCGTACCTTCTACAGCGATAATTTCTTCTTTTTCCATAGCTTCCTAATTGTTGCCAATCAAAGCTGGCTCAGGATGATACCCCCATACTCGGCGACAGTAATCGTATGTTCAAAATGTGCGGAGAGCCTACCATCTGCAGTAACAACTGTCCAGTTGTCTTGCAAGATTCGCACATCAGCGGTCCCTGCATTAACCATAGGCTCAAGAGCCAAGACCATACCAGCTCGCAAGCGTGGCCCGCGTCTGGGAGGACCGAAATTGGGTACTTGCGGTTCTTCGTGCAAAGTCGTCCCAATGCCATGACCCACAAAAACTTTCACCACAGAGTAACAGCGCTGCTCAGCAAAAACCTGGATAGCATGAGAAATATCCGACAGGTAATTGCCAATTTTCGCTTGCGCAATGCCCGCATAGAGCGCGTCACTTGTCGTGTCTATAAGATGCTGTGCCTCCTCTTTGATAGAGCCGACTGCAAACGTAATCGCATGGTCACCATAGTAACCATCTACAATGGCACCGCAGTCAATGCCAATAATATCTCCCTCTGCGAGCTTGCGTTGCTTGGAAGGAATCCCGTGGACGACTTCAGCGTTAATGGACGTACATAGCGTTGCTGGAAAACCCCGATAGCCTTTAAATGCGGGAAGCCCTCCCTGCTTACGGATGTATGTTTCCGCTGCTCTATCTAACTCAGCCGTCGAGATCCCTGGTTGAATCATGGGAGCAATATGTTGCAATGTCGCAGCGGCAAGCTGAGCACTGTTGCGAATTTTAGCAATTTCCTGTGGAGATCGACAAGTGATCATACTATGTCACAATACTACCGCAATACGTTGAAAGATCTCGTCAATAGTTCCTACACCTACAATACAACGCAACAAGCCTTGGCGACGGTAGTAGTCGATAAGAGGTGCCGTTTCACGTTCATACACCTCAAGCCTGTGGCGGATAGCTTCATCAGTGTCGTCATGGCGTCCTTCAAGCTGGCGTCGCCCAGCTAAGCGTTGTCGCAATTCTTCCTGAGGGACTTCGATACTGATAACATGCTCAATAGGCCGCTGCTGTTCCTCGGACAGTCGCGAGAGAGCCTCTGCTTGTGCTACAGTGCGCGGGAAACCATCTAGAATGAAGCCACGCTCAGTATCGTCCTGCGCCAGGCGCTCACGTACAATCCCAATCATTACCTCGTCCGGCGCCAAGGCTCCACGATCCATATAACTTTTTGCTTCTCGCCCTAACGGTGTCCCCTTATGTACTGCCGATCGTAGAATATCTCCCGTTGAGATCTCTGGAATATTATATCTCTCGCTGAGCCGATGCCCTTGTGTCCCCTTCCCTGCTCCAGGCGGCCCCAAAAGAATCAAATTCATCGTTCTATGTTCCTGTCCTAAGCGCTTAGGCCGATCAGCTATTATCGACGTCCCTTGATACGCCCTTTCTTGATGAAGCTCTCATAATGGCGCATGACAAGATGTGATTCAACCTGTTGCATAGTATCCATCGCCACTCCTACCACGATGAGTAAGCCTGTGCCTCCAAAGAAAAATGGTACATGGAAGAACTGGACAAGGTAAGTTGGCAGAATAACGATAAACGATAGATAGAGGGCACCGACCAAGGTGAGACGCGACAAAGTACGATCAATATACTCAGCAGTCTTTTTCCCTGGGCGAATGCCGGGTACAAATCCACCATACTTGCGCATATTGTCAGCGACATCAGCCGGATTAAAAATGATCGCCGTATAAAAATACGCAAAGAAAATAATCATCAGAATACTCAAGACAGAATATAAGATCGTTCCAGGAGACAGTTGCTGCACGACTGTTTCGAGGAGACCACCGGGGTGCTTACCCCCTATAAATTGGGCAATTGTCGCCGGGAAGACCATAATAGATGAGGCAAAGATAGGGGGAATAACTCCTGAGGTGTTAATCTTCAGAGGGAGATGGGTGCTTTGCCCACCGTACATACGACGTCCAACCACACGCTTGGCATATTGAATAGGAATTCTCCGGTGCCCTGCCTCCATAAATACAATGGCTGCCACAACAGCCACCATAAGTACGAGAAGGCCTAAGAACAGAAAGGGACTCATTTCCCCCAAGCGCAATTGGGTCCACGTATGGCCTATGGCAGAAGGCATACGCGCGACAATTCCCGAAAAGATAATGAGTGAGATACCATTGCCGATACCCCGCTCAGTAATCTGCTCTCCCAACCACATGATAAATGTGGTACCTGCCGTCAAGGTTAGCATGGTCATGAGACGAAATGCCCAGCCCGGGGTTGGGACGATCGACGCCCCACCAACTTCCATATGTTCCAAGCCGATAGCAATGCCTAACCCTTGGATCATGCTCAACACAACGGTGCCATAGCGGGTATACTGATTGATTTTCTTACGACCTTGCTCCCCTTCTTTTTTGAGCTTTTCCAGATAAGGAACCACCACAGTGAGTAATTCGAGAATGATGGAGGCACTGATATAGGGCATGATTCCTAGAGCAAAGACAGCCATCTGCTCCAGTGCACCGCCAGAGAACATATTAAAGAAACCGAGGATAGTTCCCCGTACATTCTCAAAGTAGCGTGCTAGAGTCTGACTATCTATACCTGGAGTTGGGATAAAAGCTCCTACCCGGTAGACCGCCAGCAGGCCGAAAGTATACAAGATCCGTTTTTTTAACTCGGGAATTTTAAAAATATTTTGGATCCCGTCGATCACGCAGATTGCTCCTCTGCTGTACCACCAGCAGCTATAATCTTTTGTTTGGCGGCCTCACTAAACCTGTCCGCCTGTATCGTTAAGGGGACAGTGATGTCTCCATCGCCTAAAATTTTGATAGGTTTAGCCGATGACTTTATCCTCCCCATACGCTGCAGGAGTTCCCGTGTGACTACGGTGTGCTCCTCAATGCCCTGGAGGTCTGTGATATTAACAATCTGATAAACAATTTTGAAGATATTCGTGAAGCCACGCTTCGGCAAGCGCCGCTGTAACGGCATCTGCCCGCCTTCAAAACCCGCGGCGGGTTTACCTCCCGAACGTGATTTCAGCCCTTTATGGCCACGTGAGGCTGTTTTGCCATGCCCTGACCCAGGTCCACGGCCGACACGCTTACGCGGTTTCGCTGCCCCCGCTGGTGGACGCAGCGTATTTAGTGTAGTCATAATACGTTTCCTAGCATGAAAGCAGCCTCTCTATCCTTCAACACGCACCAGGTGTTTGACTTTGTCGAGCATGCCTCGTACCTGTGGTGTATCTGGGAGTTGCACCACCTTCTGTAACTTGGTCAAACCCATACCACGTAAGACCAACCGTTGCTTCTCGGGACGTCCGATCATACTACGCACGAGTCGTACGGT
>WNFT01000858.1_pt1 | contig 25662 bp, 25 predicted proteins | sample 5400191 | NCBI WGS metagenome assembly WNFT01 (sample SAMN13153359, study PRJNA577476) | soil metagenome | isolation source: 80 cm saprolite under Madrone tree | place: USA:California | collected 2016-06-14 | reverse complement strand
GCCACGATTTTCTTGTTCTGCTCGGCCCAAGCGGTACAGGCGTCCGCCAAGGCACGCGCGCCGGCACTCGATATGACTTTGATATCCCTGGTCGCCTTGAGGTCGCTGGTCGCTTGCTTCGCTGGCACCGAGCGCGCCTGCTGCTGAGCGTGCGAATGCACGGGTAGCGACAGCATCAGTGCTGTGACTGTTCCTGAGATGATAAGAATTTTCTTCACGTCACCGCTCCTCAAATCCGGTACGCAGTATCGTGTAGGCGTTCGGGCCGTATTTTTCCCAGTCTTTAGCAAGACTCTATTGATACTGAATCTGCCATGTCAACACGTATTTGTGCGATCTAGAACCGGTTCTGTAAGACACGAGCCGCGCCATGTGGAAGGCGCACAATTTCACGAATGGTCCCACCGGAAAGCATTTTGATAGCATCGATCGACTGGGGCTGTAAGCGGGACCACTCCCGGAGAATCACCTGGCAGATGATCCGGAACGAATTCTCTAACCATTCCCGGTCGAGTGACGGCGTACCCAGAAACAACCGGTTAACTTCCGCATTGCCGACCATCCGTGAGTTAGCAGGTGGTTTCTCTTGTCCGGACTGCGGCTTGATCACCTCAGGTTTGCGGCGGGCTCAATTTCCGTGGGCTGGAGAGAATCGAGAATGCTCCCGTTAGATGTCGCTGCCTTGGCGATCTCATCGTTGATCTGCTCAAGAAGAGCATTCGATTCCTGGTCCCGCATTTCGATCTGTCTTATATCTCTTTGATAAACCGGCCGACGCAATTGCCAGAATGCAGATAGAGCAGTTAGTCGCACAATCGCCGCGGCAGCCCGGTATTTCACCGTGGGATGGCCATTGTTCAGAAGAGGCATGAGCTTATCGATGTCGCTCGAGTCGCCTGTATGACCCAGAGCATCCGCCGCCGCTGCCCGTACGACCCAGTTCTTATCGTTCAGGGCCCGTTCCAAAATTGCTCGATTGTCCGAGTCGGTACCGCTGCTGAGCAAGGTTGCCGAAACGGCCCGAGCACCCGCGTTTTTGTCGCTCACCAGTTCCTTCACCGCTGCCACACCAAATCCCGCCCCGGGGACCAAGGCGCCTGCTGCTGTCGTCGCGCCGAACTCCGTCAGGGAAGCTGGGTCGCGCAGCTTCTCCTGAAACTCATGCGATTGCGATTGAATCAGGCCCGATGAAACGCTTCGTTTCCCCGCGAGTACTTGCACCAGGATGCTCGTGCCGCTCTTATCGCCCATGCGCCAAAGCGCCTGCGCCGCGGCGAAACTGACTGCCGCAGACTGGTCGTCCAGAGCCGCTTGCAGGCTCGGAATCGATTGGAAGGCCTGCAAGTCCCCTAGCGTCTTCGCGGCCGCCATACGCACCGAACTTTCTTTGTCTTGCAGCGCCGACTCGATCAGTGGAACGGTATCGGGCTGAACGCCGAGCGTCCCCAGCGCATAAACCGCCTGAATGCGATGATCGGTATCCTTGTTATTAAATCCTTCGCGTAGGCAGCTCGACGCCGCTTTTCGCGCTTCTGCCGGGTTCGTGGGGCTCGATGGAACCGTACATGATGCGGCAGACGCGCCCTGAGCGGTTGCCGGGTGCGCTTGTCCTAATGCTTCCCCCTGCAGCGAAAGTCCCATGAGAAGAAACGCGATGGCTCCGGTCACAACACTTCTGTTTACGTGCTTATTAGTTTTCATGTGGCCTCCTTTAGGCTGAGCCACATGCTAGCCAGCAGGCCGGAAAAGCTAGAACGGAGATCGCGGGAGCGCGTAAATCTAATAGTTAAGCGCTCCGGTAGAAGTCTGAGCGCTGGCGCGTGAACCGAGAAAACGCAAATGTGCGTTCGTGCTCAATAGCGACCGTTCGGGTCGCCTCACGCCGCGTTCGTTCGTTTTTGCTCGGTTCAGACATCGAACCCAGCTAGATTCGCCTCAGCCTGATCGATCGTGTGGCCGTTCAAATGAAACTGAAACGGTGCACTTATCGGGCCCACAGGAGGTGGATCATGAACTCACAAATCACTAAGACCTTGACGTTCTTTTTCTTCTTAGCCGCAGCTGCACCGGCTACGCGTGCGCAGGAAGCTCAACCTTCACCCGACCCGGTCCTTGCATTCGATCCGTCGCCGTCAATGCCTGCAAGTCCGGTAGATCAGGCGGTGTCCCCGAAGGTGACAATTCCCTCCGGCACGACACTGGGTATCCGGCTGGTGGACTCGATTGACTCTGAGACGGCTCAGCCGGGACAAGTTTTCCATGCCACGCTGGATTCTCCGCTGGCGGTGGACGGCGATACTGCTATTCCGTCAGGTTATAGTGTGGAAGGACACATTGTGGATGTTAAGAGTGCTGGTAAGTTTGCCGGACAATCGCTGCTCGTGCTGCAATTGGATCGCATCGCGGTTGGCAGCAAGAACTACGATCTCCAGACTGACCAATACAAGCGGCAGGGCAACTCGCGCGGCAAGAATACAGCGAAAAAGGTCGGAGCGGGGACCGTTATCGGAGCCATTATCGGCGGAATCGCGGGTGGCGGAAAAGGTGCCGGGATCGGCGCGCTAGCCGGCGGTGGCGTGGGGGCCGGAGTGCAGGCGGCCACCAAGGGGCAGCAGATCAAATTACCAAGCGAAACCTTATTGACCTTTACTCTACAAGAACCTCTGATAGTAGCGCCGACTACGCAGGGCCCGAATCCAACCCGCCCGAATGCAACCCGTCCGCTTGCAGCGAATCAATAACTAATGCATCTAGCAATTCAACTCAGGGGCACGCGTAAATACGTGCCCCTTCGGATCGGATTGCAAATTATCGCGGGCCGAGGGTGGCTCTCAGGGGAAATTTGAATCAGACATTCGTTACGGCGTGGTGACGTGGTGAGTCTTGGAATTGAGCCTATGAGTATTTTCCCACAAACGGCTGAGCCCAGTTTGGCTGGCCAGCTTGTCGGCTATGCAGTTGGAATGATTCTCAGTTTAATTTTCCTGGCGCTGGTGACCCGGCCTTCGGAAACGAACAAAAGACTGCGCTATCTTGCCCTTTGTGGCCTCGTTTGGAATGCATGCGGTCTAACCAGCAACCTGGTGCACATCACGGGGACAAGTTCGTGGATTGAGCATCTGGCTGACCTGATGAAGTCTGGCGTTGGCAAGCTGTGGCCTGTCAGTGCAGTCGCCGTGTGGTTGAACAATGATGCCCTCAGTCCAACAAGGCGCAAACTAGGCAGGTGGCTTTTAGGTTTGTCAATTGCGACAGGAACGCTCTTATTTCTGGCTCAGTTCGGCTGGTTTTGGCAGATGTTCCATTGGGACTGGCAGACCCTTAAGGACGATGCCGCAAGGTACGAATTCATTCGCAACTGTTCGGCCTACAACGCCTTGGCCATTGTCGGCGGCGGCGCCTGGCTTCTACTCGCCGGTCAAGTGCACGGTTGGTTCCAAAAACTTGCTGTGACCTCAATTCTGCTCGGACTAATCATCAACACTATCTGTACTGTGTTGCATGCCTACTTCCTCCTGCCTCTGGGAGTTGATTCTGTTGTAGTGACGCTGGAGCAGCAAAGTATCATTCTGGCCGTCATTGGGGGGTTGTTCTATTTCGCGCGCTTTCGTGCGTTGGATGTATTCGTCAAGCTTAGTTTACGTGTACTCGTTGGTGCAACACTTGCGTTGAGTGCTTCGTATGTCACGTTCGGTCCGCTGGAAAAGATATCGCAGAAAACGGTAGGACCTTACGCAGTTAGGATTGCTGGGCTCACCGCTTTATTTGGTTTTGTCGTCTTTTTGACCGGACGCTTCGCCAGTGCGATTGACGCCTTCGTCGAAACTTACGTCTTTGGCAAACCGAATTACCGGCAGGCTGCGGCGCAACTTCGAGAGAAACTGAGCCTGCTCGAGACTGCACCGGAAATATTTCTTACGACGGAACAGTTTGTTCGCAACACCCTGCAACTAGATGATCTTCGCATTGTGCCTCGAGTTGAATTGTCACAGGTAACAGATAAAAGCGGGAAAGAGTTTGCCGGACCTGAAAGTGGCAAAGAGAGAGATGCCGACACGGCCATGCCCATCACCGTCGGACATCAAACTCCTCACTTTCTCACCTTTGCCACGCAAGGCACGCAGTCCATGGTGCTAAGCATGGATCTCGACTTTTTGCGGGAAGTCAGTGTCCTGGTCGGCCGGCGGCTGGAGGCTTTCGAGCGCGAGAAGGATCGCGTTGAGCGGACCCGTCATGAAGCACAACTGACGCACCAGTTGTTGTCGGCTGAACTTCGAGCACTTCGCGCGCAGGTAAACCCGCATTTCTTGTTCAACTCGCTGAACACGATTGCGGCGCTCATTCCTCCAGAACCCGAGAAGGCTGAACTCATGACGGTACGCTTGGCCAGAGTGTTTCGCCATGTGCTGACCCACACCGACAAATCATTCAGCACTGTCGAGGAGGAAATAGATTTTGTCCGCACCTATCTGGAAATTGAAAAGGTTCGTTTTGGTGACAGGCTGAGCATCCTGATAGAGGTGAGCGAGGCGGCGGAAGCGGCCACTGTTCCCTCCCTCATTCTTCAGCCGCTGGTCGAGAACGCACTTAAACATGGATTAGCTCCCAAGCTTGGAGCCAATAAACTGACCATTCGGGGCAGCTTGACGCAGGGCTACTTGTGCTTATCGGTAGAGGACAACGGTGTCGGGCTCAAGCGCGCCGATCGTGAAAACGCCACGCCGTCGATGGGAGTGGGCCTTCGCAACATCGAGGAACGACTGCGCACGATCTACGGGTCAAAAGGTACGCTAGTGCTGCAAAACATGGCTCTCGGCGGCAGTCGCGCAACGCTGCAATTTCCAGCAGGAGGAATCGGGTGATAAACGCGATGCGCAGCCTGATAATTGATGACGAAGCAGGAGCGCGTTTACGTTTACGCCGCTTGCTTCAGGCTCAAGATTGTGTAGAGATCGTGGGTGAGGCTGAAGACGGCATGGCAGCCGTCAGCGAAATTGAGCGCCTGCGGCCTGATCTGCTTTTCTTAGACATTCAAATGCCCGGATTGGACGGCTTTTCTGTGTTGAAAGCTCTCCCGCACGATTTTCCATTGCCGCTCGTCATCTTTATTACCGGCTTTCACGAGCACGCTATGAAAGCATTCGAAGCGAAGGCGTTAGCTTACCTGCTCAAACCCATTGAAACGGACCGTCTGAATGAGATGGTTGACCGCGCATGGCGGCTTCACCGCTCTGCTGACGACCGGAGTCAGGACGACCTGAAGGTCAAAACCCTTGTCAAAGAGGCCACCCGCCGGTTGGAACGGATAGTGGCACGGAAACTCGACAAGTACTGGCTTGTCAATCCGTCCGATGTTCTCTTTTTTCAGATGGACAACGGAATCGTACGGGCTAAGACGGCATCTGAAACCTTCTGGGTCTCCTACCAACTGGGTGAGCTGGAGGAGGCTTTGTCGGAAACCGGCTTCTTTCGTGCCCACCGCTCAACGCTTGTAAATCTAAAGCGTGTGAAGGAGATTCGCCCCGATGTGCGCAGCAGGTACGTGCTGGTCGTAGCTGATGCTGATCGCACCGAGATCGAGGTGAGCGAGCGCCAAGGGCGGAGCTTGCGTGAGCGGATCCCCGGTTTGTAATTCTTGGGTACTCTCAGGCCCGACATCCAAGACATCCTGGCCAGCGATCAGCAAGACGACTTTGAGTTTGCCTTCGCGATCGTTCTGGCCTGGTGATACTGCTGGTGAGTCACGCGCTACTCGGAAGCGATCCTTGGATAGCGCCTGATACACGGGATTCTCGGAAAGTGGGAATCCGCCCCATAAGGCCCCAAAGCCACATTCCGATAGGAAGACTCCTCGGGAGTTCGACCATTCCAGCAGATAAGGCGAGTACAGTTTCTTGGCCTATCCTCAAAACATACGCACCATCCCCAGTCCAGTGATTATCCCATTGACAAGTCACGGTGGAATTGAAAAACTTGCCCGCGATAGGAGGTTCCCAATGAAAGCTAAACTCTCAGGCCCTCCTGCCTTGGCTGCCGTTCTTCTCTTCTTGGTTTCAGTTCCCATCTTTGCGCACCACGGTGCGGCGTCATACGACATATCAAAAATGACGAGCTTGAAGGGAACCGTAACGAATATTCAGTGGATGAATCCGCACGCAGAAATTTTTATTGAAGTGAACGACACGACGGGCCAGGCCCAAAAGTACATAGTGGAATCGGTCAGTCCCTTGGGCCTTTCCAGGATCGGCTGGACCAAAGATGCGCTCAAGCCGGGGGATCAGATCACGGTTACAGGCAATCTCTCGAAAAACGGCACGCATATCCTGCGACTCAAAAAGATCGTGTTTCCTACCGGCAAAGAGTTGACAATCCAGAGCGGCGAAGATTATTCAGGTCAATAGGGTTGCTCTGCAAGGCCGCGTGACGATTTGCTTCGGTGCGCGGGGATCACGACCTGCGTCGAAATCTGTGATGCGGACCCTGAGAGGAGTTTTGCGATGCGCAAACGGCTGGTGGGTTCGGGGGTGTCCGTGGTGGCAGTGCTCGTTCTCTCGTCCGGCATACTCGCTCAGACTGCGGGGCCACAACGAGCAGTAAAGGCTCCGGCGCCGGACCTCACAGGAGTTTGGAGACGATCGCGGAGGCCGCCCGATAACGCTCGCCGATACACAATGCATGAGATAGCAGCAACCCTTACCATTCAGGAGCCCCCGATGACGTCTTGGGGTAAGGCGAAATACGAGTCCGCCATACCCAACGAAGGACCGCGCGCAGTCTCCTTATCGGAGACGAACGATCCGGTTTTCAAGTGTTTTCCCCCCGGAGTGCCACGAATCTACCTTGTGCGAGTCGGACAACCGTTGGAGATCATGCAGATTCCAGGCCGGGTGATCATGTTCTTCGAGTACGATCACTTTGTGCGCCAAATCTTCACGGATGGGCGGCAGCATCCCAAGGACCTAATTCCCTCGTGGATGGGGGACTCGATCGGCACGTGGGAAGGGGATACGCTAGTGGTTGATACGGTTGGTTTCAACGACAAAACCTGGCTCGATGGGGAAGGTCATCCGCACAGCGACGAACTGCACCTTGTAGAGCGCATCCGGCGGGTCAGCCATGACGCCTTGACCATTGATTTTACGATCGACGATCCGAAGGCGTATACCAAGCCTTGGGTCTCCCACACCATCTTCGAACTAAAACCGGGCTGGGACATTGGGGAAGTCGTGTGCGTGGACGACAATGCCAACTTCCTCGATACGGAAAAGATGTTGCAGCCCAGTAAGTAACAGTCTCATCGTTGGCCAAATTTGTGGGGTTCCCGTCTTGATTCCGAAAAGTTTACGGCTCGCCCCCTAGCCAGTTCAACCGCGTTCCGGCGGCCCTGCTTGCTGATCGCGTACGTGTGCTGCTTGTCGCCGCTGGAACGTTCCTTCGGATTCAGTCCCAGATAACTCACCACCTGTTTGCTCCGCCGGAGGCGTGCCACCGGCCCTAACGTCAACACGAAGGCCAGTGCGGTTACCGGACCTACGCCCGGATGGATCATCAAACGAGCGGCGTCCGCGCGGCTCTCCGCTTCTTGCCGCAACGCCCGGTCCAGTTCGTCGATCACCGGATTCAATTGATCGAGCATCCCTAACAACTCCTGGCGCCGACAGCTGCCCCACGGACCGAGCGAGAGTTTTTCCAGCTCCTCGCGCCCCTGCGCCGTGAACAACTTCTTCTTGCGGCACACGCCCTGGCTCATGGCCAGCCCGTGCAACTGGTTCTTCACCGAAACCCGAAAACAAACCAGTTTGTAGCGGTGTCGCAACAATTGCCGTGCGTCCCGCTCGGCCGGAGACGGTATCCAAATCCGTGGAAACCGCTTCTCCAGCAGCAAGCGCAGCAGGTGCTGGGCGTCGCGTGCGTCGGTCTTTTGTTTCCGCACCACGCCGGCTCGGATCTCGCTGGCGTGACCGATCCACAACTCGTGCCCGAATTCGGCCAGCATCCGCTCAAACCATTGCGCGTAGCCAGGGGCTTCCATGCCCACCAGCACGGGCTTCGGCAAACTGGCGTAAAAGGCTCGCGCCTCTCCGTTTTCGTGCTCCAGTCGCCGCTCTACCAACTCACCGGTCTCGGTATCCATCATCGCGATCTGCTGATAGCGCGGGTGAAAATCGCATCCTATAATCAACATTGCTCGGCTCCTTTCCTCCGAGCCTTGGTCGTCTTACCGCTACCAAGTCAACTCGCTCGAAGGGAGCCGACGCAGTTATAGGATCAGAACTTTCAAATCAACCCGCTAGAAGCCGGCCACCTGGGTACTCACACTTATTCAGGTTTGAGGCCAGTGGATTTGATGATACGCGCGGCGCTTTCACTCTCGCTCTGCACGAAGCGCGCAAACTCGGGCTGTGTCATGGTCATTGGATCGGCCCCGTGCTTGGCGAGCCAGTCGCCCAGGTCTGGCGCAGCCAAGGCGCGTGCGACGTCTTTCGCTAGTTTCCCCACCACTCCGGCAGGAGTGCCAGCACGCACCCATACTCCGTACCAAACCGCATAATCGAACCCAGCGATTCCAGCTTCTGCGATGGTCGGAACCTCAGGTAGTAAGGGCGAGCGTTTCCTCGTGCTCACGGCAAGCGCTCGGAGCTTGCCTGCACGGATATCGGCCAGAGCAAGTGGGATGGGCGCTATCATGTAATCAATGCGTCCTGCAACGGTGTTGGCGACCACATCAGCGATCGCGTCGCGCGGGCCGGGGGGCACGTAGACCGATTTAATTCCCGCCTCCAGATTGAATTTCTCAACGCCCATATGGTTACCAGCACCCACTCCAGCGGAGCCGAACCTCAGCTGACCCGGTTTCTCTTCTGCCTTCGCGATGAGCCCGCCAACGCTGGTGATGCCAGACGAGTTACTTGAGACAAGTACGTAAGGTTGGCTAGTGAGCGGGGCAACCGGGATGAAATCCTTCAGTGGATCATACGGCAGGTTCTTCACGAAAGCGGCGGTGTACGCCTGAGCGCTGCTGTTCACGAGCACCGTGTAACCATCGGCTGGCGACTTCGCAACCAGGGCAGGACCCGCCGTACTACCGGCGCCAGGATGGTTCTCGACTGTCACGGGCTGGCCCCACAACTCAGAGAGCTTCGGGCTGACGGCGCGGGCTATGGTGTCAACCCCGCCACCAGCGCCGAACGGCTCGATCATGCGCACCGGCCTCGTGGGATAATTTTCGGAACCCTGTGGCGCTAGAGTTAACGAGAAAAAGAATCCCAAGAACAATCGAGTCCACATGCTTAGATCCTCGCAGGAGTACTGAGTATATTCCAACTCCTGATCAACGGGATTCTCGAAAACTCGCCCGACAGGCCCCACAAGAAGTCACCTTCCGATCGCGTTTATCGGGAGTAACGAGGACATTTTGCCAGTCTGCACCGCCGCAGCCTGGAATCAGTCATATGGAAATCGCTCTTCGCCAGCCTGCCAGATTTTGGTTGCGGATTGCAAGCCGTTGGGGGACGCTCCAGATGATGGATCCTTTCACACATCCCTAGAAGGCGAAATAGGTGTAAAATCCTTGCCGTTTTTGAAGTCAGAGAAAGATTCCGGTTTGTTCTGGGATAGCGCCCCGCGTCTGCTGGAGGAGGACAAAATGCGACACTTTGTGATTGTCAGCATGGTTATAACGGCGACGCTGCTAACCTTCAGGCTGGTCACGTCCGCGCAGCAGGTGGCCCCCGGCCAAACCGCGGATGCAAAGCCTCCAAGGCCGGGGTTGGAGGTGCCCTTAGTTACTCCGGGGCCGGGCTGGAAGGCCTGTCCGCACTGCGAGAATGAGGCTTATAAGGCGGATGGCCGCAAGAAGGCAAACGTAGATACGCGCGCATTTAATTTGCATGATATTGCGGGAGTTTGGAGCGGCAATCCCAATGACCTGGAGGTTAACGGCCTTCCGATGAATATGACAGCGGTGCCGTCCTTCACCCCTTACGGACGGAAGTTATTCGAGGCCGACCAAAGTGACTCACCCCAGTGGAATTCAAAGGATCCTGAAAATACTTGTGATCCTATGGGTTGGCCGCGGTGGTTAACATTCAACTATGGATTTGAGTTCGTTGTATTACCAGACCGTGTCCTACAATTCTTTGAGTGGGGTCATACGTGGCGGGACATCTGGACTGACGGGCGCAAACTGCCGCCGAATCCTCCGATTCAGCGATACTTGGGATATGCTGTTGGCAGATGGGAAGGAGATACGTTCGTTGTTGAGTCGAATGGCTATGACGACAGGTCTTGGCTTGCGCAAGCTCCGGCCCAGCGTACTGGAACTGGGAGACCGGGTGGCTATCCGCATAGCGACGAAATGCGGATCGAGGAACGCTACAAGCGAATCAATTACGGATTGCTTCAGGTAATGCTGACGGTTACGGACCCAAAGGTATATATGACGCCTTGGACGACAACCGGCACGATTACATTGATCCCCAATACGGAGATGGCGGAAAATTTCTGCGTCCCATCTGACAGCATTCATTTTAATAGTGAGAATACGATACCCACGCTTCCGAAGCAGTGAGGGTTGTCCTTGAATCCTTTAGTGGCAGTTAAAGAGGAGGGGAAGTATGTTGCGAGGTATGCTTTTGGTTGCAGTGCTGGCGGCTGCAGTTCTATCGCCAACGTTGAACCCCCCTGTTCAGGCTCATCACGGGAATGCGGCCTGGTCGACAAACGAGGTGACGCTAAAGGGTACCGTGGTGGACTATGTTTGGAGAAACCCCCACGTGTTGCTTGTTTGGACCACGAAGGATGATAGCGGCAAAGCAGTGCAGTGGACAGGCGAAGTCGGGTCTCCAGAGTCGATGATGGCTGATGATGGTTGGACCAAAGAGACGTTCAAGCCCGGCGACGAACTTGTTCTGATCCTCCGCTCAGCGAAGTCAGGCGCACCCAATGGCGTGATCGACCAGATCAAGAGAGCCGACGGGACGGTGGCAATGCGATACTCGCGGCAAGCGGGTTCCGGGAATTTTGCCGGCCCGTTGACAAAAGCCGATCAGGAACGCCGAGATAAAGTCGCCGCCGAGGCCGACAAGTCGAAGAATTAACCCTACGAACTTTCCCCAGACGTGGTATGCCCAATCATCCGCCGACTGGAAACTGACTTGGCTGATGCATCTCTGGTACGAAAGTCAGACGATATCGCCCGCCAACTCCCGATAAGTTCGCTTGGGGGAAAATGGAAACCCTGACTGCCGCACGCGCTCTGGATCTCTTCGAACCCCGTTTCTCGGGAGCTGGCCTTTTCACTTGGCGTCAATGGGTCTGCTCTAGTGGCAAACTCGTTGTGTCGCGGGCAGGAGAGGCGTACGATTCGCGAGTCAGAGGTCCAAATCGGAGATTCCGGGGGAGCATGTTCTCTGAATCCAAATTGATCCACGATTGCATGGTCCTCTCACCGCGTACGTTTGGAAGGTAGTAAGCGAGCCCATGACGATACGGCGCATTGTTTCCATTGTGGCGTTTACCCTCGCGCTTGGTGTGCCGACCGGCGGTGGACAGCAGCAAGCGGCGCCGTCTCCTGACTTCGAGTTTTTCAAAAGCCGAGTTGAGCCTATCTTCCTGAAAAAGCGGCCCGGCCACGGGCGCTGCTACGTTTGTCATGAGGTAGATTCTGGGGGGAACGGGGGCGGCACTGCATTCCACCTGGAGAAGCTGTCGCCCGGGAGCACCTTTTGGAGCGAGGAGCAATCTCGTCGCAACTTCGAGGTTGTCTGGCAGTTGGTAATTCCCGGCGAACCCATGTCAAGCTTGCTTTTGAAGCATCCGCTTTCGCGTGACGCGGGCGGCGATATCTCCCACGGCGGAGGCAGGCAATTTGCATCCCAGAACGACCCGGACTGGCTGACGATGGCCGAGTGGGTCCGCGGGCTGAAAGCAGGCGGTGCTTCCGACAAGTAACCGATGGTTGGCAGGAGACTGCGAAATCACCAGGTGTGCTAATCCCGGACGACTCTAAGGCAGCACCAACGTGGCGTTCCTCTCAGGCGCCTGCCCGACCTGGATGCGAGTCACCTCTTTCAGACTCTTCACGTCGATGACGGACACGGTATTGTCCGCGCGGTTGCTATCGTAGACCGTCTTGCCGTCGGGAGAGAACGTGATCCAGATCGGGTATATCCCGGTACGGACATGTCCCAGCAGCTTGAGATCAGGAAGAGAGTATGCAAAAACGGCATCGGCGAGGGTGCTGTTAACCCAAAGCGTCTTGTTGTCTGGGGTGACGCCCATGCCGTGTGAGAAAACGCCTCTTGGAGGGGATTGCCCGCCACCTTCGTCGGGGAGCTTGATCGTAGCTGTCACCTTTCGCTCCGCAAAATCCACCACTTCAAACCCGTGCAAATAGGAAGTGTTTAGGAATATCCGACTCGTCGAGCCGTCAGAGTTCCTCTCGAACGCCATGGTGCGAACAATATTGTCGAATTTAATCGACCAGACGGCTTGTTCAGTCTCAACATCAACCACCGTTAATTGCCTGATTTCTTCCGAGCCCGCGACCACATACTTCCCGTCCGGCGTCAAGGAAATGTCATGGAGGGGGCCTGTGTCAGGGATACTCTTGACCCTCTCGAGGGACTTCGTGTCGACAACGTCCAGCACACCGGGCGTTGAACGGATGCCGACAAAGACCCGCCCGCCGTCCTTAGTAACCGCTATAGTGTTGGGGCGGCCGCTGAGGGCCACCTTCTTGATAATCTTCCCGGTCTTTCGATCCACAACGTCGAGCACGTTCTCAGACTCAATGCTAAGGTAAACCCGACTTCCGTCGGGAGAGAAGCTAACATCATGGGGCACTTCGACGCCTTCGATCACTTGCACGATCTTGTTCGTGGCAGGGTCGATGACATCAACCGTGTCTCCCGCGTGGTTCGTAACATAGATGCGGAACGTCTTTGCCGACAAGGGTAACGCCATCAAGAGCAACCCAAGCAGAAACCACACCTGACTTAGCCTGCCGCAATATCCTCTCATAGCGGTTGTGCTCATCATGAGCAGTGCTCCTTATGCTGCAGCGCAAGTGTGGGCGGCGCTGAGTCCAAAAGTCAAGGCGGTCCAATCGACCGTGATCGGCCTGGTGGGTTCGCATCATCGACGATGCCGTTACTTTTGTTGTCGAAACCAGTTGGCGCTTCGCCCCCGAGGTCCTTGGCTTCGTGGTCAGGAAGTCCCCGCTTGACCCCTCCCTCCAGTTGGTCTCGCCTCGACGAGGTTCTCGTGATACCGCTGCGCAGGTGGTGATTACTGCTAACTCCTGATAAGTCCCGTTCGATGAAGTGAAGTTTTGTCGAAGGTTCCTTGCGTTTTTATTTCCTCGAACCCCGTTTCTCGGGAGTTGGAAAATGCGAGTCCGAGGTGCTAACCTCGCACATTACTTCGGCACTGCTTTCACCAGGGGCCCGAGTAATATGGATGCTCTGAGTTAGTCCTGATTGCGCCCAGGTGATTCCTCGATGATCGCTCGCTATGTCGGGGCGTTCTTTGCGTTAACATTTATAGCCATCGGTGCGCTAAGCTACGGAGTGCTTTTGCAGCAACGGCTGGGGCCCGGAATGCCGACTGAAAATCAGCCTGACTTCCCTCCTTCCTACACCGTCCACATCTTGCCATCCACGCTCGAGAACGGAACCGGCAATTTCGGAGTTGACTCCTGGCAGAGTTTTCAGGGATACGATTTGAGGGCCATAATCAGCCAGGTTTACAGCATCACTCCCATTCGGATCGAACTCCCCGCCTCTCTTGAGGACGGCAGGCGGTACGACTTCTCGCTGGTTTTGCCTCAACGCGAAAACAGCGAGAGGATGTATGGACGCTTTCGCCAGGCAGTTGAGAATTACTTCCATATAAGCGCCGCGCGACAATCTCGCATGATGGATGTGTATGTTGTCACAGCACCAGGCGGTCGCAAACCTCCAGCGGCAGGCCAGCAGTCCGAGGGCGGCGGAATCGAGCAGTTCTCGATTGAAGCCGCATTGCCTGCGTGTACCGGCGATGGATCTGATCTCGAACGCTTGCCCAAAAAAGTCAGCCTGAGCGCGCTATCGAACATATCGGGAGAGGGTTCATTGGAGGCATTCTGTAAGATGCTTGAACGCTTCCTCGACCGCCCTGTGGTAAACGAGACAAGCCTGCCAGGCCAATTCGAATTTCGCGTACCTGCAAACCCGACTGCAAACGGCGATTTTCTCGCTCGGCTCCGCAACGACTTGGGGCTCGCAATCGAGCCGACAAGGCGGAACGTGGAACTGCTGGTGTTCAGTCCTCGCTGAAGTGAAACGCCCTGCTCGCTCGACGCTGTACGTCAAGTTCCCATAAGTCCGGTTGGGGGACACTGAGAACCGCACGCGATTCGATTTCCACCACCGGCGTTTCTGCACAATTGCCGGGCAGGACCGATCATTCCTCCAGAATCGTCTGACCGGTTATGCTCCGGCGGAAAGCGAATCATGGCCTCCGCATAGGAAAACCCGCCCGCGATCTTCAATGTGCGCAGCCTTCCGTGACTCCCGCCGAGACTTTTCCTTCGATGCTCAGCCGGTGTTGCTTGCGGTATGTTGCCCATGCTTTTTCCATCGCGCGTGTTTCGTCCTTCGGCGCGATTTCGAATCGGGCCAACGCCAGGATCAAGGCTCGCACACTAACGTGGGGCTCCGCCGCAGGCCCCGTCATGCCACATCTGCGGCAAGTGATAATCGGTGTCTGGATGTTTCGGCTGTCCCGAATCAGGTGAAGCATGCTCTCTAGTTCGTCCCGCAGATTGATGAGCGCCGGCATTGACAATCCCGCGTGCCACTCCGCCCGCAACCGCACGACCATTTCCGGAAACCAAGTTCTCTGCGCATCGCCCGAGGGCATTTCTGAAGATCTCCAGCTCTGCCGTCCGTTTTTGGTTTCGGCCTTTTTCGATTATAGTCGCGGATGTAGTACCTTGCGCGTTGAACTGTAACGGATGGCTCCCTCGAAATCCCGATCTTTGCCGTGAGCGCCCAGTCAGACATCTTCCAGTCCCAAGTTGTCATTCACCGCGTGTCGCAGTTTCTGTTTGCACCCGAGATATTGCTCGGTCGTCTGCACTGATGCGTGCCCAAGCAAAAACTGAATTTGTTCAAGCTCGCCCCCAGCCGAGTGGCATAGTCGCGCGCAGGTGCTGCGCAAGTCATGTGGAGCCAGATTTTTGATGTCGGCACGTTTCGCAGCCGCTTTGACGATATGCCAGATGGCTTTCGGTGTGAGGCTTGCGCCCCATATCTTCCCCAGTCTGCCTACTCGCCGGAGAGCACCCCTGTTCGGATACTAGCTGCATCGGTCCATTCATCAACAATGCGCTTTGCCCACGCCGGAACTGGCACTGTTCGAATGTGCTTTCCCTTGCCAATCAGGTCGGCGATCACCCAGTGCTCCTCACGGACTTGAAAATCTTCCAGTCCCAGTCCAACCAGTTCTGCGCGTCGCAGGCCGCATCCAATCAGTAGCGCCAGAATCGCTCGATCACGCTTTCCTCGCAAGCTGCCACCTTGCGGTTCCGCGAGCAAGGATCTGGATTGTTCGACGGTCAGCCAGTTTCCGATCCGAGTGCCCAAGCGTTTTGCGCCTTTAACGCGACCAATTCCGGCCGCCAACTCGGGACTCAGAAGCCCTGTATCTGCTGCCTCATGTGCGAGTCGTCTCACAGCTGCTAAGCGCACATTGATTGTTGAAGGCGCCAGGTTCCTTTGTTCAAGAAAGAATCGATAACGAAGGACAACACTACGGTTGAATGCCAAACGCGGCTCGGAACAATACCACCCGATGAATTCATCGATGCCATGCCCATACGATTCTTGCGAACTCGCCGCTGCGAGCGAGTTCAGAACTGCGTTCTTCGACTGTTCCAAGTCGGGCAGCCGAAGTATTGTTTTAGCCCTTAAGCGTTTGCTTGTCTTCTTCCGATGTCCCATACTGACGGCCTCCCGCGCCGCGATCAGTATGCTTGTCCACCTGGGAGGCTAAGGACCCGAAGCTCGTTTACCGAAAGCATACCTAGTAGCCGACAATCCGGGTGTTATCGCATTGTGGGTCGCGGTCGATGGCTGTAGTGGCGGTAAATTCGAAGGAAGGAGGTGTGATTTGAGTTCGTTGCTTGAGGTAATTAGTTGAGTTACATTTGGACGCGAAATTGCCGAGAAATCGGTGCAAACGAATCACGCAATGTAAAATCCTTAGCTCCCCTTTAGGCCCAGTTACGCGGATAATCAATTTTCGGACGGATCTAACAAGATTTGTGACAGGGATGAACTTGCTTAGGTTTTTGAGCTAAGATGTGGCATTACACACAGATGTCGTGAGAGCGCCCGTGTCTGTCCGACGAAGACCTATCGAAACTCGCTCTTAGATGGATAGCAATGATGCACACTCCGCAAATGAGTCCGAAAGTCCTGACAAGCCCCGAACGTTATCGCACGCTTCTTGAGATCAATAATGCAATTATTAGCAATCTGACCCAAGAAAGCCTGCTCCACGCGATCTGCGAGGCCCTCCAACGTGTCCTGCCCGTTTATCGGGCTGCAATCAGCCTCTACGATCGCGACTCAGATACGTTACGCATCCTCGCGCTTTCCACCCAGTGGAATTCGGATTACTTTCGCGTTGGATTGGAGATCAACCGCAATGACAGCCATTCCGGGTGGGTGCTCGATCATCAGCGACCTCTTCTCCGCCGCGATGTGGAAACGGAGTGGCAATACCCCATCGAGCGCAAACTCATAGATGAAGGTATAAAGTCGTATTGTGCGGTCCCGCTGATACTAAGAGGAGAGAGTATTGGTACTCTCAACATTGGAAGCGACGCAAAGGGCCAGTACTCAGATGAGGATGCGGAGTTCCTGCATGAAGTAGCAAACCAAGTCGCCCTCGCTATCGGAAACATGAAGTCTTACCAGGAAATCGCTGCGCTCAACACGAAGGTAGAATGCACTGCTGAACGCTATCGCACGCTTCTTGAAATCAACAACGCTATTATCACCAACTTGAATCAAAAGGCCCTGCTTCACGCCATTTCCAAAGCTTTACGCCGAGTCATCCCGTTCGACCGCGCTGCCTTCACGCTGTACGATCCGAGCCGTGACATCTTCCGTTTTCTGGCCATCGAAGGCACTGTTACTTCATCGCACTTTCGAGCCGGGCTGGAATTTGGGAGAGGCGAAAGCATCTCCGCGTGGGTTTTCGATCACCAGCGTCCCGCGCTATGCCACGATATTCAGAAGGAACAACGGTATCCCAACGATCGTTATCTAGTCGCCGAGGGTCTCAACTCCTATTGCGTGGCTCCCCTGATGATTGGCGGTAAAAGCATCGGCACGCTGAACCTCGCCAGCGAAAATACGAATCAATATTCCGAAGCGGATGCGGAGTTTCTGTGTGAACTGGGAACCCAGGTAGCGCTGGCCGTCTCCAACATGACCTACTTCGAGGAGATCGCTGCGCTCAACGATAAGGTGGAATACACCGCACAACGCTATCGCACGCTTCTGGAGATCAACAACGCCATTATCACGAACCTGACGCCAGAGGATCTGTTGCGCTCCCTTTCGGACATTCTCCGCCAAGTGGTTCATTTTAGCGGCGCGGCCCTCACACTTTACAATCCAGACAGCAAGACCTTCCGCTATTATGCGTTGGAGAGCGCCTTCCAGTCGGATCACTTCCAGGTTGGGATCGAGTTCGATCGCAGCCAAACTATTTCGGCCTGGGTATTCGATAACCAGCGAGCCGTCGTGCGCCGCGACATCGAGAAGGAGCAGCAATACCCTAATGACGCTCGTCTCGTCGCTGCAGGGATTTTTTCCGACTGCATCGTTCCACTCGTCGTGGGTGGTAAGAGTATCGGCACTCTGAATGTCGGGAGCACAGAGAGGAACCAATATTCCGACGAAGATCTTGAGACCTTGCAGGAAACCGCGAATCAAGTTGCGCTTGCCGTGGCGAATATGCTGTCCTACGAGGAAATCGTTGAGTTGAAGGGCAGGCTGGAGAATGAAAACGTCTACCTGCAGGAAGAGATACGCACAGAACATAACTTTGAAGAGATCATAGGCAACAGTCCGGCCCTGCTAGCGGCCCTGCGCAAAGTCGAACAGGTCGCTCCGACGGATTCCACCGTGCTGATCAATGGCGAAACCGGCACCGGGAAGGAACTGATCGCACGCGCGATTCATGACCGCAGCGCACGCAAGAACCGGCCGCTTCTGAAGGTCAATTGCAGCGCCATTTCGGCGGGCCTTGTAGAGAGCGAATTGTTTGGGCATGTCAAGGGAGCCTTTACCGGCGCTTTTGAACGGCACATCGGGCGTTTCGAGCTCGCCGATGGCGGCACGATCTTTCTCGATGAAATCGGCGAGCTGCCTCTTGGCACGCAGGTCAAGTTGTTGCGCGTTCTTCAGGAGCGTGAGTTTGAACCTGTGGGCAGCAATCGGCCCGTGAAGGTGGACGTTCGGGTTATCGCGGCGACGAATCGAAATCTCCCAGAGTCGATCAAGGCAGGGGATTTCCGCTCCGACCTTTATTACCGCCTGAACGTTTTCCCGATTGACGTGCCGCCATTGCGCCAGCGCGGGACCGACATTTCTCAAATTGCCATGTTTTTCCTGGCGCGCTTTTCCAAGAAATTCGGAAAGAAAATACAAGGGATGCCACGAGCGACGGTTGACCGGCTCATGAGCTATTCGTGGCCCGGGAATATCAGAGAATTGCAAAACGTCGTCGAACGAGGGGTGATCCTCTCGCAAAGTTCAGTTCTCGAACTGGAAGCTGATGTAATTCCCGCCCTGATGCCTGCGGATTCTTCCATCATGGATGATCAATCTAACGTTGTGGAGTGCATTCTTCCTCCAGCGGTCCCTACTTCCCTTACTCTGGAAGAAATTGAGCGCGGTCATATTGTCACTGTGCTCAATCAAACGCGGGGCGTCGTCGAAGGGCCGCGTGGCGCAGCAAAAATTCTAGGGCTGCATCCGAATACGCTTCGCCACCGGATGCAGAAGCTTGGGCTCAAGCGGAGCGCCTACCGCGAATCGTAGTTCCCACAGTTCTGTTTTGTGAAAACCACCAAATATCGGGGACCGCTTTCTCTGACGTAAATTCTATTCTCAGCAAACCATGCGCGTTCACTACCTTAGAGAAAAAGATGAGTTCATCCACGATTGGCCCACAGTTTGCAATCCTCTGACGCGGGAAGCCCGAAGCTCGAGATTTCAGTTGGTGAGATGGCTGGCGAACAGGTGACGTTGCGCCTCGACGGTCAAATCACCGGGCTATGGGTGTAATTTCCGCAGAAAAAATGTGAGGCGCAGTGAAAAAAGGTCTGTTGTCCTCGCACAATCTAAACAAAAAACAAGGAGAAAGCTGTGAATAATACTTGCAGTAAGAGATTTCAGGGAGGCGCGGCCGCTCATCGCGTAATGCGCGGGGTACTGGCAACCCTCGCAGTTCTGGCTGTTTCCAACGTCGCATTTGCTCAAGAGAATAAAAACGAAGCCGCGCTGAACGTTTCCATACCGAGCCCGGTCACTTCTGTCACGATTACGCCGCCCATCGGAAACTCCGCATTCTTGCTGGGTCACGGAGTAGGCACGCAGGGATATGTTTGCTTGCCCTCAGGCATTGGCGCTTCCTGGACGGTCAACGCTGCCCGGCCTGAAGCCACCCTATTCACGAATCTTTTCGGACAGGCGCAACAGATCATCACTCATTTCCTGAGCCCCAACACAAATCCGAACGAGTTTGCTCCCAAACCGCTGCCCTTCGGCAACGTGACCTGGCAGAGTTCGTTCGATAGCAGCAAAGTGTGGGCGCAGACCCAACATTTTGTCACAGCCGGTTCCGAACCGAGTTGCCCGAATACCGGCTCGATTGCCTGTGTCCTGCTGCAGGTCATCGGCGAGGAGCAGGGACCTGCCGGCGGCAAATTGCTCACCAAGACGACCTTTATCCAACGCCTCAACACCAACGGCGGATCTGCCCCTGCAACCGGCTGTGGTGTCGCCGGCGATGTGGGAAAACAGGCCCTCGTGCCGTACTCGGCCGACTACTTCTTCTTCCGCGCGGATCGATAGTTTCCTAATTCCCCACGCAGAACTGTCAGACCGAGCACGCGAAGTCGCGCCAGTTTGGTGCGCTTCGCGTGTTCGCGTTTGCATGCAAACTTTGCAGTCGGAAATCATGCGCGTGCTGAGCCGGAGGAGAAGAAACCGATTTTGTTTGAGTACGCGACGCCCACCACGAATCGTAGTTCCCACAAGGCCGTCCTCTGCCAGCCACCAAATATTGTGGCTCTGTGCGCATAGGGCTGAGGGCGATCCTCTGCAACTTATTTGCGCTCAATAGATTACAGAGACTCTGGTCTCATTCGGCGATTGGCACACCGTTTGCAATTCTCTGACATCGGGAACGCCAATGCTCAAGATCTCTGTTGCCGACGCGGCTGGTGAAGAAGTCAGGTTTTGCCTCGACGGTCAAATTTCCGGACTGTGGGTAAAGCTGCTGCAGGGGATCTGCGAGGCAGCGTTGAAGAAAGATACGCGAGTCAATTTAGAAATGAGAAATGTTTCATTCGTGGATCGTGAAGGGATCGCGCTGCTGCGGGGGTTGACGGAATGCCAGGTCGAAATTCTAAATGCTCTGCCATTTATTGCCGAGCAGATCAGGAAGGCGGCGCAATGACTTTGGCAAGCTCATGTTTGCGAGGGAGTACACCAAGAGGATCATCAGAGCCCCATGGCCATCATGCGGGATCGATTTTCGTCCGCCGATCTCCGGATCCTGAACAGTTCCTGGCGCTGAAGGATTACTCCAAACGGGAGGATAGGATATTGAATCAAGACACTCAATCAACGCCGACTGCTCCATCGACCGCCGAACTGATCACACGCGCCCAAAGAGGAGAAGAGAAGGCGTTCGAGGCACTCTTCCACCAGCACTGGCAACGCGTGTACTCCTTGTGCCTGCGCATGATCGGGAATACAGCCGAAGCCGAAGAATTGACCCAAGACGCGTTCTTGCAAGTGTTTCGCAAGATCCACACATTCCGTGGCGAATCGGCGTTCTCCACCTGGCTGCATCGGCTGTCGGCAAACATTGTACTGATGCGCTTGCGCAAGAAGTCTCTGATAGCTACTTCTTTGGAGGAGAGCACTGGAGGAGAAGAGTCCGAAGACCTGCCAAAGGAATACGGCGCTCCCGACTTGGTATTGACGGGCTCCATCGATCGAATGCATCTCGAGCGTGCTATCGCTCAGTTGCCGCCCGGCTATAAGCAGGCTTTCGTGCTCCACGATGTCCAAGGATACGAACACAATGAAATTGCTGCGATGTTGGGCTTTTCGATCGGAAATTCGAAATCGCAATTGCACAAGGCTCGCACCAGGCTGCGCAAGTTGCTCCATGACTCACGCCGGGGAAGCCAACGCCAGAAGGGACGCCATCGTGTATCGTGCGCGACCACTTAGTTTAAACGTGAACGTGAAAGGTGATGACACAGTGAAACGCAAGATCGCTCCAAAGTTCTTTTCGTTTTTCCTAGTCGGATTTTTGATAGCCGCAGCCAGCGCGTCGGCGCAGACGATTGCCTACAGGCAGACAAATTTGGCGTCGGATATACCGGGCCTCGCGGATCATATCGATCCCTTTCTGCAAAACCCTTGGGGAATTGCGGCCGTGCCAGGGCTATCATTTTCTATAGCCAACGCTAATCATGGGCGAGTGATCTCGCTGGACGCGTCAGGTTCACGCGTCGGGCCAGCAGATTTCACAATTCCGAATCCGGCTGGCACCGGCCCCGCCACTCCAACGGGAATTGTTGTAGATCCAAACTCCATCTTCCGGGACGGTGTCTCCGTACCACCGTTTATGTTTTCAACGATTACGTCGACCGAAGATGGAGGAATCTACTTCTGGGAAGTCAACGCGGACGGCAGTTCTCTGCCACAAGCGACCCTGGTGGTTGACCATTCCCAAGGTGGTGCGGTTTATACCGGGCTTGCGATTCTGACGCCCGATTGTTGTGCCGCTTTCCTTGCTGTAGCCAACTTTCACAGCGGCCTCGTCGAGCCGTACACCGCAACGTTCTCCCCACTAGCGCCGCCGGGCTCGTTTTCGGATCCGAACCTGCCTGCAGGGTACACGCCCTACGGAATACAGGTTGTCGCGGGCCGCGTTTTTATGACCTACGCGCTGCAAGATGCTGAAAAACAAAATCCTATCCTCGGAGCCGGAAACGGTGTTGTCAGCATCTTTGACCTCGCTGGCAATTTTGTCCGACGATTCGCTACAGGTGGGCCATTGAACGCTCCGTGGGGAGTTGCGCAGGCGAGCGCAAATTTCGGCCCCTTCAGCAACGACATCCTGATTGGCAACGTTGGGGACGGAACCATCAGCGCCTTTGATCTCGTCACTGGGAACTTTGCAGGTCAAATCAGGGATGGTGACGGGAATCTGATCGTCAATGCCGGACTTCACGCACTGACATTTCAATCCGGTGGAGTTGGTACCTCGAACAGTCTCTACTTCACGGCAGGAATCGGCAACGGCAACGATGGTCTGTTCGGTGCGGTCACGACTGGCCATGTGAGCATAACCAGAGTGTCCGTTCCGCCCACTCCGGCCAATACTCCTGCTCCAATTACGGTGACGGTTTCCGCCGGACCAGGCAATTCGGGGACACCGAAAGGTCAGGTGACACTGCAAGATGGCACCGCTCCGATTTCGGACGTGCCACTAACAAACGGGGTCATACTCTTCGCCACTGTACTAAGAGGTGTGGGCACCCATGTCGTCGGAGCTCAATACCAGGGAGATGACACGTTCCTCCCGAGTTTCGGCCACGCTGACGCGCAGATCACGGGCCCGGCCACGACGTTGACTCTCACGGCGCCCGCAAGCGCCGCGCTCGGATCACCGCTTACATTGACGGCAACCATCAGCTCGACAGGAGGAGTACCAACAGGCCAAATTGTGTTTCACGACGGAAGCACAAGTTTAGGAGCTGTGCTGCTGAACGCCGCAGGTGTTGCCACGCTGACGATCAACACCCTGGCCGCCGGTGTTCATTCTCTTTCGGCGTCCTATGCCGGAGATGGAAATTTTGGCGGCAGCACCTCTCCAGAGAAAACCACTACGATCGTTAACAGGGACTTCTCAGTGGGCGCAACTCCGACGGCGGCAACGGTAACGGCAGGACAATCGACCATGTTCAGCATTACGGTCACGCCCGCCGGGGGATTTGCTGACCCCGTCACTTTCTCCTGTCCTGTCCTTGCCGGGATCACATGCAACTTTAATCCCCCCACGGTCACGCCGAACGGGGGAGTCGCCACCACCATGCTGACGGTGACGACAGCCACAAATGTGCTTCGTTATGGGCAGGCTATCGGGAGGACCGGATCCAGTTTGCTCTTCTCGTGTTTGGGCCTAATCGGTACTTTGACCTTGCTCCAGAAAAGAATACATAGACCTCAAGCTGCGTTTCTAAGAGTAGTCACCGGCGCGCTCATAGTCGGTACGCTATCACTCGTTCTCGTTTCTTGCGGAGGATATACCTCGAATGGACAATCAAACCACGGCACAGCGACCATCATTGTGACCGCTCAGTCAGGCGCCGTTTCCCATGGAACAACCGTAAGTGTCACGGTGCAATAGAAGCGACTCTAGGGGCGCTGACTGCGATGAGAAAAAGCCTTGATGATCCATGAGGGCGCGCATGTGTATTGACGCGCCTTCGGACGCTCACGTCCAACAGTACACGGCGGTGGGGTCGGATGAATCCCCACGAGGCAATGTGCCACCTGAGCGACTCATTCCCAGCGATGATGAACCTTATGTCAATCTCATCGAAGAGCAACATTTTTACCAGAAATCTTGTCCGTTGGATCGCACTGCACTCGATGTTCCCGTGGCCACACGGCGTAAAAACTATGCCGGAAGTCGATCAGGAAATAGGCGGCACCAAGCCCGTGGAGTTCGAGCGCGATAAACGAGCGCTCGAAGCCTTAATCGAACAGTTCGCTCACCGCACAAGTGCCGATCTGCAGCCCCACCCTATATTTGGTCGTCTGTCCAACGCGGAGTGGCAGCGCTGGGGTTATCTGCATATGGATCATCATTTGCGTCAGTTCGGCAAATAACGGCACCTTTGGAGAATTTGGGTTGATCCACTTCGCATCTCGCCGAGCCCGATACGTTCCTCTGGCTCTCGGACCTGACGATCGTTCCTTCGTGCCGAGCGGCCGGCAGAAGCACAGGCGCTGGTCTGGAGCGTTCATTCGAACTAAGTCGGAATTTGTTCGACTCGAATTCCCCCGCTCCGCCGCCGTGGTCCCGATGTCTCGATCTTGGAAGTTGCCCATGTCGCTTCCAGCCGATTCTGTGTGACGGCGCACTCGGAAGTTATTCTGCCAGTCGGTTCTGCTTGCTCGGAGTCCTGTGACACGGGCCAGAAGTCCGGTTCGGGGAAGTCAGCATTCGTTAAAGGGCGTTCGCGTCCCGATTTCCTCGAACCCCGTTTGTGGATAGTTTTCGGATTGCCGACAATGCAACCGGAATGCACAAGGCGAACGCCACGTCTACGTAGTGTGTTATGTGGACTTCTGCCACCAAGATGTTATTTTCTTGCAGGCAGACTCTCGAGCAATGCTGCAGACACTGAATGCTTGAGTCCCCCCGATTTCCTCATTGCTACTATGAAAGGTGGGCGAAATGGCATGTCACTCGATTGGACCCAAAGAGTTTTACGTGAAGGCTTGCGTTGCTTTCATTCCGGCGCATTTTTCGAAGCTCGCAAACACTGGGAATCTGTCGGGCTCGCCGTGCAATAGCCGGAAAAGACCTTTTTGCAATGATTGATCCAGGTTGCTGCTTCATTCAGCCATTTCCAGGGCGGCAAACTAGCGGGTATCGAACCAAAAAAGAATAGTTCGACCGACACAGTTTGAGCTCATTAACTAAAGTGATGGACATTTAAGGCATAGATATCAGGAGGTAGCTAATATCTGCTTACTAGACATTTGCGATACTAATTCCTATCATCGCTGCGACATCAAGACTCTGTGCCATTGAACGAATGGGGGGATCATGCTCATTCCGCGAAGTCTGATTGCCGAATCCGAGGCCCGATTCAAGAAGGCCAAGGTAGAGTCAGCCCGCCTCAACAAACAACTTGGCGATGGCCCGCTTGACCTGAGCCCGGAACGAAGGAAACAGCGGTACCGGACACTTCTTGCTCTGTCTGGCAATCCGACGATCGCGGAGATGAGCCTGGAGCGCATCATCAACGGTAACGATCTCGACAGCATCAACTATCTGGCGAAAGGCTCCGCAGCGTCTCGCCCGGTCTGTCGCATTCAGTTGAAGGATCTCGCTTCAAACCTTGTGGGTTACGCCACGGGTTTCCTGATCGGCCCTAGGGTGTTGCTGACGAACCACCACGTCTTTGGACAGGCCTCTGAGGCGAGAAACTCCCTTGTGGACTTCGACTACGAACTGGACATCGACGGGAATGAGCGGCCGGCTGTGCATTTCGGACTCCGACCAGATCAGCTCTTTTACACGAGTGCTATGCTGGATTATTCCGTCGTCGCGGTCGCC
>WNFT01002234.1_pt1 | contig 25665 bp, 20 predicted proteins | sample 5400191 | NCBI WGS metagenome assembly WNFT01 (sample SAMN13153359, study PRJNA577476) | soil metagenome | isolation source: 80 cm saprolite under Madrone tree | place: USA:California | collected 2016-06-14 | reverse complement strand
GAGACCAGCGGCACCTTCACCGGATCGAGTGTAAATCTTCTTAGCCCGGGACGCCGTTTGAGCCGCGACGGTGCTTTGATTGCATTTGAGTCAAGGGCGGCGGATCCAAAAGGCAACGACAGCACAACGAACACCTCGGCTTTGGCCACTTTCGTCTATAGCGTCTCCGGAGATAGCTTTACTCAAGTTGGCCTGCGGGCGCTCACCGGATCAGATATCAGACACTTCCCAACATTTACTGATTACACCGGAACCGTACCTGGTGCGCTGGTATTTGCATCCGCTCTGAACTTCAGAAGCGACGGAAGTTTTCCCGCGGCGGCTGATGACAGCACCGGCTTGAATGTCATCCGCCAACCACAAATCTTCATTACTGATCTTCCGGTTTCGTCGACCAGCACCTTTAAGCGACTGACTAATGATCCAGTAGGTTCACTGGTCAGTGATGTGCCCATTCGACCAATCGCCAGTAGCAAGCGAACCCGAATCACCTTCAGTTTGACTGCCGGGGAACTCGGCGGCGGCAACGCCGATTTGTCTATAGAAGTTTATTACCTGCTGAGTCCCACGGTGGTTACCGAATTGTCAGCGGCGACCTTGTCCTTCTTTACCGGCGCAAGCACTTTTCCGGTACTCGATGCGCCACCAGCAGCCAGCCCTTCGCCCAGTCCCACGCCTACACCAACGCCCGGCACTATCGCGGGAGGACTTGCACCCGGCGAATTAGGCATAGTTCGCTCATCGGTGGCGCTTGCGCCGTCAGATAAGGCTGGCGTTGGCGGACCAGAAACTGCACGCAGTCCGATATTGCCGGTAGAACTAAACGGTGTTTCAGTGTCCATCAACGGCGCTGCCGTGGGTTTGTATTTTGTGGGAAATGCTTCCAAGGAAATCGACTTTGTGGTGCCTATCGGTTTATCGGCAGGCGTGGCGACGTTTGTTATCAATAACAACGGAACAGTTATCCGCGGCACTCTGAATATCGTGGCAGCGCAACCTGACATTTTTTCAACTACGCATGGCGCGGGCGGCCGCGCGATCATCTGCAACGTGACCAACACCGCCGTCTCAGGATGCGTGATGGAACCCTTTAGTGTGACTTCGGCAGACAGCACCGGTACCCAGGTGCCAACCGTGCTCGAAATCCATTTAACCGGAGTTCGCGGCGCCATCCCCAGCGAGGTGTCAGTCACCCTTGGAACCACTGCTATCACTTCGTCTACGGTCAGGAGAAATGTCAACATGTTTGGCGAAGACTTGATAACCATAACGCTGCCGGCTTCGTTGGCCGGTGCAGGTGACGTTCCGGTAATAGTGACGCTGACCAGAAGTGGTACCTTCATGAGTCGCGGAACTGCCACTGCCCCACAAATCAAAATTAACTAAAGCCATCGCGCTTTTGTCCGTTCTCTAAGCCCGCATGCGAACCGTGCGGGCTTTTTTGTTGCCCGTGACAGGTTTTTGTGGCTGCCGCTCTTCCGGAAAGTGTTAATATCGCTGGGTAGCGTGTTTCCCCGCGCGCCGATTCAATCAAGTCATCAGGCTTGTCCTTAACGCCAAACGATTTCAAGCATGCGACGATATAAAACCCTACTAGTGCTGCTGACAATGCTGGCATGCATTGGCGTGGGCCAACCGTCTTCCTTTGAACCGGCGCGGTCGGCCAGGCGACAGGTAAGGTGGGCCAGGAAAACGATATCGATCGCTCTGTCGACTTCACTGACTTCACCGAATGCAAGTATCAAGGCCGGCAGCGATCTGGCCGGCGCGATCCAGGGCGCACTGGCAACCTGGTCCGCTGCTGCCAACATTACCTTTCTCGAGGTTCCTTCAAATCTGCAGTCAATAAGTTCGGCCAGCCACGGCGATGGCGTGAATCTAATTACGGTTGCTGCGACCGCTGAAAATCTTGCGATGTTCAGTGACGAAAGTAGTCCCGCGCGCACGCGTGTTTTTTATGACACTGATAGCGGCGAGATTAGCGAAGCCGATATAGCTCTCAACCCTTTCCCATTCTCGGTTGACGGTGCGCCTGAGTTCTCAACTGACGGCAGTCCCGGCACCTATGATCTACAGTCAACACTTACCCATGAGCTGGGACACCTGCTCGGCCTTAATCATTCCAGCGTCATAGGTGCGACGATGAACGCAACGCAAGCGCTCAATGGCACTTTCGGCTTGCCCGCAATTAGCGAGCGCACGTTAAGTGAAAGCGACCGCGCCGCCGTGAAAAGCATTTATGACTCACGGAACGACACCGGCTCGATCGATGGCCGCATTCTCAACAACCAACAAGGCAATCTTCTGCCCGCGGCGCGCGCGCATGTTTGGATTGAAGATGCCGTTTCCGGACGAGTAATGGCCAGCGGAGTCACGAACTTCAATGGCGCTTTCAATATCGCCGGCATTGTGCCCGGGATTTACCGGGTCTTGACGGAATATCTGGACGCGAACATGAGTGAAGACGAGTCGCTGAATCTTGATCCAGAGCATCGCTCCAGCGGACAGAGTTTTCGCGCCGTAGAGATCGCCAGTGGGTTGCGAGTTGTGGCAAATAAGACCGCAGCACTTAACTACATTTTGGTGCCGCCGCAAAATTCGCCGGCAACTCTGAACCCTCGCTTGCTAGGTGTGAAAAGCGAATTGTCGACAGTGCCAGTGTCGGTGACTCGGGGCACGACGCTGAAGGTCTATTTGAGTGGCGCTGCGGTGGACCAGGTGCCAGGAACGGGATTATTGATAACTTCTCCCCATCTCACCGTGGATCCTGCAAGTCTCAGATCGCATCAATTTGGCAGCACCACTCCGGTGATTAGTTTTGACGTGACCATCGCGCTGGACGCGCCGCCGGGCGACTACAGCATACGACTGCAATCAAACTCAGGAGAGATCTCTTACCTCGTCGGCGCCTTAGTTATTGAACCAAGATAATAAGAGTAAGCCTGTCAAAAGCTCTTCCCTTAATTCGCGAATCCTGTTCGTGGAAATTCCTTCATTCACCTTCCTGAATGTCGTAAGCGCAAATTTTAGTTTGCGCAAATTCCATGGAAAACAATTCAAGTGCTAATCTCTTAGCATGAAGCACAAGCTGCTTGACTACCTGATCTGCACATCGTGCGCCGCGCAATTGGAATTGACTGAAGTGATAGTCACTGAAGGGCAGGAGATTATGCAGGGGTGGCTGGCGTGCATCGCCTGCAAATCGGCTTTTCCAATCGCGCGCGGCGTGCCGCGCTTTGTCAGCAGTGAACGATTGGAGGCAGACAAAGCAGCGACTGCCGAAAACTTTGGCTGGCAATGGCAACACTTCACGCACACCGACGAGCTCTATGCAGATCAGTTCCTCGGCTGGATCGCGCCGGTCGAGCCGGAGTTTTTTCAGGACAAGCTCGTTCTGGAAGGTGGCTGCGGCAAGGGCAGGCATACAGAACTTGCAGCGCGCTGGGGCGCTCGCGAGGTAGTGGGTGTCGACCTCAGCGCCGCAGTCGAAACCGCCTTCGCCGCTACACGCAATCTTAAGAATGCTCACATTATTCAAGCTGACCTTTACCATTTGCCGCTGGCGCGTGCATTTGATTACGCGTTTTCAGTGGGCGTGTTACATCACCTGCCGGATCCGCGCGCCGGTTTCCGCTCGCTCGCCTCGCGAGTAAAGCCGGGCGGCCATCTTTCCGCGTGGGTCTATGGCGCCGAAAACAATCGCTGGATCACGCGTTACGTCAACCCGTTGCGCAAAGTAACTTCGCGCCTCGATCAGCGAGCGTTGTTGGAGTTTTCAAAGTTACCTACCGCCTTGATGTATCTGGGGACGAAGCTTGTCTATGGACCACTGAATCGTTCTGTGGCCGGTCGAAAGCTTGCCGGTCATCTTTTTTATAACGACTATCTAAACGCTATCTCCACCTTTGGCTGGCGCGAACAGCACACGATCGTTTTTGATCACCTCGTGGCGCCAACGTCTCACTACATTCGCCGCGAAGAATTCACAGACTGGTGGAAAGACCTTAACGCAAGCGAAGTGGAAATCGGCTGGCACAACAGCAACAGTTGGCGCGGCTTTGGTCGAATTTGAAGATCGGTCTTTGGCCTTTGGTCTTGCGTCTTTGATCTTCGATTTCGGATTTTTCAAAAAACCAAAAACCAAAGACCAAAGTCCGAAGACCGAAGTCCATTCTGTACTATTCACGATTTACGATTTACGATTCACGGACTCATGATTTCCGCTCAAACAGCTCGTCGTGCCGTGTGGCGACCGCTCTGGCAGTTGCCAGGAAGGTTCGAACTAATCATGTCGTTGGCGCGCCGCGATCTGGTGGCGCGTTACAAAGGCTCCGCGCTCGGGATGTTGTGGGCCATCCTGACGCCGATCGTGATGATCGCGATCTTTACCTTCATCTTCGCGGGACTTTTTGGCGCACGGTTTGGCGCGCGCGGCTCGTCGTGGGACTACGCGCTCTATCTTTTTTGCGCCCTGCTGCCCTGGACCATGTTTCAGGAAACGGTTCAGCGCGCCTCTACCACCATCGTTGAGCATGCAAACCTGGTGAAGCGCGTCGTCTTTCCCCTGGAAACGTTACCGGTCGCGCAGGCGCTGTCTGCGTTGGGAAATCAACTATTCGGAACGGCGGCGTTGCTGCTGGCAACCGCGCTCATTCATCGCCAGCTACATGCCAGTGTTCTTTGGCTGCCGGTTTTGCTGGTGCCGCAACTGATTGCCACGTTCGGCGCAGCGTGGCTGGTGGCATCGCTCGGAGTCTTCTTTAGAGACATGGCCCAGGGCATTACATTAATTCTGATGGCCTGGATGTATTTGACGCCGATTATTTATCCGGAATCGATCGTCCCTGAGCGCTACCGGCCGTTCATCAACACGAATCCCTTTACCGCCCTGGTCCGCAGTTACCGGCGAATTTTTCTCGAAGGCGCGCCGCCCGACTGGTCCAGCCTCGCTTACTTCACCGCCGTCGCCTCAATTCTATTTGTTTTTGGTTACTGGTGGTTTGCGAAAACGCGTAGAAATTTTGCCGACGTGATCTAGAGTTCACGCGACGACCCATGCCCGGGCGCCCTGGAATTGCCGGCGGATAACACGACGACTATCCCCAGCAACCACCAGAACACCAGCGCGACTTCACCATCGCCGAGATTGTAGTTAACCAGCGAGCTGGCAAAGAAGCCCGCCAGCGCACCAATCGCCCCGAGCATAATGCCGTAGCGGTTAGTATCTAAGGTTTCGCGCAAGCGTTTTTCGTTCTGGGTGGCTGTGCGCCAGAACAGCCACACTATCCAAAGCCAGAAGAAGAGCGCCGGCAAGCCACGATCGAATGCTAACTGTAGCGGCGTTGAATGCAGATGAAGCATGTCGCTGCCGGGAAAGCCCCATTCATTCCAATGCACGTGCATCGCATCCATCCCATGACCAAACAGCGGATGGAGCATGATTCGCGACAAGCCAATTCTCGCAACCTCAACGCGCAATGAAGAACTCGGATCCTGAAGCCACAGCGCCCGGTGTGCTCGAGTTTGATAAACGACAAAAGCGCCGACGATTAACAGCACGCTGAGACCTGCCAGCGTTGCCAGCCTTGCTCGCCCACGCAGCGCGCGCCAGCTAATCACTACCACGCCGATGGCAAAAGCAATCAGCGCCGTTCGCATTGCTGTTAAGGCAAGACCCAGCGCGAGCAAGCCGCTGGCCAGGAATGCCAACCTGGACCAGCGATTGAATCCATGATTGATGAGCTGGGCCAGCGCCAGACCCAATGCGAGTTGCGCCAGCATTTGTAGAATCTCGGAATACGTTTCGTAATGCCTGGTCCATCCCGAGGCGCGAAAGCGATGAGTAGGCTTGGTGCCGCTGATTCCCGACGGCGAGGCTCGACTTTTTGCGGCCTCGGTCACAATCAAACCCGGACGCTCAACATGTTCGCCCTGCGAGATAATGCTGACGGTGAGACTTGAGTTGGTTTGCGCCTCCCTTATTACCTGATCGATGTCGGCGACTGAATAAACCCGCCGCCCGCCCATGCGCCACACCGCATCGCCAGGCTGAATGTGAACGGAGCGCAGCGGGCTATCTGCGGTAACTGACTCGACAACAATTCCACGCCCACGCAGCAAATCGTAAACACTGTAAACGGTGCCGGCTGCGCCTGACAAAATCATCAACGATACCAGCAAGACTGCGGTGCGCCGCGTAGCAATTGCTTGAGTCAGGTAGAAAAGAAAGATGACGCACGTCGATTGAATTTTGGCAATGCTGATCTGAGGTTCGACGGAAAGAAACGACGAGACTATGGTCCAAATAAAAAACAGCCAGATTGGCAAATCAAATTTGGTACGCCGAAAACCGGCGGTGTGGCTCGCAAGCGTGCGGACCAGCCAGCCCGCGCCCGCGATGGCCAGTGAAATTTCGCCGGCAGCGATTGAATGGGGCGCGAAAACCGAATAGAGCAAAAGGCCGGCGGTGGCCACCCATGCTCCGGCTGTTGACCACCATGCCCGGTTTGGAAATCGAGCAAGTTGAACTTGGTTTGGTTGATTGTTCAATTCAGTTCAGCAGCAATTGGTACTCGATCAGTTTGGAAGCTTAAAGCATTTGGAAATGCTCAAATAAGATCCGCTGCAGTTTATAGCAGGATTCCCTGGTCTTTCCCTGAAATTAACGGCGTTGACAGGCTCTTTTTACGCATGTTAGCGTACCTGCTGACTTTTCAATCCTGAAAAGTCGTAAGCTCCAAAATGATTTTGCCGCTCCCATGCCATTCCATTCCCAGTCCTACGTTTGACTCCGCTCCCATATTCGGTGATACATAATATCCTTCATGGCTTTCGAAAAAGCTAAGGTCCTCAAAGCGGCAGAGAAATTTCTTTCCCAGGGAAAGATCAATGCCGCCATCAAAGAGTATCGTCAAATCATCAAGCATGATGACGATGACCTGACGGCTGTCAACATGCTGGGGGATCTTCTGGCGCGTGCGGGACAGAAAGACGAGGCCATTTCCTGCTTCTTGCGCATCGCCGAACATTATCGCGAACAGGAATTCCGGCTGAAAGCCATCGCGATGTACAAGAAGATTGAGAAGCTCAAACCTCGCGATCCTGATATAGCAAATAAACTTGGCGAACTTTATGCAGCGCAGGGCCTGGTCGTTGACGCGCGTGCTCAGTTTCTGATTGTTGCCGACACTTATACGCGCGCGGGTCAAACCCGAAAGTCGCTCAGCGTGCTTCATCGCATTGCTGATCTCGATCCGCAGAACACCAGTATCCGGTTACAACTCGCAGAAAACTATTTCAAGGAGGGAATGGAAAACGAGGCGGCGAAAGCTTTCGGCGAAGCCGGGCAACGCCTGCTTGAAAATGGCGACTTGGAAAAATCGCACTCCGCCTACCTGCGCGCTCTGGAGTTGAAGCCTAACGACAAGACACTGCTGCGCGGTCTGCTTTCAGTTACCAGCGCCCTGGGTACTGCCGAAGATGCAGCCGAGGTTTTGGAAAAGGCAGTGGCGGAAATGCCGGATGACACGGTGCTGGCTTCGATGCTGGCTGACGCTTATGTCGCTGCGGACGACGCGCCCGGCGCTGAACGCGCGACTGCTTTGCTGCTGGCCCATGACGCGAGCGGCTATCGTCGGTACATTGAAGTGGCGCGTGTCTACCTGAAGCTCGGGCAAGAAGACGAAGCGGTGCGCGTGCTCGGCGAGATCGTTGAAAGAATGTTGGCCGGTCGTGAAGAGAGTGATCTGCTGGAGTTGGTGAATGATGTTTTGGCAAGCGCTCCTGAGCATGTGGGCGGCTTGCGCCTGCTGGCCCGAATTCATTGGTGGCAACGCGACTCGGAAAAGTTGCGGTCTGTGCTTGAGCGTTTGGCAGAATCGGCAGAAGCGGCAGGCACGGTCGAAGACGAGCGTTATGCCTTGACGCAATTGGTCCGGCTTGCACCCGATGAAGCGCGTTATGCTGAGCGGTTGCAAACAATAGGCGGAGCGCTGGACGAAGGTTCTGAATCTCAGCCAGGCGAAAATCTCGCAGCAGATGTTCTTCCCACGTTCGAGAGTTTTGCGATCATCACCGAAGAGACAACGGTGGCGGATAACAGCGCCGCCGAAGTGGCGTCGGAATTTGAATGGAATTCTGTCGCTGAGCCCAACTCAACGAACATTTCTTTTGCCGATCTTAATGAAGCCGCCGCCTCCGAAGATCTCGTGCCGGACCCATCATCCGTCGGTGCTTTTTCACAAAATTTTACACTGGGCCATTCTGAAACAACCGAGGCCGAAGGGAAATCTGCGGATCAAACTGACGACGCCGCGTCGCGCAAAGATGCGATGATCAAGCACGAGCTTGAAAGCGTTGACTTCTACATCGCCCAAGGCTATTCCGACATCGCGCTCGACACGCTCGAAATATTGGAACGCCAGTTTGGCCATGACCCTGAGTTTGATTTACGCCGCGCCCAGCTGGCTGCTGGAAAACCGGCAGCAGCGACGGTGGAGTTGGACACGACTCCGTCGCCGGCTGAAACAGAAACAGTTGTAGTTCTGAATGATGCGCGAGGCGGTAGTGAGGAACTGAGTTCGCAAAGTATTTCTAAAGCGGCGCCCAGCAACAGCGGAATTGATTCAGGCCTGGCTGAGATATTTGAAGAGTTTCGCGTCGAGGCAGAAGGCGAACACGCCGCCGCGGCAGAGGATTTTGAAACTCACTACAACATGGCAACCGCTTACAAAGAGATGGACCTGCTTGACGAGGCTATCAGAGAGTTTCAGACTGCTGCCGGTTTGACCGGTCCCGGCGACAATACGCCGCGCTTCTTCCAGTGCTGTAACATGCTGGGCCCTTGCTTTGTGCAGAAAGGCTTGCCACAGGCGGCAGTGCTCTGGTTTAAGAAGGCGCTGGATGTGCCCGGCCGCGGCGCCGAAGAATACAAAGCATTGCAGTACGAGCTTGGTTCAGCTTACGAACAGATGGGTGACTTAACGCGCGCGGTGACAGCCTTCACCGAAGTTTATGGCGTTGACGTCGGCTATCGTGACGTCGCCGCCCGGCTGCAAAGTTTGCAAGAGCGCCAGAAGAAGAAAAAAAAGCAGTGAATGGTAAATGGTGAATGGTAAATAGTCTTCCCAGATGTGGTTTAAGGGCGTCATCCCAACATCCAATCATTCAACAACCATTTACGATTTACCATTCACTATTTACCAGTTCTTATGTCCGCTAAATTAAGTGTTATCTTCTACATCATTCTGTGCCTGGAAATTGGCATTGTGCTCGCGCTATTGCCATGGATTTCGCAAGGCACATTGGGCCTGAGCGACTGGGGCAATAATTATTTTCTTTTGTATGCGGCGCGCAAGACCGGAATGTACGGGTTGCAAACCGTGGTGGCTTCCGGGTGGGTGCGCGGCGCGGTCACCGGGCTGGGCCTGCTCAACCTGGGCATGGCCTTTTGGGAAATCTTCCATTTCAAACAAAGCGTCGCCACGCTGCAACAGGTGAGTGCGAACAGCGATAAGAAAAATGCGCGGTCTGCAAAAGCCAATCAGCTACCTCATCACCAGCGGCCAAACGACGGCAGCGACGACATCCAGTAGTAAAGACTTCCGCCGTATCCTCCAACTTATTACAGCCGCAGTCGCAGCAAAGATCGATCTGATTCAAGTCCGCGAAAAAGCCCTGACAACCAAAGTATTGTATGAACTCGCCAGGTCTGCCGCCGAGATTACACGCAGCAGCGCGACGAAACTTCTGGTAAACGATCGCGCTGATGTTGCAGCGGCGGCCGGCGCGGATGGCGTCCATCTGACAACGCAATCTTTGCCTGCGCCAGTTGTGCGCCAGTCTTTTGGCAATGATTTTCTGATTGGCGTGTCAACGCATTCGTTAGACGAAGCCAGGGTCGCATGTGACGCGGGCGCCGACTTCGCCGTCTTTGGTTCTGTTTTCGAGACGCCGTCAAAGGCGCGATATGGACCACCGGGGGGACTCGAACGACTGAAGCATGTTTGTTCAGAGCTGAAGCCGTTTCCTATTCTGGCGATCGGCGGAGTTACGGAAGAGAATTTTGCCGACTGCCTGCACGCTGGTGCGCAAGGCATTGCCGCCATCAGAATGTTCGACGAACCACAGCGATTGCCTAGCATTCTCGAAAAGATTCGAGAAGGCTTTCATTAGCACCGACGCTTTAGCGCGGTGATTTTTAGTAGCGAATGTAATCGGAAACCGTTTAAACGGTTTCTCTTTTCCGCGCAAAGCTCGATCACCGGGCTGAAGCCACGGTGCTAATGAAATAAGCGGACAGAATTCAACGGATGAATATGCAACAGCCAAATGCGTTGACCATCGCGGGCTTTGATCCGTCCGGAGGAGCCGGAGTACTCGCTGATGCGAGGACCTTTGCAGCATTTGAATGCCGCGCGTCAGCCGCGATCACCTCAATTACTTTCCAAAACGATCTGCAGGCAACGGGCGCGGTTCATCAAAGCGCGGCAACGATTCGCAGTCAGGTCAGTTCACTTCTGGAACAATTTCAGTTCGCTTGCGCGAAGACGGGAATGCTGCCAACGCGCGAAGTCGTGCACGAGGTTGCGCGTCTCTTTCGCGAGAGCGAATTGCCGGCTCCGGTTGTCGATCCGGTAATGGTTTCCAGTTCCGGGATGCGTTTGCTGGAAGAAGAGGCGCTTGAGATTTTTATTACCGAGATGTTGCCCGTGGCGCGATTGGTTACGCCAAACATTCCCGAGGCTGAAGCGGTGAGTGGCTTGATCATAAAATCAGAAACAAATATGCGCGAGGCGGCGAAGATCATTCGCGGTCTTGGTGCGCGCGCGGTTTTGATTAAGGGTGGGCACCTGAGAACGCAGAACGCGGAGGGCACTAGGCAGGAAGCAAAAGGCAGCGAGCGAGGCAGAAGCTCAACCGTTAGGGAGGGTTCAAAAGCAGCGTCCTGGCCCAACGAGGCGATTGATGTGCTCGACGATGACGGAGCAGTGACTGTGTTTCGCGCTGAGCTTATTCCCGGCGCCAAACTTCATGGCTCGGGCTGCGTTTTGTCAGCAGCGATCGCTGCTGGTTTGGGTAAAGGCGGGACGCTGGAGGATTCAGTGAGGGAAGCGAAAGACTTCGTGCTGAATGCGCTGTGCGACGCGAGACAAAGTCAGAACCGGGAGCGGTAGCGACCGGGTTCCCAGTGCCCGTAGGCACGTAATGTTTATAGAAGCTGATGTTGATCAAAAACCTTTCGGGGCGAAACGAAATGCTGCATTTCGTTTCGCCCCGAAAGTGATTTGGAACGCAACCGGGTCTATAAACATTTGGCCGCTAGGCGGCCAGGCAACTTCGCTAAATAGCTACTCTTCAATCGTCACGCGTTCCATCTTCACTTCCGATGTTGGCTTATCGTTGCGATCGGTCTCGCTCGTCGCAATTGCATCCACCACGTCAAGGCCATCGTTCACGCGTCCAAAGATGGTGTAGCTCGGCGGCAGCGGATAATCCGCATGCATGATGAAAAACTGCGAGCCGTTTGTGTTTGGCCCCGCATTGGCCATCGCCAGAATTCCTCTTTTGTAACCACGCTGGTACACGGCCGATGAAGCATCAATCTCGTCGTTGAAGCGCCCGCCCCACGCCGATTCGCCGCCGCGCCCGGTGCCGGTTGGATCGCCCCCCTGAATCATGAAGCCCTTGATCACGCGATGAAAGATCACGCCATCGTAGTAGCCTTTCTCGGCGAGTGTAATAAAATTTTCAGTAGTCTTGGGCGCGTCTGATTCGAAAAGCTCGACGCGAATACTGCCCTTGTTGGTTTGAATGGCGGCGGTACGATTTGGCATGTTAATCCTTTGAAAGCCTCACAGTTTGTTAGTATTGAATGACCAAGATACTTTGATTAGCTGTGGTTGTCACTGGCACAGGCATTTGTTCGTGTCGCGGTGCAATACGATTGCTCCACCTGCCGCGAAAGCATGACCCAGCTAACAAGCACTTATTCAGAACCCGCTCAGAAAGGCCCTTAATCAATGAACGTTACGCATCTTGAATGCACTGCCTGTCATCTGGAACATGAGGCACGGCGGTTGCTCAATCTCTGTCGCGAATGCGGAAAACCGCTGCTGGTTCGTTATGACTTAAAGCAGGCGGCGCACACTTTGACAAAGGAATCATTGGCAGAACGACGTGCAGATCTTTGGCGCTATCGTGAAGTGCTGCCGGTTGAAAACGACGAGAACATAGTTTCACTCGGCGAAGGTTGGACGCCGCTGTTGCTTGCAAAAAACTTGGGGAAACTAATTGGAATCGATCAGCTTTACATCAAAGACGAGTCGCAGAATCCGACGCAGAGTTTCAAGGCTCGCGGCATGTCAGCGGCGGTCTCGATGGCAAAGGAACTCGGTGCGACCAAGCTCGCCGTCCCCTCAGCGGGCAACGCCGCCGGTGCGCTCGCAGCTTATGCCGCACGCGCGGGACTTGCGTGTTTCATCTTCATGCCGGACGACACGCCACGCGCCAATGTGATTGAGTGTGAACAGACCGGCGCGCAGGTGACGTTGATGGCGGGATTGATTACAGACTGTGGCGCTGAAGTCGCGCGGCGCAAAGACGCGGAAGGGTGGTTCGACGTTTCGACTTTGAAAGAACCTTATCGCATTGAAGGCAAGAAGACGCTTGGCTACGAGCTGGCAGAACAATTCAACTGGGAGCTGCCGGACATCATTATTTATCCGACGGGTGGCGGCACGGGACTGATTGGCATGTGGAAAGCATTTGCGGAAATGGAAGAGATGGGCTGGATCGATTCGCGTCGTCCGCGCATGGTGACGGTCCAGGCCAGCGGCTGCGCGCCCATCGTGCGCGCGTTTGAAACAGGGAAGCGATTCGCGGATGAGTTTGCGGATGCAGCAACCATTGCTGCGGGACTGCGAGTTCCAAAAGCCATCGGCGACTTCTTGATTCTTGATGCGTTGCGCGAGTCAGGCGGCACGGCAGTGGCAGTTACCGATCAGGAATTAATCGCCGCCACGAAGGAGATTGGCGCTGCTGAAGGAATTTTCTGCGCGCCCGAAGGCGCCGCGTGTTTGCCGGCGCTGCGAAAGTTGCTCAACGCGGACCTGGTTAAACCTGACGAGCGAGTTGTCTTATTCAATACCGGCGCCGGCGTGAAATATCTGGAGGTGTTCAGTTGAAACGGTCGTTTCGGACGCGCCATAAAACTGATTCAGATGAGGAAGCTATTGGTCGGGAAGGGCGGATTAGCACCCCAGCGGGGCTGCCCCGCTAGGGACCCCGCCTTGCCCCGCCAACGTTGAATGCCAATAAACGGCGGGGGTAAACCACCCCTCCTAACCTTAGAGGCGGGGCCGCTTGAATTTTTTCAGGTGGTTTAAGTAAGGAGTACTAGAGTGAAGAAGTTGATTCTCATATTCATGATTTTGCTTGCGCTCGCGGCCACAGTCGCGGCCCAATGCCCCAGCAGTAACGTTTGGATCGGAGAATGCGATCGCGCGCAGTTTGATGGGCTGCGGCGCGGCGGTCTGGAAGCGCTCTACAATCTCGACTACGACAAGGCGCAGAAAGACTTCAAAGAGATGGTGCGTCTTTATCCGAACCATGCGGCCGGCCCACAGTTGCTGGCGGCGCGCGTCTGGATCAAAACGCTTTACGAGTCGCGCCGGCTGCAATCGTCGCTCTACAACTCCGCAAGTTTCTATTCCAGCGGTGACGACAAGGTTGATCCGAAGGTTGTTAACGAGTTTCGCACTCTGACGCGCGAAGCGAAACGACTTTCCGAGGTGCGCCTGAAACAGAATCCGAAAGACGGTGAGGCGCTCTATTGGCTGGGCGCAACCGAGGGGCTGAAGGCTTCGTTTGAAGAAGCGGTCGAGCGTCGTCACTTTGCCGCGTTGAAGGATGGTGACGATTCAGTGGACCACCATCGCGAGTTGCTGAAACTTGATCCGACTTTCATCGACGCGAATCTAACTGCCGGGCTCTATGAATATGTAGTGGGTTCGCTGCCGCTGCCAATCAAAGTTGTCGCGGGCGTCACCGGCTTTCGTGGCTCAAAGAAAAAGGGCTTGCAGCTAATTGAAAGCGTTTCCAGGCAAGGGACCTGGGCGCGCGACGATGCCAAGACGCTTTTGATAGTTCTCTACACGCGCGAGAAACGTTTTGCGGATGCGCTGGCAAACGCTCGTGAGTTGAGCGCCAAGTATCCGCGCAATTACCTGTTCCGGTTGGAAGCGGCGGATGCGTTGGTGGCCCAGGCTGAAGTGGAAAGAAAAGCGAAAAACACTGACGCCGCCGTGAAGGCCGAGCGCGAAGCGTTTGCTACCTTCGAAGACTTGCTGCATGACCGTTCGGTACGCGATACGGTTTCGCGCGCGCTTGATCTGGTCCACTTTAAGTATGGTGAAGTGTTGTTGACTGCCGGCGAAGGCGAACGCGCGGCGCGCGAGTTTCTGGCGGCCACACGCGTCGAACTTGCCGAACCATCTTTAGTAACCATGGCCCATCTTTATGCAGCGCGTGCCTTTGATCTCGCAGGAAAGCGTGACGACGCGTTGGCCCAGTATCGTGAAGTGCTGACGCGGCCGGACATTTATGCGGCGCACGATCAAGCAAAGAGGGGGTTAGTCAAACCATACAAAACTGAAAGCGCTTTGTCAGAACCACCAGCGTTAGCGGGCGGCTTCTGAGGCTCTTAGCAAACAAGAAATCGGAGCATTTTTGATGGATAACAATTTTAAGGACGCCAGGCGCGAACAAACGAGCATTCTCGCCCCTTTGGAGAGGGTAGCGCTGAGAGGACTCGCACGACGGATGCCGCGCTGGGTCAACTCGGATCACCTGTCGCTGCTTGGGCTGGTGGCCATGTTTATGGCGGGCGTTTGCTACGCCGCGAGTGGGCAGAACCCGCTGATGCTGCACCTCGTCAATGTCTTTATTTTTCTCAACTGGTTTGGCGATAGTCTGGACGGGACGTTGGCTAGATATAGAGACCGGCAGCGGCCGCGCTACGGATTCTATGTGGACCACATCATCGATACCTTCGGCGCGCTGTTCTTCATTTTCGGGTTGGCACTTTCGGGTTTTATGAGCGAGCGCGTGGCCACGGCGCTGTTGATCGTGTTCCTGATGCTGGCAATCAACTCTTATCTGGCAGCGTATGCGCTCGGCGTCTTCAAGATATCGCAGTGGAAACTGGGACCGACTGAGATGCGCCTGGCTCTGATCATTGGCAACCTGTATCTGCTTCACAGCTCGCATACGCATCTGTTCGGCCACCGCTTTTTGCTCTTCGATGTCGGCGGCGTGGTCAGCATAATTACCATGGGCACGATGCTGGTCTTCTCATCAATCAAGAACACCCACACTCTTTACGAATTGGAGCGACTGCCATGAGGCCAGATATCAGAAGTCAGAGGTCGGAGGTCAGATATCAGAAGTCCGAGGTTGGAGGTTGGAGGTCGGAGGTCAGAGGTCAGATATCAGAAGTCAGATGTAGAATCATTTTGATCCGACCTCTGATCTCTGACCTCTGACTTCTGACTTCTGACCCCTGACCTCTGACTTCTAATCTATGCTTCATTGGATAAAGTTTAATGTAGTCGGTGTGGTTGGCTTTGCGTTGCAGGCCGGCGCACTCTTTGTGCTTACGCACAACACGCATCGCATTAGTTATCTGGCAGCTACTGCCTTAGCTGTCGAGCTGGCAGTACTCAATAACTTTGTCTGGCATCAACGCTGGACGTGGAGCGACCGGCCGACGACGACGACTGGAGAAACACTGCGTCGGCTGGCGAAATTCAACATTACCACCGGGCTGGTCTCAATTCTCGGCAATCTGGCTTTCATGAGCGTTTTGGTAGGACGCCTTGGTCTGGCAATTGTGCTCGCCAATCTGATCAGCGTGCTCGCGTGTTCGCTGCTGAATTTTATTCTTGCCGATCGGATTGCGTTTACTTCCTACACGAACGCTTAAGTCATGCTTGACCTTCCACTCTATCCCCGCGTACAAACCTATGAATGGAGGATTCACAAACAAGCGGCGCGTCCAATGCTGTTGAGACGTTTGACCTGGTACGTCGCTTCGGTGACATTGCCGCGGTAGACAACCTTAACCTCACAGTTCAGCGCGGCAGCTTCTTTGGTTTCCTAGGACCCAACGGCGCGGGCAAATCCACCACGATCAAGATGCTGACAGGATTGTTGGCCCCGACCAGCGGCAGGATTCTCGTGCTCGGTCGTGACCTCGCCGTCGAGCCTTTGGAAGTGAAGCGACGAATCGGTGTGGTCCCAGAAGATCTGAACCTGTTCGAGCGATTGACGGGCGCCGAGATGCTTTCCTTCACGGCCCGCATGTATGGCTTGCAGAAAGCAGAGATTGCGGAGCGCCTGCCGAAGTTGATCGTTGAATACTCGCACGGCATGAAGAAGAAACTCTCATTGGCGTGCGCGTTGATTCACCGGCCCGAAATTCTTTTTCTTGACGAGCCATTTGAAGGCATTGACGCGATCGCTTCGCGCACTTTGAAAGATCTGCTTTCGCGTTTGACCGCGCGCGGTTTGACAGTATTTCTTACTTCGCACGTGCTGGAAATTGTCGAGCGACTTTGCAGCCACATCGCGATCATCGCACAGGGCAAACTGCTGGCGGCTGGGCCGCTGGCTGATTTGAAAAAAGGCGTCGGCTTGACCGAGGAAGGGCAACAAAAAGGACCAGTTTCGCTGGAAGAATATTTTGTGGAGGTGGTGGGCGGCGCACCGGCTACCGGCGAGGAAGAAGTTTTGCAGTGGCTAGGGTAAATAAGTCGACAACTGAGAGCGGTATTACCCTCGCCGCCGTGGTAAGATCACCAAGATCATGGCAATGACTTTCACAGTTGAGTTTGAACGAGAAAGCGACGGACGCTGGCTTGCCGAGGTTCCCGAACTGCCAGGCGTGCTTGCTTACGGGCACGGGCAATCTTCAAACGAAGCCGTTGCTGAGGCCCAAGCTCTCGCTGTTCGCGTGCTCGCCGACAGACTTGAAAACGATTGATCGCTGGGCCAAGTCACACGTTTCAGAATTGACAGTATGAAAACAGAAATCGAAACTCAGATAATCTCGCGTTCACCCGAAATTATGAGCGGAGCGCCAGTATTCGCGGGCACTCGTGTTCCGGTTCAAAGCATCATCGATTACCTGGCCGGTGGCCATCCGCTGGAGGAGTTCCTGGATGATTTCCCCACTGTGAGTCGTGAGCAGGCTCTTGAGCTATTGGAACGTGTCAAGGAGATGCTGAAAGACGCGCGGATATGAAGGTCCTGCTTGATGAGTGCCTACCAAAAAAGCTCAAGCAAGATCAGCGTCTTCCCCAATTTGTAGTTGCCGACACGCCATTGGGAAGATTCTTTCTCATTTAGAAACAGGCATTAGCGGTTAAGCCGCTGGCAAATCGTGGAGACTTTGTTGACAAGAGATCTTGCAAGGAATAGAGTAAGCCCGCTCTAAAGGCACGTCTCTTCTGACGATCCTCGCTGACTATTTGGCAACTGAACCTACCCTGGCAACCAGCGCCAAACTTAGATATTTCTCACCCGCGTAAAGGAGTCTCATGAAAACCAGATTCTACGTCTGCATTGCCGCTTGTTTCGTTATCTTCCTGATATCTACCTTCCTCATAACTTCCGAGTCTGCCGGAAAAGCAGCCAGTGCCACCCGAAGAAGCAGTCCCGCTAAGACAACTTCGGGCAAACAAAAAAAGAAGAAGGTGTCTCATTGCGGCGACAATCCGCCAGCCAACCCTTCGCACTGCAACATCAACCGGAAGTTCGACGTGGGATGCGATCTCCCCTGGGATGGGGGAGTGAGTCACGAGATTGATCAGCATTGTCCAAACGAAGGATGCGCTACAAGAGACCAGGACAAAGCGCAAAATAAGATCAAGAACAATTTATGTGCTACGGGGACCCCTGTTCAGATCAGTTTTACCTCCATCGACAAACTTCAGCGCGCCGTTGATAAGAAGGTACAGCAAGGCCAACTTACTTATGGCAGCACTGGTCCACCGCTGCCCGCCGATCGTGTGAAATTGAAAGGGCTGGCGACCGTCGACGTCAACAACCATGCAGTCACGTTGGGCGAGGGTGATCTGGTCACTCTTGATGCTTTCGTTCTGGACGCAAAACACGACGACACTTTTCCCTTCGGCTTCGGTGGCGAAGGCGTCAACTGCAAAAACTCTCTTCTGGAATGGAATGACATTCACATTGCTCTTGGCAAAACGGCTTCGGCGCAAGAATGTTCCAGCGCAACAGCGGAAATCATTCCACACTTCAGACCGGCAGTCTGGGAGCGCTTTGATTCAAACTCCTGCACTGTGTCGCATGTGACCAACCCGCTTCCGGTGAAACGCTTGCGGGTCAGAATTACGGGCCAGCTCTTCTTCGACGGCAGTCACAAGCCTTCGCCGTGCGGTGCATCTAGTGGAGGAGGTAACCCACTACGGCGTTCGGTCTGGGAAATCCATCCGGTTTATAAGATCGAAGTGTTCGACCATGGCAGCTTCGTTTCATTTGAGAGTTGGGCCGCGAGTCATTGATAAGCTCGTGGCGGCATCGCTGCCACTCCTAATTGTCGGTATCGGCCTCGTTGTTCTCGCGACGCGCCGCAAATAAGCCAAGGCCACGATTGGCAAAGTAATGGTACGTTCGGTATATAATGAGGCCTATGAGAATTCTGAACTTTACTGTAGTTATGACGCCTGATGTGACCGGCGGTTATGTAGTGACTTGTCCAGCCTTACCTGGGTTAGTGACCGAAGGCGACACGCTTGAAGAGGCACGCGCGATGGCGACGGATGCTATTCAAGGCTACTTGGAGAGTCTCAGGAAAGATGGCGAGCCAATTCCGACAGATGAATCAATAACCGAACAGTTGGCGGTCGAAGTTGCCTAAAGCGGGCTTCTCATTTCCTCATCAAAATATCAAAGTAGCTCCACGAACTCTTCCACTGTTAGACCGGCCTGCGCGATGATCGAAGCCAGCGTTCCCGGTTTCAGATCTTTGTTATGGTAGGGCACCGAAACCCTTAGCTTTTCCTTCTTCAAAAAATAATGACTGCCGGTGGTGTGGTGGACCAGGAAACCGCTTCGCTTGAGTGCCCGAATAACCATTTTGGGTTTCACTGACGGTAATTTAGGCATGCTTGCCCCTTCTCTTTCTTAACTCAATGCCGCTTGGTCTAACGCTCTGCCTCGAAAATAGCACGCAATCCCATGGAGGCTGGTCGGAGGGTGGCCGGAAGCATCAAGTCACGGTTGCCATCTCAATTAACTTTCCCGCAAAAAGCAAAAGCCCGCCGCGCGAAAAAGACACAGGATGTCTTTTTCGCGCGGCGGGCTTCACTGAAATCTTTTTCGGTATGGCTAACTTGAACGGGCGAAAAAGATTTTAGAAAATCGGTTGTCTTTAGTTTGTCAAGTGCGCGGTTTGTAAGACCAATCTAGGTGCCATAACAACCCGTTCCGTGGATCGGTCAAATACCGTGTAAGATAAATCTAACACAACAGCCTACGGACACCAAGAGACAATCAACGCTTGGCAGGCGAATTTGTAGCTAGGTAGTCATTGATAAACGTGTCCGTCAGATCAGCAAGACTTGCTCGTATTCCTTTTTCTAGTCCGCTTATGGGATAGGAACCAAATTCACCCTTGCTCCAAATTGAAGCGATGAGGGCCGGTATGCCCGCCTTTGCCTTTGTTGGTTGACACGGCCATTTAGGATCTAAAATCGTTACTACATCAATCTGTAGGCTATACAGATACACGTGCAAAGACTCAACCTTTTGCGTGCTCACCCGAACAACAAGTACTGGATAAGCAACATCGTCCTCTTCTCTAACGAGAAGTGAAACATCTGCACGCCTAAGCCTCAACTCAACGTCTGTTAGAAGCCGGTGAGCGTCAAGCCCGTCACGTTTTGCTTCATCATTGAGTGGCACGATCTTTACATCAAGCATCTATACCGCGAAGCGCTCTCTGCTGATCGGGAAGTTGCCCCTTCGCACCCTGACAAAACACCAAAAATCCTACAAACGCGAGTACGAGACAGGAATGTTTCATGATTTGCTTTCCTTCGTGAAGAGTGCGGGGCACCAAGCCAGATGTCTCACGCCCGGATTCGAGGACTCCGAGCCAACCAAAACGCAGAACTCATTCTATCAGCGGAAAGCGGGCAACACACTAGCGTAGGACTAGCCAAAACTGACTTACGGCACTTCGATAATCAGTTCGCGTCCGAAGGTGAAGTTGGGACGCTTGCGGCCCTTCAGATACTTTGCGGCTGTTTGTGAAAGCGCGGTGATCAGAATTGGCAATGCAATCGTGGCGTCGCAGTTTACATATGCGCTGTGCGCCCCACGCGCGAGTTTGCCGTAAACCAGACCTTCGTCGAAGGCAACTGCATTAGAGCGGCCGCCGGGGTGGGGCGCGTCGGTCGTAATTTGAATCGCGTACTTGTGTCCCTGATGATGATTCTTCAGTATGAACGAAGATAGTTCTGTCTGCTGAATGAAACTCTTGGAAGTGCCGCCGCCCAGATTGATAACTCCGGTGAGACGCGCGCGTGCGGTAACGTTGGCTATGTCCAGGACGTCCTGGACCAGGTCAAACATGAAGCTGTTTTTCTTTTCAAAGCGCGCCGAGGCGATGCCGATGGCGATGCCGCTGTCGGCAACTCCCGGACAAAAAATCGGTACGCGTGCCTTGTATGCTGAAGTCAGCACGCCGTCTTCAGTCGCAATCTCGGCCAACTCGCGCCCCAGCAGATGCAGATACTCTCGGGTCGAGTAAGGGCGACTTTGATCCAGTTGGTTGGTAAAACCCGCGACCCATTCGTTAGCCTCACGATACTCTTCATCGCTGGCCAGCAGGTCCCACATGCGGCTGATCTGCGCCGAATCCAATTCCGCATCGGTCATGTTCGGATGCGCCTGGAAATGATAGCGGCCCAGCGTTTCATGCAGATCATGAAAGAGTAGTGAACCTGACAGCACCAGCACGTCGACGAAACGATTCTTAATGACGTAGGCCAGCAGCCGGCGCATGCCCGCGGGTATCAACGCTCCCGAGCCGGCAACGAGAATGGTTGTGTTGTCGCCAAGCATATCGAGCCAGATGCGATGCGCTTCCGCCAGTTGTCGCCCGCCAAAACCAGCGCCTTCCATTTTTTCCAGTAGGCCGGCTACTGATCGATCGCGATCCACCTGAACAGGCCGCGTCGGTGTGGTCAAATACTTTGATGCTTTAGGTTTTCGTTGAGTGACCATAAAGGTTCAACCTCTCAAACTGCCAGAATGAAAAGAGCGTTACGCGGATCAGTGCTGAGGGGCGACCGCTAATAATCAGTACGACGCCGCGAACGCGTTTTTGCACCGTTAACCGAAAGGTACGTATAAGCGTCGTAACGCGACTCATAAAATTGGGCCAGCTCCGTCCCCTGGGCCTCGGTCAATTCTTCATCCTTGACGCGCTGATTAATAAGACGACGAAACCCGTCATGCAGCAGGCTGCGTTCATAGCGCGCACGTTCGGTGGCTTCACCGACAGTCGTGCCGCGAATTACTTTTTTGATCAGGTAACCATCGTCGTCGATATAAATGTGGGCCTCGTGTGGAGCGCCAAAAAGATTGTGATTATTTCCCATCACCTCCTGGTAGGCGCCCACCAGCAGGAATGCTAAATAATAAGTTTCGCCCGGCACCAGCGCATGCAGCTCGAGGACGTGTTTGACGTCGTGCAAGTCGACAAACTTATCGACAATGCCGTCTGAATCGCAGGTGATGTCGCACAGCGTGGTATACTCAGTGGGCGGCTTGTTGAGCAGGTGAATAGGAACAATAGGAAACAGTTGGCCCAGCGCCCAATTGTCCGGTACCGAGCGAAACACGGAAAAGTTAGTCAAGTACTTGGCGCACAAAAGCCGGCGCAGATCTTCAAACTCTTCAGAAACGTATTTCGCCTGTTGCGCATACTTGTCCGCGCGTTCGCAAACGTCCCAGAACAGCACTTCACCCTTGGCGCGATCTTCCAGCGAAACCAGACCAAGGTTGAAAAGCGTAAACAATTCTTCGCGATGCTCAAGGGCGTCGTGATAGTATTCGCGATAGTTCTTCACGCTGATCGATTCGCGTAGCTCGCCCAATTCCGTCACCACCTGCGGATCGTCATCGTCGATTTCAATCGGGGTAATGTCTTCAACGACAGTTTCAATTTCATCCTGAACGTTGGTAATCAACATGGCGTGATAGGCAGCGAGGTAACGTCCGGATTCCTGAATGATGGTTGGGTGCGGAACGTTTTCGTCGTCGCAGACTTGCTTGATTGTATAAATAACGTCGTTGGCGAATTCCTGCGCACTATAGTTGGCCGACGATTCGAACGCAGTCTTCGAACCATCGTAGTCGACGGCCATGCCACCGCCCACATCCAGCAGCTCGATGGGCACCTTCATCTGATAGACCTTGGCGTAAACACGTGCCGCCTCTTTCATGGCGTTCTTGATGCGCTTGATGTCGGTAAGCTGTGAGCCGATGTGAAAGTGCAGCAGCTTGAGCATGCTGAGACGATCAACCTGCTCCAGTCGCCTGATCACTTCCAACATCTCAGTCGTAGTCAGACCAAACTTTGCCGCTTCGCCGCCAGATTTTTCCCAGCGCCCGGATCCCTTGGAATAAAGCTTCACGCGCATTCCCAAAACCGGTAACGCGTGTTCGTGACGCTCGGCAATATTCAAAACGTGATCCAGCTCGTTGAGTTTCTCAATAACAATCACTACACGCTTGCCACACGCCGCGCCGGCAAAGGCGAGCTCGATAAACTCCTCGTCTTTGAAACCATTGAGCACCAACAGGCTGTCCGGCGTTTGCTCGAGCGCGAGCGCTGCATAGAGTTCTGCTTTGGAGCCGGCTTCCAGGCCAAAATCGTAGCGCGAGCCTTCGCGCAAATATTCTTCAACCAGCGAACGTTGTTGGTTGACCTTCATCGGGTAGACGCACATGTGCGCCCCCTGGTATTCAAATTCCCGGATCGAGCGACTAAAAGCGCGTTGTAGTTTTCTGACCTGGGCCGCCACCAGTTGCGGAAAACGCAGCAACACGGGCGCGCCGATACCGCGCCGGGCGAGATCGTCAATAATTTCTTTCAGATCTGCGGAACGGGAATCACCTTCGGCGGGCCGGACAATCAGGTTTCCCCTACGATTTACGTCGAAGTAACCTGCGCCCCAATTCTCAATGCCATAGGTCTCAAGGGTCTGCTCAATTGCCGTGGTCAATTCGCGGTCTCCTGACTTGCGTGCGAGACTTGGATGATTATTTTCCGAAGCCTAAACGTAGTTATGCACATCCCGAGTCGGTGTAGCGGAGATTGTCTTGGATGGGACGCGTAGTGGCGCAATGTAGCAGAAAACGTCAGGAGGGTCTATAACTTTTTTGTTTCGAATAACTTTCTTTCGGAGGTTAACTAACGTGTGGAAACGGGTTACCGACTAAAAGTGAGGATTCGGAAAGTTCCGGCCATCAAAATCCTTGACATGGTTTGCGAGCAAACTATAATGCCTACTTTTTTACGCGCGTCTGCTTAAATGACGTTCGCACTTTGCGGCAGTAATTTTCGGCTTCCAGATCACTTCGCTCCAAACACCGCACCGGGGCGAAGAGCACCCCTAACACTCCCTTTTTCAATCAGGAGAACTCATGAATGCAAAGACTGTGTTGAAGTATGCCTCTGACCAGGGGGCAAAATTCGTTTCTGTCCGGTTTACCGACCTGCCGGGCTCGTGGCAACACCTGACTTTTCCCATCGCCGAACTTGGCGAAGATCAGTTCGAAGATGGTTTTGGTTTCGACGCTTCTTCGATTCGCGGTTGGGCAGCCATCCATGAATCGGACATGCTGCTGGTGCCTGATGCTGGGCGATTTTGGATGGATCCCTTCGCCGAGCAGCCGACGCTTTGCCTAATCGGCAACGCGGTGGATCCCATAACCAAGGAAGGCTATGCGTTCGACCCGCGCTCCGTAGCCGTTCGCGCCGAGAATTATTTGAAGTTCACCGGCCTCGGCGACACTGCCTACTTTGGTCCGGAAGCTGAGTTTTTCGTATTTGACTCGGCAAAATTTCATAACGAGCAGTACTCTGCCGGCTACTCGATCGATTCGGACGAAGGTCACTGGAACAGCGGCCGCGATGCGAATGAGTTCCAGGGTTCCAACCTCGGCTATCGCATCCGTGCCAAAGAAGGCTACGTACCGGTCCCGCCGACTGACACCCTCAGCGATCTGCGATCGGAAATTTCGTTGACACTGGCAAAGTGTGGCGTCACGGTCGAGTGCCATCACCATGAAGTTGCGACTGCCGGCCAATGCGAAATCGACTTTCGTTATGCAACGCTGCTCGGCACCGCCGACAATCTGCAAGTATTCAAATATGTAGTCCGCAATACTGCTTATCAATACGGCAAGGCCGCGACCTTCATGCCCAAGCCGCTCTTTGGCGATAACGGTTCGGGAATGCACTGTCACCAGTCGCTTTGGAAGAGTGATAAGCCGCTTTTCGCCGGCGACGGTTATGCCGGACTATCGGAAATGGCGCGCTACTACATCGGCGGGCTGTTAAAGCATGCGGCGGCGGTGGTTGCTTTCGCGGCGCCGACAACCAACAGCTACAAGCGTTTGGTGCCGGGGTTTGAAGCGCCGGTCAATCTCGCCTATTCGGCTCGCAATCGTTCCGCTGCAATGCTTATCTCGCATTTTCAGCAATGCTGCTCGCGGGCATCGATGGAATTCAAAACCGAATCGATCCCGGCGATCCGCTCGAGAAAGACATTTACGATCTGTCGCCTGAAGAGCTGAAGGATGTGCCGACGCTGCCGGGTTCGTTGGACGAGTCTTTGAAAGCACTGGAAGCCGATCACGACTTCCTGTTAAAAGGCGACGTCTTCAGCCAGCAGTTAATTGATCGCTGGATAACCTACAAGCGTGAGAAAGAGATAACTCCACTACGAATGCGCCCGCATCCGTTGGAGTTTTCAATGTATTTCGATATCTAGGAACGAATCCAACGGCGAATGGCATTCAAGTAGTTCAGAGTTCAACCTTCAGGTTGCGTCTTTCAAAACGCAGCAAGCTGAAGCTTGTACTCTGAACTACTTGAATCTGTCGGTTAAGGCGTTACTCCATTGACCGGATTCCCATAGAAGCCCATCGCTTTTGCATTCACCGGATTCCACTTGTCCACAGTGCCCATCACTTTCACCGGCAAAATGATCTTATTCGTCGTTAGGTTATTCTGCTTTGCAATGCCATTGTCGGCGTAGGTGCCGTTGTTGCCGATTGCGAACTTCGTCTCGCGCACCTGCTCGCCGTTGTAGTAAACCTTGACAATATACTCGCCTGGCATTTGGTTGATGTACAACGAATTCTTATACGCTGTATAGTTGCGCTGTTCCTCTGTCATGATGAAAAGCGCAGACTTGGGCCAAGCGAAACTAAACTCGCGCCAAAAAAGCGACTTATCATCGCCGCGCTTTTTCGCATAGTAATCCTCGCCATGCTGGATGCCGCCTCTGTTTTCATCGTCATCGGTGGTGGCAATCTGTTGTCCGTTATGAAACAGCCGCGCCT
>WNFT01000857.1_pt2 | contig 25669 bp, 22 predicted proteins | sample 5400191 | NCBI WGS metagenome assembly WNFT01 (sample SAMN13153359, study PRJNA577476) | soil metagenome | isolation source: 80 cm saprolite under Madrone tree | place: USA:California | collected 2016-06-14 | reverse complement strand
GGTATCGGATCAAACTTTCCGATGAGGCGGCGAAAACGTCGTGCCCGGGTTTGTTGCAGGTACGCCGGTTCTATCAGTCGGGCGGCAGATTCATTGCTGACGCGATTTATGAAATCGATCACGCAATCAGCGAGCCTTCCGTAATTGTCGACGTTGGAACCGAGAGGCGGACTGAGATTCCCGCACGGACCGACTATGTCGATTTGCTCGTTCCGATTTTTCGCCAAGGCGAACTTGTTTATCGTGTGCCGCAAATAAAAGAGTCGCGTGAGTATGCGCGCAAGCAACTCAGTTGCGCGCCGCCGGAGATTTTGAAATTTGAGAAGCCGCGCCGATACGATGTCGGCCTTGAAAACTCACTGCATGAATTAAGATCGAAATTGATCTCGCGCGCAAAGAAGCAGCGCAATCGAGTCGAATGAATGCCTTGATCATTGTCGATCTTCAGAATGATTTTTTGCCTGGCGGCGCGTTGCCGGTCCCGCGCGGCGACGAAGTTATTTCGCTCGCCAACGAATTGCAGCAACGCTTCGAGCTGGTTCTTGCCACGCAGGACTGGCACCCGCCAAACCACGGCAGCTTTGCCGCAAATCATCCGGGCAAAAAGCCCGGCGATCGCATCAAGCTCGATGGCATCGAGCAAATCCTCTGGCCAGTCCATTGCGTTCAAAATACGCACGGGGCTGAATTCGCTCCGTCATTCAACACAAGCAGAATCGCTCACATCTTTCACAAGGGAATCGATCCGCGTATCGACAGCTACAGCACGTTTTTTGACAATGCGCATCGTAGGGAAACGGGACTCGCCGACTATTTGAAGGAGCGCGCCATCCGGGACATTTATCTGCTCGGTCTGGCGCTGGACTATTGTGTGAAATACAGTGCACTCGATGCGCGGCAGCTCGGCCTCAACACACACGTGATCGCAGACGGGTGTCGTGGAATCGGCCTCGAACCGGGCGACGTGGATCGTGCGTTCGATGATATGAAACGAGCGGGTGCGGTTCTCCTGGAAAGTCGCGAGCTGTCGTTAGGCGGGAAGCACGGTTGAAAGCGTCACTTCGCTGTCGATCGTTTGGCTCAAGACGTTCTCGACGGTTGCTCCAATTTTCGATCCATCGCGATCGACGATCCAGCACTGCTGGCCTTCCGTGAATGGCCCCCGCGTCATCACTTTAAGCAACACACCCCCTGCCGTAGCGGGATCGTCGAGTACCTCGGCACAAATCGCTTCTGTCTTACCGAAGTCGGTCAGCAGCGTCAGCTTGTCGTCGATTTTAGGTTTTTGCATTAGGGAGAAATCCAAACCCTGCAAAAAATTAATCGCCGCTCGCGCGATTGGCGAGCGTGTCTGCGACGGCGAACGAATCACTTAAACAATGGCGCGTTATCGCATCACACAGATTGAAGACTACGAGCCGCTCATTGGAAGCGAAAAAGTCGAGCGTATCCGTGAGAAGGCCGGGAAGTTCAAAGATCTGCGCGTAGCCAATTTCAATTCGACCTATTACGGGGGCGGAGTGGCCGAGATGATTTCGTCGCTTACCCTGCTCATGAACAGCCTTGGTCTTCGTAGCGAGTGGCGCGTAATTCAGGGAACGGCTGACTTTTTCTCGATCACGAAGAAGATGCACAACGCGCTCCAAGGCGGCGAGATCGATCTCTCGGCCATCAAAAAAGAAATCTACGAACAGGTCATTTACGAAAACAGCGTCCGCAATTTTCTAGAGCACGATTTCGTCATCGTCCACGATCCGCACCCGCTTCCGTTCATCGAGCACTACGAAAAAAAATGCCCATGGATCTGGCGCTGCCATATCGATCTTTCACGGCCCGATGCAGAAATGTGGAAATATTTGCGCCATTGGATCGACAAATACGACGCCGTCATCGTGAGTTGTCCCGAATACAAGCAGGAGATGAAGCCGCCACAGCGCGTCTTCATGCCTGCGATCAACCCGTTCAGCATTAAAAACCGTGAGCTAGGCGACGACGAAATCCACGAGCGCCTCGCGCACTACAAAATTCCAACAGATTTGCCATTGGTAGTGCAAATTTCGCGTTTTGATCCGTGGAAAGATCCAGAGGGAGTAGTAGAAGCCTTCAAGCGCGCGCGTAAAGAAGTCGATGCCACACTTGTGTTGCTGGGCAACTTCGCGACTGACGATCCCGAAGGCCGGGAGATTTTTGAGTCCCTCTGCGCCTGCCAGGATGAGCGCATATTGATTCTGACCAGCGGCGACGACACTGCGCTGGTGAACGCGTTGCAAACCCGCGCAGCGGTCGTTCTCCAAAAATCGCTCCGTGAAGGATTCGGGCTCACGGTTGCCGAAGCGATGTGGAAAGGGACACCTGTGATCGGCGGAAACGTCGGCGGAATTCGCTACCAGATCGAGAACGGGGTGAATGGTTTTCTCGTTTCGTCGGTCGAAGAAGCCGCCGAATGCATCGTTCGCCTACTGAAGGATGAGAAATTGCGCGACGAAATAGGACAGAAGGCTCGCGAAGCTGTACGCGAGAAATTTCTGCTCACCCGTTACGTCGAACAATATCTGGATCTCTTCGCCGCCTTCGACGAGGACTTTCGTTTGCAAGAATAAATCGGACGTTCGCGACCGTTCCGGTCCCGGGCTGGGAGATGACTTTGCTTCTCAGTTGAATCGGTGGCGCTATTGGCTTTTCGCCCGTCCGATCACGCCACAGGCAACGCGCGCTCCCGAGTCACCGGCCGGTTGCGATTTGAGATCGTCCGCTTTCGCGTGGACAACGACAGAACGGCCAATGATCGAACGGTCGTCGTTAGACAGCGACATGTTGTGATCCAGATAATCCAATTTTGCCGCACCCGAAGTATCCGCCTCGATGTTGCCCATGTCGCCAACATGCCGGGCAGTCGCATCAGGGGCCGCGTGTGGCTGTTTCGTTGGATTAAAGTGAGCGCCGGCAGAATTTGCATCGGCCGCGGCGCAATCGCCAAATTCATGGACATGAAACCCATGTTTGCCCGGAGTAAGGCCGGTAATTTCCGCGTGGACTTGAACCCCGTCTGCGACCTCAGTGAACATGACGGTACCGCTAACCTTGTTGTCCTGTGTGGGGTGGAGCACGGCGATGGCCTTCAGCGGGACCAACGATTTCTCTTCCGGCGCCTCCGCTTGCGCGATGATCGCCGTGAGCGACAAAAAGATCAATGCAATTACCGAGATTGGAAACGACTTCATACAAAATACTTCGTCGCATCACGCTATTCCAGCTGCATGACTTTTGTCTACTCTACATCGACTCTTGTTCATCGCAGAATCAACTCCATCCCATCGTGGGCAATGCCCGCTTCGAGTTCGCGTTCGATGCCCATCTCGCGCGCGACGAAATTTGTGCTCCGCTTAGATAAGCTTTCGTCGAAACGCGTGGCAAAGGCAGAACATCCAAAGAAATGACCTCGGAGCGAACATTGCAATCGGTCGTGGACTCGTTACGCGAGCACGGCAGGAAGACGGCATTGGTGGTCTTTGGCAAGAAAGATCGATATCATTGGTCTTTTCAGGAACTGGCGGCTTGCGCACTCTCGTTCGCTAATGGGCTCGTTAAGCACGATTTCAAGCGCGGCGACACCATTGCGATTTTCTCGGAAAACAGCCCGGAATCGATCGCGGCTGTGCTGGGAATCATTCGCGCAGGGATGGTCGCTGTGCCCCTGGATGTCCAGCTTGACGACAAGACTCTGAGACACACGCTGCAAGACAGTGACGCGCGCGCGATCATCACGACAAGAAAGCGAGTGGATCGGATCGAGAAACTCGATCTCAAAGAAAGGCCAAAGCTCATCCTGATCGACGCTGGCCAGAACGACGATCGAAGTTGGGAGCGATTTATAGAAACTGAGGAAACGGAACTTCCAGCGGTCAGCCGCGACGACGAAGCGGTGCTGTTTTACACGTCTGGAACGACCGGTCCTCCGAAGGGCGTGCCGTTGAGTCACGGCAATATTATCTCGCAGCTCGACACGGCCGCCAAAGTGCAGCTCATCACCGGCGAGGATCGTGTGTTGCTCCCGCTGCCCTTGCATCATGTCTATCCATTTGTGATCGGCATGCTGGCCCCGCTCGCCCTAGGTCTGCCGCTGATTTTGCCATTTTCACTGAGTGGCCAGCAATTGCTGCGCGCTTTACGGGAGGGCGAAACGACGGCGATTGTAGGCGTTCCGCGGCTCTACAGCGCGCTCTATTCTGGAATTGAGGCGAGAGTAAAGTCTGCCGGCTGCATCGCGCGCAGATTGTTTAGCATTTTTCTGGCCACAAGTGGATTTGTGCGAAAATCATTCGGCCTACGGGCCGGCAAGTTGCTGTTTCGCTCGTTGCACAAACGCTTTGGCAAAAATCTCAGGCTGCTTGCCTCTGGCGGCTCGGCGCTCGATCCCAAGCTAGGTTCGAAACTTGAAGCGCTCGGCTGGCAAGTCGCCATCGGCTACGGACTCACCGAGACTTCACCGCTTCTCACGGTAAACTTGCCTAACAAGTCATCGCGACTGGACACCGCGGGAAAACCCGTTGCGGACGTGGAGATTCGCATCGAACCGAGCGCGCTCGAAAAAGAAGAGCGCATCGATGGACACGAGGTCGGCGAGGTCGTTGCACGCGGGCCGAATGTCTTTGCCGGCTACCGGAATCTTCCAGACAAAACCGACGAAGTCTTTGCCGAAAATCGATGGTTCCGCACTGGCGACATGGGTTATTTCGATAACGACGGGAATCTTCATCTGCTCGGACGCCTGTCGACGTTGATCAAAACCGAAAGCGGCGAGAAAATCCAAACCGAGGATGTCGAAACGGCGTATGCCGAGGAATCCGCCATTCGCGAGATCGGCGTGCTCGAGAAAAAAGGCAAGCTTGTCGCGCTCGTAGTGCCGAAGCAGACGGGAAGCGATGCAAAGGACGCTGTCCGCATAGCGATCGAGACAGCGTCAAAACGGTTGCCGAGTCATCAGCGCATTTCGGAGTACGCTATCACGCCCGATGCGTTGCCGCGCACGCGGCTCGGTAAAATCCAGCGTCATCGGCTGGCCGAACGTTACGACCAGGCAAAAGAAGGCGGCGAAAAGGCTCCCGCCGCGGGCCCGATGTCGATCGAAGAAATGTCGGGCGAAGATCGCGCACTGCTGGAGGATTCCGCCACGCAATCCGTGTGGGAAATGCTTGCGAAACGGTATCGCGGCAAGCGACTGACACCGGACACAAGTCCGCAGTTCGATCTCGGAATCGATTCGCTCGAGTGGTTAAATCTCACGCTGGAAATCGCCGAATCCAGCGGAGTGGAATTGACCGATGAAGCGATCGCGCGCATCGAGACCGTGCGCGATCTCCTGCACGAAGTGACAGAGAGCAGCGAAGGCGAATCGGTCGATCCGTTGGAAAAACCCGACGAAGTCCTCGACGAGAAGCAAAAACAATGGCTCGAGCCGCTCGGCCTGGTCGCCGCTACGACTGCGCGTTTTCTCTATGCGGTGAATCGCGTGTTGATGCGCGTGATCTTTCGGCTGCGCGTCGAGGGACTTGAACATTTGCCGGAAGACGAGCAATGGGTGATGACACCAAACCATGCCAGTTACCTCGATCCGTTCGCGATTGCCGCATTGCTCGACTGGAACCAGTTGCGCAAAACCTATTGGGCTGGTTGGACCGGCATCGTTCTCGCGAATCCGGTGATGCGTTTCCTCAGCCGGCTGGGAAAGATTTTGCCGGTCGAGCCAATGCGCGCTGCGCGCTCAAGCCTGGCTTTTGGGGCCACCATCCTGAAAAACAAAAAGAACCTCGTTTGGTTTCCCGAAGGCGGACTCTCGGCCAATGGAGAGTTGCAAGACTTCAAACCGGGCATAGGGATGCTACTGGAACATTTCCCAGCACGAGTCGTTCCCGTGTTTGTTCACGGCACGCACCAAGCTCTGCCACCGGGAAAGTTTTTTCCCGAGCCACATGCGATTTATGTCGTGTTCGGCAAGGCGCTCGACGCGCAACAACTGAAGCGTGAGGGCCGCGGCGAAAAACCGCAGCAAGAGATCACGAACGCCTTACACGATTACGTAGCGAAGCTCGCACAGCCCGTTTCCTGACATTCGACAATTTTCGAATTGCGAAGCCAGTTGGAAGCAAAATAATACCCGTCATCGCGGATTCTGTGCAGAATCACTTGGCGATCGCGATGCTGCCGCGAAAAACGAATTTACCCACGAGAACACGTTCTCGTTCGATATCAGCTGTCTCATGCGCTTCATGCGCATGCTGCGTTGCGCCTTGCTCATTCGGAATGCTTTCAAAATCGTGTCAGCCACCTGCTCGACATCGTAGGGATTCACCAGTAGCGCGCTGCGCTTCAGCTGCTCCGCCGCGCCGGCGAATTCGCTGAGAATCAGCACGCCGCTTTTGTCTATGCGACATGCGCAATATTCCTTGGCGACGAGGTTCATCCCATCTTTCAGCGGCGTGACCAGCGCGATTTCGCACGCCCGGTAGTGGGCCAGCAGATCGTCGCGATCGAGGCGGCGAAAGCGATAATGCACGGGCAGCCAGGTATCGGTCGAGAAGCGACCGTTGATGTCGCCGACTAAACGATCGATGCGATCCTTGAACTCGTGATATCTGGGAATTTCTACTCGACTCGGCACAACATTCTGGATCAGGACCACGCGACCTCGCAGTTCCTCGTACCGCTCCAATCCATCGCGGAACGCGCGCAGGCGCTCGGGAATTCCCTTGCTGTAATCGAGCCGATCCACGCCGAGAACGAGCTGGCAGCCGGGAAAAGCGGCGCGCAGCTGTTCAGCCCGCTGCGCGACTTCCTGCGACGCCGCGCCTTTTTCAAACGACTCGAAATCGATGCCGATGGGGAAACTGCCGACGCGGACCTCGCGCTTTTCGACGCGGATTAAATGGAGCCCCGCAATGGTATGAACGGCCGCGTCGGGCAGCACGCGCCGTACGCATTGCAGGAAGTTGCGGAGGTCGCGGCGTGTCTGGAACCCGAGAAGATCGAATTGGAGCAGAGCGCGCAATAGCCGTTGTTGTTGTGGCAGCTTGGCGAAGATGTCGTAGGCCGGAAATGGGATGTGCAGGAAGAACGTCAACGCCGCGCTTACGCCGCGCTCGCGCAGCGCTTGAGCAACATACATCAGGTGATAATCGTGCACCCAGATGAAATCGTCGCGCTCGCAGTGTTGCGCGATGGTCTCGGCGTAACGCTGATTGACCGCCTTGTAAGTCTGCCAAAAGGCCGGCTCGAAGTTGCAGAAGTTTTGTAAGTCGTGAAACAGCGGCCAGATGACTTCGTTGGAATAGCCGTAGTAAAACTCGTCACGCTCCGCCTCACTCAACGCCACTGGTATGACTTGGTAACCGGCGTTGCGCGAGGCGTCGGCGAGAGGCGCCTGCGGGATATCACCCGCCATGCCGATCCAGCCGATCCACGTCCCCGCGCGTTCGCGCAACACTGGCTCGATGGCACTGACGAGCCCGCCGACAGAGGACGTCACGATCCATGGACCGCTTCCTACTCGCTCAAGGGCGAATGGCAACCGATTAGACACGAGGATAAGCCGATTCATGGGCGCGGATTTCACAGATGAATCGTGCGCCGCTGTTGGGTTGCGCCCGCAGCTGGTGCGTCCATCATGTGCGAAGAATATGATGCGGAGATCGCCCAGTCACGACTCACTTGGGAACAAAATTCCTTCCGCGCTCGATCATGTCCACGAGATCGCGATTCGCGGACGGCAGCTTGCTGTTTTCCTCGATTATGACGGGACGCTCACGCCGATCGTCAACCGACCGGAGGAAGCGGTACTCGCCGATTCAATGCGACAGGCGGTGCGGACGCTGGCTAATCGTGTGCCAGTCGCGATCCTTAGCGGTCGCGATCTGGAGGACATCCGGCGCCGCGTCGATATCGACGGAATCGTTTATGCCGGCAGTCACGGCTTCGACATCGCCGGGCCGCGCGGCCTGCACAAACAAATGGCTACAGAGTTTCTGTCAATTCTCGATGCTGCAGAAAAACAGCTTCATGAAAGACTCGCGGGCGTCTCTGGTGCTCTCCTAGAGCGGAAACGTTTCTCCATCGCCGCGCACTACCGGAATGTGGACGACAGCGATGTTTTCAAAGTCGAGCAAGCGGTGAATGAAGCGGCTGCGCACTGTCGCGAGCTGCGCGTGACCGTGGGTAAAAAAGTTTACGAGCTCCAGCCGAACATCGATTGGGACAAAGGCAAAGCCCTGATCTGGCTGCTGGATACGTTGGGCTTGAACCAGTCGAAAGCGCTTTCGCTTTACATTGGCGATGATCTCACCGACGAAAACGCCTTCCGCGCGCTGCGGCAACTTGGCATCAGCATCGTTGTAAGTGAGCAGCCGCGGTCGAGTGCCGCGCACTATGCGCTTAAGAGCCCGGCGGAAGTCGAGCGCTTCTTGCACGAACTCACCACGCGTGCCGAGAAATGCGAGATTTATCGGTAAAGATTGAATCGTTTTAGAGATTGATGCGATCCCGGACGCGCGGCGCCGAATTGCGGGCCATCAACGACACTTGCCAGGGCGTGACGAGTTGCTACGGTCATCCTTTCTTGCACTGGAGGAACAGTATGTCGTTATCGGAAAACAAAGATTTGGCCCGGCGGGCTATCGGCCTTTGGACACAGGGCAGCAAAGAAAGTCTCGAGCAGATTTTCGGGAGCGATTACGTGAACCATCAGCATCATCATCCGGACCGCGCTGAAGCAATTCGCGGACTCGACGCGTGGAGGCAGTTTATTACCACGTTCCATGAAGCGTTTCCCGATTTCGAGGACCGGATCGTCGCGCAGATCGCCAAAGGGGATATGGTTGCGACGCAGTTTGTTTCCACAGGTACGCAGAAAGGCGAAATGATGGGCATTCCGGCTACGGGCCGGCGTGCCAGTTGGACCGGCATCGTGATTGATCGCGTTGCGAATGGCAAGATTGCCGAGAGTTGGGCCAATTGGGACATGTTCGGGATGCTCCAACAGTTGCGCGCGGTCAAAGCGCCGAAATAGCAACGGCTTGCTCGATTCCTCACGCGGTTCGAGGAAAGCAGTTATGCGCCGCGAGTAGGAAAAGAGCCTCGCCCACCACCGGACGGACTCGCTACGGGGAGCCTGCCGGATCGAAATCATCGAAAGCGTCGCACGCTTACTACCAATCGAGCGTCAGGCTATCATCTTCTCCCAGACGCATCTGGGTCGCGAGTGGCTTTCCAAGTTCGTTTAGAAGATTGCAGAGCCATTTGGCGTCGCTGGCCGATGTGTGGGCCAGTCGGAAGCGTCGCATTTGCATCGGAACCAGCCGCGCTGACACGAGCTCACCGCGCGAATCGAGTTCGACGAAATACATCAGAGCCAGATCGCCCCGGAACGTTTCATAACCACTGATCCCTTCGTAGTCGGTGAGGAAATCTCCACAGCCATAAAGAATGAGATGTCCTTTGAAGATTTCGATCGCCCTCACGTGATGAGAGGAATGGCCATGTACCAATGCGATACCTTCCTCGACCAAACGATGAGCAAACGCGATCTGTTCGGACGGAATATCATAGCCCCAATTGCTGCCCCAGTGAATCGAGGCAATGAGCAGATCGCCTGGTTGCTGAAATTGCCGCATCCGGCTCGCGACTCGCACGGCTGTCGCCTCGGAAAGATCATCAAGCAAATTCACTCCCGGGCGTGATGCGGTCGCGCTCCACTCCCGCGGAATCCCACTGGTTGTCAATCCAAATGAGAAGAGCAGCATCCGTCCTTTGCCTGGCACATTCAATACTGCGGGCGCTGCTGCTTGTTTCGCATCACTTCCCGCGCCCGAATGCGCGATGTCAGCCGCGTACAATGTTTGCAGCGTTTCGGACAATCCCGCGTAACCCCAGTCCAACACGTGGTTGTTTGCCAAGGCGCAGGCATTGATTCTCGCCGCGGTCAGGCAACCAACATTGTGCGGGTGCATGCGGTAGTGAATCGCTTTGTCAGGCGAGCGCGTCTTCGCCGACGTTATGGAGGTTTCCAAATTTACGATTCTAAGATCGATCTGGGCGCGTTCGAGCTCCTCCAATGCCTCGCCCCAAATGTAATCGAAGGTCACCGATCGCTGGATCGGGCCATGCGCTTTTTCGGCCAGATCGACATATTCGCGCGCATCGCGCACGTACGGCTCGTACAAAACTGGATCCACCGGATGCGGTAGCACCTGATCGATGCCGCGGCCCGTCATCACATCGCCGCACAGAAACACCCGCAACGAAGGCTGCGAATTCATTTTAGACGTAAGGTAAATTATGTCCGGCGATTCGATTGAGAAATTTTTGCGTCGACTGAAAAACTCACCGTCCGGCGCTGTCTTCAATCCGTGGTGGCAGGTTGATAAGGAAAACGACTTCGCCCCAAGCGCGCCGCGCATTCGGCGAGAACATCTACGCGCTTATCTGCGTGAGCGGTTAGGAAAGGTACGGTTCGCAGTCATCGGCGAAGCGCTTGGCTATCGCGGCGGACATTTCACGGGGATACCGATGACATCCGAACGGCTTTTGCTTAGACGAAAAACTGGCATCGCGCCGGAACACAGTCTCTTGGGAATCACTCCGCAGCGGACTAGCAAACCTGGAAAATGTCCGGATGGCTTTTCCGAGCCGACCGCCACGATCGTCTGGAGTACGTTGTTGCGATTTAAGTTATCGTCAGAAGAATTCGTTCTCTGGAACGCGTTCCCGTGGCATTCGTTCGATCCGCGTCGCGGCATGTTGAGTAACAGGACGCCGACGAATTCAGAACAATCTGCCGGAATCCCGATGCTCAAAGCTTTTCTCGATTTATTTCCATGCGACAAAGTCGTGGCGCTCGGTCGCGTCGCCGCCGTGCAGCTTAAGGATTTAGGTGTTTCAGCCTATTACGTACGTCATCCGGCTTCCGGCGGCGCAAAACTCTTTCGCGAGCAAATCGGAAAGATCGTGGCCCGATTGAATTAACTGGCGGACTTCTCGGTCAATCGCAGTAACACTGCCTTAACGGTATCGGAAGCCTCCTTCTTGGCGGAAACGCGAACCAGACCCGGCGCAGGTTCCGACGGCGGCTCGTAAGCCGCGTTCAATTTTTCAAGGTCTTCCAGCCGAGCGTCAGAAACCTCGCCGACGTTCTGCTCGCGCGCCCTGACCCTGCGCTCGATTTCGCCAGGATCGACATCGAGTTCGACGAACTGGAAACCAACGTGAGAATTCTTGCATTTTTTGCGCAGAAATTCACGGTTCGCTCGACTTGAAAAGGTAGCATCCAGGACGACTCCACCGTGACTTTCAACTGCGGTAAGCCCGTGCTCTATAAGCTGCTTGTAAGTTTGTTCGGTCATTTGTTCCGAGTAAACCTCGCCGCGCCGTTCTGTTGCGGTGCGCTCGGTTAATGGGATTCCAGCCAACGTTTTGCGAATCTGGTCGGATGACAACACCGGCCAATCCAATTCGGTTCCGAGTTGCCTCGCGACGCTGGTTTTGCCCGTGCCGACACGGCCGGTGACAGCGAGAACTAACGGTTCGGAATCGGTTACCGCATATCGCAGCGCGAGGCGAAAATAGTGCGCCGCCTGTTTCAAATGCTGGTCTGGGTTCGCAGTTTCAGGCTCAATTGCTTGAATGCTTTCGACTTTTCCGCGCACGAAGGCCCGGTAGCACTTATAGAAATCCGAGACGTTTAGCATTTCGGGATCTCGAAATTCGCGCGCCGCGGTTTGCAGAAGCAGCTTTGCCAGGTCACTTCGCACTTCGAAATCAAAATCCATCGCTAAAAATGCGAGATCGTTCGCGATGTCGATGAAGCGAAAGCGGTCGTTGAACTCAATGCAATCGAAGATGGTTGTCGCTTCCGGAGTGATATGGACGTGATCGAGGTGCAGATCGCCATGGCAATCTCGGATCCGGTGCTGCTGAATTCGTTCGCGAAACAGATCTTCGTTCACGGCGTAGAAACTGTTCGTAAAGTGGCGAATCGCTTCGAAGGCAGCTGGCGAAATGGTTTTTCCCACGAACGGTTCGATCTGCGCAAAATTCTCGTCCGTGCTGATCTTTAGTTTCTCTGGCCTGCCCCACTCTTCAATCTTCGGGTCCGGCTTCTCCCAGTCGTAAAACCGATGGAGACAGGAAATCACCCGATTGATTTCCTTTTCGCCGACCACATTCTTCGTAAGCAACTCGCTTAAGAACGAGCCGCCAGGCAGTTCTCTCATCTTCACGCTGTACTCGACAATTTCTCCTTCTGCCTTGAACGAAAAACCGGAAGCGCTTGTGTAGATGGGGACCACTCCCAGATAGATTTCCGGACAGAGCCTGCGATTGAGCTCGAGCTCGCGCTGGCAAAAATGGCGGCGTTTTTCCAGAGTGCTGAAATCAAGAAACCCGAAATTCACTGCCTTCTTCACTTTGAATACGAAGGGCGGCGCAATAAACACCCAGGAGATGTGCGTTTGAATCGAGCGAATTTCCGGCGGCCTGTGCGGATACGAAGCCGGCGATTCAAGGAACGGAATCAGCCGCTCGTGGACCTCCACTCGATCGTTCACAGATGCCGATCTTCAGCCGAAGAATCTACGACTTGGGTGGTTCGCTTTTCTTAAATGGCGCGAACAAATCGATCGGAACGGGAAGAAACGTCGTCGTATTGTGCTCGCTGGAAATTTCGCGCATGGTTTGGAGGAAGCGTAGTTGCAGCGCAATCGGCTCCTTGCTCATCATGGCGGCTGCCTGCACCATTTTCTCCGCGGCCTGAAATTCGCCCTCGGCGTTGACGATCTTGGCGCGGCGTTCGCGCTCCGCTTCGGCCTGCTTGGCCATCGCGCGCTTCATCGTGTCGGGCAACGCCACGTCCTTCACCTCGACCGCAGTGACTTTGACGCCCCAGGGTTCGGTTTGCCGGTCGATGATCTCCTGCAACTTCTGGTTGATTGTCTCGCGTTGCGAAAGCAGATCGTCGAGTGGCGCCTGGCCAAGGACGCTTCGCAGCGTGGTCTGGGCGATGAGCGAGGTGGCTTTGAGAAAGTTCTCGACTTTCACGACCGCGGCTTGCGGATCGACCACGCGGAAATAAACAACCGCATCCACGGTAACTGGCACGTTGTCACGGGTCATCACCTCCTGCCGCTCGACGTTGATTGTCACGACGCGCAAGTCCATTCGCACCATTCGATCGACGATCGGGATGAGAAAAATTAGTCCCGGCCCTTTTGCGCCGAGTAATTTTCCCAGACGGAAGATCACTCCTCGCTCGTATTCGCGCAGGATGCGGATCGCCTGCGGCAGGATGATCACGGCCAGGATGATGAGGGGTATGGCCCAACTAATTAACTTGAACGGTCCTTCGAGTAGCATGGCTTTACTTTCCTTTGGTTTTTACTTTTAGAGTCAATCCTTGCACCGCTGCGATTTCTGTCAGGTCACCTTTTTCAATAGGCGTGTCGCTGACCGCGTTCCAATGCTCGCCTTCGACGAAGATCCAGCCGCCGCGCGAGTCGATTGGAGTCAATGCGGTAACGGTTTTTCCAAGCAGCGTTTCCGCTCCAGCTCTCACTGGCAGGCGCTGGGCACGCAAACCTTTTCCGATAACGAAAATAAAGAACCCCGCGGTAACCAGTGTTGCAGGAATGATGTAGTTCAGCGATAGCCGAAAGAGCGGATCGGCGCGATTGAAGAGCATAAGCGAGCCGATCAGGAACGAAATGATTCCGCCAACCGTCAGCACGCCGTGCGTCGGTGCATAGACGTCAAAAATGAAGAGCATGAGCGCGAGCGCGATCAAGACTAGCCCGGTCACGTTGACCGGTAGAATCGCCGCCAGATAAAGCGCGAGGACCAACGCAATCGCGCCAACCACACCGGGCAGAATCGCGCCGGGCGTAGTCAGTTCACCAATGATTCCATAAATCGCGATGAGCATGAGAACGAACATCACCTCCGGCCGCCAGAGCTTTTGGAAGACGTGTTCCGACGCCGACATCTTGATCTCTGAGACGTTTGCGTTTGTCGTTTTGAGCGTCTTGCCGTCCACAACGCGTCCATTCAATTGCTTCAGCAACTCCGGCAGATCGGCGGCGATCAGATCGACAACTTTTAACTGAAGCGCTTTTTCGGCGCTGATCGAGGCGCTCTCTTTTACAGCGGATTTGGCCCACTCGACGTTACGCTGTCGCCTGGCAGCGATCGCTTCGATGTAGCTCACGGAAAAATTCTCGAGCTTCTGCTTCATCGTGTCGTCAAGCTTTTGTTCGCCGCCGGTTGGAGCACCGCCGAGCGTGACCGGATGCGCCGCGCCGATCGTCGTGGCCGGTGCCATCGCCGCGACGCTCGCGGCAACGGTGATGAAACAACCCGCGCTGGTCGCGGTCGCCCCCGTCGGGGCGACATACACTACCACCGGCACAGTCGAGCCCAAAAAGCTTTGCACAATCGTTTGCGTCGAATCGAGCAGGCCGCCCGGCGTGTTCAGCTGAATCACCAGGCACTGGGCGTTTTGGGTCCGCGCTTCATCGATGCTTCGCGAAATGTAGCTCGCCGTGGCTGGACCAATCGCTCCATCGATCTTGATCAGGCAAACCTTCTCTGCGGCAACCGCTGTCGCGCACAAGAGCCAGAGAATCAAGCCGCCTGCGACACGCAATCTCAGACTCCTTTCATTGGCTGAAGTTTAACCGCCAGATCCTCTACTCGCGGCTTCACGATCTTCTCATAATCAGCATAGCTGAGTTTGATGGCGTCGGTATGAGTGCCCGCTTCGAAAACGATGTAATCTTCCTGGGCCAAACGCTTGTCCACGTAAGTTGGCAGACCGTAGAGATTGCCAAATGGCGGCATCGCTCCAGTCGCGCAGTCCGGAAATAGCGGCTTAAATTCTTGTTCGGTATCCAGCGAAGCGCCTTTTCCAATGGCCTTCGCAACCTTTTCAAGATCGATCTGGTGATCCGCGGGAAGCACCGTCATTAAGTGTTGTTCTCCAGATTTTACCATTACAACCTTCGCATGATGCCGCGCTTTGACGTGCTCGGCTTGGGCAATCCTTTGCGCGGTGACGGCCTCGGGATGATCCAGAATCTCGTAGCGGACTTTGCTTTCGTTCAAAAAATCGATGAGCTGCTTTGGAATTTTCATGAGCGCCTCCGATGCAAAACATCCGGCGATCACACCATCTTCGCAATGAAACGGGCCGAAAAAAAGCGGTGACCTATAATCGCACCAAGAAGCTATGAACCCTCGAGGAAAAGCAGTGTTCCGTCAGCGTCAGAATACTCAGGCACTGGCCACTGCACTTTCCTTCGGCAGTTCCATCGTGCCTTTGAATTTTGGCTCCTCCGGTTCGAGACCAAAGTTATCGGCATAGAGATCTTCGATCTTCGCCATGTCGTCGCTCGTCAACGGTGGACACTCGGGCGCTTTCGCGAATTCGATCAATTGCTCCTCGTTATAAATATTGGGCAGAGTGGAGGCGACGCGATCATCTGCCAATAGCCATTGCAACGCCGCTTGACCCAGCGTGCGCTCGGAATTTTCGAGAAAACGCAACTTGTCGATCTTTTTGATGCCGTTGAGCAGCCAACTGCGCGGACGATGGCTGCGATGATCGGTTGGCGGGAATGTGGTTTCGGCGGTGTATTTTCCTTCAAGCATTCCGGATGAATGCGTGACGCGAATCAGAAACATCGTGTCCTTGGCTGCTTCGGTCGCGGCGTCGTGCAGCGCGCGCCCGGGATGTTGTTCGAGCATGTTGTAGATATGTTGAAGGCTCATGATGGCACGCTCGCGAATGCAATTAACGCCCTCATAAAGCCAACCGATCGCCGGGCCGAGCGCAATTCCATAGTACCGAATTTTGCCGGTGGATTTTAATTTCTCGAGAGTCGTCCAGAGCGCATCGTCATAGACCTGCTCCATCCGGATATTGTGCAACTGAAGCAGATCGATCCGGTCCGTTTTCAGGCGCTGGAGCGCGGCATCCGTCGCGCGCATGATCGCCTCCGGCGAAAAATCTTGCGGAATCTCCCGCTGGCCGCGTCCACGGGCTTCGCCGTGATGCACGAAATCGTAGCCGACCTTTGTCGCGATCACGACGTCATCACGTTGCTTTGGAAACGCTTTGGCGATCAGCTCTTCGCTCAATCCATTTCCGTAAGTATCAGCCGCGTCGAACAGCGTGACGCCGAGATCGAACGCCTTGTGCATAAGCGCGATCGCTTCGCCTTCAGTGAAATTTCCCCACCAACCGGTGGAAATCGTCCATAGCCCGAAGCCGACTTCGCTCACCGTCAGATCGGTGTTTTTGTAAGTGCGAAAGCGCATACCACATAATAGCAGGACGCGTCCCGGCCGCGCAAGTGACCGCGCGCGATTCATGCCTTGTGAGGTACCGGCCATTGACCTCAATCGCCCGGGCGGTTCACTAAACCGCCCTACCTCTGCCGCAGCTTTACTGATTGTTGAGAACCATTTGCGGAGCAGGTTTGCTCAGCACAAGCTCGTCGCTCACTTTCTGGAGGCCCGCAGTGAGCGCTTTAATTTCCTTCTGCTGCTGCGCGATGGTCGACTGGAAGTCTTTTTGCTGTTGTGCGATGGTCGCATCCTGCTTTGCAACAGTTGACTTTACCTGACTGATCATTGCTTCTTGTTCCTGAACCTTGCGGTGCTGTTTGAGGAATTCGTTCAGCAGCATTGCGTTCACCGCCTCATAGCGCACCGTGTAGACTTTCCCTTGAGCATCGCGGGCCACCAGATCAGGATTTACTTTCTCAACGTCCTCGGCCACGAGGCCGAACTGCGGGATGCCTTCAGGATCAATTTCCTTTTTGTAGCGGAAGGTTACCGGCCGCAGCGACAGGAGCGCATCGCTGGCATCATCCATGGCCCGGATGTTTTGCTTGAAGCGCGCCGAGGAGGTGTGCGTGCCGAGCTGCCCGGATGAATTCACATAGACCGCGACACCTTGAGCGGCGGCGACCCCATAAATGCCGGCGATAAAGGTCCTGGTCTGGCCGTTGTTGGAGTTGCCTGGAGGGGTGCTACCGATGCGGATGGTCTTAGACTCGCCAGCAACACCAGCGTTGCCGATATCGATATTGTTATCGCCCTTGGTGAGGTTCAAGCCTGCCTGAAAGCCCAATGCGATGTTGTTGCTGCCCTTTGTGTTGCTATAGAGCGCAAAAGCACCGTCGGCCGTGTTGTTGTCGCCGGTATTGTTAAATAGCGTTTGCCAGCCGGTGGCGGTGTTTGCGGAGCCGCTTGTGCCGAAACCCATCGCTGCACGACCGGTGGCGGTGTTGCCCTCGCCGTCCGCGTTGAGTAAGAGGGCTGCACCACCGGTGGCCGTGTTGTGGTCGCCCGTTACATGGCCAAACAGGGCGTTACGACCAATGGCCGTGTTGGCGAACCCGGTCGTGTTGCTATAGAGCGCACTAAAACCATAGGCAGTGTTAAAGCCGGTTGTGTCGTTAAAAAGCGCTAGCGAACCAGTTGCTGTAGCTTCCGAGCCGGTGGCAAGACTATGGAGGGCATTAAAGCCAATCGCCGTGTTGTCGTTGCCGGTTGTGAGACTGAAAAGCGCACCATCACCCTCAGCGGTGTTTTGGTTCGGATAGCCTCCGTCCGGCGGTGGGTCGACCGCTCGAGCGGTCGGCGAAAGCGCAATCCATGCGAGGACGAGCGGGATGAGAAGAAATCCCCGCCGCAAAGGCGACTGCTTACTCGAAGGTCTTACCGGTGGAGTTGTGGTTTTCAGCTGAAAGAGGCGAAGCGGTGCCCCTCCCATCATGCTTTGTTGTTTGTTCATAGTTCTCATGAAGTTTGGTTTCGTGTTGGTTTGAAGTGATGATTGCTTTCCCTTTACAAAGGGATTCCGGAGTCCGCGCTGCACGAAATCGCAATTATTTCTCGCCTACCTCTTTAGATCGGCTTTCGATGGCTCCAAGCCGGCGCAGTCGCCGTAGACAAGGAATTCGGGGAACGATAGCTACTCGTTAGGTTAGCGCAGTCGCGACATTGATTTTCCGAGCGAGATATCCTCACCGTTGATCGCGCCGCTAGCAGTGACATCCTGACGGAAATTTGAAAGCGTGACCGCCTGGCCGGATACGATTTGGTCTGGCTAGAAGCGATCCCACAAATAGCATTGTCATTCTGAGCGCAGCGAAGAACCTCTCAATTTACCCTTCGGGATGGTTTGTGAGATCCCTCGCTGCGCTCGGGATGACACCTTTTGCGCATCTGTGTAATGGCTTGTAATATCGAAGGAATTCAGGGAGCTGTTTTCGTTCTTGTCGCAAAAGCATTATACGATCGACCGGCTCTGGTAACGTTATTTGTGAAACGCAAAGTGACCGCTGTTTGATACCAGCGGCCACCTCCTAGGGTCATTGTCTCGGTCTACGGCCTTGCACCAACACGAAACGCACTTCATCGCGGCCGGAGGTAGTTCGCCACCGCCTGGTCCGCGATGTATTCACCGACCCCGCGTCCGACTTCGCAAGCCGTGCGGAAATGAATACCGCCCCAGATGCGGGAAAGCCCTACTTCGGCGGCAGCGTCGGAGAAGCTTTGATACGTCGCCGTTACGCCAGGCAATCCGGGAGAACTCAGCGTGAAGGGTGTCTCGTCACCCAAAAGTAGCGCCAGCACGCGCATCGTCGCGCCAGTAACGGTGGAATGGGTCGAGATGTATTCAGGATGATTCGGCGCGGGGATCAGCGAAGTCCACAAAGGGTCAGGTTCGGTGGCCGCATTGCCATCGGTGTCGGCCAGCCGAATCGCGTGGAACGGACGCCAGAAACCGTAATGGTACTTGGCGTCGAATCCTGCAATCACTCCGTCGCATGCCGCGAAGTTGATTAATGCGAAGAACCTGGCGGTGTCGGCCAACGCGTAGCCGTGCGGCACGACCGAGCGGGCCACGGCGTTCTCTTCGAGCGGACCGGAGACAGCCCAGAGGAGTGAGAGCTGAGTTTGGGTTGCAGTGCGGATCGCACTATCGACGCGGCCGATTGCTTTCACCTCATTCACGTCGGCCGCGTACTGCGCACTCTCCAAGCCCGGCGGCGGGCCTGGCCGGAATTGCGATGAGCTGCTCATCGTGAAAGGCACGAGCGTCGCAAACTGTGGCAGCGCGCCGGGGACTGTGCCATCGGGAATCGAACGCCACTGACCAGGAGCAAAGCCGCCAAAGTAAGGCGGCACTACCGTGGACAACCCATCCGTTGCGCGCCAAGCGAGCACGGCTTGAGCGACTTGCTCGCCCCAGGCTCGTCCGCGCGCGATGGACTGGCTCCCGCCCTGTTGGCCTGAAATGCTCGCGAGCGATTCGGCCAGCTTTGCTTCAAGCAAACCAGACTGCGCCGGGAATAGCCCCTTGAGTGCCGTGAATGCGGCCTGCGCCGCAGCGGCCTCCTGTCGGGCGCCGGGCGGCGCGGGGTCAGTGACGAAGTACAGTTGGTACTTGCGGGCAATGCCGTTGACCGCGTCGTAGATAGCAGCGTTCGCAATCGCTAATCCGCGTATCTGGAGCGGCGGTGACGGTGTGCTGGCGCGAATGACGGCCTCGGCGGTTTCGTTCCAATCCGTGACCATATCGGCACGGCTGCTGGAACTGGTGACGAGCGCCGCATAGGCAATGCCGACGGCGACGATGTGTTTGATTTTCATATATGTTGGCTGTTGTTGATGATTGCTTCCCCTTTACAAAGGGATTCCGGAAGCGGTGCTGCACGAAATCCTTATTTTTTTGGCGGCTTGCTTTTTTTTGCGGCCCTGATACACCGTTGACGTGATGACCGTGGCAGGGAACGGGCATGGCCAGAGCGATTTGTTTCCTTCGACACACTGGAGCGCGGTTCTCGCGGCGGGGAGAAGCCAGGCCGAACCGGAGATTGCGCGGGCCGCGCTCGCGCAGTTGTGCCAAAGCTATTGGGCGCCGCTTTACAGTTTCGTGCGCAGTCGCGGGTACACCGTGCACGATGCACAAGATCTCACGCAGAGTTTTTTCGCCTACCTGATCGAACATAAAATCTACGCCCGCGCCGATCGGCAGAAAGGCAGGTTCCGCTCATTTCTGCTCGCCTCGCTGAAAAATTTCCTCGCGTACGCTTCCGACCGCGAACGGACGCTCAAGCGTGGCCGTGGACAAAGTTTTCTGCCTCTGCACGAAGAACAGGCCAAAGAGGCGGAGTCGCTTTTTCAGACTCACAGTGCCACGAGCAGTGAAGATCGACTCTTCGATCGCAGTTGGGCTGAGGTGTTGGTCGCCGCCGGATTGGAACGGCTCTCGGCAGATTACAAAGGTGAGGCCAAGGAAAAGCTCTTCAACGAATTGAGGTTTTTTCTTGCCAGTGGCGCCGACCCGCCACCGAGTTACGCCGAGCTGGCGGTTCGCCTGGGCATGACGGAGTCAACACTTCGCAGCCATGTAACCCGCCTCCGAGCGCGTTATCGGGAAGCGTTGCGCGCCGAGGTGCGCCGGACAGTGGACAGTGAAGCGCAGGTTGACGAAGAGTTACACGAGTTGCTCCGTGTGTTAACGAGAGGTTAAGGGAGACGCGCCATGGCAATACCACTGGCATCCGCCGTCGCGATCTGTTCGATATGCGGCGAGCCGTTGAACGCGAAGGGCGACTGCCTGGCTTGCCTGCTTCGTACGGGCCTCGACGAATCAGTCGTCAAAACCAAGCCGCTTGTCCCATTAGTCCTTGGCGACTTCGAGGTCGAGCAACGCGCAGACGGCTTTTACTGGGAACTCGGCCACGGTGCCATGGGGGTGACCTATCTCGCGATGGACAAGGTGTTGCGTCGCAGGGTGGCCCTGAAAGTGATCGACGTGCCCGCGGCAGCGCGCGGCTTACAGTCGATGCGCGAACGCTTTTTGCGTGAAGCTCGCGCCGCGGCCGCCTTGCGGCATCCGAATGTGGCTGCCGTTTTCCAGTTCGGCGCCTCGCCGGATGCCAGTCATTGCTATTACGCAATGGAGTTGGTCGAGGGCGAAACTTTGGAGACTCGCGTGCGGAGGGATGGTCCTCTTAAAGCAAAACCGGCTCTGGAAATCGCGACCCAAATCACGCGCGCATTGATGGCTGCGGCGGCTCAGGGTTTGATCCATCGCGACCTGAAGCCCGGCAACATCATGCTGACGCCCGATAACGCTGCGACGACGGAGCTGGAAGTGAAAGTCATCGACTTCGGCCTCGCCAAGGCGATCGCAGATGCCGGAGGAGAAGCGGACCTGACGCACGGAGAATTCGTCGGCACACCGAATTTCGCGAGCCCTGAGCAATTTGGAAGCGGCCCGGTCGATGCGCGCTCGGACATTTATTCACTCGGCGCCACGCTCTGGTTCGCACTCACCGGACTGCCACCACACTCTGGCAGCACGATCGAAGAGATGCGCCGTGGTCAGACCCGTCCCGATCTACCGGTCGAGCAGTTGGTCGCGAGGAGAGTTCCTGAACCGCTAGTAAAACTGCTGCGCTCGACGCTTGCCGTCGATCCCAGCAAGCGGCCTGCGTCGGCTCGCGAGTTGATGGGAGCCCTGGAATCCTGCCGCCGGAAGCTTGCTCATCGCATCAGTGTTTTCTACAAACTGACCGCGTTGATCGCGGTCGTGGCCATTGCCGTGGCAACGCTCTTCGTGCTCCGAGTAAATCGTCAAAAAATAACGTCCGCCTCTGCGAGGAACATCGCGCCATCAGCGTCCAGGCTCACGCCGTTGCCCGAAAAATCGATCGCCGTGCTGCCATTTGAAAATCTGAACAAGAACGAAGAGAACGCCTTCTTCGCCGAAGGCGTGCAGGACGAAATCCTGACTGAGCTTGCGAAGATTGCCGACCTGAAAGTAATCAGCCGCACGAGTGTGATGAAATACAAGAGCGATCTAGAGCGCAATCTGCGAGAGATCGCGAAAACCTTGGGTGTTTCGCATGTGGTGGAAGGGAGCGTACAGCGTGCCGGAGCGCGCATTCGCGTCAGTGTGCAGTTGATCGATGCCCGCAGCGACACTCACCTTTGGGCCGAGCATTACGATCGAGACTTCGCCGATGTTTTTGCGATTCAGAGTGAAATCGCACAACAAATCGCCAATCAGCTTCGCGTCAAGCTTTCACCGACGGAGAGGGCATCGATCGCAGAGCCGCCGACCGCAGATCTAATCGCCTATGCGCTGTATTCCGAGGCAAGGGCGCTCGGTTGGGGAAAGCTCGGTTGGGGAAATTGGGATGGCGCGGAAAAAACCTTTGCCCGGAAATTGGAACTCCTCAAGGAGGCAACGCAGCGCGACCCAAACTTTGCCCTCGCCCATTGCGCGCTCGCGCAAACGCAGGACGATCTGTACGAGGAAACCGGGGATCGCGCGCACCTTGAGTTAGCAAAGAACGCGGTGGACGTTGCGCGGCGGTTGCGACCGGATCTAGGCGAGACCCATTTAGAACTGGCTCGCTACCATTTCTACGCTCGCGAGTTCGACCGGGCACATGACGAACTGGCCGTCGCTAGTCGCACTTTGCCGAATGATTTTGAGGCGATTTTTCTGGCGGCGCGAATCGATCGCCGCCAAAACCGCTGGGACGAGTCGCTCGCCAATTTACAAAAGGCCAGCGAGCTCGATCCGCGCAATACCGAGATCAATTACCATCTCAAGCGCCAATATCGTCAGATGCACCTTTACGGTGAGTTTGAACAACGCTTTGCGCATGAGAGCGACCCGGACCCGGCCCAGAGCTTTTGGATCAAGCTCGAGCGAGCTGAGCTCAAGCTGGACGAGGGTGATCCAGTCGCGGCTCAGGCTCTTCTAGCACAAGTGCCGCTGAACTTTAGTCCGACCTACGAGGTGTGGGACATTCGATTCATGACAGCGCTTTACCTGCGTGATTATGATGCTGCGAACCGGGTGATTGGCGCTACTCCTGCGAAGTTTGCCGATGACGTTCTCGGTGGACAACCTCCAGAGAGTTGGGCTGACGGGCTAATTGCGCGTTTACGCGGCGACAAGCAGAAAGCACAGGCGATGTTTGCAACTGCGCGAAAGAGAGTGGACGCAACTTGGGGTGACAAGAACAAGAATGAGGAATACTTCGCGCTTGCCGCGAGGTGTGATGCCGGGCTTGGGCGAAAAAACGAGGCCACCGCCGAGGCACGGCGAGCGGTCCATCTTATACCGATTGCAAAGGACTCGTGGTTGGGTCCAGGCTTCGTCACGAACCTGGCGTTGGTTTACGCATGGACTGGCGAGCGCGACCTGGCGATCGAGCAACTCCAGATTGTTGCGAAGATTCCGGCCGGTCCATCATACGGCGATCTCCGCTTTAACCCATGCTGGGATCCTTTGCGCGGTGATAAGCGCTTCGACAAGGTCGTTGCCGCAGCCAAAGCTGCCAGCAGATAGTTCCTCGCCCAGAAAAAAAAGATGATTCTGCTGCGGCTGAGGTCAGGTGCCACTACATCTCGCAACTCGCTATTGGACGTTCGGCGCTAGGCGTTCAACATTGAAATTGAGGATGATTTCAAGAGCCGACACCGCCCTTCTCATTGTCGGACACGGCTCGACGGTGAATCCGGATTCGAGCGCGCCGACGCTGGCGCACGCGGTGGAAATTCGGCGTCGAAAAGTCTTTGTCGAGGTCGGCTGCGCGTTTTGGAAAGAGGAACCGAGTTTGCGCGACGCGATCTTCTTGTTCGATCCCGAATCGGTTCGCGAAGTTTATGTCGTGCCGAATTTTATCAGCGAAGGTTATTTCACCCAGACCGTAATCCCGCGCGAGCTTGAGTTGAATGGTCGCGTAACAAAACGACCGAGCGGCCAGGGTTGGAAATATTGCCAGCCGGTTGGGAACCATCCGCTCATGACCGAATTGCTGCTCAAACGTGCAGGCGAAGTCGCGCAAGATGCCGATCCGGCTCAGACCACGCTGCTGATCGTGGCGCATGGCACGGATTTGAATGAAAACAGTGCGGTAGCGGCCAAACGCGAAGCGGAAAAAATCCGGGCCATCGGAAAATATGCGGCCGTGCTGAACGTTTACATGGAAGAACCGCCCCTAGTTTCTGACTGGCAAAAATTGACGAGCACGACGAATGTTGTCGTCGTTCCATTTTTCATTTCGGATGGATTACACAGTTACGAAGACATTCCCGTGTTGCTGGGAATCACGAAGGAAAGATCGACGACGACTTCACCCGCGGCGCGCGGTGAAGTGTTTCGGCGCAATCCCTACAAGATCGACGGTCGCTCACTATTCTACGCGCCGTCTATCGGCACTGATCCAGGCTTCGCCGACATCATTATCGAGCAGGCAGCCAAATTTGATCGCGAAAGTTGAAATCCTGCTCGCGCTTATTTTCTTTTGCACGAGATTGCTCTCCCGCGAATGAAAGAAACGACCTGCAAGAAGCTTCAGGAGATCGGGGCATTTGCCCTCGCCGGGGGGTGCACGCCAAAACGACTGAGGCAGCTCGTGGAAATGATTCGCGGGGCGCGCAGTTATCGCTGGATCGGCATTTATAAAATCGTGAAGGACGAATTTGTCATCCTCGCGGAAACGGGGGATGAACCCCCGGCATATCCGCGCTTTCCAATCACTCAAGGCTTATGCGGGGCAGCGTTGGAATCCGGGAAACCGGTCATCGTTGGGGACGTGCGGCACGATCCGCGCTATCTGCCCACCTTTCACACAACGCGCTCCGAGATCATTGTCCCGATGATCAATGAGCACCATAAGATTCTTGGAATGCTCGACGCCGAAAGCGAAAAGGCGAATGCCTTCGGCGAGGAAGATCGACAATTCCTCGAACGCGCGGCCGGGCTCATCGCGCATTGCCTCCACTAGAAATCGACGCGGCGCGATGCTCAATGCGATTGAGCGTACCCTGGAAGCTGCGTTGACTGACTGCCGGCGCATCGGCCAGATCGCGATCCGAAAATTGGATAATGGCGGTTTCGCGCTTTCACATTGCGATGATGAAGGCTGCGACGATTTGCAGCTTTTTCGCAGCGCCGAAGACGCGATCGAGCTGAGCAAGTTCGATGATGCCGGCAATTATCGTCCGCTAAAAACTGCGCCAAATCTGCGGCACCGCTGGCGCCTGGAACTTGCAACACTCGCTCAACTTAGGCGTGCCCTCGATTATTTTTATCCAGGCAGACTCGCCGCCTTCGGCGCTTGGAAAAACGGTCAACTGCGCACTACGTCGCTGCGGGAAACTTTGGATCGACAATCAGGGATGTACCGGGTTGCGGCGAAAATTTCGGATGAACAGACCGACAATGTCGTCGGGCACTTTTGCCGATCCGAGGGTGGCTGTTTACGCACGATTTTATGGAAGCGCGATCGCCGCGGCACGATTCCATCAACAAAATTGCCGTCGAAAAAATTTGATCCCGCGTACGATCAAGCCGGGCCCAACAAGCAGGTGATTCCACTACTTTGCCAGGAACCGTGTAACCTCGTCGTAGCGAAATGCCGAAAAGTTGTGAAGATGGAAGGCGCTGCGCCCTCTGAGCCAAAATAGTGGGACACGACAGCGTGTGTGCCTCCAGTTTTAGAAGAAATGATCCTTCGCGCCCGCACAGTCGTGACGATGGACAGTCCGCCGATTGAGAACGGCGCGGTCGTGATTTCCGGGAATC
>WNFT01001297.1_pt1 | contig 25670 bp, 23 predicted proteins | sample 5400191 | NCBI WGS metagenome assembly WNFT01 (sample SAMN13153359, study PRJNA577476) | soil metagenome | isolation source: 80 cm saprolite under Madrone tree | place: USA:California | collected 2016-06-14 | reverse complement strand
TGAGTTCCGGAAGGAGACCGGCATCGACCTCCGCAATGATCGATTGGCATTGCAGCGCCTCAAGGACGCGGCCGAGAAGGCCAAGATCGAGCTCTCGAGCACAACCCAGACCGACGTCAACCTGCCCTTCATTACGGCGGACCAGAATGGGCCTAAGCATCTCAACATGAACCTGACCCGCGCCAAGCTCGAAGCGCTGGTCGACGATCTCATCCAGCGAACGGTAGCGCCCTGCAAGGCGGCGTTGAGGGATGCCGGCTTGCAGCCGTCCGAGATCAACGAAGTCGTCCTCGTCGGCGGCCAGACACGGATGCCTAAGGTGCAAGAGACCGTGCAGAAACTGTTCGGTCGCGAGCCGCACAAGGGCGTGAACCCCGACGAGGTGGTGGCGATCGGTGCTGCCATCCAAGCCGGCGTCTTGCAAGGCGACGTCAAGGATGTTCTCCTGCTTGACGTCACGCCGCTTTCCCTCGGCATCGAGACGCTCGGCGGGGTGATGACCAAGCTAATCGAGCGCAACACCACCATTCCCACCAAGCGCAGCCAAACATTCTCGACTGCAGAAGATAATCAGACGGCGGTCACCGTGCGCGTCTTCCAAGGCGAACGCGAAATGGCGGCTGACAACAAGTTCTTGGGGCAGTTCGACCTCATCGGCATCCCGCCCGCCCCGCGCGGCCGGCCGCAGATCGAGGTGACGTTCGACATCGATGCGAACGGAATCGTGAATGTGTCGGCGAAGGACAAAGCCACCGGCAAGGAACAGACTATCCGCATCCAGGCGTCGGGCGGGCTTACCGAGGCCGATATCCAGCGCATGGTGCGGGAGGCGGAAGCCCATGCCGAAGAGGACAAGCGGCGCAAGGAGCTTGTCGAGGCGCGCAATCAGGCGGATGCGACCATCTACTCGGTCGAAAAGGCTCTCAAGGAGACGCCTAGCGTGCCCGCCGGCCAGAAGTCTGAAATCGAGCAAGCCATCGCGACACTTCGGGACGCCATGAAGGGCGAGGATGTCCAGCGCATCCAGCAAGCGACCGAGCGCCTGTCGCACACAGCAATGCACTTGGCCGAAGCAGCCAGTCAGGCAGCCGCACAGGCGAGTGCGGGCGCCGGTTCGGGCGCGCAGAGCGAGCCGGGGGTGGTCGACGCCGAATTCGAGGAGGTCGACAAGCGCGACCGTAAAGCCGGCTGACGAGGATCTGCGGCTGTAGTCCACGGGTCATGGTAACGCCTGGAGGTGAGCTATGCAGATCGAGAAATACAGCGATCGCCTCAAGACGCTGATCCAATCGGCGCAGACCCTTGCTCTGCGCGGCGGTCATCAGCAGTTGACGCCACTGCATGTGCTCAAGGCCCTGCTCGACGACGAGCAGCGGCTGGCCGCGAATTTGATCGAGGCCGCCGGCGGCTCGGCGACGCAGGTCGGGCGGGAAGTCGATCTCGAGCTGGCGAAGATGCCCAAAGTCGAGGGCGCCGGTGCCGGGCAAATCTATCTCGCGCCGGAGACCGCCCGCTTGTTCGACCAGGCCGAGCAGCTGTCGGAGAAGGCCGGGGATTCGTTCGTGACCGTCGAGTACATGCTGCTGGCGCTTGCGCTGGCCAGCGGAACGACTGCCGCTAATATCCTCAAGCGCGCCGGCATCACTGCGCAAAATCTCAACAAGGCGATCGGCGACATTCGCCAAGGTCGCAAGGCCGACAGTCCCTCCGCCGAGGGCAGCTACGAGGCGCTCAAGAAGTATACCCGCGACTTCACCGAGGAGGCGCGGCAGAACAAGCTCGACCCCGTCATCGGCCGCGACGAGGAAATTCGCCGGACGATCCAGGTGTTGTCACGCCGCACCAAGAATAATCCCGTATTGATCGGCGAGGCCGGCGTCGGCAAGACAGCGATCGTCGAAGGCTTGGCGCAGCGCATCGTCAAGGGCGATGTGCCGGAAACGCTCAAGAGCCGGCGCCTGCTCTCGCTCGATCTCGGAGCGTTGCTCGCCGGAGCCAAATATCGCGGCGAATTCGAGGAGCGCCTGAAGGCCGTGCTGCAAGAGATTGCGGCCGCGGGCGACGTGATTCTATTCATCGACGAGTTGCACACCCTCGTCGGCGCCGGGAAGGCTGAAGGCGCGCTAGATGCCTCGAACATGCTCAAGCCGGCCCTCGCGCGCGGCGAGCTGCATTGCATCGGGGCGACCACGCTCGACGAATATCGCAAGAATATTGAGAAGGACGCGGCGCTGGCACGGCGCTTCCAGCCGGTCTTTGTCGATGAGCCGACGGTGGAGGAGACGATCTCGATCCTGCGCGGCCTCAAGGAAAAGTACGAGGTTCATCATGGCGTGCGCATCACCGATAGCGCAATCGTTGCGGCTGCTACGTTGTCGAACCGCTACATCACCGATCGCCAATTGCCGGACAAAGCGATCGACCTGATTGACGAGGCCGGAAGTCGGATACGCATGCAGATCGATTCCAAGCCGGAAGAGATCGACGAACTCGACCGCCGGATTACTCAGCTGAAGATCGAGCGCGAGGCACTCAAGAAGGAGACGGACGCGGCTTCGAAAGAGCGCCTGGCGAAGGTCCAGCAGGAAATCTCTGATCTCGAGCGCCGGTCGGGTGAACTCACCGCGCGCTGGCGGGCCGAAAAGGAGAAGCTGGGTGCGGTGCAGCGCCTCAAGGAGCAGCTCGATCGGGCACGCGGCGAGTTGGAAGTGGCGCAGCGGCGCGGTGATCTTCAGCGTGCCGGAGAACTCCTCTATTCTGTCATTCCCGGGCTCGAAAAAAAGTTGGCGGAAACGCCGGCGCAGGGCCAAATGCTCAAGCAGGAGGTCACGACCGAGGAGGTCGCGGCGGTTGTCTCGCGGTGGACGGGCATTCCAGTCGACAAGATGCTGGAAGGCGAACGCGAAAAGCTCCTACACATGGAGGAAAAACTGCGCGAGCGCGTGGTGGGCCAGGCCGAGGCCATCAATGCGGTCGCGAACGCGGTGCGACGCGCGCGGGCGGGGCTGCAAGATCCGAACCGCCCGATTGGTTCGTTCCTGTTCCTGGGGCCGACCGGAGTCGGCAAGACCGAATTGTGCAAGGCGCTCGCCGAATTTCTGTTCGACGACGAGCACGCCATGGTGCGCATCGATATGTCGGAATATATGGAGAAGCACTCCGTCGCCCGGCTGATCGGCGCGCCGCCCGGCTATGTCGGCTACGAGGAAGGCGGGTCACTCACCGAGGCGGTTCGCCGGCGGCCCTACCAGGTGATTCTTTTCGACGAAGTCGAAAAGGCCCACAGCGATGTCTTCAACATCCTGCTCCAGGTTCTCGACGACGGCCGGCTGACCGATGGACAGGGCCACACGGTCGATTTCCGCAACACGCTCATCGTGCTGACGTCGAATCTCGGCTCCGAATACCTTGCTGCCCTGCTTGAAGGTCAGCAGGCGGACGCCGCGCGCGAGCAAGTCATGGAGGTGGTGCGCCGCTCGTTCCGGCCTGAATTCCTCAACCGCCTCGACGAGATCATTCTCTTCAACCGACTCGGCCGCAACGAAATGAAAAGGATCGTCGATATCCAGCTCAAGCACCTGCAGCGGCTGCTTGCCGACCGCAAGATCGTGCTCCAGGTCGACGAAAAGGCGAAGGCCTGGCTGGCGAATACCGGCTACGACCCGGTCTATGGCGCGCGCCCGCTCAAGCGCGTGATCCAACGGGAATTGCAAAATCCGCTCGCCAACATGTTGCTGTCCGGTGTCATCAAGGACGGAGAGACGGTGAGGGTCTCGGTGCAGGACGGTCGTCTAACCATCAATGGCAGCAAATTGGCGGAGGCCGCTTAGAGCACAAGACGCCGTTACCGGCCGGACGCGGCCGGGAAAGGAGGGAGGCCACGGCAAATCCAACGAGGTAATTATGCCGCACAGCAACGTGGACGAAGCAGTCGCGCAGGAAGCGGTAGATGTTGCGACGCTCATCGCGGAGAATGCGTCGTTACGTGATCGCTTGTTGCGTGCGCTTGCAGACGCGGAAAACATCCGGCGGCGCGCTGAACGCACAGCGGAGGAGGCGCAGCAATACGCGATCTCGGATTTTGCGCGCGAGCTGCTGATGGTTGCCGACAATCTCGAGCGGACGATCGCCGCCGCCGCCGAGCGCCCCGAGACGGTCGAGGACCAGGCACTAATCGAAGGTGTGCGCGCGACCAAACGTCTTCTCGAACAGACGCTCAGCCACTTCGGCGTCCGCAAGATCGACGCGCTCGGCAAGCGTTTCAACCCGAGCTTGCATGAGGCAGTGATGGAAGCGGACGATGCGTCGCAGCCGCCAGGAACGGTGGTGCGCGTTCTGGAGGACGGTTACACCATCCAGGACAGGCTATTGCGTCCTGCCCGGGTCGTCGTCGCCAGGCGTGGTTTGAATGCGACCTCTGCGTCGAAGCCGGAACCGGCTGAGGCCGACTCGGGTTCTCATTCAGGCGAGGATCCGATGTGAGCTTGCTCGCGGGTGCCGGGGCAGGCAGAGGAGGAAAGCGCATTGGCCGCCGATCCGTATGAGACCCTGGGCGTCAAAAAGGATGCCTCCCAGGACGCGATCCAAAAGGCCTATCGGCGGCTGGCGAAAAAGCTGCACCCGGACCTCAATCCCGGCAACAAGCAGGCCGAGGAGCAGTTCAAAGAGGTCTCGGCCGCCTACGACTTATTAAGCGATCCTGAGAAACGCGCGCGTTTCGACCGCGGCGAAATCGATGCTTTCGGGGCTGAGCGCCCGCGGCAAAGATACTATCGTGACTTCGCCGATGCCGGGGCTTCTGGCCCCTATACGAGCGATGCCGGCTTCGCCGACTTCGCGGGCATGGACGATATCGTGTCGGAAATTTTTGGCCGGCAAGAGCGCGGCAACGTCCGCATGCGCGGCGCGGACGTTCACTATCGCCTGGCGCTCGATTTTCTCAATGCGATCAATGGCGGTAAGCAGCAGCTCACGCTTCCCGACGGCTCTCTGCTCGACGTCACCATTCCGCCCGGCACGCGTGACGGCCAGGTCCTTCGTTTGCGCGGCAAGGGCCGCCCGGGCATCGGCGGCGGTCCGGCCGGAGATGCGCTGATCGAGATCGAGGTGCGGCCGCACCGCGTTTTCACGCGCAAGGGCGACGATATCCATGTCGAGCTGCCAATCTCGCTGAGCGAAGCTGTGCTCGGGGGCAAGGTCAAGGTTCCCACGCCCTCCGGCGAGGTAACGATGACCATCCCGAAATGGTCGAACACTGGCACGGTCCTTCGTCTTAAAGGGCAAGGCGTGCCTCGGTCTGGCGGCACCCGCGGCGATGAATACGTCACCCTGAAAGTGATGCTGCCGGGCAAACCGGATCCCGAGCTCGAAAAATTCATCGCTCAATGGCGGCCGACCACGGCTCGCAATCCGCGTGAAGCGATGGGGGTGTGACCATGGAGCGGCGAGAATTTCTCCTGGCGGCGCATCTCGAAGCCACAACGCTTGAAGCGTGGATCGAGGCCGGCTGGCTGCTGCCGCGCGATAGCGGCGAAGCCGGGCCATTTTCCGAGATCGATCTCGCACGAGTGCAGCTGATCCGCGACCTGAGGGAACTCGGCGTGAACGAGGACGGCATTCCCGTCATCCTCGATCTCGTCGATCAGCTGCACGGAGTGCGGGGCGTGCTGCGCAATCTCCTTTCGACGATCGGCGCGCAGCCCGAAGGTCGCAGGCGCTAAATCTTGTCGGCATCCGCCACACGCGTTCGGAGAGGCGCAAGCCCACATGATTCCGATCCGAAACGCCGTTCCCTCCCGTTACCCGCCGGTCGTAACCTCGCTGCTGATCGCGACCAATTGCCTGATTTTCCTCCTCCAGAACAGCCTGAGCCCTGCGGAGCTCGAGGAATTCTTGCGCGACTTCGCGCTCATCCCTGCGCGCTACACCGCCGCGTTGGCATATGGCGAGGCAGAGCTCTCGGCCGCCGATCTGTTTCCCTTCTTCAGCATGATGTTTCTCCACGGCGGCTGGCTGCATCTCATTTTCAACATGTGGACGCTCTGGCTGTTCGGACCCACGGTGGAGGATCGGCTGGGTCACGGACGCTATCTCGCCTTTTATCTCGCTTGCGGCCTTGCTGCCTCGATTGCGCATGTCTTTTTTAATCCAACATCGATCGTGCCGGCACTGGGCGCCTCCGGTGCAATCGCGGGAGTGCTGGGATGCTACATGCGCCTCTTCCCCCTGGCGCGGGTCGTCGTGGTGGTGCCGATCCTTTTCATCCCGCTGTTCTTCGAAGTCTACGCGTTCCTCTTCGTCGGTCTCTGGTTCTTGATTCAGATTTTCCAGGGAGCGCTGGAGCTCCTGCTGCCGTCCTCCGGCGGAGGCGTCGCATGGTGGGCTCATGTCGGAGGGTTCGTGGCGGGGTTGACGCTTGGCCCCCTCCTGGTCCGGTCCGAGCAGCGTTACCGCGCATACTACCCAGACGAAGGCGTGCTCGGCTTCGATACTCAGGGGCGGGTATGACGTGCCACTTGCCATAGGAGGCTTCCATGTCGATCGGCGATCTTTTCTGGCTTTTCTTTATATTCTCGGCGATCCAGCCGATGTTGCGGCAGCGGATGCTCGAGGCCATGCGGGTGCGCAAGATCGCGCAACTCGAGAGCGAACGAAAATCGCGGGTGATCCTGCTCGTGCACCGGCAAGAAACCATGCGGCTGCTGGGCTTTCCGATCGCACGTTACATCGACATAAACGATTCCGAGGATGTTCTGCGCGCCATCCAGATGACGGACGAGGACGTACCGCTCGATCTCGTCCTGCACACGCCGGGCGGCCTTGTACTCGCAGCGCTGCAAATCGCGAAGGCGGTTCGTGAACACGAGGCTAAGGTCACGGTCTTTGTGCCCCACTATGCCATGTCGGGCGGCACGCTGATCGCGCTTGCAGCCGACGAAATCGTCATGTGCAAGCATTCCGTCTTGGGTCCGATCGACCCGCAGCTCGGACAATCGCCGGCCGCTTCGCTCATCAAGGTCACCGAGGAGAAGCCGGTGGGGAGAATTGACGATCAGACGCTAGTATTGGCCGATGTCGGACGCAAAGCAATTGCGCAAGTCAAGCAAGCAGCGAGCGAGCTCCTGGAGCGTCGGCTTCCCGCCGAGCAAGCGAGGGCGCTGGCGGAAAAGCTCACGGCCGGTACATGGACGCACGACTATCCGATATGGGCCTCAACCGCGAAGTCGCTTGGCCTGCCGGTCAGCACCGACATGCCGAACGGAGTTCTCGAACTGATGAAGCTTTATCCGCAGCCCGTTCGCATGCAGAGCGGCGGCGGCGTGGAATATCTGCCGGTACCACGACAGAAGGAGGTCGCCAGGGAGGCCTAAGTTGATTTCGCAGAATTAGCGTCGCTGAACACGCATCCGCGCGATAACCTGGAGCGGAGTCCGCTTCTCTTGGAATTGGAAGCCGTCCGAGCGAGGGAGATCTGGATGCCACTGAAGGAGCAACTCGCGGCCGAGCGCCAGCGATGGAAACCCCTGACCGTCTATCAAAAGTTCGAGCACGCCGTCATCCTTGTGCTGACGGCGCTCATTGCGGTCGTGATCGGGTTCGCCCTCTGGAACTTGGTGCTAAAAATCCTGCTTAGCATCATTTCTTCCAGTGGGTTCGATCCAACGGATTATGCGGTGTTTCAGGCATTCTTCGGAATGATCTTCACCGTCATCATCGCGCTTGAATTCAAGCGCTCGCTGCTGGTTGTTGCAGAGCGCCGGCACGGCATCGTCCAGGTTCGCACCGTGCTCCTGATCGCGCTGCTCGCCATTGTCCGCAAGCTGATGATCATCGATCTTTCCACAGCGGAGGCCCAGCAGGTGTTCGCGCTTGCAGCCGCGATTCTGGCGCTCGGCGCCGTGTATTGGCTCGTTCGCGAACAGGACAGGCGCGAGCAGGCTTGAGATGCAATCTTGTCCAACAGGAGGTTCGCCATGACGGCCCGTAAGCTCGACAAGAGCCAATGGCGCACGTTTTTCGATCGTCTCTCGAAAACGCTCGAAGGAAAGCAGGCCGAGATCGAGTTGCCTCGCTATCCCTTGGCGATCAGGTCGAGGCGGAGTGGTTGCCCTTGCACGGCATTACTTACGATCCGAATGACGACCTTGTCGAGGTCGCGCTCGAGAGGCTTGATCACATGATTCGTAAGCCGCGCGAGATTTATCTCGAGGACTGGATCAGAGGACTGACGACCATTGAGATTGTTGATGCTGACGGGACCAAACAAGTTGTCAAGCTCCGAGAGCCATTGATGCTGGCATCTCCGGGGACGTAATGCCGGCACGGCACTGCTTCACACAGGCCTTCGCCCGAGGCGGACGAGCCCCCTTCACTGAGCCGCGTGCGGCTCTTCACTATTTCGGTAGGTCTGCTGGGTCTGATAATCGATCGTGTACGGCCTTAATTCGACTTGGGCCGCCGAAAGCCGTTGATATAGATTGCGTCGACGCACGATCGGCCACCACTCGTACAGAAAAATTTCGATTGGCCTCCAGTTCGCAACCCACCCGAAAATAGTCAAGCTCTCTTCGATGACCCGTCCAAGAGGACGTGGTGTGAGGTTGGCGGCTGCCATTTGGCCCGCAATGACGCATAATGAGAGTACTGTCAGTCCGATGACGAGCGAGCGCCATCCGATGCGGAACAATTCGTTGAGATCAAGCGCTATAACGCGGGCGCGATGACTAAAATACCGATTGAGAGCCACTCCGATCTCATGAGCCTCTGACGTAGATGCTTGTGACTCTGGCAGGTGTACAATGATCCTGAGTTGCTGATCGGTGGGCAACTCTCTTGCCCAACCCACGATAAATTCCTCTGCATCCTTGTCGAGATCCTTTTCGCGAAACGGAAAAGGATCGAGGCTGTGAAACAGTTGCGAGAGTTCTTCGATCCTCAGCTCGATTGCATTTGCGGAGGTCGCTGGTTGTTCATCCATGTTGGCCTCAATTTTTTGACCAACAGCCCGCGGAAACCGAATCCAAAGTGTTGGAGGGAGGGTGCCGCTACTGCCGTCAGTCGCAGGCGATCATCTGGTACACAAATCACTATCTTCCTGACGTTTGAGAGGCTTTCTCCAAAAGTACTCCGTTCGTGTGGTTAACGACTGGCCTCAGCAGCGTGTCGCGTCGTCGGGAGCAGGTGCCGCTCGAACCAGCTGCGCGCTAATCGGGCCACTTCATCAAGCGCTCCAGGTTCTTCGAAGAGGTGCGTCGCTCCCGGGACGATCACAAGCCGCTTCTCGCCGCCCAGTTGTGGAAGGGCGATCCGGTTCAGCTCGATCACCTGGACATCGTTTCCACCGACGATGAGCAGCGTGGGCGCGCGAACACGGGGCAGGGCCGGCCCCGCCAAATCCGGCCGCCCGCCGCGTGAGACAATGGCTCCGATTACGTCGGGTCGCCTCGTCGCCGCGACCAGAGCGGCGGCAGCACCAGTGCTGGCGCCAAAGCAGCCAATCGGAAGGTGACGCGTGTCTGGGCGCTGAGTGAGCCAGTCCGTGGCGCCGACCAGCCTTCTAGCCAGCAGCTCGATGTCGAAGCGCAGATGCGCCGTATGTAAATCGATCGCCTCTTCATTCGCAGTCAGCAGGTCGATTAGCAAAGTCGCCAATTTCGCCTCGTTGAGCAGCTGTGCCACATGGCGATTGCGAGAGCTGTGTCGGCCACTGCCGCTTCCGTGAGCAAACAACACAACTGCGCGGGCGTCCTCCGGCAGTCTCAGATTGCCATCCAGTGTTACGGCGTCGGCGGCAACGTGAACCAGATGCTCTGCAACGATTGGCTTTGCGAGTGTAATCATCGCTTGCCCTCGCCTATTTTGAAGCCAACATCCCTAGGCCATGACTCTTAGTGACTGCGAACGCACTTCGCGGGCTTCTCTCGTTGGCTTCACGCCCCGCACCGGGTACGAAGAGGAGGGGCGCTTGTTCGCTTACACCGCGAAGGGGAAGGTCTCAGGCACCTCGCCTGCTTCCCATTCCGTCGTGACTTCGAGTGGTTTGACCGCCCGCGTCTCATCGTAATGGAGCACGGCATCAAATTGGTCCGGCAGACGCGCCCGGAAATAGTGGCTTTGCCGCTCAGTTTCGGGCCGGTAGATCACACCGATTGCCCGCTCGAGCCGCGGTTCGCGCAAACCCACCGCCAGCGTGTCATTGTCACGCCAGGTGAGCAGGAACCGGACACGCTCTGCGGCATGGAACAGCGCCTCGTAGCTGCCGGCCAGCGCCGGGCGAACGCGCTTGCGCTCGGCCGGCGCTCCCCAATCAGAGGCGGCAGTAACGGTGCCGTGATGTGTGGTAAAGCCGATCAATACTGCATCATGGCCATATTTCTCACGCGTGAGCTGGCCTACATTGAGCTCGGAGCGCTGACGCATATCGGTCGCGCGTGCATCGCCGAGATGAGAATTATGTTCCCAAACGGCAATCCTCGCGCGGCCGTCGTTCCGACCGAGATGCATGATCAGCGCATCGAGCGTCTCGGCCATGTGGCGGTCGCGCAGATTCCACGACGATACTTCCTCGAGAAACATCGCCCGATAGTACGCCTCGGCATTCTTCACTAGACGGGCATTTTGCTCGGCATAGAAGAGTTCGTCCTCCACCGCGCCGCGCCGTGCGTGGTCGGCAGCCCGGCGTTGCAGCTCAACCAACTGGCTGATGACCTCGTCCTCACATGACTTGGCGAGGTTCAAGCGCGTCATGAAACCGTAGACCTGGGTATCCTCACCGAAATGGTCGAAACAGGAATAGCGTTCGCGGGCGCGTTTTGCGGCTTCGGAATCGACCTTTTCGAGATAACGCAAAACGGCTTTCATCGATGTATGCAAGCTATAGAGATCGAGGCCGTAAAATCCAACCTTTGCAGCGCCCGGCGGGAGCGCGTCATTGTGCGCTCGCAGCCACTCGATGAATTCGACTACTACGGTGTTGCGCCACATCCAGGTTGGGAATCGCCGAAAATCGGTGAGGGCTTCCACCGCATCGAGGTCATCGCTCATGCCGCGGACATAGCGGTTGACGCGGTAGGCGTCCGGCCAGTCGGCTTCGACTGCGACGGCTGTAAAGTGTTTTTCCTTAATGAGCCGTTTCGTAATCTCGGCCCGCTCGCGGTAGAACTCATGCGTGCCGTGGGATGCCTCGCCGAGCAGTGCGAAGCGTGCATCGCCGATTCGGTTCATGAGCGGATCGTAGTCTCGGGCAACGCCGGTCAATGGATGGGCGCTCGCGCGCAACGCCTCGATAAGGGCGGCATCGGTCGGGCTTGGTACGGCCTCGCCCTTCTCCGGCGCTTTTCGCCGCGCCAGCAGGCCACGAACCTCCTCGTCCGTCGTCTGCGAGAAGTCCTGATACCATCGGCCGACCGCCTCGAACGGCTCCGGGGTGATGGCGCAGATGACATCATCGACTTTCGCCCTCATTTCCTCGCACGCCTCCGGCGACGCCGTCGGAACGGCGACGACGATGCGGGCAGGCTGCAACTGCCGCAAGGCCTCGATGGCGGCGTGCATGGTCGCTCCGGTCGCAAGACCGTCATCCACTAGGATGACAGTACGACCGCGAACGTCGGGCGGTGGACGACCCTCGCGGTAGAGGCGCTCGCGCCGCGCAAGCTCCTGCCGTTCCTGCGACGCGACGGTGTCGATCAAAGCGCCCGGAATGCCCAGACGCCTCACGAGTTGGTCGTTGAGTACACGCACGCCACCCGTCGCGACGGCACCCATCGCCAGCTCCTCGTAGCCCGGGACGCCCAGCTTGCGCACGACAAATACGTCCAAGGGCGCGCCGAGTGCCTGGGCGACTTCATACGCGACAGGCACGCCTCCGCGCGGTAGGCCGAGCACGAGTACGTCCGGGCGATTGGCGTAAGCGGTGAGTTTCGCAGCGAGCAATCGACCCGCTTCAGAGCGATCGCGAAAGAGTCCTGGCTTAGGGAGATCCGGCTTTATGTTCATGTGTAATGCTCCCTTCCGGAAACCGCTCTAGGCGATCTGTTCATCCAGTTCGGCTACGAGCCGTTTCAGCGCGCCGGCTGCCCGACGCCTGGGGTGGCTGGATAAATATCGTCCGGCGATCGCTCCAAGCGGAAATTGATAAAGCCAGATGAAAACGGGTGCGTTGACAGGCATCAATTTTCCGCCGCAGCGGAGTTCAGCGGACAACGGGCGATATTGATGGGTATCAATGCTCATTAGCTCGTCTTTCGGTAGAGGCAGGAGGTCTCGACGGCAGGGGCTTGAGAGTCGCGTCATCCTTCGAGGCGTGGGAGATGGCAGTGGCGTCGAGCCAATCAGCGAGATCGAGCTCGAGCTCAAACGCGGCGACCCCGGCGGCGCGGTATGACTTGGCACTGGGGCTCCCAAAGGTCGTCCAAATTCGACCCGAGACGCGGAGGAAGGCCGGGCGAGGCTATGGGCTCCTCGGAGTCACCGATGTGCCGCAGCCGGTTCAAGCGGGGCCTGTCACTCTCGATCCCGCCACGACCGTCGAGGCCGCCCTGCAGTGCTTTGGGCAACGATGCCTCAACCATCTCTTGCGCAACGAACCTGCCGCGCTGGCGGGTGAGCCCGAAGGAATCCATCAAATGCGAGTCGCCATGCGGCGCCTTCGCTCGGCGCTTTCCGCGTTAAAGCCGATGCTACCAGCGGAGCATCACCGCTGGGCATCCGACGAGCTCCGGTGGCTTACTCACGCGCTGGCTCCAGCGCGCAACTGGGACATATTCACGGGCGATCTTCTGCGCCCAGTCAGCGAGGCGCTGCCAAACCGCCACGAGATGAAGCATCTCGTCAGCGCAGCAGAGCGATCCCGCCGGGCGGCCTTCGATGATGCGAAACAAGCAATCTTGTCTCAACGACACACCGAAGCGATGCTGCGGCTTTTACGATGGTTTGCGGCTCGTGCGTGGCGTGATCAACAGATATCGGAGAACACGGCTCTCCTTCTGGCGCCGATTTCCGATGTTGCCCCGGATCTGATCGAACGATGCCATCGCAAGGCCCGGCGGCGCTGCAAGCGGTTCGACGAGCTAACTCCAGCAGCGCGGCACAAGTTGCGCATTGCGTTGAAGAAGCTGCGGTACACAATCGAATTCCTCGGAAGTCTCTTCGACAAGGACGAAGTTCGCGCGTTCGTCAAGAGGTTGAAGTCCTTACAAGACTATCTCGGCCATGCGAACGACGTCCGTGTTGCCTACGATCTCATGGACCAAATTCGAGAAACGAAAAATCACAACGCTGGCACGATCGATCGCGCTGGCGGCATCGTGTTCGGTTGGCACGAGCGGGATCTTGTCGATCGCGAGCCTAAGCTCAGAAAACATGTTCGGCGCTTCAAGCAACTGGACCCGTTCTGGTGATGCTAAACACGTCGGCCAGCCGTGCGGACGCAGGGACCGTGTGGAGGTGTCGGATTTAGCCTTGAGAGCGATGCGACGTCCTTCGCCGGCACGTCGCCTCAGCGAGCGCCAGGACCTTTAATGTGAATTGAGCGGTGGGATGCCATGGCAGACCGCGATGCTTTGGACGGGCTGCCGGCCCGAGCTAAAGCTTTGCTTCGCAAGAGAGCGCAGCCGAAATGGGTTGCACCCATGTTGGCGACACTTACGGACGAACGCTTTTCGCGAGAAGGATGGTTGTTTGAGCCGAAGTGGGACGGCGAGCGCTGCCTTGTTTTTCGCCGCGGCCGCGAATTGAGCCTCTTTTCGCGGAACCGAATCCGGCTGAACGAGAAATACCCTGAGTTGACAACAGCGTTTCATCGGCAGCAGACCGATTCCTTCATCGCCGATGGTGAAATTGTTACGTTCAAAGACGGGATCACCAGCTTCGCGAAACTTCAACAACGCATGCAGGTCGAGCATCCGTCAGCCGATCTGCTCCGCAGGGTTCCGGTATGGCTGTATCTTTTCGATTTGCTCTATCTGGGCCGCTACGACACCCGGCGAGTTCCGCTCCGGGACCGCAAGCAAGTGCTTCGCAACACCTTCGACTTTGAGGGTTCGTTGCGGTTCACGGAACATCGCGAGACAGAGGGCGAAGCCTATTATCGAAAGGCGTGTCGCAATGGATGGGAGGGCGTAATCGCAAAGAACGGGGACAGCGCGTATGTATCCAGGAGGACGCGCGATTGGCTCAAATTCAAGTGCAGCCATGAGCAGGAGTTCGTCATCGGCGGTTACACGGAGCCGCAGGGGCGTCGGATCGGCTTCGGAGCATTGCTGTTAGGCTATTACCGTGGCCGAAAGTTCGTATATGCCGGCAAGGTCGGAACTGGGTTCGATAATGACACGTTGCGTCGGCTGAGCAGGAAGCTTACCAAACTGGAGACGCCGAGTAGCCCGTTCGAGGACGATGGGTTGCCGCGCGGTGGTGTCCATTGGGTGAAACCAAAGCTCGTCGCCCAAATCGCCTTCACCGAATGGACGCGGGAAGACAAATTGCGACACCCGCGATTCCTCGGCCTGCGGGAAGACAAGAGACCGCAAGACGTCGTGCGAGAGGGCTGAAGCGCGATTATTCGATGACAGCTACCCGCGGGCGTCACGGACATGGAGACCTCCGGCGAAGGCCTTATTTCCCGATGGCGTCACGAAGCACGCGTGGGACTTAGAATGATGACTGGAATGCCACTCGAAGATTATCGCAGGAAGAGAAAGTTCACCGAAACGCCCGAGCCGGCAGGGCAGGCGCGGCGGAACAGCCGCAGCCGTATCTTTGTCGTTCAAAAGCACGACGCCAGTCGCCTGCACTATGACTTCCGACTGGCGATCAGCGGGGTTCTGGTGTCGTGGGCGGTGCCCAAAGGTCCTTCCATGAACCCCGCAGAGAGACATCTAGCCGTACGCACCGAGGATCATCCGCTCGAATATGCCCAGTTCGAGGGCGTAATACCGGAAGGGCAATACGGAGCCGGAACGGTAATGGTGTGGGACACGGGCACTTACGAGCCGCGAGACGGCATCCCGCCGGGCGAGCAGCTTGCCCGCGGCAAAATCGACGTGGTGCTCCATGGCGCGAAGCTGCGCGGTGGCTTCACGCTGGTCCGCACGGGGAAGCGCTCGGCTCGTCCTGGCCAAAAGGAACGCTGGCTGCTGATCAAACACCGCGACGAGCATGCTGATCCATCATGGGACATTGAAAGCCCCCGCCTGGGCCGTTCGGTCCTCACCGGCCGTAGCCTGCAGGAGATCGAAAAGGGTCGCCCGAGAAAGATGCCGGGCCTTGGGCATACCCACGTTTGAATGGAGACTGCTTTGTATCAATTGGCGGCGCGCCAACTGTAGTGGCCCGCGTCGAGCCCTATCCTTTCCGAAAATTCCATCCGGCTTGGGATTCGCATCGTGAGACAGAATCATCGCATGATCGGGGTCGATGCTTGCAGTCCTGCATTCACTCGGAATGTTCATCATCGACGTCTTCAAGTCGCGGCGCCGGCTGGAAGCCGAGAACCTGTTTCTTCGTCATTGCCTTGAGGCGCACGCCGCCTTGTCTTCGACTATGTGGCAGTGACCGGGCGCTGTTGGTCTGGATGACCCGGCTCTGGCCGAGCCTGCTCGGCGCGGCCAAGATCGTTCAACCGGAGACCATCCTTCGCTGGCATCGTGCAGGCTTTAGGACGTTCTGGCGCTGGAAATCGCGAAAGAGGCGCGCGAGACAGATAACTTAATCGCTCCGCGGATCGAACGCTGGCTCGTACAGCTCGAGAGGAACGCGTTGACAGATTATCAGAACCCCGACGAGCCCCGAGTTGTTTCGGGTAAGCATTACATGCACCGCCCTCCTCAAGGGCATCCCGATCGATGATTCTCACCGAACGGGGCCCGGAGAGCGCAATCAGGCCGCGATTCTTGAGCGATGTGAGCGAGCGACTGACTGTTTCGACCGACAAGCCGAGATAATCGGCGATGTCGTAGCGCGATATCGGCAAATCGACACGATCGAGAGTCTGATCAGATAGGCGCTCCGCCATCGTGAGAAGGAACGAGCTAACCTTCTCGGTTGCCGTGATCCGACCGAGGATCATCAGTTGGGCTTGCAAACGTGAAAGAGCCTCGAACGTGACCTGGTGGATTTCCCTAGAAAGTTGCGGGTCTGACTCTGCGAGCATCTCGAGCCGCCGGCGCGGATAGCTGGCTACGATTGTATCTTCGGTGACCGCCTCCACCGTGGAGTCATACTCGTTGAGGGCGGTAAAGCCGAAGAAGTCGCCGGGCAGCAACAGCTCCACAATTTGGCGCCGACCATCGGGCTGCACCACGCATCGCCTCGCCGTGCCCGAAGTCACGCGATACCAATATTCGGCCGATTGCCCCTGACTGCAGATTTCCTGTCCCCGATGGCACTTCCTGACGGCCGCGATCGATGCGAGCTTATCCAACCGCTTTGGTTGGTTCGCCAGGGCTGGTGCCGAATGGTTAGTGTTGTTCATGACCATCTCCCGAGCTCAGAGCGGCGTTCCTGCAAACTCTGCCGCAAACCGAATGGCGCGAAAGAACGCCGGGGCGTCCGGGAACGGCCCGCCCCGGCGCTGCATTTACGGATCAATGAAGCGTTTCCTCGCCATTGATCGCGATGCGCTTGGCTTTCGACTGTGCTTTGGCCGTCTTTGGCAGCGTGACCGTCAGGATGCCGTTCTTGAACGACGCCGTGACTTTGTCCTCGTCAACGTCGTCGACCGGAATGCGGCGCTCGAAGCGGCCGCAATAGCACTCGCTAAACTGCCGATCCTTGTCTTCGATTTCGGTCTTCTTCTCGCCTTGGATGGTGAGGACGCCGTTCGAAAGTTGAACCTCGACGTCTTGCTCTTCGAGACCCGGCAGCTCCGCTCTGACCTTCACCTCCTTGCCCGTCTCGCTCACCTCGATGTTCGGCCACGTCAACACGCGTTCGGACCCGAAACTCGTAAGATCGAACCCGCGGAAGACTTTGTCGAACAAGCGGTTCATTTCGCGGTGCAAGGTCAGGAGCGGGTAGGTCTCCTCGCCACGTCGCACTGTGACTTCGCGACCGCGATTCCATGGGATCAGATCTCTCACATTCATGGTCATACCTCCTTCTCACAAAGGGCTTCCGCTGCCCGGCGGGGCAGTGCATGAGAACCCGTCGGCCAGCGGGGCCGGGGCTGTTCAGGCCGCCTTCTTGTGCTCGGTTTGCTGGTTGCCGTTTCCCGCCGTGCCGGACGCGATTTGGATCTGGCGCGGCTTCATGGCCTCGGGCACCTCGCGCACCAGGTCGATTTTCAGAAGCCCATTCTCGAACGAAGCTCCCTTGACCTGGACGTAGTCGGCCAAGTTGAACTGACGCCGAAACGGACGTGCAGAGATCCCCTGATAGAGGTATTGGTGATCTTCCTTCTCGGCCTTGCGGCCTTCCACCGTGAGCAAGTTCTGCTCCGCAGTGACAGTGATCTCCTCGGGCATGAAGCCGGCAAGGGCCAGCGAGATACGATACGCGTCCTCACTTGTGCGCTCGATATTGTAGGGCGGGTAGTTGTCCTCGCCCGTCAACTGAGGCACTTCCTCAATGCGGTCGAATAGACGGTCGAAACCGACGGTTGATCGCCAAAGAGGGGTCAGGTCGAAGTTCCTCATAGCCATATCCTCCATTTGAGCAACATGGATACAAGCGGCGTCGGAACGCTGGTCCGGCGCCCGCATTGCCGGGCCATATCGGCACCCGGCACCACCTCATGAGGTGGCGAAAAAAAATTTAGAAAAGCGACTCTGTTTTTCAAGGGGGGCTGGAAAGGCACTTGCAGGAAGGGGGTGCCAAACTAAATCATTGTGCGCGCCAGACTAGGCGCGCGTCGGCGGACCTTCTCGATTCGTCCCTGAGACCGCCCAGTCGTCTGGGCAATTTTTCACAGCGCGGGACGCTGCAGATCGAGAAGGCCCCCCGACAAATCAACCGACCAAGCTTACGGAGGCTATCATGAAACCTGACCATGAAATCGAACTGGACGTGAAGGACGAGCTGCAGTGGGACCCCAATCTTGACGCAACTGACATTGCAGTATCCGTAAAGAAGGGCGTCGTCACGCTGGCAGGATTCGTCAAGAACTATGCCGATAAGTACGAAGCCGAAAGCGCTGCAAAGCGTGTGGCTGGCGTGCTCGGAGTCGCGAACGATATCGAAGTTCGCATGCCGAGTGTCGACGAGAGACCTGACCCCGAAATCGCGCGGGATGCGGTGGCCGCGATCAAGAGCCAGCTGCCGATCTCGTCGGAGAACATCAAGGTGATCGTCAAGGACGGCTGGGTAACGCTCGAAGGCCAAGTCGAGTGGCAATATCAACGCAGCACGGCCGAGAATTCGGTACGTCGAATCAAAGGCATCAAAGGCGTCAGCAATTTGATCCAGCTCAAGCCGCACGCCCAGCCCGCAGAAATCAAGCGGAAGATACAAGAGGCATTCCGGCGCAATGCCGAGGTCGATGCCAACCGCATCACCGTCGAAGCGCGCGGCGGCGAGGTCATCCTCAAGGGGACGGTTCGGTCGTGGACCGAACGCGAAGAGGCCGAGCGAACCGCCTGGGCTGCGCCGGGCGTCACTAAAGTGGAGGATCGGATTGTCGTGAGCCCCTAGGGCGATCGCAATTCTTGCCATAGGGAGCGCGCGTCGGCGCGCTCCCTATCCGAAACGTGCTGAGTACGCTCTAATTTCGAGTGACTCAAGGCGCATTGACGACTGTCAATTATTCCAGCCAAGGTTTTCAAACTGCTGACCAATCGTGTTGCGGAGTTTGCCGCCCATCAGCGATGATAATCCGTGCGATGTAGTGAGCACGACGCGTATCGGAGCTGCGCATGGCCGACGCCCTGTTGATCAAGACGCTCGTCGTCATCCTTGCCTCCGTCGGCGCCATCGGATTGGTCGCGCGCGCAAGGCTTCCGGCGGCCGTGGGTTATTTATTGGCTGGTTTGGTCATCGGGCCACACGGTTTGCAACTCATCGCCACGAGCGATGAAACGACATTTTTGGCCGAGCTCGGCATCATTTTTCTTATGTTCATGGTGGGTCTTGAGTTTTCGCTCGCGGCAATGATTGCCGCACGCCGCGATGTTTTCGGCGCCGGCAGCCTGCAAGTCGGCTTCACCGTTTTGATCGTGGCGGGAGCTGCCATGCTGTGGGGCGCCCGCTTGCCCACCGCCGTGCTGATCGGCGGCGCTGTTGCAATGTCATCGACCGCCATCACGCTCAAACAATTGGTCGATCAGGGCGATGTCAGCAGCCAACACGGCCGTCTCGTGTTGGGAATCCTGCTCTTCCAGGACCTCGCGACTCTTCCATTTCTCGTCGTGCTCGGTGGGTGGGAACTAAGCGGTGGGCCAGAACCGTTGGGAGCGCTGCGTCAGCTCGCAATAGCGGCCATCGCGCTCGGCGTCGCTGCTTTCGTTTGCCGGCCGGTTTTTCGCGTCGGGCTCACCTGGGTTGCCCGAACGAACTCGGCAGATCTCTTTCTGCTTACCGTTCTGTTGCTCGCGCTCGGCACGGCATTCGCCGGACGTCTCGCCGGCCTTGCCGTGCCGATCGGCGCGTTCCTCGCCGGCATGGTGGTCGGGGAAAGCGATTTCCGACATCAGGTGGAGGACGATATCCGGCCTTTCCGCGATGTCCTATTGGGGCTCTTCTTCGTCACTGTCGGCATGGAGGTGGATCCGTCCATCGTCGCTGTAGCACCCATGACCGTCCTCCCCTGGATGATCGCGTGCCTGCCAGGAAAGGCCCTTGTCGTGATCCTCGTTGGCGCGATTATGCGCTGGTCTGCGCCGGTCGGTGCGCGAGTCGCCCTCACTCTAGCACACGGCGGAGAAGAAGGTTTACTGCTGCTCACCCAGGCGATGAGAGCGGGCGCCATAGAACCGGACGTTGGGCAGCCCGCTCTTTTGGCGTTGATCGCGACCATGGCGCTTGGCCCAGTGCTGATTCAGTGGAGTGCGCGGTTTGCAGAGCTCATAGGCGGCGCGTCACATCGCGTCAAAGCAGACGCCGAAGAAGCCGCTATCCGCGAAGAAAGCCAAGATCTCAAGGATCACGTAATCCTGTGTGGTTGTGGACGCGTGGGCCGGCTGGTGTCGCTCGTGCTCGAGGCCGCAAAGGTCCCTTACATTGCCGTCGAGGCCGACCTGGTACGCTTTCGCAGGGCGAAAAAGTCGGGACACAATGTGGTCTTCGGGGACGCAGGTCGGAAACGGGTTCTGGAAGCCGCCGGTGTCGCCCGCGCGCGCATCGTCGTTGTAACGTTCGATCGACGCCATGCGGTTGAACGTATTCTTCACTATGCACGCGAGCAAAATCCAGCTGTATCCTCCATTGTGAGCGCTGCCGATGATCAAGAAATCTTGCCGCTTACACGGGCGGGAGCCGGCACTGTGTTCCCAGAGAACTTCGCGGCCGGCCTGGCGTTGGCCGATCAAGTGCTTCTCGTCTGCGGTTTCTCCCAAGATAATGCCGCAAACATCGTCACTACGGTTCGAGCCGAACTCAATCCGGAACTGCGCGGGCGCGTAGGAATCTGAGCTGGGTGCTGCCTGTGCGTCATGACACTCCGTCGTAATGCTATTACGCGGCCTGTAATATCGCTGTTCCCGAAACCGCGACGCCGGATCGCACCGTGAGAACGCGACTGAGAGCAGAGTGACGACGCTGTGTGTGTTCGTAACCGAACGCATCAGCTCCGAGTTCTCTCGGGACCGCCAAGCCATTGCCTCAGCGCTTTACTTTCGAGGCTTTAGCAACGTGTTTGTGCAGCGAGGCCGCCGTGTTTGTAACATTGGTGTTCTCGATGGCCCTGCGGTCGGTCCCGCGCCGAGCCTGCGGTGAATGAGCAGCTGCGGCGGGGTTGCTGCTTGGGCGTTGGAGGGGAGGGGAGCGCCAGTCCGTCAGCGCCCTACCGAATAAGGAGACTGCAACTCTCCATGTGGGCGGTGCCCAAAGGCCCTTCCATGAACCCCGCAGAGAAACATCTAGCCGTACGCACGGAGGATCATCCGCTCGAATATGCTCAGTTCGAGGGCGTGATTCCCGAATATGCTCAGTTCGAGGGCGTGATTCCCGAGGGGCAATATGGAGCCGGAACGGTGATGGTGTGGGACACGGGCACTTACGAGCCGCAAGACGGCGTCCCGCCGGGCGAGCAGCTTGCCCGCGGCAAAATCGACGTGGCTATGCCCCCAAGCCATACCCCGGCGTTCGGCGGCGCCCCTAGGCCAGAAATGATTGCCGCGAGGCCAGGGACGCATGCGAAAGCAGAGGCTGCCGCCAGCAGCGCCTTTTTCATGGAAAGGTCACATCCACCTTGGCCCCGTTTGCAAAGAGATCAAAGTCAACTGAGGTTTGTTTGTCGTCCTTACGAAAAACTATGCGATACTTCTGTGCAAACAACCTTACCGGGACAGGGGTTGTTCCGTTTAAGATGGCGAAAGGGCGAAGTTGAGCCAACGAGTCCTCAATCCCTTTGTTAAAATCGTACACTGCATAGGGAACGGCAAAGACGTTAGCTCCCGATGGAGTTGAAGAAAACGTGACATCAAAAAGTTGCGGCCCGGCAAACATGAATGCGCCGCCTTCGGTCTGGAGTGAGCAGTCCTCGCCGAGGGAATAATCATCTTTAGCAATTTCAGACCATGCATAAATGATCTTCCCATCGTTCCTTACAATCGCTTGTAGCTGGATACAACAATCAGCAGGGCATTTGTCATTATACCAAGACTTTACGCCAACATAAGCTACATTGCCTTTGAAATCTCCGCCCCACGAGTATATTGGGGGTATTTGGAATCTACCAGATTTATCGATATACCCAATGCGGAAGTGTTCTTTGGTCGTCACCTTTGCCAATCCGTTGCGAAATGGCCCAGCAGAATCAAATGTCGGAGGAATTACAAAAACGCCACTGTGGTTGATGAAGCCAACTTTAGCTTTCAAAGGGTCTCTCTCGAGTGTGGCAGCAGCCAATTCTTCATGGAAATCTTCTCGCCGCCAAAATTTTGGAAGCCTTGCAAGCTTTCCATCTCTTCTTATGTAATCAGACCTATTACCGCTCGTAAAAGTAGCGAGTCCTTCACGAAACGATCCCAGCCATCCGGCTGCCCACGCATTGAGAAACTTACCAGAATGATCTATGTGATAAGATTTTGTCTTCCAGCTGGAGCCAATTCTTACTACAGCAAATCCTTCGGAGAATGGTTCTACTTCGTCGTATTTAGGTTCTATGACTACCTCTCCTGTTTTTGTGATAAAGCCCCACTTGCTTAGTTCGATGAAGGGCGCCACTCCCTCCGAAAAGAAGGGTCCCTTACCTAAGTCGTATGATACATCGGATCTAAGCATATCTGGAGTGAATTGAAGGCGAGAGGGGATTACAAATTGTCCGGCGGTATCTATGTATCCGTACCTTCCTCCTTTAGAGCCATCAGGGTTCTCGTATACGCCCTCTTCGGAAGCTAGGGCGAGGCCGTCGAGAAATGTTCCTGCCGTTTTGAACCTCGGAATAATAACGAAAGCTCCGCTTGAGTCGATGTAGCCAAACAATTCGCCAACTCGAACTCGCGCCAGATTGTTCGCGAAGTCCGAGGCGAAATCGAAGTTCGGGTTGATAATGACTACCCCGTCCTCATCGAGGTAGCCGTACTTTCCGGTTATGCTACTGTAGAATGGATGGAGGATGGGCGCAGATCGTGTAATATCCGCAGCACTATAGCCCATATAACATTGAACAAATAAGGCCGCAGCGACAAATATTATCCGTCGTTGCATTAGCATAAACGGCCAGCTTTTGTTAGGCAGACTGTACGCCATTATAGGCAAACAGGATATAAGGCGCAAGTTGGGCGCCATACGATTTCGACACCTGTGTGTATCGAGAACTCCGTCCTTATTGATTAAGTGGCCGAATCGCCTAACGTCAGCCGGCGATGATCGCTCTGTTATGCTTCCTCGTGACCCTGTTCGCCTCGCCGTTCAAGCCGAAGAGCCGACTTGAGGCAGAGAACGCGGCGCTCCGACGTCAGCTGGTCATATTGCAGCGAAAGAAGCGCGGTCGTGTCCACCTCACGAATGGGGATCGCTTGTTCTTAGTCCAGCTGTATCGGTGGTTTCCATCGGTGCTGAAGACCATCGCGATCATCCGGCCCGAGACCATCGTTCGCTGGCACCGCGCCGGCTTCCGCCGGTATTGGCGGTGGAAATCCCGCTCCCTTGGAGGCCGGCCGCAGATCGCCGCGGATCTGCGCGCGCTGATCCGGCGGATGAGCGCGGAAAATCAGCTGTGGGGTGCGCCGCGCATCCATGGCGAACTGCTCAAGCTCGGCTTCGAGGTCTCTCAATCCAGCATCGCGAAGTACATGGTCAAGCGATGCGGACCGCCGTCCCAGGGATGGCGGACCTTCCTGCGTAACCACGCGCCGGACATCGCCGCCATGGACCTATTCGTTATCCCAACCATTGGCTTCGACCTGCTCTACGCTTTCATCATTGTCCGGTTGGCGCGCCGAGACCTCGTCTGGATCAACGTCACACCTCATCCGACCGCGGACTGGATCGCACGCCAGATCACGGAGGCATTCCCTTGGAATGAGGCCCCGCGCTATCTGATCCGCGATCGGGATCAGATCTACGGCGCTGCCGTTAGGCACCGATTGCGCGCCATGGGCATCCGCGACAAGCCTATCGCCACGCTCGGACCGATGGAAGTGTCCTATTATAAGTTGGCTAGTGGCAGCTTCTCGCTGGCGAATTACCGGCGCAAGGATGGCCAGCCGGATGTCAAGCGGGATTGGGAGGCGATCGAGGACGCTGCCGCCTGTATCGCCCAGGCGATGAAGAAGGACCCCGACTACGGGCCGGTGGTCCTTGTCATACACGATGGGCCGGCTCTCGGTCGCATCGCGAAACAGAATCTTGCCGAATTTGAATCCAACAGGGCGGCGCTACGGGTCGTCTGCTCTTCCCTCGGGTCACCCGATTTTCACGACCCATTTATCATGGGCAAGAACGCGGCCGACCTTATCTGGGACACGCAAGAGCTGCGGCGGGAATGCGAGCGCCGCAAAACCGCGCCGGCGGCACTCGCCGCTGTTGCCGATTACACCCGGCGACATTCCGAGCTTTTCGTGCGGAACGGCTCTCGGTTGCTGACACCCGCCGAGACGGCGAAGCGACGCCAGCGGATCGAGGCGCTTGCCGATCAGATCGATGCCCTTGCTGAAGGCGTCCGCGACGGCGTTGCTGAGTACCGTCAGTTCGAGGCCATTCTCGGCCGCCTGCACGCCGAGGGGTTTTTTCCAAAAAACGACCTAATCTCCGCAGTTGCCAAGGCCCTGTAATAGCTATGGGTACCATTCTCAGGTTTGTTCGCTGGATATGGAGACGGTGGTCCGATTATCGGGGGGCTGACGCTCTCCTCGATTTGCTGGATTGGAAAGTCGGGATCATCTCCGCCATCGGAGCGGTGGTGATGTTATTTTTTGGAGCAACGAACCAGGCTTGGTCCGCTCCGGGTGTAGTTCTCGCGGCATTGATAGCAGCCGCTTGCATAGCAGTTATTGCCGTGGGCATTCGCGCGTTTTTTCTTCCTCCAATTGCTCCGCCGTCTCTGTCGGAGCCTTCTCAGGTCGACGTCGCTAATGAGCGGATGCCGCTCTCCGACGCGGCGGCCCAGTTGTATGGGGAAGTCCGAGGAACCACTCTCGCGAAATTGAATGAACGATTCGCGAGAGGTTCAAACGACAGATTGTTGGACTACATGGGGACGACGATCGTTCGACACACAAGGCTTCGGTTCAGGCGTCCTCCGTCTCCGAAACTGGAAATCCTGCCGACCTCAGAATTGGACAAAATCATTATTTGCAACGGAGCAAAAGCATTCCGCTATTTCGGTCGCGGTGCGCTTTTCACCGATCTTGAGGTTCCAAATGCCGATCTGCCTCGCATTATATCTGAAGTAAGACAAACTGCAGACCTAGGCCCTGGTGAGGATGCATAATGTGTACAAACTAGATGTGGGGACGAACTAACCGACCAAGCCGATCGAAGCGGGGGTCGATCAGACTGATGGAACGCCTTCACCGGCGAGAATCGCGGCAGTGGGATAGGCGCCGCGCGTGAGTGGCTGCGCCGGAAAAAACGGAAGGCGCCCTGATGCGGATCGCAGAAGCCGGACCGGCGGCGCTCGCGGAGTAGAGCCGTCCCACCGTTGGCCGTCAGAGGAGCTACAAGGTCGTTGCCTAGCATCGTCCGCCGGCCGATTACGTCCGTTGGCTGGGAGAGGAGCCAGACCCGCGTGACTTGATGCGGCCTTTCCCCGCCGAGCCGCTGCGCATGTGGCCGATTTCGGCCCGGGTCAACAAGCCAGAGAACGATGACCCGTCCATTGTCGAGCCTGTCGAACTGGCAACGGACGCGGCGTAATAGACTAAGGCCACGCCGGGCTGCGAACCTTTATTGCTTTTGTGGAATTGGCGTCGTGTCGGTAGGACGGCCCCCGTCCCAATTCAGCCAATCCTCCATCACTGTTTGGCCAAGGTATTGTCGTGCGCTACCGGCGGGGAAGACGCTGCGTAGGGGGGTCCTATGGCCATCAGAATCTTGAATGACCTGATGCTGTTCTCCTGTCTTGTCGCCTTAGC
>WNFT01003240.1_pt1 | contig 25677 bp, 24 predicted proteins | sample 5400191 | NCBI WGS metagenome assembly WNFT01 (sample SAMN13153359, study PRJNA577476) | soil metagenome | isolation source: 80 cm saprolite under Madrone tree | place: USA:California | collected 2016-06-14 | reverse complement strand
CACCGAGGACATCTACGCCGGCATCGAGTTCGAGCAGGGGACGACCGATGCGACGCATTTGATCGAAGAGATCTCGACGCTGGCGAAGAAGAAGATCCGACCCGACAGCGGACTTTCCATCAAGCCGATCTCCATCAGTGGCTCAGAGCGGATCGTGCAGTTCGCTTTCGACTACGCGCGCAAGAACAACCGGCGCAAAGTTACCGCCGTGCACAAAGCGAACATCATGAAACACACCGACGGCCTTTACCTCGCCGTTGCGCGCAAGGTGGCCGAACGTAATCAAGACATCGAATTCGAGGACCGGATCGTCGACAACATGTGCATGCAACTCGTGTTGCGGCCGCGGGAGTACGACATCCTTTGCTGCCCCAACCTGTACGGCGACATCATCTCCGACCTCGGGGCGGGCATGATCGGTGGGCTGGGCCTGGCGCCGGGTGCGAACATCGGCACCAATGGGGCCGTGTTCGAAGCGACCCATGGCAGCGCGCCTAAGTACGCCGGCCTCAACAAGGTGAACCCGATGGCCGTGATGCTGTCCGGCGTGTTGATGCTGCGCCACCTCGGGGAAACATCTGCGGGCGACGCTCTCGAGACCGCGATCGCCGACGTGATCGCACTGGGCAAGAACGTCACATACGACCTCAAGGAGAAGCGCGACGACCCGACGGCCGTGGGTACGAGCCAGGTTGCCGACGCGGTGGTCGCGCAGCTCAAAGCAGGTGCGTAGGGCAGCCGCCGTCCTGGTCGCCGGAGTTCTCGCCGCCGCGTGTTCGAGCGGGCCAACGGCAGCCGTCAAGACGACCGCGGTGGCGGCGGCGCCGGTCATCGGCCCCTCGCTGGATCGCGCCGATCAGCCTTCGTTCTCGTATCGGAGCGGGCGCCCGCCCGCGCTCAGCCTCCAGGAGCTCTTCCACCCGGTCTACAACGTTCCCGCCGACCCGTCAATGGTGCGGACGATGATCGTGACCGGCGACATCATCCCCGCTCGCGGGGTCGCGTACTTCGCGGCGGTGCGGCACGACTACCTGTGGCCGTTTCGGCCGACGGCCGATTACATAAAGAACGCCGACATCACGTATGTCAATCTCGAAGCGCCGCTGTTCGCGGGCTGCCCCGTCAGCCCCGCGTCGAGCTTCACGTTCTGCGGCGACCCGCGTTTCGTCGACGGGCTCACGCTGATGGGCGCGAAGGTAGCCAACCTTGCCAACAACCACCTGACCAACTACGGCGCGGCGGGCGTCGCTTCAACCGATCAGCTGCTGAACCAGCATGGGATTCTCACCAGTGGGCTTGGGCCCGTCGCGGTAATCGACGTTCGCGGCCTGAAGTTCGGGTTCATCGGTTTCAACGGCGTCGGCCGCGCCATTGATAGGACCGCGCTTCAGCAGGGGATCGCGCGTGCGCGTCAGCAAGCCGATGTGGTCGTGGTGCAGTTCCACTGGGGCAAGGAGTACGAGCGGCAGCCGATGGCCGACCGCGGCGTGCCCACGCCGGACGATCCGGTCGCGATCGGCCACCTCGCGATCGATTGGGGCGCGGACATCGTGATCGGCAATCACCCGCACTGGTATCAGGGCATCGAGGTGTATCACGGCAAGCTGATCACCTACGCGCACGGAAATTTCATCTTCGACCAGATGTGGTCGGAAGAGACGCGAGAGGGCGTGATCGGCACGTACACGTTCTACGGGACGCAGCTGGTCGCCGCGACGTGGAAGGCGGTTCGCAGCTATGACTACGGACAGCCGGTGTTCATGAACGCGACCGACAACAGCACGGCGCTCACGACCATGGAGGCCGCGAGCGATCAGCTGGCCGCGCGACTCGGCGAGCCGACCACCAAACCCGTCCCCGCGCTGCCGCCTCCACCGCCATACGCACCGGAGAAGGCACCGTAGCCTCCCCACCATGTGGGGAGGTCGCCTCGCTGCGAAGCAGCCAGGCGGGTGGGGCGTGACACTGCTCTAGAATCTTGGCAACCTAAACAGGGGGTTCCACCGTCCCACCCTACGTCTCAACAGGAGAGCTCCGAATCCGCGGGCGCCGAAGGCGCGGTCGCGACAGGATTGTTTTCTTCGCCGCGACCGCTTTGATCCTTGTCGGCGGGGTCACGAGCGGCTTCGTACTCGTGAAAAGACCGACAGGCATGATCTTCACCGCTCAGCACACGACCATCCAGCTGACCACGCGCGCGACGGTCCAACCCCCCGCGAACTTCGACCACTTTGACTTCTCGAACCTCTGGCTTGCGGTCAACCCGCAGCCCGCCCTTGCGATTCACGGCCAGGCCGGTTATCTCATCGACCTCGATACGCGACAGGTGATGTGGGCGCGAGACGCTGAAACCTCGCGCGCGCCCGCGAGCCTGACGAAGCTGATCACCGCCATGGTCGCGGTCGACGACGCGGGCTCACTTGACCGCATCGTTCTCGTCGGCAAGGAAGTGACGACGGTGGTGCCCAGCGTGATGGGCCTGACTCCTGGCGAGCGCCTGACCGTCCGTGAGCTCCTCGACGGCCTGTTCCTCGACTCTGGCAACGATGCGGCCGAGGCGTTGGCCAGCGGGATAGTGCCGCGCGACCGGTTCATCCGCCAGATGAACCAGAAGGCGAAGAGCATTGGGCTGAGCTCGAGTCACTTCGTCAATCCGAGTGGGCTGGACGCGCCTGGGCATGGGATGTCAGCTCACGACCTCGCGCACGCAGCTGCATACCTGGGCCAGTACTACCCGGCGCTGGCCGCGATCGCCAACACCAAAGACGTCGCCATCCCAGCCACTGCGCAGCACAAGGCCTTCTACCCGCACAACTTGAACCCGATGCTGTGGAGCTATCCCGGCGCAACCGGCCTCAAGACCGGATTGACCGACGCCGCGGGCGGCTGCGTGATCGCCACCGCGACCCGCGGCAACCGGCACTTGATCGCGGTCGTCCTCAACGCCACCCACCATTCCGCGGACGACGCAGCCCTCCTGCTCAACTACGGCTTCAGCACGCAGGCTCGCCTTCCGCTTCCGCCCTGGCCGCAAATATCTCCATCGCCAGGGAGCGCTTAGACTTCCCGGACGTGATTCGGCTCGTTGGCCTGAGCGCGCAAGAGGTGCTCGACTCGCGTGGCAATCCGACCGTCTCTGTCACTGCGACGACGGAGTCGGGCAGCGCAACGGCGATCGTCCCGTCGGGCGCGTCCACGGGAAAGCACGAGGCGCTCGAGCTCCGCGACGGGGACGCGAACCGCTACGGGGGCAAAGGCGTCCTCAAGGCGGTCAGCAACGTCGAGAAGACGATTGCGGTCCATGTCAAAGGCATGGACATCGCCGATCAGGCCGCCTTCGACGCCGCGCTGATCGGGCTCGACGGCACCGTCGACAAATCACGGTTGGGCGCGAACGCGATCCTCGGTGTTTCGCTCGCGGTGGCGCGCGCCGCGGCGCTGGCGAGCGAGATGCCCCTCTACCGCTACCTCGGCGGCGCCCAGTCCCACCTTCTGCCGCTCCCGATGGCGAACATCCTCAACGGCGGGGTGCACGCGGACACGTCGGTCGACGTGCAGGAGTTCATGGTGTGTCCAGTCGGCGCGCCGTCGTTTGCGGAGGCGCTGCGCGCGGTCTCCGAGGTGTACCACGAGCTGAAGCGAATTCTGAAATCGCAGAACCTATCCACCGCAGTGGGTGACGAGGGGGGATTCGCGCCTGACCTGGCGGCGAACGAAGACGCTTTGAAGCTCATCGTCGAGGCCATCCGACAGGCCGGGTACAAACCTGGTGACGAGGTCGCGCTCGCGCTCGACATCGCGGCCAGCGAGCTGTACGCCGACGGGAACTACAAGCTCGCGGGCGAGGGCGTGGCGTTCACCTCGCTGCAGTTCGTCGACCTTTACGAGCGATGGATAAGCACTTACCCGATCATCAGCATCGAGGACGGCATGGCCGAAGACGACTGGGATGGATGGAAGCTGCTGACCGACCGGCTCGGAAGCAAAGTCCAGCTTGTCGGCGACGACCTATTCGTCACCAATGTCGGACGCCTCGAAAAGGGCATAGAGCGCGGGATCGCCAACTCGATCTTGATCAAGGTCAACCAGATCGGCACCTTGACCGAAACGCTTCATGCCATCGACACCGCGCGCACGGCGGGTTACTCGGCGGTCATCTCACATCGTTCGGGCGAGACCGAGGACACCACGATCGCCGACCTGGCCGTGGCGACCGGCGTGGGGATGATCAAGACCGGAGCCTGCGCGCGGGGCGAGCGCGTCGCCAAATACAACCGGCTGCTGGCGATCGAGCGGGAGCTCGGGAGCGGCGCGTATTACGCGCAGGGCTCGAGCCTGCCGTGAAAGAGGCATCGCGGACGGTTCACGCCGGCCGCGAACTTGTTGCCCGGAGCCCGCTCGCGCCCGACCTGAGCCCGGCGGCGGTGCACGTCTACACCGACCTCGAGGACTATGACGCCGTCGCCCGCGGCGAGCGCCCGGGCCACTACTACGGCCGCAATTCGAACAGCAACCGCGCGATGCTCGAGCAGGCGGTGGCCGAGCTGGAGGGCGCCGAGGCCGGAGTCGCCACCGCATCCGGCATGTCGGCGCTGCACGTCGCCATCCTCGCGCTGGCGCCCAGGCCGGTCACCATCCTGGCGACGCGCGAGCTGTACGGCGGCACGCTCGCGCTCATCCGCCAGGACCTCGAGCCGGCCGGGTACGAGGCCAACTTCATCGACATGACGGACCTCGAAATGGTGCGGCGCTCGATCGACGGCGCCGGCCTGGTGCTCGTGGAGACGATCACCAATCCGCTGTGCAGGATGCCGGACGTCGAGGTGATAGCAAGTGTCGCCCGCGATCGCGATATTCCGCTGCTGGTCGACAACACGTTCGCTACGCCGATCCTTTTCCGCCCGCTCGAAGTCGGCGCGACGGCCGTGATGCACAGCGCGACCAAGTACATCGGCGGCCACTCGGATCTCGTCGCCGGGGTCGTGGTCGGTGATGGCGCCACGATGGCCGCCGCACGAGCGCGGTCGGTTCGCACCGGCAGCAACCTGAGCCCATTCGATGCGTGGCTTGCCCTGCGTGGACTTCGGACACTGGACGTTCGCATGCGCAGGCATAGCGACAACGGGCTCGCGCTGGCCCGAGCCCTGCGCAAGATGCCGGGCGTCGCGCGCGTGCATCACGCCTTGCTGGAAGGTTCGCCTTCATATGAGGTCGCGAAGCGGCTGCTGCCGGAGGGGGCAGGGGGGATGCTCGCCTTTGACCTCGAAGGCGGGCGCGAGGCGGTGCAGCAGATGATGTCCCGCCTGGAGATGGTCAGGTTCGCGGCCAGCCTCGGCGGCATCGAGACCACGATTTCGTATCCGGAGATAACCTCCCATCGGGCCTTGACGCCGGAAGAGCGAGTGGCCGCGTACACGCTGGTCCAGCTGGTCGAGGTGCTCGTCTTCGGCGCTGTGCTGCTGTTCGGTGTGCTGGTCCGCTCTCCGTCAATCGCGATCCTCGGCGGCGGCTTCTTGATCGGCAAGGCGGTGCTGAACATCCTGGCGCCGGAGGGGGGCACGGTTTATCGGCGCTCGGTGATCGGCTACGCGCTCGGCGGGATCTACGCCCTCGTCGGCATCATCGCGGCCCATTTCCTCACGTAGCCTGTTTACATGCAGCGGACCGTGAGCCCGGACATCGTCAGGCTGATCGGCAACACGCCACTGCTGCGGATCAAGCTCTTCGAGCACGACTTCCCGCGCCTCGAGGTCTACGCCAAGGCCGAGTGGTTCAACCCCGGCGGGTCCGTCAAAGACCGCGCGGCGCTCTCGATGATCGAGGACGGCGAGCGCACCGGAGCGCTCACGCACCGCAAGACGATCATCGACTCCACTTCCGGCAACACCGGGATCGCGTACGCGCTCGTCGGCGCGGCCAAGGGTTATCGCGTCAAGCTCGTGATGCCCGGCAACGTGAGCTCCGAGCGCAAGGCGCTGGTCACCGCTTACGGAGCTGAGATCGTGTACAGCGAAGCCGGCGAGGGATCCGACGGCGCGATCCTCATGGTCCGCGAGCTCGTCGGGATCGACCCTGACAAATACTTCTATCCCGACCAGTATTCGAACCCCGCCAACCCTCGCGCCCATTACGAGGGCACGGCGGTCGAGATCCTCGCGCAAACCTCTGGGCGCATCACGCATTTCATCGCCGGACTTGGGACCACAGGCACCTTCGTGGGGACGTCGCGGCGGCTGAAGGAGCACGACCCATCCATCCGCACGATCGCCGTCCAACCCGAAGACTCATTTCACGGGCTCGAGGGCCTCAAGCACATTCCGACCGCCATCGTTCCGAAGGTCTGGGATCCGAGCCTGGCCGATGAGATCTGGAACTGCCCGACGGAACCTGCTTACGACCTCGCACGCGCAGTCGCGCGAACCGAGGGGCTGCTCGTGGGCCACTCGAGCGGCGCCGCCCTATGGGCGGTGCGCCGGTTGGCCGAGACCGTCCGCGAGGGCGTGGTCGTCACCGTGTTCCCAGACTCGGGGGACCGCTATCTGTCGACCGGTCTTTACGGACGCAGGTGAAAATTCAGCGGCCGGCGTTCGAGGCGATCCAGGCTCATGGATCAGAGGGCTACCCCGATGAGGTCTGCGGCCTCATGCTCGGCAACGATCACGTCGTCACCGATGTTCGGCGCGCCCGCAACCTCATCGTCGAGCGGTCGCGCGACCGATACGAGATCGATCCGCTAGACCAGATCCGCATTCAGCGCGAGGCGGACGCGGCTGGTCTGGACGTCATCGGCTACTACCACAGCCACCCCGATCACCCGGCCCAAGCGTCTCGATTTGACACGGAACGGGCGTGGGCGGGTTACGTCTACGTCATCGTCTCAATCGAAAAGGGCAAGCCCGTCGACGCCAACGCGTTCGTCGCTGACGCGGATGGGGGGCCTTTTCACTCCGAGCCCCTAGAAATCAGCTGAGCCGGTCGTCCTGGCTCAATCGCAATGTTCTCGGTATCGGCGTCGCCGACCTGGCTGCAGATGCCAACTACGAGATGGTGTTCGCGGTCCTGCCTCTCTTCATCACCGCAGGCCTCGGCGCTCCGGCGCTCGCGGTGGGGATCGTCGAGGGCGTGGCCGACGGGTCGGCGGCGGTCGTCAAGCTGTGGAGCGGCTGGTACAGCGACCGCATAACGTGGCGTAAGAGCCTGGCGGTCGGCGGCTATGGGACGACCGTGGTCGGACTTGCCCTCTTGATCGCGGTCACGAGCTGGCCGCAGGTGATCATCGCCCGCGCGCTGGCGTGGATGGGCCGCGGGCTGCGCCAACCGATCCGTTCGGCGATGCTGGCGGGCTCGGTGGGCAAAGGCGACCTGGGAAAGGCATTCGGATTTCACGAGGCCCTCGACACTGTCGGCGCGCTGCTCGGTCCGGCCATCGCGTTCATCCTGCTGGCCGGCGGCCACGGTTTTCGCACCGTGTTCGCGGTGGCTTTGATCCCTGGCGTGGCCGCCGTGATTTTCTTCGGCATTCTGACGCGCGATCCGCGCCACGGACGCGGCGAGCCGGTGTCGCTGAGGGTGCCCCTGCCAGGACCCTTCTGGCGATTGATAGCGGCCGTGGCCGTGTTCGGTGCGGGCAATTTCGCGACGGCTTTCTTCACTCTTCGGGCGGCGCAGATGCTGCAGCCGGAGCTGAGCCCCCCGGTGGCGCTGTCGGCCGCGGTCGGTTTTTATCTCGCGCACAATGCGGTTGGAGCGGCGGTGTCTTTCCCGGCCGGATGGCTGGCCGACCGCATCGGCAAGGTGCCGGTGCTGGCGTCGGCCTACTTGACCTTCGCCGCGGCGTGCGTGGTCGGGATGCTCGGCCATGGCTGGCTTGCAGTGGCTCTGCTGGCGCTGTTCGTGGGCGCCCAGAACCCGGTAGTCACTTCAATAGAGAGCTCGCTGACCAGCTCGATCGTCGAGCAGCGCCGGCTTGGCACCGCCTTCGGCATCCTCAACGGCGTCAACGGGGTGGGCGACCTCGTGTCGAGCATCGTCGCCGGAGTGCTGTGGACGCTGGTCAGCCCGGCCGCTGCGTTTGGTTTCGGCGCGGTGCTGTGCGCGGTCGCGGCGTCGACGCTCTGGATTCGCCGCCCGCAGCAAGCTCCTTGACCAGCGGCGTGCTGAATCGCGGCAGGACCCTCCTGTCGCCAAGCCACGCACGCAGCCGCTCGGCCTCTTTCACGACCGCACCCTTGCCATCACGACCGATGTCTTCGAGGAGGCGCAGGACGATCTCGCCGTTTGGGCGTTGGGCCCAGCCACCTACGATCCGGCCGTCCCACCAGATCGTCGGTCCCGCGTTGCCGGAACGGTCGAACATCGCGGCCCGGTGAGGGCCGAGGTACCAGTCGCGACCGGCCCAGCCCATCACGCTGGGATCGAGGCCCGCAAGCAGCGCAGCAAATGGTTCCGGCCGGCGGGTAGGCGCTAGGTCGCCGGCGAGAGCGATGCCGGTGGTGCCGTCGAGCTCGACCTCGACCGGAGCAATCGTGGTGAGGGCGCGCCGGACGTCGGCCAGGGTCCAGCCGGTCCACCACCTGACGTCCTCGACCGTGGCAGGCCCAAAGGCTTTGAGCCAACGCCGCACCAGCTCGGCCTGGGCCTCTTCGATGGTCCACGGCCTGAGCTCCTCGCCCAGCCAGTACCTGGTCGTCGACCACGACCATTGCGTGCTCAGCCAGCCCCCGCGCGGCCGCCCGCGCACCAAGCGGCCGTCCACAGCGAGAAGACGAAGGACGAAAGAACCGAGGTTCACCCGGGCCTCGTTCCTTGTCCCTTCAGCCACCACCAGCTCTCGCCGAAGAAGTGGCACATCTTGCGAAACCTCAACCGCGGTGGCCGCGCCGCGCGCCGCCACGGCATCGAACGTCGAGTCCTCCACCTTCCTCAACCAGCCGGCGCCGTCCTTGGCGACGCCCGCCTTCTCGATCCAGTTAACGAGCTGCCTGCGCTGCACCTGGCCGACCGAACGCACGCATGCGGCCAGCGCGATCGCAGCCTCCTCCGGCGGCAAGACGAAGGCCGTGCGGCGCATGACGAGCACACGCACGAGCGAGCGGTCTTCGTAGAGCTCGTGCTCGATGCCGCCGACCTCGGCGTTCTTCATCCGCGCCCAGGCCGCGACGAACACCGTGGCCGGGTCGGTGCTGTGCAAACCGACGATGTCGCGGGCCACCTCGGTGGCCGTGTTGACGCGGCTTCCAGGCGCCAGGTGATGCCGTCGTACGAGCCGCGCGCGGCGTTCCTCGACGGTGAAGCGCCTGGTGGTTAAGGCGTCAACCCGGATGTGGGAGTCGTGGGCGCCGGCGTCGAGTCAATTGTGCCGACTTCATCGAGGCAGCCCGGACAGCGGCCGTGCATCCGGCCTAACGGGTCGACGACCCACGCGGTCCATGCACGTCCTCGTCCGCATATCGCGCATGGAGCAGGGGCGAACGGTGAGGTCACGACCCGGTATACCTGACCGCTTAGACGCGACCACACGGCGCGCTGATTCGCCGGCATCATCGAAGCGCCTCAGACCACGGGGTCCGCGGCCGCTGCAAGCGCTCTCCGTCTACATCGAGGTCGACCCGTTCGTTGAAGAACGCGATCATGTTTTCGATCTTCGGGCACTCAGGAATCGGCGCTCTGTACGCCCAGGCGAGATCCGGGTGCGTGGTGCCACCTGCGTGCACAGACCAGTAGGAGGCAACGCCTTTGTAGGGACATCGTGTGATCGTAGGGCTCGGCTCGAGAAGTTCCGTCCGCACGTCCAGCATCGGGATGTAATACCGGACCGGGAGGCTGGTCTCGAACAGGAGTCGGGGCCTGCGCGTCTCGGCCACCAGCTCACCGCCGACGGTCACAGCGACCTGCCGGCTTGAATTGAGCACATCGACACGGTGGTATGGATCGCGAGGATGGACGAAGACCTCGTCATCCTCTTCAAACCAAGCATCCATAAGGTTCCAGCGAAGGACGACCAGGCCAGTGAGTGCATCCAGGTCGGGTGGCGGTCCTGGAAAGGTCCAGGCTGCGCCCTCGCGGACATGTTCATTCACCACGAGGGACCAGTGTTGGACTTCGCCTAGACCGGGCATGTTCAACCCAGACTTGGATTCGCTGAGCAGGTCCCATCTCACATCGTCACGCGGGAAGGCGTACGCGTTGAACGGTGGGGGCAGATACAGAAGCTGAGCATGCTTGCTGTCGGCGACGGTCGTTCCACTGACCATTGCCCGAACCCTTCGCTCGGTTGGTTCGAGGCGTACCTTGCCGCCCCACTCGACCCACATCCGGAACCTGGTCTCGAGCTTCGCTTCCTGCATGATCTCTCCTTGCACCACCCCAGTGCGTGGTGCACACGGTACTCCAGACTCGAGGCAAACGCCGCGCGGCTAAAGCTGGCCTAATTGATCTATGTCCAGGCCGATCGTTGCCATCGTGGGTCGCCCCAACGTGGGTAAATCGACCCTGTTCAACCGCATCCTCGGCTGGCGCAAAGCGATCGTCGACTCCCAGTCGGGGCTGACGCGCGACCGCCTGTACGGAGTCGCGGAGTGGGCCGGACGCGAGTTCACGATCGTCGACACCGCTGGCCTGGACATGGATTCCGCGAAGGATGAGTCACGAGCCGCGATCGAAGGGCAGACCAAAGTGGCGATCGATCAGGCGGACGTCATCGTGCTGCTCCTCGACGTCCGCGAAGGCTTGACGGCGATCGACCGTGAGATCGTGCGGCTCCTTCGCCGTTCCGGCCGCCGAGTCCTCGTCGCCGCGAACAAAGCGGATTCGCCGAACGATCGCCATTTCGCGCACGAGATCCTGGAGCTCGGTTTCGACGAACCCAACCTGATCTCTGCCCAGCATGGCCTGGGGATCGGCGATTTCCTCGATCGGGTCATCCAGCAACTGCCAGAGCCATCCGAAGAGCCGGCGCCGGATTCGAAAGCCGACCGGCTCGCGATCATGGGCCGCCCCAACGTTGGCAAGTCATCTCTTCTCAATGCGCTGCTCGGGGACGAGAGGGCGCTGGTCAGCCCGATACCGGGGACGACCCGCGATCCGGTCGACACCGAACTGGTTTACGACGGCGTGCCGGTGGTGCTCATCGACACGGCCGGCATCCGCCGGAAATCGACGGCCCGCGACCAGCTCGAGCGTTACAGCCTGCTGCGCGGCATCCATGCGATGGAGCGAGCGGACGTCGTGCTCCTTGTGCTCGACGGTTCAGCGGGAGTGCTTGCGCAAGACCAGCACGTGGCCGGTTATGCGCTCGAGGCTGGGAAGGGGCTGGTCATCGTCGTCAACAAGATCGACCTGGTCGAGCCGGCCATGCGCAAGGCGGCCTACTGGCGAACCGTCCTCACCGGGAGGTTCAAGTTCGCCCCGTTCGCGCCGATCGTGACCGTGTCGGCGAAGACCAAGGAAGGCATCCAGCAGGTGATCCCGGCCGCGCTAGACGTCGTGGGCAATCGGCGGACCAAGATCCCGCCCAACGAGCTGAACCGTGTCCTGCGCCAGGCCTTCGTCGATCATCCGCCGCCGAGCTTCAAAGGCCGCCGCTTGAAACTGGGCTACGCCACCCAGGCGGCTTCAGAGGCTCCGACCGTCGTGATGTTCGCCACCCAGGCGGCTTCAGAGGCTCCGACCGTCGTGATGTTCGTGAACGATGTCGGGCTGCTCCACTTCTCCTACCGGCGATACCTCGAGAAGGCGATCAGGGAGCGGTTCGGGCTGTCAGGCAACCCGCTGAAGCTGGTCCTTCGGGCCGGTACGGACAAGCGGGCGGCTTCGAAGACCAAGGCCTAGCTCGTTTACATTTCGCTCACGTCACCTGCACAACGCGATGACGGGATGGTGATGTATTGATGGTATGGCGGCATTGAGCTTCAAGGTCCTGGTCGTCGATGACGAGGCGCACATCCTCGAGCTGGCTCGCCTGTACCTCTCCCGCGAGGGGTACGACGTGGAGGGAGTGGGGGATGGGACGCAGGCGATGGCTCGCTTCGGGCAGGTCAAGCCCGACCTTGTGATCCTCGACATCATGCTGCCCGGCACCGACGGGCTCACCCTGTGCAAGGAGATCCGGAAGCAGAGCCAGGTGCCGATCATCATGCTGACCGCCCGCGACGAGGTCACCGACAAGGTCGTCGGGCTGGAGGTCGGCGCGGACGATTACCTGACCAAGCCGTTCCACCCGCAGGAGCTGGTGGCGCGTGCCAAGGCCCTCTTGCGAAGGGCTCGCCTGGAGCCTGACCAGCCCAAGCTCATCAGGGCGGGCAAGCTCGAAGTCGACCTCGAGCGGCACGAAGTGCGTCAGGGCGGCGCGCGAGTCCAGCTTCGTCCGAAGGAGTTCGACCTGCTCGCTCTGCTGGCACGCCACCCTGGCCGGGTGTTCCAGCGCAGCGAGCTGCTGGACCTGGTGTGGGGCTACGACTTCCCCGGTTACACGCGGACGGTCGACGTCCACGTGCAGCAGGTTCGCGAGAAGCTCGCGGCGGCGAAGATCTCGGACCCGAGCATCCAGACGGTATGGGGCGTCGGCTACCGGCTGGAGCTGGCGGCGAGCTGAGCCTCCGACTCCGGCTACTCGCCGCGGCGGCCGGCATCGTGGCCGTCAGCCTGCTGCTGAGCGGGGCGCTCACCTGGGTGCTCGTGCGCAACCTGGAGCTGCAGAGCGCGCAAGACCAGCTCGACCGATCGATCGTCGGTGAACGCGCACTTGTCATTCACGATCAGTGCCTGGTGCGCACAGGACCCCCGTCGAATGCGGGACCGGCGACGTGCCGCCTTGACGATGGGCAGGATTACAAAGTGCGCCTTTCGCTGGCGGCTTCTCAGCTCGGTACAGATCGGCTTCTGCTGCTCACGAGCCAGTTCCGGGTCGCCTTCGACAGCGCCAATCCAGACCCCATTGGAGAGATCGCCATCTCGGCCGCGAAACGCGTCAATGGAGTCCAAGAAGCGCGAATAAATCTCGACGGCCAGACATACCTCGTGGCTGCCATGGCCATCCCGCCCGCGCGTGACCCGTTGGCCGCCGCGTACGTGGTGCTGGCGGCGCCCCAGGGTGCGTTCGCGGCAGCGGCCGCGAACGAGCTCGTGCCTCGCTTGCTCCTGGCCGGTGGGGCCGCACTGGTCCTCGCGATGCTGCTGGTGCTGCTCGTAAGCCGCTCCCTGACCCGGCCGCTCGGTCAGCTGGCGGCTGCCGCCGAGGACATTGCGGCCGGGCACTATTCACGGCGCGTCGGCATTCGTGGAACTGACGAGATCGGCACGCTGGGAACTGCGTTCGATCGCATGGCCGAAGCGGTAGAGCGGGCGCGCAAGGTGCAACGAGAATTCCTGGCCAATGTCTCGCACGAGCTGAAGACTCCGCTGACCAGCCTCATCGGCTTCAGCCAGGCGCTGGTCGATGGCAGCCTTGTCACCGACCTCGAGCGCTCGCGGGCCGCGACCGTGGTGCATGAAGAGTCGGAGCGCGTGCTGCGGATGGCTCAGGAGCTTCTCGACCTGGCTCGAGTCGAGGCGGGATCGATATCGATCCACATCACCACCGTCGATCTGCGCGGTCAACTGGAACAGGAGATGGGGATAGTCCGGCCAAGGGCCGAGGCGCGCCAGCTCGTGCTCGAGCTGGACGTGCCCCCCGACATCCCTCCAGTTGCCGCCGACCCGGAGCGACTCCATCAGATCCTCGACAACCTCATGGACAACGCGGTGAAGTACGCGCCGTCAGGTTCGAAGATCACGGCGAGCGCGCGTTTCACGGAAGGTTCGGTTGAGGCGGTCGTCTCCAACCCTGCCGGGCCGCACCGTCCAGATCCGGAGCGCATCTTCGAGCGCTTCTATCGCTCCGATCCTTCGCGGTCGGCGGCGGCGGGTGGCGTCGGTCTGGGCCTGGCGATCTCGCGTGAGCTGGCGACGGCAATGGGTGGGAGGCTGTGGGCTGATATCGACACCTCCGGCAACCTTCGCGTCCACCTCACTCTGCCGGCGGCGAAGGGCCTCCAGGCCAAGCCGCAGCCCGCCTCTGCGGCGTGATGACGATCGCTACGGGACGAGATCGAACGCGGGTATGTGGGCCGGGCGCACGACTGAGAGGTGTCGCCTGTCCAGTGTCGCGATAGTCGTGGCGTCTAGGCGCTCGGCCACGGCAACTATCGAGGCGTCGACGGTTCCGAGCGGCAAATCGCGATAAGCCATCACGAGCTCAGCGATACGAATCCAATCGCCTGCGTCAACGGTTTCAGGCACAAGTTCGCCGGCGGCCAGATCTCCCAGGAACCGCACCTCTGTTTCTGCGCCGATCCGCGACGCCAGTAGATAAGCGACCTCGGTGATCACCAACATCGGCACCAGGACCGGGCCGTCATACGATTGCAAGAGATTCCGGCACCTCTTGTGCTCGGCATCATCCGCGTCATACGCGGCATATAGCGGCCCCGCGTCTGTGATCAGTGCCGCGCCAGCTCTGACCGGAGGATCTCCTCGATTTGATGCGAGACATCACTCTTGCCGCTATGACCCGCATGACCGAGCCTTCGGCCGGTTGTTCGGCCGACAAGGTGCGACTCGATAGCCTCTCGAGTCAAATCGGAGACGGTCACTCCTCGCCGCGCGGCCTCATGACGCAGCCTGGCGTCCAGGTTGTCCGGCAATTTCACTGTGGTCCGCTTCACGGTATGCCAGCATACCACAGAGAAAATCGGTCACGCAATTTACTGCTCGGGGCGGGAGAAGCGCCGGGCGTTGCCCATGTTCGGCCACACGTAGGCCTGTACATTCGCGAGCGCCTGGCGGAGATGGTTGCCGTCGTGGTGCACCCACTCGTGCAGCAGGTCGTCGACCGTGAGGCGGCCGACGTCGGGGTGCATGCCGGCATGCTGCAGCTGCTCAGGACGCAGCGACCGGATTAGCTCCAGGCTCTGACCCCGCACCTCCAGCATTTCCTGAGCGAGCACTTTCGGGTCACGTGCGCAGTCATCGCGTGTCTTCTGCAAACCGTCGCGATCGTATTTGGCTAAATCTGGCTCGTCGCCGCCGAGAATGACGCGGATCCTGCCCGCGAATCCGTTCTTCTCGGTCACGATCACGTGCCCGACCACCTCGTTTACGCACCACTCACCCGGCGCCGGATGCCACGACGCGACCCCGGGTGCGATCGCATTCAGCGTGGATGCGAACGCCTGGCCCGATGACTCCAGCAGGTCCGCGACCTCGCCGGGGGTCATTGCGTGGCGGGAACGACCAGCGTCACAGGGTTTTCGATCAGGCGCTTGACCTCGGCCATGAACTGCGCAGCGGTCGCGCCGTAGAACACGCGGTGGTCGACCGAAAGCGTCATACGCATCACCTTGCCGGGCACGACGCGACCCACATCGACCACAGCAACGTCTTTGATCGCCCCCACGGCGAGGATCGCGGCTTCGGGCGGATTGATGATGGCCGTGAATTCGTCGACGCCATACATGCCGAGATTCGAGATCGAGAAGGTCGCGCCGGTGAGGTCGCCCTCGGCCGGCCGTCCCGAACGCGCGCGTTCGATGACCTGTCGCGATTCAATGGAAATCTGGATCAGGTCCTTCAGGTCCGCATCGTGGACGACAGGGACGAGCAGGCCCATGCCTTGCGATGGAGCGACCGCGAGCCCGATGCTGATGCGTCGCTTGCGCTGAAACTTGCCGTCGACCCATGAGGAGTTGACCTCGGGGAACTTCCGCAGGGCCAGAGCGCTGGCGCGAACGAGGAAGTCCGTCATCGTCACCTTCTCGGCGCCGGGCACGGAGTCCTTGAGCTGCTGGCGCATCGCCACCGCGAGGTCGACACGAGCCTCGACAGTGACCGTGAACTCGGGAATGGTCGACTTCGACTCGGCCATGCGGCGGGCGATGGTCGCCTGCATGCGTGTGGGCTCGACGACCTCGACTTCCGGCCCAGAGGCGCGAGGCGGGGTGGGGGAGGGCGTCCGCACCGGCGCTGCCTTGCCCGCGGCCGCTGCCTCGACGTCCTCCTTCACGATGCGGCCTTCAGGGCCGGTCCCCTGGACGGTCGCGAGGTTGACGCCGAGCTCGGACGCAAGCCGCCTTGCGAGAGGCGATGCCTTGACCTCTGGGCTCCCCGCCACGCGGGGAGCTCCGTCCGCGCCGTTAGGCGCCGACGGTGTGGGGGGTGGCGCGTTTGGAGGCGGTTGCGGAGGCGGCGTCTTCTTCTCAGACTTAGGAGCCTCCTTGGGTTTCACCTCCCCACCGGGTCGGGAGGTCCCGCCGCTTGCGGCGGGGGTGGGGGCACCCGCGTCTCCTATGCGGGCGATCGGTGCCCCGATCTTGGCCGGCACTCCCTGCTCGACCAGGATATTCAGAACTCCGTCCGCCTCGGACTCGAGGTCGAACGTTGCCTTGTCCGACTCGACCTCGGCGATCACCTCGCCTTTCTTGACCGGGTCGCCGGTCTTCTTCTTCCACTCGACGACCGTGCCCTCCTCCATCGTGTCGGAGAGCTTGGGCATGTTGATGTCAGTCATTGACGGGCTTCCTGCCAACGACCTCGCGCGCCAGCTTCTTGATGTCCTCGCTTGTAGGGATCGACGCCTTCTCGAGCGGCAGGCTGTACGGCATCGGCACCTGGGCGCCGCCCAGGCGCCGGATCGGAGCGTCCAGATAGTCGAAGCACCGCTCCTGCACCCCAGCAGCGATTTCCGCGGTCACGCCGTACGTCGCCCAGCCTTCCTCGACCACCATGCAGCGGCTCGTGCGCCGGACCGATTCGACGATCGGAGGCCAGTCGATGGGGCGGATCGAGCGCAGGTCGATGACCTCGGCGTCGATGTCCTCCTCCTCGAGCTGCTTCGCGGCCTCGTTCGCGAGCACCGCCATCCGAGACACGCCGATGATCGTGATGTCAGAGCCCGTGCGCCGGACCGCCGCCTTGCCGATGGGAGTCGTGTAGTCCCCATCCGGCACCATGCCGCGGACGTTGTAGAGGCTCATCGACTCGAGGAACATCACAGGGTTGTCTGTACGGATCGCCGCCTTCAACATGCCTTTTGCATCTTCGGGTGTTGTCGGAGCGACGACCAGCAGGCCTGGAATGAGCCCGTACAGCACCTCGAAGCTGTGTGAGTGCTGCGCCGACAGCTGGTGGCCGGCTCCGCCCGGCATGCGGATCACCAAGGGCACCTTCGCCTCCCCGCCGAACATGTACCGGATCTTCGCGGCGTTGTTGACGATCTGGTCGTACGCGATCAGCGAGAAGTTGATGGTCATCATCTCGACCACGGGCCGCAGGCCCAGCATCGCCGAGCCGATGGCGCTGCCGACGATCACCTCTTCAGCGATCGGGGCGTCGACCACCCGCTTTTCGCCGAAGCGATCCAGCAAGCCTTCGGTCACGCGGTATGCGCCGCCGAACTTGCCGATGTCCTCGCCGATGAGATAGACCGACTCGTCCCGCTCCATCTCCTCCGCTAAGGCCTCGCGCAGAGCGACGCGATAGAGCTTTTCTTCGGCTGCCATCTAGAGCGGGTCTCCTCGCAGCGCCGGGCTTTCTTCCCATTCCCCGGCGTAGACGTACTTGTAGAGGTCCTCGATCTTGGGGTCTGGGCCCTCGTCGGCGAACTTGATGATGTCCTGAACCTCGTTCTCGACCTCCGCGCGCACGTTCTTGAAGTACTCCTCGTCGGCGAGGCCTGAGGTTTCGAGCTCGTGCTCGAAGAACACGATCGGGTCGGCCTTGCGGAACTTCTCTTTGTCCTCGGCCGATCGGTACTTGTCCGGGTCGACGACAGAGTGGCCTCTGAACCGGTAGCACAGCGCCTCGATGAACCGGGGCTGTGAATCGGCGCGGATCTTCTCGAGGATCTCGGACGTCTTCATGAGGACCTCGCGCACGTTCATGCCGTCGACCTGGATCGATTCCATGTCGTATGCGCACGCCTTCTTGTAGATGTCCGCGACCGCGGATGCCTTGTCGACCGGAGTGCCCATTCCGTACCGGTTGTTGACGCAGAGCCACAGCACTGGCAGGTCGAAGACCTTGGAGAAGTTGAGCGACTCGTGGAAGGCGCCGATGTTGGTGGCTCCGTCGCCAAAGAGACACTCGACGACGTCTTTCTGGTCGCGGTACTTGATGGCCGCCGCGCCACCTGCGGCCAAGGGAAGGTGACCACCGACGATCCCGTACCCACCCATGAACCGCAGCTTGGCGTCGAACATGTGCATGGAGCCGCCGCGCCCGTGGGAAGTGCCGGTCTCCTTGCCGAACAGCTCCGCCATGACCGCCTTCGGGTCGATGCCGCGGGCGATCGCGTGCCCGTGCTCGCGATAGCTGGTGAAGATGTAGTCGGTCAGCTTGAGGGGCAGGATGGCGCCGACGACCGTCGCCTCCTCGCCGATGTTGAGGTGGCAGTAGCCACCGATCTTGGCCTTCGTGTACTGCTCCTGGGCGCGCTCTTCGAAGCGCCGGATCAGCTGCATGATGCGGTGGATCCGCAGCAGGAAGTCGCGGTTCTCCTTCTTCAGCTCGAGCTTCTTCGCGGTGATCGACTCGGCGGTTGGTGCTGTGGTCGGCTTGACGGGAGCGGCCATTTGCTGCTCACGATTGTGCAACGGAAGGGTTGCTTGGCGAGTGGGTGCCCCCACACCGGCTGCGCCTGGCGGCGCGGCCGGAGCTCCCCACGGGGTGGGGAGCCCAGTCCTCCGATTTGCAATGTGGATCGCCCGGCCCTGAGCTGCTAACGCAGCCTCCATGATCGCTTCGGGCAGAGTCGGATGAGCGTGCATCGTGAGATCGAGCTGATCGAGCGTCAGCCCGTTCTGAACCGCGAGCGTCGCCTCGGCGATGAGGTCGGTGGCGCGGGGTCCGACGATGTGCACGCCGAGAATGCGCCCGGTCGGCGCGTCGGCCACCACCTTGACGAAGCCCTCGGTCTGACCCAGTGTCAGCGCGCGGCCCGCGGCAGCGAACGGGAAGCGGCCGACCTTCACCTCGATGCCGCGGTCCTTCGCCTCTTTTTCGCCCAGGCCGACGTGCGCGATCTCGGGGTCGGTGTACACGCAGTTCGGCGCCGCGTGGTAGTCAGGGATGCGCGCGTGGCCGGCGATGTTCTCGACCGCGCATATACCTTCATATGAGGCGACGTGCGCGAGCATGATGCCGCCAATCACGTCGCCGATCGCCCAGACGCCCTGAGCGCTCGTGCGAAGGTGATCGTCGACGACGACACGGCCGCGCTCGAGCTTCACACCGGCGACCTCGGCGCCAAGGCCTTCGGTGTACGGAGATCGCCCCACGGCAAGCAGCACCTGGTCCGCGTCGACGGCCCCACCCTCGCCTCCGGTTGAGAACCGAACTTGCAACGCCCGCCCTGACTTCGCGACCTCGGCGACCTTGCTGCTGGTGTGGATCTCGGCGCCCAGGCCGGCCAGGTGCTTCACGTATGCGTTGACGACGTCCGCCTCCACCATCGGGAGGATCTGCGGCAGCATCTCGAGCACGGTGACCTTGCTGCCCAGCGCGGCGAACATCGCCGCGAACTCCATGCCGACCACGCCGCCGCCGATGACGGCGAGTCGCGGCGGCACTTCTTTCAGCTCGAGGATGGCATCTGAGTCGATCGTGAGCTCGGCGCCTTTCAGCGGGATCCGGGACACGGCCGAGCCAGTGGCGATGACGATGTCCTTTGCTTGCAAACGCTCGCCCGCAACCTCGATCGCTCCACCCCCCGCGAGCTTGCCGGCGCCGCGGACTACGGTCACTCCGCCGGCTTTGAGAAGTCCCTCCACGCCTTTGACGAGCTGGTCGACCACCGCGCCCTTTCGCTTCTGCGCCGCCCCCCAGTCGAAAGCGATGTTGTCGGCCACCACTCCGAACGGAGCGCCACCTTTCGCGAGCGTGTACAGCTCCGACGACTGCAGCAGCGCCTTGGTGGGAATGCAGCCACGAACCAAACAGGTGCCGCCGAGCCTGTCCTTTTCGATGATGGCTGTGTTCGCTCCGAGCTGGGCCGCGCGGAGCGCTGCCACATATCCGCCCGGTCCGCCACCGACCACGACGACGTCAAACGATCTCGCCATATAGCTCCTATCTATAGCTGCTATCAGACTTGATTATGCCCAGCGGATCGGCTACTTCGCAGGATTGGCGCCGTTGGGGACGTAGCGGTTGGTGATCGGCATGCGCCGGTCGCGCCCAAACGCACGCGGCGTGATCTTCACGCCCGGTGGTGACTGGCGGCGCTTGTACTCGCTGCGGTCGACGAGCTGGATCACACGGGCCACCGTCTCGGGGCGATTGCCGTTGGCGATGAGCTCTTCCGGCGTGAGGTCTTCTTCGACGTACCCGTGGATGATGGGGTCGAGCTCTTCATACGGCGGCAGGCTGTCCGAGTCTTTCTGGTCGGGCTTGAGCTCGGCGGACGGCGGCTTGGTGAGAATGCGCTCGGGGATCGCCGGGCTGAGCGTGTTGCGGTAGCGGCTCAGCTCATAGACCGTCGTCTTGGTGATGTCCTTGAGGACAGCGAAGCCACCTGCCGAATCGCCGTACAGCGTTGTGTAGCCGGTGGCGATCTCCGACTTGTTGCCGGTCGTCAGCACGATGTAGCCGAACTTATTCGAGAGCGCGTGCAGGATGATCATGCGGATTCGCGGCTGCAGGTTCTCTTCGGCGATGCCAGGCTGCGTGCCTTCGAATGCAGTGGCGAGGACCTGCTCGAAGCCGCGGTGCGCGGGCTCGATGGGGAAGTCCAGGAGCTGGATCCCCAGCGCCTCGGCGACGAGCCCGGCGTCCTCGAGGCTCTCGGGCGACGTGTAGCGGGAGGGCATGCGCACCCCGATCACGTTCTCCGGCCCGAGGGCGTCGGCGGCCACCGCGGCTGTCAGCGCTGAGTCGATGCCGCCAGAGAGGCCGATGACGACCTTCTTGAACCGCTGCTTGCGGATGTAGTCGCCGGTGCCGAGCACGACGGCGGCGTAAATGTCGGCGGCACCCTCGAGCGGTGTTTCGATTCGAGGAATGAGCTTTGGCTTCGGCCGCTCGACCGCCGGCGCCGGGATCGAAACCTCGCTTGTCACCAGCTCCAGCCGCGCCGCGCCGTCGGCCTCGTAACGGATCTTTTCGTGGGGCCGGTGGTAGGCGGCGGTGGTCAGGTCGATGTCATAGAACAGCAGGTCTTCGCGAAATGACGCCGCATGCGCAAGCACTTCGCCTTGCGGGCCGAAGATAACGCTGTTGCCGTCGAAGACAAGCTCGTCCTGGCCGCCGATCTCATTGACGTAAGCGACGTACGCCCCGTAGTCTGCCGCTCGCCCCGCGACCATCTCTTCACGCGGTCCGCGCTTGCCACAGTGGTACGGCGAACCATTGATGTTGATCAGGAGCTCGGCGCCGTGGTACGCCTGCCACGCCATCGGACCTGACGGATACCAGCAGTCCTCGCAGATGGTGACGCCGACCCGAATTCCTGAGAGCTCGAGGATCGGAGACCGGTGGCCAGGCGCGAAATAGCGCTGCTCGTCGAACACCCCATAGTTCGGCAGAAAGACCTTGTGGTAGACCGCTTTGATCTCGCCGTCGTGCATGAAAGCGGCGGCGTTGTAGAGGTCTCCGTCCTCGTCGACGAAACCGACGACCGCCGAGATTCCCTTGGTCGATCGGGCCACGATGTTGAGCTGCTTGATGTTGTCGCGCACGAAACCAGGCTTCAGCACAAGGTCTTCGGGTGGGTAGCCGGTGAGCGCGAGCTCAGGGAAAGCGACGATGTCGGCGCCCTCGTCCCGGGCGCGTCCGATCCACTCGGTGATGAGGTGTGTGTTTCCCTCCAGGTCGCCGACGGTCGTGTTGACCTGGGCCAGACCGATCCGAATCTGCCGCTCCACGACTTGATGGTAGCTACGATTTGGGTTGCCCATGAGCTACTTCGAACGCCTACGCGCGCTTGCAAAAGAGCGCGACAGCATGCTTTGCGTCGGGCTCGACCCCGACCCGGAGCGTATCGCGGGCGGCGCGGCGGGCGCGCTGCGGCACTGCCGAGAGGTCTTGCGGCAGACCGAGGAGCACGTCTGCTGCTACAAGCCCAACAGCGCTTTCTGGGAGCAGTACGGCCCCGACGGCTGGAAGGCTCTGCTCGAGCTGCGCGGCGAGGCGGCGCAGACGCCGTTTCTGTTCGACGGCAAGCGCGGTGACATGGGCAACACGATGCGCGCATACGCGCTCACGGTTTTCCGGACCCTGGACATGGACGCTGCGACCGTGAATCCATATCTCGGCGCGGACTCGCTGGAGGAGTTCACGCGCTACGAGGATCGCGGGGTGTATGTCGTGTGCCGCTCCTCGAACCCTGGCGCGACCGACCTGCAGCATCTCGACGCGGGAGGACGGCCGGTCTACCGCCATGTCGCCGAGCTGGCCGAGCGCCTCAACACTCATCGCAACGTCGGTCTCGTGGTCGGCGCAACCGCGCCCGACGAAATCGCTGACGTCCGCCGGGCGTCGCAGCTGCCATTTCTCATCCCTGGCATCGGCGCGCAGGGAGGCGACCTTGAAGGCTCGGTGCGCGCGGCCTGGAACGGCGATCAGGCTTCGTGCCTGGTGTCGGCGAGCCGAAGTGTCCTGTTCGCAGAGAAGCCGTCACGAGAGGCGGCAAAGCTCAAGGACCAGATCAACGCCGTGGTCGGCGCGCTGCGATGAGCGTCCAGCGGCACACCGCCCGTCTGGTCCTGAAGGGTCACATCATCGACTCGATGATGCTGCCGCAGGTCATGGACCTGGTGATGGACCACGGCGGCAACTTCACCATCGAAGAGCTGACGGTCGGCCAGCACAAGACCGACACATCTTTGTGTCGCATGGAGGTGGTCGCGTCGTCGGCAGAGCAGCTGGACCGCATCGTGCGGCAAGCTCGCGCGCTGGGTGCCGTGGCCGAGTCAGAGCAGCCGGCGCAGCTTGAGAAGGTCGTCAACGATGGCGTGTTCCCCGAGGGCTTCTACTCGACCAGCAACCTGCCAACCGAGGTTCTCATCGACGGCGCCTGGGTGCCGGTCGAGGACATCGAGATGGACTGCGCGATCGCGGTCGACCCCAACGCCGGTCGCGCCCGGTGCATCGTCTTCCAGGCTGCGCGCCCGGGCATGGAGGTGGTCGTCGGCCACCAGGGTGTCCGGGTCACTCCGATCGAGCGGTCCCGGCAGACGGAGATCTTCACGTTCATGGCCAGCGAGGTCTCCGCGGAGAAGCCCAAGAAGGTATTGATCGCCGCGATCGCCGAGGAGATGAAGCAGATCCGGACTTCAGGCGGACGGATCGTCGTCGTCGCCGGCCCTGCGGTTGTCCACACAGGCGCGGGGCGCTACCTATCGCGGCTGATCGAGCTTGGATACGTGCACGTTTTGTTCGCCGGCAATGCTCTGGCGGTTCATGACGTGGAGTCGGCGCTCTTCGGGACCGCATTGGGCGTCAACGTCGAGAGCGGGCTCGCCATCGAGCACGGGCACGAGCACCACATGCGCGCGATCAATCGCGTCCGTGCCGCGGGCGGGTTGCGGCAGATGGTCGAGAGCGGCCAGCTGACGTCCGGGGTGATGAAATCGGCGATCGATCATGGCGTCGAGTACGTGCTCGCCGGCTCCGTGCGGGACGACGGGCCGCTGCCAGACGTGATCACCGACATGGTCGAGGCGCAGCAGCGAATGCGCGCGTCGCTGACCGGGGTGCGGATGGCGATCATGCTCTCGACCATGCTGCACTCGATCGCCACCGGCAACATGCTGCCCGCCGGAGTGCGAACCGTGTGCGTCGACATCAACCCGGCCGTCGTCACCAAGCTTGCCGACCGGGGCAGCTGGCAGTCGATCGGGCTCGTCACCGATGTCGAATCCTTCTTGCGCGAACTGGCCCTCGTCATAGAAACTGGCAGTCATGGCTAAAGGACGCAACAAACAGGGTCGCGAGGTCAAAAAGAAGAAGAAGGCCAAAGGTGCGGGCGGGCAGGCGGTGGGGGACGTTTCGTTTCGCCACCACTCGGTGGTGACCAGCCAGCCGGAAACGCCGACCAAGGCGGCCGAATAACAAAACCCGAGCGCCGCCCGGTCTTCGCCACGATCGGTCTTCTGGGCGGGTTCCTGGGTGGTCTGCTCGGTGTCGGCGGCGGCTTCGTGATGATCCCGTTGCAGCTCTGGTGGGCGGGAGTCAGCCAGCGCCACGCCAACGCCAACTCGCTGATTGCCATCATCCCGATCTCGATCGCGGCTCTGCCCGTGTACTACTTCCTGCAGAGCCGGCCCGAGGTCGATTTTCATTTCGCGCTGTTTCTCATCATCGGGAGCGTGGCCGGCGCCTATGTCGGCGCGCGACTGCTCAACCGGATCCCGGAGCGTGAGGTCACGCTGATCGTCGCCGCCGTGCTGCTGATCGTTGGCCTCAAGGAGGTCATCGCGCCGTGAGCTGGAGCGATGGTCTGGCCATCCTCGGCGGCCTGGCGGCCGGCGTCCTGAGCGGTTTCATCGGCATCGGCGGCGGCACCGCCTTCGTGCCGATCATGACGGTCGGATTTCGATTCAACCAGGCGCTGGCGCAGGGGACGTCGCTGGCGGCCATCATCCCGACGGCGATCGTCGGCGGGATCACACATGTGCGCGAGGGCAACGTGTTGCTCGGGCCCGCTCTCTGGATGGGTGGGGGAGGGGTCGTCGGCGCGATTCTGGGGGCGTTGCTCGCGGCTCACGTTCCCGGCCTGATCCTGGCCCGGGTTTGGGGCGCATTCCTGGTCCTGACAGCGTTGCGGCTGAGTCAGGATGCGTGGAAGAAGGCGAGGGTCGTCAAAGCCGTGCCACCCAGCTAAAACCCCGTTAAGCCCATTGACACGATGACGCAGCGCGGCGTAGCGTTCCGTCTGGCATCGAACCGGTACGTACCAGTACCGAAAAGTTGCAAAGACAATCGAAGCCGGGAGCGCGTTCTAGGAACAGGAGAGAAATGGTTTCCTTCGAGCTGAGCGACGAGCAGCGTGAGATCAGGGATTGGGTTCACAGCTTCGCTGAGAAAGAGATCCGGCCTGTGGCCGCGCAGTACGACGAATCCGAGGAGTTCCCTTGGCCGGTGGTCAAGAAGGCGGCCGAGGTAGGGCTGTACGGGGTCGAGTTCCTGCAGCAGACCTTCGCCGACTCGACCGGCATCATGCCGGCGCTGGTCGCCGAGGAGCTGACCTGGGGCTGCGCCGGCATCGCGCTCGCCATCCAGGGCACCGGCCTCCCGATCGCGGCCATCTTCTCGCAAGGGACTCCGGAACAGATCGCGACCTGGATCCCAGCGTGCTTCGGCACCGTCGAGAAGCCCGCCCTTGGCGCCTTTGCCGTCACCGAACCTGAGGCCGGGTCCGATGTCTCATCGATGAAGACGCGCGCCGTGCGCTCGAATGGCGACTGGGTGATCAACGGCCAGAAGATCTTCATCACCAACGGCGGCATCGCGGACGTGCATGTCGTGGTCGCCTCTGTGGAGCCGGAGCTCGGAACGCGCGGCCAGGCGAGCTTCGTCGTTCCGCCCGGTACCAAGGGCATCCGCCAAGGCAAGAAGGAAAGGAAGATGGGCATCCGCGCCTCGCATACGGCGGAGGTGCTTCTCGAGGACTGCCGGATCCCGCTCGAGAACGTGCTGGGCGGGATG
>WNFT01000856.1_pt1 | contig 25694 bp, 20 predicted proteins | sample 5400191 | NCBI WGS metagenome assembly WNFT01 (sample SAMN13153359, study PRJNA577476) | soil metagenome | isolation source: 80 cm saprolite under Madrone tree | place: USA:California | collected 2016-06-14 | reverse complement strand
AGTTGCCGCTCACGAGCCGCCTGCACCCTTTTCCGCACGGTCTCCGAATGCTCCACATGGCGCTTCTCTGCCAGCTTCTCATAATCCACGCGGGGAACCTCCACATGAATATCGATACGATCCAGCAATGGTCCACTCATGCGCTTCTGATAGCGTGCAATCGCCGAGGCCGAACAACTGCACTCCTTGATGGGGTCGCCCAGAAATCCGCAGGGACAAGGATTCATCGCCGCCACCAGCATAAAATTCGCCGGGTACGTAATCGTGCCCTGCGCACGAGAAATCGTCACCACCTTGTCCTCCAGTGGCTGGCGCAACACCTCCAGCACATTCTGCCCAAACTCGGGCAACTCATCCAGGAAGAGCACGCCACGATGCGCCAGGCTGATCTCCCCGGGACGCGGCATGCGACCACCACCGACCAACCCGGCATGGCTGATCGTATGATGCGGCGAACGAAATGGCCGCTGTAGAATGAGTGGCACATCTCCAGGCAACATGCCACTCACGCTATAGATTTTCGTCACATCCAGCGCCTCTTCGATCAGCATACGCGGCAGAATAGACGGCGTAGCCCTGGCGAGCAGCGTCTTGCCCGACCCTGGAGGCCCACTCATCAAAATATTGTGCCCGCCACTCGCCGCAACCTCCAGCGCACGCTTGACATGCTCTTGCCCACGGACCGCAGCCATGTCCTGCGCGTATACCACCTGCTCAGCATTATCGAGTATGCGCGGATCAGGCTTGTACGACTCAATCTGTCGCTCGCCGTTGAGGTGGGCCAGCAATTGCCCCAACGTCTCAACAGGATAGATCGCCACACCCTCTATCAGCGTCGCCTCCATGGCATCCACGGCAGGCACAAACACTGACTTGACTTGCTTCTCTCGCGCCAACGCCACCATCGGCAGAATGCCATTGGTATGGCGGACGCTACCATCCAGGGATAACTCCCCCAAAAAAAGATACTCTGCTATCTGCTCCTCGGCGACTATCTGCCCTGACGCAAGTAATATCCCAATGGCTATAGGAAGATCGTAGGCCGGACCTTCCTTACGTAGGTCGGCGGGGGCCAGATTGACGGTGATGCGTTTGAAGGGGAAAAGACAGCCGCTATTTTTGATCGCTGCCCGCACTCGGTCTTTGGCTTCGTTGACGGCGGTATCGGGCAGGCCAACAATCATAAAAGCCGCCAGACCATTGGAAAGATCAACTTCGACTTCGACAATTGCACCTTCCAAGCCAATGACGGCGCAGCTACGTACCTTTGCCAGCATGGACACGTGCCTCCTCAGCAATATTTTCTGTGCATTATGCATGAGTGAAGGTAAAAATGCAAGTTTTTCGATGAAAGTACCCGTTGAAATCCAACTTCACCAGGCTGATACCCAAAGGGAAATGCAACTATTCAGGTCTCCTCACTGCACGTGACGTGCTCGATAAATCGCCCACACGATAAATCGGTGGGCTACACTACGGCAGTTCGCAAGAGCGTTTTTTATGCAGCGGGCATGGCAGCCTGCGGCTGCCATGCCCGCTGCATAAAAAACGTGTGAGCCGCCGTGGGCGGTGAGGAGACCTGAATAGTTAACGTTGGTTGGGCGGAGCGAACCAGTCATCAGGCGGGAAAGGTTCCTGAGGAACAGTCGTAGGAGCAAACTCACTACTGGGCAGGCGAGAACTATTAACGGGCAACTGTTGCGTGCCGTTGCCAGGACCAGGACCAAACCCGCCGTTGCCGGGTGGGTAGGGGCCATTGAAAGGTACTTGCTGCGGACCATAGTCAGGCGGGAATCCGCCATTGCCGGGTGGGTAGGGGCCATTGAAAGACATCGTCTGTCCCCAAGAAACACCTGTATTTCCGTATAGGTTCTCCGCCCCTAATCGGCTTCCAGGGGGAGCTCCGCTGAAAGAGGTATCTGGCGGTGGGGCAGGTGAGAGGTATCTGCGCAGCAGCAGTCGGCCAACCACAAACAGGATGCCCAGACCAAGCAGCATACCAAGACCAATTGCGAGACCCCCCAGTACAGTACTAAATGGCGTGCTAGTAGCATGATTGACAACAGGAACTGGCGTGGGTGTTGGAGCCAGAGTCGGAGTCGGCACAGGGATAGGTGTGTCTGTCGGTACAGGGATAGGTGTGTCTGTCGGTACAGGGGTAGGCGTGTCTGTCGGTACAGACACAGGGGGCGGGAGAGACACGGTCGCAGGTGTGGGTGGAGGTGCCGCTGCTGGCCGTGGGGCAGCACTAGCCTTGGCCTTAACGGTAAAGGAGCTAGAAGTTGCTTGGAGCCCGTTTCCATAAGTGGCTATGACCACTACTGAATTGAGCGGGTGTTGGGGCACCGTGTAGTCCTGCGTAAAAGCACCAGTGCCGTCAGTATTGACCGTCCCGAGGGTGGTCTTGGTGGCTCCATTTGACGATTGCAATTCGACCGTTACTGCTGTAGTGTCGGGAAAGTCACTGCCCGACACTGTCATGTCGTCCCCGACCGTGTAACTCGACTGATCAACACTGACAGAGGCTGTCGCTGAGACCTGGAAAGTGCTGCCGACCAGCGTACCACTGACACCACTGACTTGAGCACACACGTAATACGTCGTCCCGGTTGTGGTTCCCGATGGCCAGGCGAATGTACCCGTGAAGCCGCCGCCCGTGACCGATGGAGCTGTGCCCGAGCTGCTGACACTATTAAACGAACTGCAGTCGGAAGCTGTACTGTATCCGAAAGTGACCGATCCACTAGTTACAAGCGCCGTTGGTGTTGCCACAGGCGCCGCTCCAGACGATGGCGCAACATCCATTGTGATATTAGAACCCGTCACGGTGATCGTCGTACCGGCCGACCCCGATGTAGGACTGCTAGTAATCGTGCCTCCCGCAGTACGTGTATGCAATACATGTGCATAGGCTGGCACAGCCATACCCCAAAGCATCAGCAATGCAAACACTAGCATCGCGAAACAGAGCACAAGTGCCATGCTCGTAGAGACGACTTTTGATAGATTCTCGTTTGTTTTCATTTTGCCCCCCCAGTAGGACTGAACTGATATGGCAAATAACATAGTCTCCCATGCCAAGTGTGTAAAAGAGCTTACGTCATTGGCGCTTTAGACTATGATGACCTGGCTGAACCCTCACCCCAAGGGCAAGCAGGTAAGGCGAAAGGCCGTAACTACTCAGGTGTCTGATTGCGAGCCGCACGTGTGGTGAGAGTCCTGAGTAGTTACTTTATATTCGCTGGATCGCAGTGTAGCAGAGCAGGAATAAAATCCTTGTAAAGTCTCTTGAGAAGATCTGAATGGTTAGGAGGAATAGGCCACGGAGACTACAGGGCCAAAAAGTACATTGGCGTTGCTGCAAAGAACGTGTTGGTTGCCGAAATGGCAGTGTGTAGAGTGCGGATTTATCCAGCACGTCCTGTGGAGAGAGCATCGGACCCGAGGCGGTCAAAGCCCTCCCTGGCAGCCCTCGACGAAGCAGGAAACCCTCTCGGTGACGAGAGGAATCCCCATGCCTAGAAGGCATGGGGAGGATGCCGACAAAAACACTAAATGCCTTCGCTACAGTCTTCGAAATGACCGGCACTTCCGCATGCCTTGGCTTTTACGCTCGGCGCGTATACCATGGGCGACCACAGCCTGGTGCCGAATCCAACTGCGAAATAGAAAAGCTTATCATTTCGTCTGATACTGACCGTCAGCCGCGTATTGCCTACCGCGCTCAATACTCGCCCCCAGTTGGTACCGCAGGTAGGAGAGTAACGCAGTTCGATAGAGCCGGTACCAAACGAGGCGGTTCCTCCAGAGGTACCCACCGTGAAGGCATCACGGGCACACCCTGTCGCTACAGGATCGAGACCGTTGCATCCATTGCCTATACAGGTGACATGGGGCAACTGGTGTTGGGCCGCACTCGCATAGGTCCTGGCGATACCCCCGGAGGCGGCGAGCAGCGCAGCCAGGAGCGCAGCTGGGACAAGCAAGGTGAAGAATCGTCGCATGAATTCCTCCTTTTCTGGATGCGTGTGTGCAAGGAACTGGGATAGCTAACGGAGTTGATAGAAAAACAACCATACGCGCGGAGATAGAGGGAACCATAAGAAAGTATACATGAAAAATACAATAAATACAACTTGTGCATGCTGAATGCTGTATGAGTATGGTTCGATATCTTGCGCAGATATCTTTCCGAAGGGAGGAACACGCGTGGATTCCGAGCCCGCCGCCCAAGCGGTTGAGTGTCTCGTGCACGAGTATGGCAAGCTGGTCTTTCACTTCATCTATGGCCTGACCGCCGACTGGGAAGAGAGCCAAGATCTCACCCAGGACACCTTTGTGCAGGCGCTCAGAGCTATAGATGCGGCGCGCGAGAGCAGTGGCGCCCACTTTCATAGGAAAGCACCAGGGCCTTCAGAGGGTCCTGCCGTTGACGGAACAGCTCGCGTTGGTGAGCAAGGGAACCCTTTTGTTTCATGGTGGTCCGGACCCGAAAGAACTGGCGTACTTCATCGACGGCTTGTTTGAAAAAGCGCTTGGCCGCTTCCATTTTTGCAACACAACCTCGTCTGGTGTATACTGTTTGTGAAACTGGAAGGAACGAGGGCGGTCTGCCGTGAAAGTGCGCGATGTGATCGAACGTATTGAAGCAGATGGATGGTACCTTGCAAGAACACGAGGCGGCCATAGACACTACATGCACCCAACCAAGATGGGCATCGTCACCATTTCGGGGCAGCTTGGGAAAGATATGCCGATAGGTACCCTGCTGAGCGTGTTTAGGCAAGCACAAATCGAAAGAGAGAACGGATAATGGCTAAAATCCTGGTGATTATTGAAAAAGGAGAAACCTCCTATGGAGCCTACTCTCCTGATGTCCCTGGATGTGTTGCCGTGGGCGACAGCCGGGAAGAAGTCGAACAGCGGATGAGAGAAGCTCTACGATCACATTTACAGATGTTGCGGGAGCAACATCTGCCATTACCAGAGCCCCAAACGGTTGTTGAGTATCTGGATATTCCTCTCTCAGCTTAGTCCGCTCAAGAAGATGAGGCGCATTTCAGCTACTGAAACCGAACCGGTTCGGTTGTGTTGCAAAAAGGACGGTGATGTGGTAAGCTCAGCTTCTCTTCAAGAACCTCAGAGGAGTTGTTTTCATGAACCAGCAGAACCCGTTCAAATGGCGTCACTTCGAAGCTGAGATCATTCTCTTGTGTGTCCGGTGGTACCTGCGCTACTCGCTCAGTTACCGAGATCTGGAAGAAATGATGCGGGAACGGGGACTGCAGCAGACCACACGACGATCTACCGGGCAGCCTAAGCTGAGCAAGACGCAACCCTCCACGCCCATTGCAATTTGGTGACGCGTTTTTGCAACACAACCATGACACCACCGAACCACCGAACTCCTCTTTTGACATTCCCCGACCTACGCACTACAATGATGAAAGAACAGAACACACACCAGGCATACATCAGACACACATACGGCAGAGAAGCCGAAGGAAATACTATTCATGACAACTCAAAATACTCAAAATACAGAAAAGGATAGAACAGCAGCAGAGGAACGTCTACAGGCTGGCATTGACGCCTACCACGACGGCAAGTTGGATACAGCAGCAGAGGCCTTCGGTGACGCAGAAATACGCTTTCGTTTACTCGGCGATTTCAAGCGCGCCGGGGACAGCCGCTCAATGCTTGGCGACGTCCAACGCCAGAACAACAAGCTTGAGCAAGCGCTCAACAGTTATCAGCGTGCCATGAAGCTCTATCGAGATGCAGGCCGACCATTGAACGAAGCGGGTGCCGCCCTTTCGATGGGGCATATCGAGCGACAACAGGCACACCTGGACCGTGCGCAACAAGCATATGAAAGCGCACAGCAACTCTACCTGGCGCAAAACGATGCTCAGGGACAGGGCAACGTCACCCTGGCGCTTGGGCACATTGAGTTACAGCGTGGCAAACGTGAGCAAGCTGCTGCCTACTATCAGCAAGCCATTGCACAGTTCAATCAGACAAAAGACCGGATCAACGAGGCAGACGCCCGTCGCAGCCTCGCAGACATACAACGTTTAGAACGGAATTTTACTGATGCAGCGGCGAATCAGCAACAGGCATTGGAGATATACGAGTCAACCAGGGACGCCTTCGGCATCGTCGATGGCCTTCTGGGCCTGGGGCACGTCTATCTTGACCAGTGGCAACTGGACAAAGCTGCCGATGCCTTCGCTGATGCAGTCAAACAAGCGCGTCGCATCGAATATGAACTGGGTCGGGCCGATGGAAACCTGGGACTGGCAGAGATCGAACTGCGAAATAGCCGCGTTGACCAGGCCCTGACAAGCGCGCAATCGGCGTATCAGACATACGTAGATATGCATAACGCACTCGGTGTAGCCAACGCGGGCCGTCTATTAGGTGAGATCAATTTGCGACGCGGGCAACTTTCCTACGCCAACGCGACGACAGAACGTGCCCTGCGCACCTACAAAGCCATCGCCTACCGCCTGGGGCAGGCAGAGACAGCGGCAGTTCTGGGCGAGATTCAACGCCGACGCGGCTTTCTGGAGCGTGCAGTCGCAACGCTGAACGAGGCACTCAAGCTGGCACACGCACAGCAGGACGAACTGACTGAAGGCAGAGCATTACTGAGCATGGGTGACGTTTACCGGCAACAGGGGCGCATCGTCCAGGCGCACACATGCTATACTGATGCTCGGACACGCATGGAACAGCTCAGTGAGTCCGCAGGAGTGGCAGGGATGATCGGAGTGGCAGAGGCCGCCATCCGTCTAGCACGCCTGGCCCTCTTCCGTGGTCGTCTGGATGAAGCAGCCTCACACCTGGCAGCAGTGCACAACATCGTGAGCAACACCCAACTTGTTAGCCGGGTAGTTCCCATGTTATTACTTATAGAGGGGCAGTTGCTGTTGACGCAGGGAGATTTCGAGCAGGCTGAAGCCCACTTCAGCAATGCACATAACCAGGCCGAGGCACAACAACAGCCATTGCTGGCTGCCGAAGCATTGCTGGGGCAGGCTCGTGTACGGCTCTCACGCAGCGAACTAGAGGCAGCCTCAACAACGTACGCGGAGGCCGAGCGTCAGTTCCAGCTTGTAGAGAGCACCGATGGCGAGGGCGCAGCAGTTCTGGGGACAGCGCAGGTACTGATTGGGCAAGCAGCATGGGAGGCGGCGATTGCGCGTTGCGAAGCAGCACTCACCCGTTTCAATCAGAGCGATGACCTGATCGGACAAGCCGACGCGACGCTGGCTTTGGGGCTAGCACATCGTGGCAACGGCGAATTGGACGAGGCATCAACACACTTTGAGCAGGCCTTCACGCTCTATCAACAGCAGCAACAACCGCTAGGCCTTGCTGATACACATTACGAACGCGCCGGCATCTTGCTGGGGCAGGGCAAACTCGACGCGGCAATGGATGAACTGACGAAGGCGATAGCCCTGGTGGAGCAGGTCATGAACACCTTAAGCACATCGCAGCAATGGGGAACGTTCTTGCGTCAGTATGGAGACCTGTATGCACAAGCGGCTCTTACCGAGGTACAGCGACACCAGGATACGCAGGCACGTACACGACTCACATCTTTCGTCCATATCGCGGGGGCCTCCAAGATCGTACAACGTATTAAAGCCTATGAGGATGACCTTCTTAGCAGCAGCGAGGAGCTAACAGAGGATCAAATACGCGCCAACAAGGACCTGGTAAAGCGGCTGGGACAGTTGCGCAAAGGTATCAAGGGATGAGCATACAGGGAGGAGTTTTTTATGAGTCTACAGTTCTTGCGTGGTAACCCACAAAGACCCAGGGGACATGCTATTCTTGTCGCACGGAGTTCGAGTAATCCACAAGCCATTTTCTACACCTATTGTGTCGTATCGCCTATGCCGTTGTCGATGAGCAAGTACCTGCCCGCCTTTTTAGCCGCACAGTTGCCACCGGAGGAGATACAGGAAGCGGCGAGTGTCTCCGTGGTCCCCATTCCGCCGACACTTGAGGAAGCCGGAAGTCTTGAACGTCTCCAGGTGCTGGCTGAACGTCGAGACGACGATCTGTGCGATATTGGCTCGATTAATCCGCGAGATGAAATGGCGCGCATGCAGCGGGCAGTAGAACATTGCCAGGAGTACGGGCAGCTCTACCTGAATTATGCCTCCACATTTACCGAGACGCCCGTCATCGCAGCAGCAGACACCGAAGATGCACTTGCGTTGGACGATCTAGACGCCGACGAACTGCTGATGCAGACCATGAGCGATCGGCAGCGCCTGACAGAATTAAGCAAACTCGTCGGCGAGGCGCGTTACGCATTAGAGGGACATGACACACGCCAACTCCAGGAGACAAAACAGCACATGCAGCGCATCGCCGGGCCGCTCGCAGAGAAATACCGCAGCTCCGAACTACTCGCCAATGCCTTCGAGCCTGGTGAACGCGGAGCCAAACTTGCCCAACTTTATATAGAGCGAGGCTTCAAACTGCTCGATGAGGAGTACGCAGATATTCCTCGCATCGAGCGAGCCATCCGTGAATTGCGCGATTCGTAAAACAGACATTTTGAGGAGTTCTCTTATGCCAATGATTGGAATGGATGTCGATATCTCGGCACTGATTGACGCCACCGTTGCTGGCGACAGCAAGCAGATAATAAGCACCGGACGCACCCTTTTGCAGCAGGGAGCACCAGCCGCCGTCTTACTCGGGCGTATAGGCATGATCGCGGCCCACGGCGATCATGATGGCCATGCTATCCTCACACTGAATGCCGCTGCCAGCCTCAGTCGCTGGCTTGGTGCGCTTTCCCAGGATTCAGAGGAAGCCCCGGGGAGCCACGAACGAGATTTGCCCTTGCTCGCCCAGGCACTGGTTGCCACCGCTCCCGTCGTCCGTGCAGGCCAGACTGCGCATGATACCTATCCTGAACCGCTCTTCCCCAGTCAATTGCCGGAAGGGGAAACCGTCGACGAAAAGATGCACGACGCCATCTATGGAAACGATCCCACTATAGTTGAGCGCCTACTTTTTGGCCTGTATGGCACAGGTGCCGACTATCGCACCATACAGGTACGCATCTACGACGGCATCGCTACGACCTTCCAGCATGCCGGGCATCCATTAATCTTCGCTGTACGCGGCACACAACTACTCGACACCGTCGAGTGGGGCGACCGGGTACCAGCTATTTTACACTGGCTCACCCCGCATCTTCCCCTACACACTGAAGAACCGGCGTGGATCAACACCGTGCGTACCTTCCTCGCCGACCCTGGCCATAGCCTTGCCAGTCTGCGCACACGCTTGTCTGCCCCGAAGGAAGAGAGCGCACTTCCATTGCGCCATCTGCTCTCCAGCCATGTCGATACCGTGCAGGTCTGCCAGGCTGTTTATGACACCCTCATCAAAGGAGGAGCCTCATCTCGTGGCGTCGGTTCGGTCATTGCCCTGGCCGCCGCCGAGGCAATGGAGATGGTCGGTGATGACGATCACGACGCATTCATCCGTGCTGCGCATGGGCTCCTCTTCTCCGCCGCGATACGACTGGTGTTCTCAGAGGTGCAGGACCTGGCAGCGCTACCATTGCTGTTTACCTCTGCCGCCTGCATCGGCACCCTGCACAAGGAGTTGGGCGAACAGGGCAAGACTGCTCAGCCAACTTCTGCTCGCCCCACCACGCTCGGTGGGGGACTCATTGCTTCATCGCTCCTGGAGACGCTGAGCAAACAACTCGACGCACAAGACCTCCCCGGCAGTCTCGCCACTACGCGCCGCTATCTTCAGCTTGGGCATGATAAACGCGCTCTCTGGGCTACGATCGGCCTGACTGCCGCCCAGGCAGATGCCGCCGCCGATCAGGGTCACACACTGCAAATCGTGCATGCCGCCGGTGAAGAATATATGGCATGGCCCGCAGCCCTCTCTGATACGAACATCGAGGCATTCTTACAAGTAGCACTACGGGCTGTCATTTTTGCGAAACGCAACGATGTGGTGACGGGGTTGTAGGAGAACAATAAAAAAGGGAATGGAAATCACTCATGTATACCGTTAAGAAGAAACTCGGCATCATCATCCTTTGCCTGTTCCCTCTTCTCCTTACTGCCTGCAACCTATTTGGCGGAAACAATACGAACAACTACATTGTGAAGGCCGCACTCAAGGATCAAGTGTATATCGCACCCCAGATCGGCATTTCGGACGTCGCCACACTCGACCCGGCACTCGCAACCGACACCGCCTCTATCAACGCCATTTCAATGCTGTTCACAGGGCTGGTACAGATTGACGACAAGCTACAAGTGCATCCTCAACTCGCACAGTCCTGGGAGGAATCTGCCAACGGTCTGAGCTGGACCTTCCACCTCAAACCTCAACTGGAGTTCAGTGACGGCACGCCGCTTACCTCCAGGGACATTGCCTATAGCATTGACCGCGCTCTGCAGCCGACGACGAAATCGAACACTGCCGCTATATACCTCGACCTCATCAAAGATTCCGCTAAATTGCTGAACAATCAAATACCCACTCTCATCGGCGATAGCTTACTCACCCCCAGCGATGATACACTTATCATCATGACAAAAAGAAGCGCCAGTCAATTCCTGGCTATGCTCACCTACCCATGCTCCTATGTCGTGGAGAAAAGCTTGATCGACAAATATGGCTCAGCATTTACTGATCACCTCAGCGAAAGTGGCAGCTCAGGCCCCTGGAAAGTGCAGCAGCATATCCACAACAAAGAGATCGACTTTGTGCCCAATCCTCATTACTATGGCCCCAAGCCACAACTCATCAAAGTAGTCTTTCCTTTCTACCAACAACCCGGCCTGGCCTACCAGGCATATCTGGCAGGCCGCGTCGATACGAGTAGCGTTCCACTCTCCACCTTTGCCTCTGACAAGCAACGCCCTGACTTCCACCAGGTACCCGAGTTGTGGATCAACTACTATACCATGAACTACCTGGTCAAACCGTTTGACAACATCCATATCCGCCAGGCATTCGCGCTGGCTATCGATAAGACTGCCATCGTCAACAACGCCTGGCAAGGCACAGTGTTGCCTACCAACCATATCGTGCCGCAAGGTATGGTCGGCTATAACCCGCACCTCACCGGACCAGACGGAACACAAAATCTCAAAGGCAACCCGGCTGAAGCCAAAACCTTACTGGCGCAGGGTTTACAAGAAGAAGGCTGGTCAAGCGTGGCACAACTGCCGCCCATTAAGCTGACATACGGTGCGAGTAGCTTCGATAAAGAAGTTGCAGCCATGATCCAGATGTGGCACAGCGTCCTGGGAGTAACGGTGATCGCTGACCGTATCAACTTCAACCTCCTGCTCGGCAAGATTATTGCCGCCACCGGCAATGCCAATGGTTTGCAGTTGTGGGGATTTGCCTGGGTTGCAGAATACCCCGACCTGCAAGACTGGCTCACCATGCAATTTGATAAGGGTACGCCCAACAACAACATGAACTACGGCCAGAACAGCACCTCTGATGCCGCACAGCAACAAGCAGTTCAGCAGCAATTGGAAGCCGCCGACGTGAATCCCGATCAGCAAGCTCGTCTCCAAGCCTACCAGCAAGCGGAACAGCAACTGATCAACGATGTCGCCTGGCTGCCAATGGAACAGGTCACACAGACGTTTCTGCGCCAACCTTATATCATTGGCATGGTCGATAATGCACAGGGTTTGATCCCACCCGACGACTGGGCCAACATCTATATCGCGCAACACTGACTCCTCTGTCCCCGACGCTTTTTGGGTGCCAGACCTCACGATGCGCCGCTGTTTCAAATGTGTCAGGGACAGAGAACACTAACTCCCCGCTTGAAAAGCTTGACACATGGTAACTCTCCAGGTGCCTGACTCCTCGCCGCACGTGCTCGATAAATCGGCACTCTACAGCGGCTCGCACGTTTTTGTGCTGCGGGCATGGCAGCCTGCGGCTGCCATGCCCGCAGCACAAAAAACTCTTGCGAACTGCCGCAGGCAGTGAGGAGTCCTGAGTAGTTACAGCGGGTTTATGAGCAGATAGCAGAGCTTTCCCACCTCGCATGAGAGATATTTACAGAACGAGACGTAATAGTAAGTGTGCCACCGTTCGCAGCGGTCTACACCCGACAATATTTTTCCGGTACATCAACCCTGCCACCTGGTGGTTGCTCAACTATATCTGCTACACCAGAGACGTACGCATAGCAGGTTCTAGAGAAAGGAGGCGAAGGGATAGTTTCGATACCTAAAGCTGAACGGTTCATGATAGACCCGGTGGTACAGGAATCACTCTCCCTGGCCACGAACCCCATGCCTCTACAGCATAGAGGCCAGGATGTCATCCAAAGCATTGTTCCTACCAAATAAGGAGAAATCACACATGCGACTTGGCAAAAAATTCACACGAGGAGTTCTGCCGACCCTCTTGTGCCTTGTAGCGATGCTGATCGCTGCTTGTGGTGGTGGCGGGGGTTCAAGCGCACCGACGACGGGAACAACAGGTACTTCCAAGGCTCCCGCCAACCAGCAGATTTATGTCTTCCCAGAGGACACCGTCTCGGACATTGCTACCTTTGATCCGGGACTTTCAACCGACCTTCCTTCGATCCAGGCCATCGACCTGGTGTTCACCGGCCTGGTGCAGTTGGACGATAACATGAAAGTGCAGCCGCAACTGGCACAGTCCTACCAGCAGATGCCCGATGGACTGACCTGGAAGTTCACGCTGCGTCCCAATCTCAAGTTCAGCGATGGCACCCCCCTGACCTCTGCTGACGTCGCCTACAGCATCGACCACGCCCTACAACCTGCCGAGAAGTCCACGGTGAGCCCGATCTATCTGGCGCTGGTCAAGGACTCCGACAAGCTGTTGGCCGGCAAGATCAAGACCATCATCGGCGATAGTCTGCTGACACCAGACCCCAACACGATCGAGATCGTCACCAACAAGAAGGCCGCGTATTTCCTGGATGCGCTGACCTACTCGTGTTCCTATGTCGTTGAGAAGAGCCTGATCGAGAAGTACGGCAATCTCAAATTCACCGATCACCTGACCGAGGGTGGCGGGGATGGACCTTTCAAGGTGGCCGAGTACACCCATGGGCTACGCATCGTCTTCGTGCCCAATCCCAACTACTACGGTCCTATTCCTCAATTGAAGAAGGTTATCTATCCCTTCTACAAGGACCTCGCGACCGTCTACAAGGCGTATCAGGACAATCAACTCGATAGTACGGGTGCCCTCAGTATCCCCTCTACTCAATTTGCAGCCGCCAAGCAGCTCACCAGCGAGTTCCACCAGGTCCCGCAACTGTATATCAACTACTACACGATGAATTACCTGATCAAACCCTTTGACAATATCAAGATCCGCCAGGCCTTCGAGCTGGCCATCAACAAGGACGTGATTGTCCACTCCGTTTGGCACGATTCGGTGATTGCCAGCAACCACATTGTGCCCAGTGGCATGCCCGGCTATAGCCCGAACCTGACAGAACCCGATGGCGTCAAGGGCACCGCCGGTGCCCCGGCCATGGCCAAAACCCTGTTCCAGCAAGGCTTGCAAGAAGAAGGTATGACTCTGGCTACGCTGCCACCTATCAGGCTGACCATTGAAAGTGGCAACAAAGATCTAGGCAACGAGGCTACGGCACTGCAACAAGTGTGGCAGACTGTGCTGGGCGTGCATGTCACTGTTGACACCATCGACTTCAACAAGTTGCTGGCTGAGACCCAGGCTGCCCTCAACAATCCCAAGGGCTTGCAGTTCTGGGGTATTGCCTGGATCGCCGACTATCCTGACCCGCAGGACTGGACGACTCTGCAGTTCGACAAGGGTGTGCCCAACAACCAGCTGAACTATGGTCAGAACAACAGCTCGGATGCCGCGCAGCAGCAAGCCGTGCAGAAGCAATTGGAAGCCGCTGACGTCATGCCTCCAGGGGATGCTCGCTTACAGGCGTATATGACCGCCGAGCAGCAGTTGGTCAACGATGTTGCCTGGTTGCCCATGGAGCAGGTGACCGTAAACTTGCTGCGCAAACCGTGCGTGGCCGGTGCGGTCGACAACCCCCAGGGAATAGCGCCGCCCAACGACTGGGCCGCTGTCTCCATTACCACAGCTACACCGTGCGCTGATACCTCCAGCTTCCAGTAGGTCGTCCTTCCGGCGCACAAAGTTCTCTTTGGTGCGCAGCATTCGGGTAGCAAAGCAATCGTGTGATTGCTCTGCTACCTACTCATATTTTTTGGTCTTGAGCGGTTTTATGAGCAGATAGCAGAGCAATTGGCTTGACAGTAAAGGACAAGGTCACATACAATACAAGATAGTCAATCTCTGTAGCGTTTAGCAATAGTTTCTATGAAGAGGTGCCGCTTCATGGACCGACACAAGCGCAGAGAAAACCTGCCGAGTTATCGTAACTATTCAGGTCTCCTCGCCGCCTGCGGCGGCTCGCCCCTTTAGGTGGTGAGTGCAGGCTGTGCCGCCTGCGGCGGCACAGCCTGCACTCACCACCCAATCCCTGCGAACTGCCGGAGGCAGTGAGGAGTCTTAAAGAGAAGAGACCTGAAGAGTTACGAGTTATCTCGCATATACTCTAGCCTCGAAGAAGAGAGTGAGGGGCACTACATGGTTCAATTTTTAATCAAACGATTTATAGGTCTGATGTTTGTGATTATTGGTGTTACCTTTATCACTTTCATCATGGGATATTTTGCGCCAGGCGACCCTATCCGTACCTTGCTAGGCGAACATTTCGACCCGGTCGTCTATGCATCACTGAAACACTCCTATGGGCTGGATCTCCCCTGGTATCAACAATACTTCAACTTCTTCACAGGCTTGCTCAGGTTAGATTTCGGCACATCATTTCACTATGAAGGGCGTGCCGTCTGGGATATCATCAGTCAGGGCCTGCCATACTCACTTGAACTGGGTCTCTGGGCACTGCTTCTCCAGGTCATCGTAGGAGTACCTCTCGGCATTATCTCTGCCATCAGAGCGAATAGCTGGATCGACACCACCAACATGACAATCGCCTTGAGCTTCTACTCTCTACCGAACTTTGTGGTAGCTGTGTTCATCCAGGTCATTATCGTGCAACTGCATGTACACACCTGCGGGACCTCTAGCGGCACGTGCATCAATTGGCCCGTCTCCAACTGGGGAGTTCCCTGGCACTATACCTGGGCGGATATCCAGTTCAAGCTCGCGCCCATCCTGGTCTTCGCGGCTACTGGTTTCGCCTCCCTCACCCGCCTCTCCCGCAATAGCATGCTCGAGGTCTTGCGCCAGGATTTCGTGCGTACCGCCCGTGCAAAAGGCCTGCGCGAACAGGCCGTGATCTATCGTCACGCTTTCCGCAACGCCATGATCCCGCTCGTCACGTTCCTTGGCTACTCAATTGGCCTGCTGGCTGCTGGAGTATTTTTCATCGAGCAAGTCTTCAATATCCCGGGCATTGGTCAAACCGCGCTCGTTGCCATCGGTGATCGGGACTACCCTGTCATTCAAGCTACCACCGTCTTGCTCGCTGTCGGCGTCGTCATAGGCAATCTGTTGTCGGATATTTTCTATAGCGTTGTTGATCCACGCATCAAGACCGCATAGGAGGCAAACAGACAGATGGATACCAAGGAACAGCAGGGAAAATTTGCCTCGTCACAAAACATGTTCGCCGACACGAATATGGCCCCGGCACCCGTGGAACCAGCACTGCTAGAAGTACCTGCAGCGGTTGAGGAAGCCGCGCCTGCCGTTGGAGAGCAGAAGCCGCGGAAGAAACCGTCAACCCCGTTGCAAGATTCGTTGCGGCGACTGCGGCGTGACTATAGAGCGATGGCCAGTCTCGGGGTGATCTTGCTCTTCTTTATCATTCCGCTTGTCGGCCCCGCGATCTACCAGCACATCGGTGTTTCTTATAATAGCACCCTCAATGGGACGATTAGTCCCAGTGTTTATCACAACCCTTTCCACCAGGAACTGGATCGTCAGGATGAAGGACCATCCGCCCAATACTGGCTGGGCACCGACGATATCGGGCGAGATCTGCTGGCGCGTCTGATGCAGGGTATGCTCATCTCGATTAGTGTGGCCTTGTTAGTGGAAGTCGTCGATATCGGACTGGGCACTCTGGTGGGAACACTCGCCGGCTTCTATGGCGGCTGGATCGACCAATTCCTGGCACGCTTCACCGACATTATGCTTGCCTTCCCCGGCTTGCTTTTCGCCATCTTGCTCACCGGTATCTTCGGCACAGCAGCCGATACTGCTTTGAGCAGGCTCCCCGTCATCGGAGCCAATGGCAATGCCCGCCTGATCATCGTCTCGCTGGCCCTGGCCTTCACCGCCTGGCCGTTGATGGCTCGCTATGTGCGTGGCCAGACCCTCCAACTCAAAGAACAACAATTTGTGGAGGCGGCACGCACCTCCGGCACCTCTGATACGCGCATCATTATGCGACATATCGTTCCCAATCTCTTCAACATTGTCGTTGTAGCATCAACGCTCAACATCGCGGCAACCGTGATCGGTGAGGCAGGACTGAGTTTCCTGGGTCTAGGGGTGCAACCGCCGGGATCAAGCATCGGCCTGATGATCTACGATGGCCTCAGCCTGACCGACACCCATCCCTGGGAAGTGCTGCTGCCCTCGATTACATTGACCCTGGTGGTGCTTGCTTTCTCGTTCCTGGGTGACGGCCTGCGCGATGCTTTTGATCCTCGTTCTAAAGACTGATAAGTGGAGAGACTCACATGGCAGAAAACCTGCTGGAAGTAAACAACCTGAAAACCTACTTTTTCACCCGTGGCGGCGTGGTCAAAGCCGTTGATGACGTCTCCTTCGTGATGAAGCCAGGCGAAGCACTAGGTGTCGTCGGTGAGAGTGGCTGCGGCAAGAGTGTCACGGCGCTCTCCGTTATGCGCCTGGTGGCCAATCCTCCAGGCAAAATCGTCGGTGGCGAAATCAACTTTAACGGTGAGAATATTCTGGAAAAAAACCAGGAAGAACTCACGGAGCTGCGCGGCAGTAAAATCTCCATGATCTTCCAGGATCCGATGACCTCGCTCAACCCGGTCTTTAGCGTGGGCTACCAAATCGCTGAGACCGTCAAACGCCACCGCAAAGATGTCAGCAACGACCAGGCCTGGAAACGGGCCATCGAGATGCTGGAACTGGTACACATTCCCGACGCCAAGAAACGAGCGAAAAGCTACCCACACGAATTCAGTGGTGGTATGCGCCAGCGCGTGATGATTGCCATTGCCCTGGCCTGCAATCCACAACTGCTGATCGCTGACGAACCCACAACCGCCTTGGACGTGACGATTCAAGCGCAGATTCTCGACCTGGTGAAAGGCCTCTCCAATGAGTTTGGCACCGCCGTCATGTTGATCACCCACGACCTGGGGGTAGTGGCAGGCACTTGCCAGTACGTCAATGTGATGTACGCGGGTCATGTGGTGGAGTCGGCCCCCGTCAGGCAGATTTTCGAGACGCCAGCTCACCCCTATACCACTGGATTGCTGCACTCAATCCCGCGACTCAACGAGGCACGTGGTAGCAAGCTGACGCCCATTGCTGGCCAACCACCCGACCTGTTGAAACCACCGATCGGTTGCCCCTACTCGCCACGCTGCCCCAAGGTGCAGGAGCGTTGCCGGCGCGAGCGACCAGAACTGATGCCGGTCGGTCGAGGCAAACAAGTCGCCGCGTGTTTCTATCCAAACTAAGGGAAAGAGGAACGTTATGCTGCAAGAAATCACAACGCCTGCGACCACCGGAACGACGCTGGTAGATGTCAAAGGCTTAAAAGTCCACTTTCCCATCAAGGGAGGTTTGCTTGGTCGCACCGTGGCCCACGTCAAGGCCGTGGATGGTGTAGACTTGTTCATCCGTCGTGGTGAAACCCTGGGTCTGGTGGGAGAAAGCGGCTGCGGTAAATCCACGACAGGGCGAGCCATTCTGCAGTTGATCAAACCGACGGCAGGCAGTGTCAAGTTGGATGGTGTCGAACTGACCAGGTTGCCTCCCGGTGACATCCGCAAGAAGCGAGAGCAGATGCAAATGGTCTTTCAAGACCCCTACGGCTCGCTGGACCCGCGCTACACTGTGGGGCAAATTGTCTCAGAGCCATTGGAGAACTTCAAGCGCGGCAACAAGAAGGAAATCGAAGAGCAGGTCGCCAACTTGCTGGAGGTGGTGGGACTCAACCCCTACTTCGTCAACCGCTTCGCCCACGAGTTTAGTGGCGGGCAGCGCCAGCGCATTGGCATTGCACGAGCCCTGGCATTGCGACCATCGTTCGTCGTCGCCGACGAGCCTGTATCGGCCCTGGACGTTTCCATCCAGGCCCAGGTCCTCAACCTTCTGCATGATTTGCAGAGCAAGTTCGGCCTGACGTACCTGTTCGTGGCACACAACCTCTCGGTCGTGAAACACATCAGCAATCGTGTGGCAGTGATGTACCTGGGGCGCGTGGTGGAATTGGCGGAGAGTGAAGCGCTCTACGAATTGCCCTTACACCCCTACACGCAGGCACTCTTGTCCGCCATTCCGGTGCCCAATCCCCAAATCGAAGCACGGCGCAAGCGCATCATTCTGGAAGGTGACGTGCCCAGTCCGGTCAATCCTCCCAGTGGTTGCAATTTCCATCCTCGCTGCTGGAAAGCCCAGGCGATTTGTCGCGAGGTCATTCCCGTTTTGGAGGAGAAGCAGCAGGATCACTATGCGGCCTGCCATTTCCCTGGTTAGAAAATCCCCTCCTCCAGGGTGATCCCTTGCGGTCGCCCTTCAGGTCTCCTCGCCGCCTGCGGCTCGCCCGGTCTGGGTGGTGAGTGCGAGTTGACCTAGGCCAACTCGCACTCTACATACACCATCTGGCCTGAAGAGCTACCGCTTTCTACCGATTGCGGACTATCATCGTCCCGGCTCCCTGATCAGTGAACAATTCCCGCAGCAGGACATGCGGTTCGCGTCCATCCACGATGTGCACGCGTGGGACGGCGAGCAAAGCATCCAAACAGGCAGAGACTTTAGGAATCATGCCCCCACTGATCACCCCCTCTTTTATGAGTTGCTGAGCTTCCGCTGCCGTCAGTTCAGAAATCAACGAGCCATCCTTATGACAGATGCCGACGACATTGCTGAGGAAGATCAGCTTTTCGGCGTTGAGCGCATCCGCCAGGTGTGCAGCCACCAGGTCTGCATTAATATTGAGGCAGGTTCCATCCGGTCCCTGGCCAAGCGGTGCCACAATAGGAATGTACCCTTCGTTGATCAGTGACTGCACAGGACCCGGATTAACCGTTTCAATCTCACCCACAAAGCCCAGGCGTTCGTCGGCGATGCGTGCACAGATCATATTGCCATCTGTCCCGCTCAGACCAATGGCTTTGCCACCCAATTGCGATGCCATCAGCACCAGATTCTGATTCACCTGGCCCAGCAAGACCATACGCACAACTTCCAACGTCCTGGCATCGGTCACACGCAGGCCATTCTCGAAACGTGTTGGTACATTGAGTTTATGCAGCCACTCGTTGATATAGGGACCTCCACCATGCACCAGCACGGGGTTCGCACCCAACGTTCGCAGCCAGACGATGTCCTGTAGAACAACTCTCTGGTGTTCCAGGGCACTGCCCCCTAATTTTATCACCAGTGTCTTCCCCTTCAAGAAATCGATGTAGGGAAGCGCTTCACTGAGCACCTGTGCAATCAGGTGATGGTCGTTGATGACCTCTCCTTCCGCTGTCATTGAAAAAGAAATGGCCATGAAAAATCTCCTTTTGAATTGCCGGGACAGTGCCTATGGGTACACAGCAACTGCGGGCAAGCCAGTCGTTTCTGGAAACCCAGCAAGCCGATTGGCACATTGTATTGCCTGACCCGCGGCGCCTTTGACGAGATTATCCAGGCAAGAGATCACCAGTAGACGCCTGGTGCGCGTATCCACCATTGGATAGATGAAACAATGATTGCTGCCATAGGCCCACTTGGTATGCGGCGGTTGATCCACCACATGCACAAAAGGCTCATCGGCATAGTAGTGCTCGTAGAGTGAACGTACCTCTGCTGTGCTAGGAACTGTATCCTGGCCCAGGTCAGCATAGCACGTTGCAAGAATTCCGCGTGTCATAGGCATGAGGTGTGGCACAAACGTGATACGCGGCGCACGCTCAATCGCATGACCGCCAGCCTGGGCCGCAGCCTCGAGTTCCTGCACGATCTCTGCCAGATGACGATGCCCTGAGACACTATACGCGCTGACATCTTCATTGGCTTCAGCGTAGTGCGTCCCCAGCGTCAGGCCGCGCCCAGCGCCACTGATGCCCGTTTTGCTATCGATAATCGCATCAGGCTTTATGACGCCCTGCGCAACTGCTGGCAACAGGCCAAGAATGGCAGCGGTGGCATGACATCCTGGATTCGCCACCAGACTTGCCCCCGCGATACGTTCACGGTAACGCTCACACAGTCCGTACACTGCCGTCTCCAACAAGGCAGGCGCGGGATGCGTATGCTTGTACCACTCCTCGTAGATGGCAACATCGTGCAGGCGAAAATCGGCGGACAGGTCCACCACTTTCGTCCCACGTTCAAGCAAAGTCAGCACGGATTCCGCCGCCGCCGCGTGAGGCAAACACACGAACGCCAGGTCGGTCTGCTCCGGCTGCTCCGTAATAAGAAGCTCGGCGTTCGCATTGGTCTCGCCTCTCATCCTCCCTCTTACGCCAAGCTGTGGAAAGACTTCGCTCAAGCGCTTGCCAGCAGCGCTACGTGCTGTGACCGACGTCACAGAGAACTGCGGATGCTGCCACAGCAAGCGCAGCAACTCCACTCCGGTGTAGCTGGTCACGTTCACGATTGAAACGGTTGTCATAGAGTCTGCTCCCTCCTGAATGAATGTTGATGAATTCAACCACAATAAAAAGGCCCTCGTCCCGATTTCATCAGCAAAATCAAAGGGACGAGAGCCTTTACTATATCAAGCTCCCGTGGTACCACCCTGCTTGTCTTTCATTCTCATCTTCCTGTGCTGATGAGAAGCCGCTCCCATGGCGACACCCGACCCTACTGCATTGTAGCTCAGGTGGAAAGACCACTCATATCGGTTATGTTGCTGCGTGGGAACCACCCACCCTGTCCTACTTGCACCGCAGATAGGCGAGCATCCATGCCTGCCTTCTTCGGGCTTTCTTCGGTCAGCCGCTCGCGAGGCGGTTCTGAGAGGGCGCATCCGTTCCGAACTTTCACCAACCATCGGATCGCTGTCGGTCACCGGTCTCATACTATGTTCGCGTCAACACGGGTCAGTCTCTATACACTTGTTGTTGTATTAAGAATACCAGCAGATCGGCGAAATGTCAACCAATATGTTGTGCTCATCTCATAGTCTGCTGGTCAAACATTCGGGATTCTGCCTCTAGCAGTTGCAGCACGCCGATGCCACTGTCACACAGCAGCAGTGGCATCGGCAGCATCGTGCAGGGAGTGGTGGCATCGGCCAGATGCTGCTGGCGTTGCAGGCTGGCACGAGCCGTGGCGGGGCCGAGGAAGCGACCTGTGAGGAAGAACAAGGGAACTCTTCCCGAAGGCTACTAACGTGCGAGCGGACGGTCACGTTGGACCGCCTGCTCGCAGCTTTGATGAATCAGACTACCAGTCTCCCTCACGCCTTCGAAACCTGTAGTGTGGACCATAGATGTTCCAAAACGGCTCCCAGTCCACGTCGCGTCGGTATCGGTAAGGGTACCAGTCATCGTGCCGCCTCTGCCAGAAGCCCTGCGTGTCCGCGTCCGCCGCTTCCTGCGGCATACCACCCAGGACCACCAGGGCCATGGCCTCCTTCTCGCCCGGCGTCAAGGTCTGGTTGAACTGCGTCAATTTTTGTGCCAATGACTGAACATCAGCGCTCGAAAATTCTGCCATAATAGAACTCCTTTCCTGGCTGCATTGCGTACAGCCCCATCATCAATTGCCAACGGCCCTTTCGGGTTCTGTTCGCAAGATGAACAACATACATCGACTGAGCACTCAGTTGAGGGCATTTCCTCACTCAAAAGCCCAGCCGGCAGGGTTTGTGGCCACTACTTAGCTGACACGCCTCGCCCTCTCCAGTACGAGTAAAGGCACTCAAGTGCCTTCGTAGTATAGCAGGGTGCAGCCACCGATGTCAATATGCTAGGGGGACTAGGCACGGCTCAAGAAAGTGTGTGGAAAGGATCACTTGTGGACTTCGAGTTATTATGTTGGCACGGCTGGCGCGGTCTCAGCCGAAACGATCAAGCGGTACATTACAGACTGTCAGGGCAAGTAGTGCTTGATCTCGCAGGGTCGCTTTCATCCCGCCCGCCTTTCACGGGGCGGGACTTCCCGCTCCCATTGTTAAAGCAGTTGGCGCTTTCTGGTTGCATTGTGAGCATCGATGCAATGGGCTTCAGACCGCCATCGCTAAGCAGAGAAGTCGAGCAGGTAAGATGCGATTGTCCTGATCGGCTTACATCTATACATTTCAACCCAACAGTCGTACAATAGCTTATGAGAGATCGCAAACATTAGAACGACAACAAGGAGAGGGCAACCATGATGAATAGCAGTGGTGACCTCACGGGAAAAATCCTGGGAAATTGTACACTTGAGAAATTGATCGGCCAGGGCGGCATGGGCGCAGTCTACCTGGCACGCCAGCAGCGCCCATCACGCTACGTGGCAGTCAAGGTCCTGCTACCAAAGATTTTTATAAGGACCGAAGTCTACCAGGCATTTCTTGCCCGTTTTCGCCGTGAAGCCGACGCCATCGCCAAACTCGAACACGTGAACATCATGCCCATCTATGAATATGGAGAACAAGAGGGCATCGCTTACCTGGTCATGCCCTATTTCCCCGCAGGCAGTCTGCGTGACGTTCTAGCAGCACATGGCGCCCTTTCTCCGCAAGAAACCCTTACCTACCTCGAACAGGCTGCCGCCGCACTCGACTATGCCCACGCCCACGGAGTGATCCATCGTGATGTAAAGCCGAGCAACTTCCTGCTACATACTGACGGGCGACTTGTACTGGCTGACTTCGGCATCGCACGCATGGTGCAAGATGCCAGCACCACCCTCGGCACAGCGCTAACGCAGACGGGCATGCCCCTGGGCACACCTGAGTATATGGCTCCAGAGATGGCGCGTGGTGAGATGATTGATGGTCGTGCCGATATCTACGAACTGGGCATTGTGCTTTTCCAGATGCTCAGTGGGCGTGTCCCTTTCAAAGGCGACACACCCCTCTCCGTCATAACCAAGCACCTGGAACAGCCGCTACCAGCATTACATGCGATCAACCCCGGCATTTCAGCAGCAGTGGATGCCGTCTTGCAAAAGGCTACGGCTAAAAGACGCGAAGACCGCTACTCATCCGCAAAAGCGTTAACACAAGCCTTGCGCCTGGCCATCACTTCGCCCGATTACTTTTCCGAGACGGTTGCACGTAATGCACCCACCATGCCATCATCTCGACCAGTTGTACTGCCTGCGGCCACACCCTCCCATGGCACTCCGCCATCGGTGGCACAGGCCATGGACTTTGCCTCGGCACCCACACCAGGGCAGCCACAAGCCGAATCATTAGGGCGAGGTCCCGTCACCCCCATGCCCTATGCGCCTCCCGTCACACCATATAATGAACCAGGGCTACCCCGTCCCTGGCTACCTTTGCTCATCATACTCCTGATTATCGTGATCGCCCTCGGAGGAACTTTTGCCGCTTTACAGCTCAAAGGGCTATTCGCCACACCTTCACCCGCTGCGACACCTCCAGCGGTGAACGCGCCTACTACGGCACCCACAGCCAATCCAACCATTGGCTTAACCGTGACACCCTCGCCCTTACCGACCCCTGCTCCTTCACCTGCGCAGCAAGCTCAGGCCGTGGTGCAACAGTATTACGCTGACATCAACAATCACGACTATCAGGCCGCCTACAATCTGTGGGGAGCCAGTTACCAGAATGCTAACCCCGAAAGCAGTTTCGCGAATGGCTACACAAACACTATTCATGATGCCATCACCTTTGGCACCATCACACCACTTGCAGATGGCACAGTCCAGGTCCAACTGACCATTCAAGCCACTGAGAACACTTCATACGGGACAGCGACCAGCGTGTTCCAGGGCTACTACATTGTTGGGCAAGAGAATGGCACCTGGAAGCTTCTGAGTTCAAATATCAGGAAAACGGCTTAGAGAGGATCGTGCTCAGGTACCATACGACGAACTGCCGCCCAAATTCGTATACGCTTGTGAAAGATCCTGCACGGGTGGGATAATCTTCTGCGCTACCAGGAACTGTTCCATCGACTGCCAGGTAGCAGCATCGTTATACCCCAGGGCAGCCTGACCGTTACCCTGCCAGAGGGGAATAGTTGCTTGCAAAACCGTCATCGCCCTATCCGCATCCAGATTCGGCACAAAGCTCTTGCTCATCTGCACGGCGCCCGCCGGGTCCGCAATCACATTTTTCAGCCCTTTGAGCGTTGCCTGCACAAAGTTCTGCACCAATTGGTGCTGGCTATGCAGTGTATCTATCGTGGTAACGATGCCATTAGAAACGAGCGGTTGGTAATCGGAGACGGCGAAGGTACGCACAGCGAAACCTTGCTTCTTCAGTTGAAGGGGTTCGTTGTTCGAGTAGCCCATCACAGCATCGACCTTGTGTCCCAGCAATGCCGCCACCTGCGTGAAACCGATGGATTGCGCTTTCACATCAGACAATGAGAGATGCGCCTGGTAAAGTAGCGCCAGCAACCCGATATGGGTCGCACCGAAGGGTCCCGGCTCGCCAATCGTATGACCTTTCAGATCGGCAAGCGTCTTAATGGGCGAGTCAGCCGGGACGATCAGGCTGACAGGATAGCGCTGGAAGATGGTTGCCACGTCAACCACCTGCAAGTTCTTGCTACGCGCTACCAGTTCCTCATCACCACTGGCAAACACGAAATTGTCGTGACCTAGCACCATCGAGCCAATCAAATCCGGCACGATACCATGATGGAAGGTCACGTCCAGGCCTGCCGCTTTGTAGTATCCCTTGCTCTGCGCCACATAGAAAGGCGCAAACTGGATGTCAGGAATGTACCCCAGGCCAATCGAAACTTTTTTCAGCGTTGGTCCTGAAGTTGAAGGGGGGCTGCTGGCCGAGCCGCCACAGGCCGCCAGCAGCAGAGCTAGCAGCACCAACAGTGACGAAATCGGCAGCAAGAAAGACAAACGGGAATGATCTCGCATCTGTGTACGCTCCGTTTTGAGAGATGTCACCCTACGCCACCTCCAAGGACGGTGAGGCACTCGCTAGTAAACACCCTCAGCTAGCTTCACAAGCAGCCAGGAAGCCCCATAATAGAGGGCAGCCAGGACGGCCAATATCACCAATGTGGCAAACAATGCTGGCGTATCAAACTGTTCCTTCGCCAGTTGCACCAGGGCACCCAACCCCTGGTCGCCTCCACTGACAAATTCTCCTACCACTGCCCCCATCACCGACAGCGTCAAGCTGGTACGTATCCCTGCAAGCACCGCGGGCAAGGCCAGGGGGAACTCAATATAGCGCAGCAGAGACCAGCCGGACGCCCCTTCGACACGCGCCGCATCCGTCAGCGCCTGGTCGATTGTCTGCACCC
>WNFT01000854.1_pt1 | contig 25699 bp, 19 predicted proteins | sample 5400191 | NCBI WGS metagenome assembly WNFT01 (sample SAMN13153359, study PRJNA577476) | soil metagenome | isolation source: 80 cm saprolite under Madrone tree | place: USA:California | collected 2016-06-14 | reverse complement strand
CGTGGCGGCGCGCATGATCGACGAGCAGATCGCGTTTTCCGAAAAGCTGCCGGGCAACGATCCCTCGATACAGCCGCGCAGGATCGGGTCGTGGCGATGCGTGATGGCCGTGACCCGGATGGTCGGCTTGGGTGACTTGTCACCGGCGAGGTAACCCGTGAATTCCGCGAACGGACCCTCCATCACGTATTTCGTTGGCTCGAGTTGAAGATAGCCCTCGATCACGATTTCGGCGGTCGCCGGCACCTGCAAATCGACAGTCTCGCATTTGACCAGTTCGACGGGCGCACCGCGGATCGAGCCCATGACATCGTATTCGCACACGCCCTTCGGCACCGGCGCGCCGCCGGTGAAGCCGAGCGACGGCTCCCAGCCGATCGCCACCGCAATCGGCATTTCGCTGTGCCCGGCGCGCTCCCAGGATGTGGCGTGCTGGCCGACATGCTGCGCCCGCCACATCAAAATCGGGATTTCGTTCTTGCTTGCCACCATGCCGCGATAAATGCCGACATTCATCACGCCGGTGTCGTGGTCCTTGGTGACGCAGCCCCCGTAGGTGAGCAGGTAGCGCCCGCCGTCGAGCCGGTTCCACCATGGCGACGGCAGCTCATACAGGTCGATATCGTCGCCGGTGACGATGTTCTCTTTCACCGGGCCCGTGCCGACGATCTTCGGCGGAATGCTGCCGTTGAGCACATTGCGGCCGAGCTTGACCAGATCGCGCGGATGGGTGTCGGGGGCCGCGCCGAGCATCATGGCGACACGGCGATAGCTTGCGAGCCCGCAGCCGAACACGCGCCGGCAGCGCGCGTTTGCCCCGTAATCCTTGATGTTGTTGAACATCAGGGCCGGACCGTCGCCGGTGCCCTGGGCAAGCCGCATCACGGTGCCGATCTCGATATTCCAATCGACCTCGGCGTCGATCTCGCGGATTTCGCCGGCGGCGTGCAGCGCCTTGATCCAGCCGCGAAGATCGCCGTACGCGACCGGCTTGCGTTCGATGTTCATTGAGCGTTCCTTGATCTCAGTCTTGCGGGGCGTTGCCTGCGCAATGCGTCGGGCCGAAGTTATGCCCGCGCCGGCGCGGCACTTCAACGGCCGGGTGCGCTGCGAATGGCAGGATTGTCTATTTCTGAGTTGTCGTGACTGGCGAAAGCGGGGCATTCAGTAAGCTCTGGTATCGGACACTGTCGAGGCAGATCGGGCAGATAGAGTAACCTCATCCTGAGGAGCCGTGCGCAGCACGGCGTCGTGAGGCTCTCGAAGGACGAAGGATGGCCGCGGGCACGACCTCGCCTGTGGCCGTCCTTCGTCCTTCGAGAGCCTCAGGACGCCGACCTTCGGTCGGTTCCTCAGGACGAGGTTAATGAACGACATCGATATGATTCGAACTTCGAGGGGGGGTTCTTGTCGCAAACCTTAGGGATTCCGCTCGTTCGCAAGGAAGACCCCGCCCTCCTGTCGGGACGCGGGCGCTATGCGGACGATCTCCCGATTTCGAACGGCACGCTGCATGCCCATGTGATCCGCTCGCCCCACGCACACGCGAAAATCCGTCGGATCGATGCGACAGCAGCCCTGGCGCTGCCGGGTGTCGCCGCCGTGATCTCGGGCGAGGACGTGCGCAAGGTCACAGATCCATTCCTGATCGCGTTGAAGCAGCCGGTGCATCAGTGGCCGCTTGCGGTCGAGCAGGTGCGCTATGTGGGCGAGGCGGTGGCTTTGGTGGTGGCCGAGAGCCGCTACGTGGCGGAAGATGCGGCCGATCTGGTGGACGTGGACTATGAGCCGGCGCAAGCCGTGATCGATCCGCTCGCGGCCTGCGGCAAGTCGGCCCCGCTGTTGCATCCCGCCTGCAAGACCAACGAGATTTCAGTCCGGAAATTCGCCTATGGGGACACCGCCGCGGCATTCGCAGCCGCGGATCGCATTGTCGCTCTGACCGTCGACTACCCCCGGCTCTCCTTCACGCCGATGGAGTGCTACGTGGTCGTCGCCGCATATCAGCCGTACGATGACAGCTACGACGTGCTGGCGAATTTCCAGGGGCCGTTCAGCACTCACCCGGTGATGGCGAAAGCGTTGCGGGTGCCCGGCACCAGGTTGCGGCTGCGTATTCCGCCCGACTCGGGCGGCAGCTTCGGCGTCAAGCTCTCGGTGTTTCCCTATATCGTGCTTGCGGCGATCGCCGCAAAAATCACTGGGCGCCCGGTGAAATGGGTCGAAGATCGCGCCGAGCACCTTGCGGCGGCAAGTTCCGGACCCAATCGCATCACCAGGATCGAGGCCGCGGTCACCCGCGAGGGCCGCATCCTCGGGCTACGGCTCGATCAGCTGGAGGACTACGGGGCATTCCTGCGTGCCCCCATGCCCGGACCGCTCTACCGGATGCATGGCGCGGTGACGGGCGCCTACGACATTGCCAACGTGGACGTGACCAACCGCATCGTCCTCACCAACAAGATGCCGGCGAGCCTGATCCGCGGTTTTGGCGGGCCGCAGCTTTACCTCGCCATCGAGCGGCTGGTGCAGCGTGTTGCGGTCGAGCTTGGCCTCGACCACCTTGACGTGATCCGGCGCAACCTCATTCCGACCGAACAGTTTCCCTACCGCACCGCAGCGGGCGCGCTCTATGATTCCGGCGATTATGCACGCGCTGTCGCGACCACGATCGGGGATGGCCGGCTCGACGATCTCAAGCGCCGCCGCGACGCGGCCCGTGCCGCCGGCAAGCTATACGGCATCGGCTTTGCCGCCGTGGTCGAGCCCGGCATGTCGAATATGGGCTATCTCTCGACGCTGCTAACTGCGGACGCGCGCGAGCGGGCAGGGCCGAAGAACGGCGCGGTGTCCATGGTCACGGTCAACGTCGACCCGCTCGGTGCGGTGTCGGTGACGGCCGACGTGACCGTGCAGGGCCAGGGCCATCAGACCGTGCTGGCCCAGATCGTCGCCGATCGGCTGGGACTTGATCCCGCCGATGTCAAGGTCATGCTGGAGATGGACACCGCCAAGGATGCCTGGTCGATCGCGGCCGGCACCTATTCGTGCCGGTTTTCCCCCGGCACGGCGGTCGCGGCTCACCTGGCGGCGATGCGCATGCGCGACAAGCTTGCCGGCATCGCGGCCAACCAGCTCAACATTTTGCCGGACGACATCGAATTCGCCGACGGCCGGGTGCGCAGCCGCTCCAACCCGGACAACGCCCTCCCGTTCGGCCGCGTCGCCGGCACCGCCCATTGGTCACCCGCGATGTTGCCGGACGGCATGCCGCCGGGCTTGTCGGAAACCGGCGTGTGGTCGCCCCCCGAACTCGAGCCGCCCACAACCGACGACCGCATCAACACCTCGCTCACCTACGGCTTCGTTTTCGATATGTGCGGTGTCGAGGTCGATCCGGTGACGTTTTCGGTGCGCGTCGACCGTTACGTGTCGATGCACGACGCCGGGACCCTGCTCAATCCGCTGATCGCCGACGGGCAGGTCTATGGCGCCTTCGCGCAGGGCATTGCGGCGGCTCTCTACGAGGAATTCGTCTACGACGAGAACGGCAATTTCCTATCCGGCAGTTTCGCCGACTACCTCGTGCCGACCGTGAGCGAAATCCCGAAGCTCGAAATCCTGCACCAGGAAACCCCGTCGCCCCTGACGCCGCTCGGCGCCAAGGGCTTGGCGGAGGGCAATTGCATGAGCACGCCCGCCTGCATCGCCAATGCGGTCGCGGACGCGCTCGGGGTGAAGGACATCTCGCTGCCGCTCACGCCGCTGCGGCTGCATGCGCTGTTGGCGGGGGAGGAGCAACCTCCTCTGAACAATGGTGCCGCCTCGCTCATCGACGCAGACCCGCACGCCCACCCTCCCCTGAAGGGGGAGGGTCGGACTGCCGAAGGCAGTCCGGGGTGGGGTGGCGGCGGCGCAGGAGATGTCGGCGACGCCGTGTATGCGGAAGCGCCGTCACCCCCTCCCGGCCCGCTGGGGCGGGCCGACCTCCCCCCAGCCGAACCTCGCTGTTGCGAGGGTTCGGCCACTCAACAGAGTGACCGAAGTCGGCAACAGCCGACTTCGGTAGGGGGAGGTGGTCAGACCCCCCCATGAAGCCGCGCCGGTTCGACTACGTGCGCCCGGACAGCGCGGACGAGGCGGTCGCCGCGCTGGCCGAATATGGCGACGCGGCGAGCGTGCTGGCAGGCGGACAGTCGCTGATGGCCATGCTCAATCTGCGCCTCGCGGAGCCAGCGGTGCTCATCGACATCGCGTCCCTCAAGGAACTGGACTACATCCGCGTCGGCGACGGCAAAGTCGAGGTCGGCGCCGCCGTGACCCAGAACCGGCTCAAGGACTGGCCGGAACTCGCCGGCAAACTGCCGCTGCTCGCGGCCGCGCTGCCCTTCGTGGGTCATTTCCAGACGCGCAATAAGGGCACTGTGTGCGGCTCGATCGCTCACGCGGATCCGTCGTCGGAAATTCCCCTGGTGCTGGCGACGCTGGGCGGCGAGGTGGTGTTGCGGTCGCATCGCTGCACCCGCATCCTCGCGGCGGCGGATTTCCAGTGCGGCACGCTGACCACCGCCCGGGAGCCCGACGAGTTGATCGTGGCGGTGCATTTCCCGCTGCAACCGACGGCTCGGGTCGCGTTCCGCGAAGTCGCGCGTCGGCACGGCGATTTTGCCATCATCGCGGTGGCGGCCTGTGTGGACGATGGTGATACGGTGCGGATCGGCATCGGCGGTGTTGCCGACCGCCCCGCGGCGCGGCGTGCCACGATCGACCGCGCTGCGGCGGCCAGGGACATTTTCGAATCGCTCGCCTGGGAGCTCAAAGGCTACGATGATCTGCACGCATCGGCGCGGCTGCGCCGCGATTTACTACGCCAAATAGGCCCCGTTGTGGTGGAAGAGGCATTGCGATGCGCCGCGTGAACAAGGATGAGCGGATCCGCATCCGCTTCACGCTCAACGGTCGCGCCGTGGCGGGCGATGCGGAGTCCCGCATGCTGCTCACCGATTTCCTGCGCCACGTGATCGGGGCAACGGGAACCCATGTGGGCTGCGAGCACGGCGTGTGCGGCTGCTGCACCGTGCTGATCGATGGGGCAGCGGTGCGCGGCTGTCTGACGCTCGCGGTGCAGGCCGAAGGCCGCGCGGTCACCACGGTCGAAGCGCTGGCGTCGCCGGACGGCTCGCTCAACGCGCTGCAGCAGGCGTTTCAGCGGCATCATGCGTTGCAATGCGGATTCTGTACGCCCGGCATCCTGATGTCGTTTACAGATTATCTTGCGCGCAATCCGCATCCGACCGAGGATGAAATTCGCGAGGTATTGAGCGGCCATCTTTGCCGGTGCACAGGCTATGCCGGTATCGTGGCCGCGGTGCTGTCCGTCTCGGCTGGCAGCTCCCGACAACGAAACGATTCTGCTTCGCCGGAACCCACTCTAAAACTTGAAAGCCGGAGCTGATCATGGCCAAAGGGATCTTTCGCGAACTGGTGACCATCAACGGCAAGAACGTCGTGCTCGCCCACAAGGAATCGCCGGTCAGCAATGCCGGCGTGCTGGAGAACGCCGACTTGTTTCGGATGATCAACATCTTCGCCGAGAAATTCAGCCCCACCAATATCGACAAGGCGGACGGCACCCCGCTGCGGCTCTATACGTCCGACCGGGTCAAGATCGACGTCTCCAAGCGCCGCAAGCACGATATGGGCTTCTGGCATCGCAACATCGACGCCCACGAGATCATCATCTGCGTCAAGGGCGCGCTGAAGTGGGAAACCGAAATGGGCGTCAAGGTCATGCATCCGGGCGACATGCTGCTCATCCCCAAGGGCATCGGCCATCGCTCGATGCTGTGCGAAGACTCGACCGACGAAAATGTGCTGATCGAGCTGAAGATCGCGGACGAGCTGACTTACGTTGGGGAGAAGGAGAATAAGTAGCGTCCTATCCTCCGGTGTCATCGTCCGCGAAGGCGGACGATCCCGTAACCCCCAGCTTGTCGGTTAAAATACGAGACGCGGTGGTTACTGGGTGTCCCGCTTTCATCCGAAGTCGGGCTTGCCCGACTTCGGCACGCCATAAGATGCGCGAAATCAGAAACATCTGATTTCGCGGCGCATGACAGGCTGAGAGCTGGGCAACGCTGTCGCAGGAGCACCCGTGCAATCCGTTGATCTCATCATTACCGACATCCCGTGGCTGATCACCATGGACCCCGGCCGCCGCGTCATGCGCGACGCCGCGGTTGCGGTTGACGGCGGGAAAATTATCGCTGTCGGCAAGTCTGCCGACATCAAGGCGCGCTACGCCGGAAAGAGCAGCGTGGACGGCCGTGACACCGTGGCGACGCCCGGCTTCGTCGATTGCCATTTGCATTCTTCCTTTCAGCTGTCGCGCGGGCTCGCGGACGAAGCGAACGCCCAGTCGTTTCTGTTCGACCGCATGTATCCGTATGAAGCTGCCCTCGATGGCGACGATGTGCGGGTATCGGCGACGCTCGCCGCGACCGAGCTGCTGCGACACGGCGTCACCTGTTTTATCGATCCCGGCAACTATCATCCTGAGGCGTCGGTCGAAGGCGTCATGGCGACCGGCATCCGGATGATCGTGTCGCGCTCCTCGTTCGATCTGACCAAGTCGGTGCTTGGCATTCTGCCCGAGCGCATGATCGAGAACACCGCCGTCGCCATCGCGCGCGCCGAGGCGGTGCTCGAACGCTACGCCCATTGGGGTCACCAGTCGGCAAATCCGCGGCTTGGCGCCAGCGCGTCGTTCCGCGGTCTCAATAACGCCTCCGACGAGCTCATCATTGGCCTCAAAAAGCTCGCCGACCGTTACGACACGTTGCTGCAGACCCACGCGTGCTTTTCCTATTCGACCCACGATTCAAGCGTCGCCCGCACCGGATTGGCCGAGATCGAGCGGCTGGAATCGCTTGGCGTCATCGACGAACGCATGCTGATCGTCCATTCAGGCTGGCTCGAACCCCAGGAGGTCGAGATTCTGGCGCGGCGCAAACCGTCGCTGGTGTGTGCGCCAAGCTCCAGCCTGCACAATGGCTACGGCAACTTCCTGTTCGGCAAGCTGCCCGAGCTTTTGGCGCTTGGCGTGAACGTGGCGGTCGGCTCCGATCACGCCAGTTCTGGAATCGTCGACATGACGCAGGAAATCCGCCTCGCCTGCTGCTGCTACAAGGAGACCCGCATCAATCCGCGCGTGATGCCGCCCGAGACCGGTCTCGAAATGGCGACCATCAACGGCGCCAAGGCCGCCCTGATGAGCGACCGCATCGGCAGCATCGAGGTCGGCAAGGAAGCCGATATCGTGCTATTCGACACCAATCGTCCTGAGTGGCAGCCGCTGATCAATCCGGTGTCGAACCTCGTCTACGGCGCGACCGGCGATTCGGTGCGCGACGTGTTTGTGATGGGGGAGCAGGTCGTGGCCGGCGGACACCTGACCAGGATCGATGAGGCGAAATTGTTCGCCGAGGTCCCGGTGGCAGTGGGCCGTTTCAAGAAGCGCCTCAAGTTCGACCAGATGGTGCAACTCAAATGGCCGGTCGAGTGAAGACAACGAGGGCCTGCGCGGCCGTGATTGCGGCATGAGGTCATCATGGCGAATGTATTCGGCGATCATATTCCCGGCATCCCGTATCGCCCCATTGGGGAACTATTCGCCCTGTATCGCGACCGCGATCCGGCCAAGACCGCGATCGTCGATCTGGATTCTGGATCAGCCATCACATTCGGCGAACTCGATCGGATCACGACCGGGATCGCGGGTCTGCTTAAGAGCCGCGGCGTCGTGAAAGGCAGCCGTGTGTTGCTGCTGTCCGACGAAAACCTGGAAAAACTGCTGCTGTGGTTCGGCATCTGGCGTCTCGGCGCGGTCGTATGCCCGCTTAACATCGAGATCAACGCGAAGGTGCTGGCTGACCTTATCACGGTGGCGAATCCGGCGCTGGTTCTGTGGCATAAGGAGCTCGATGTCGAGGCTTTCGTGGGCAATTGCCGTGCGCCGCGCATCCGGTTCGGCGCATATTCGGCGACGGGCGAGGCCGATCCGCAGGACGAAATGTTTTCTTGCCTGTCGAAGCACGATGCGGCTGAACTGCCCGAGCGCAATGACCCCGAAGACATCGCGTGCATCTTCTGTACTTCGGGAACAACCAGCCGACCCAAGATCGTGGTCAATGACCACTGCGCCTATTGGCTCAACGGCCTGTCCACTCTCGAATTCCTTGGCCTCACCGAGAACGATCGCACGCTGGAATACCGCTCCTTCGGCTGGAACTCCGCACAGGTGCTGAGCCTGATGCCGTTCTTGGAGAAGGGGCTCACCATGCACATCGCCAGGCGCTTCTCCCACAGCCGCTTTTTTGAGTGGATCCAACAATACGGAATTACGTTTGCTGCCGGCGTGCCGACTGTCCTCAATATGCTGCTGAACAAGCCCGCTCCCTCTCGGGAGCGCGGGCGTCTCGCCCGCATCGAAGAAGGAAAGAGCGGGCGGGACGCCCGCGCTCCTACGGAGGAGGGTCGGGACTTCCCGACCTTGCGGCTGATGAGTTGCTCGACAGCGCCGCTCACGGCGGAGCAATGGTTGCAGTTTGAGGAGATGTACGGCGTCAAGCTCTTGCAAATGTATGGCATGTCGGAAGCCGGCTGGGTGTGCGGGAATCGCACCTACAAGAACCGTATCGGCACGGTCGGAATCCCGGCGCTGCACCAGGAATTCGCTATCGTCGACGCCGACGGCAAACCCTGCCCGCCCGGCATCGAAGGTGAAGTGACCGCGGGCGGGCCGCACACGGCGGTCGGCTATTTGCGGGACGACGGAACGATCGAACCCATTCGCCCCAACCGCATCAAGACCGGCGACCTTGCCATCGAAGACCCGGACGGATTCATTCGCATCACCGGCCGCATCAAGGATTTGATCATCAGGGGCGGCGTCAACATCGCGCCGGTCGAGATCGACGAGGTGTTGCTGAAACATTCCGGAATTCTCGAGGCTGCCGCGGTGGGGGTGCCGGATAAAATCTACGGGGAGGAAGTGATATGCTACGTGGTCGCCAAGCCGGGCATAGGCCTTACGGAAGCCTCCGTGAGCCAACATTGCGAGGCCTTTCTGCCGCCGCCAAAAATGCCGAAGCAGATTTTCATGGTTGCGGATCTTCCCAAGAGCGACCGCGGCAAGGTCCTGCGCGACCGCCTGCGGGAGGATTGGACCGCGCGCGCGAAGGTGTCCGTATGAGCGTATATTTGTCCACTCTACGATGGTTGACGCCAATCCGCGGACTGTCATGCCCCGCGAAAGCGGATGTTTCCGATTTCGCTCGCTTAATAGCTGCCGAAGTCGGCCAAGGCCGACTTCGGGTGAAAGCGGGGCATCCAGTAACCACGAGACTCGCGTTTCTATCGAGGCGCTGGGGGTTACTGGATCGCCCGCTTTCGCGGGCGATGACAGCGGAGAGGTGGTCGAATTTCGTCATCGAAATTGGCACCCTCCTCGCGGCGATCGCGTTCGCCTTCGTATCCGCAACGACTCTTTACGCCGAAGACCTCTGGCGCCACGGCACCCTCGTGCCAAAGGGCGATGCCGGCTTTATCTACATGGCCGCCGAGGGCGGGTTCGCCAAGGCCGAAGGCCTCGATTTGAAGATGCAGGCATTCCAGAACGACACCCTGATGATGAAGGCGCTGATTGCCGGCGAACTCGACAGCTACGAGGGCAGCCCGATCAGCCCGTTGATCGCCGGCAGCAAGGGCGCCGACGTGAAAATCCTCGGCTGCACGTGGCCGAAACTCACCTATTCGCTGTTCTCCCATGATGGCATCGGCGCGATCGCCGACCTCAAGGGAAAGAAGATCGGCATCTCGGCGCCCGGCTCGCTTCCCGATGTGGTCGCCCGTGCCATGCTCAAGCAGGCCGGCATCCCGCCGTCCGAGGTGAGCTTCGTTGCAGCCGGCAGCGATCCGGAGCGGGTGCGGGCCCTGATGGCGAAGACCATCGACGCCGCGATCTCGACCAGCGACTTTGCGGCCCGCCCGGAGCTCCCGTTGAAGACCCTCGCGGTCGCGAACGAAGCGCTGCCGCAATTCATCCGCCAATGCCTCATCACGCGCGGCGATCTCATTCGCTCTAAACGCGCGCAACTCATCGCCTTCGTTGCGGCAGAAATGAAGGCCTATGGATTTGCGTTGGCGCATCGCGACAAGGTCGTCTCCTTGACGCGCCGCATTGCCGGCCTCCCGCCCGGCGATCCGGTTGCGGAGGTAAGTTATCGGGAGGTGGTCGAGCAGCGAGCCGCGTCGCCGGCGATTGAAATCGACCTGGAGAAATTACGCTGGCTGCGCGATCTTCTGGCCGATGACGGCCGCATGGCGGCGAAATTCGATCCCGCAGCGGTGACAGACCCCTCGATTCGCGAGGCGGCCCTGATGCGCGTCAACAAGTAGCGCGTAGGGTGGGCAACGCGCCGGCGCCGTGGCCTTGCGTGCGATGGTGGGCGGGCGCGTTGCCACGCGGTCCAGCCTCTCGGTGTGACGGCGTGGGCAAAATCGCCTACCGTGATTGGATATCACTATCGCCGTGATAGGTGATTTTGCCCACCCTACGGCGAGTCAAAGCGGAACTGAATTCACCATGGATGCGCCCACCAAGCCGAAACGTAAAGCGATCCCGACCTCCGCGGCCACTGCCCCGCCGCGCGGCTATCCGGACCTGCACGATCACATCCAGGCGCTCGATGAGGCCGGCCTGCTCGTCACCGTCGACCGGCCGATCAACAAGGACACCGAAATGCACCCGCTGGTGCGCTGGCAATTCCGCGGCGGCATCGAGGAGAAGGATCGCAAAGCATTCCTGTTCACCAACGTGGTCGACAGCAAAAAGCGCAAATACGACATTCCGGTCGCGGTCGGTGTGCTCGCCGCGAATCGGGAAATCTATCGCATCGGCATCGGCTGCCGGCTTGACGAAATCGACGAGCGCTGGGTCAAGGCGGCGCAGAACCCGATCCCGCCGCGCATTGTCGGTGAGGCGCCATGCCACGACATCGTGATCACCGGCAAGGCCCTCGACAAGCCCGGCAACGGGCTCGACGGGATTCCGCTGCCGATCTCGACGCCCGGCTGGGACATCGCGCCCTATGCGACGTTGTCGCAATACATCACCAAGGATCCCGACACCGGCGTGCAGAATCTCGGCAACTATCGCGGCCACGTGAAGGCACCGCGCCGGCTCGGCATGAACCCCTCGCTGGAGCTGCGCCCGGGCATTTACAATCACTGGGAAAAGCTGCGCGAACGCGGCATCAAGAAGCTCGCCTGCGCGGTGGTGCTCGGCGCGCCGCCCTGCATCACCTTCGCCTCGGTGCAGAAGCTGCCCGAGACCGTTGACGAGCTTTACGTGGCCGGCGCGCTCGTCGGCTCGCCCATCAACGTGGTGAAGGCCAAGACCGTCGATCTCCTGGTGCCGGCGGAAGCCGAGATCGTGATCGAAGGCCTTATCGACACCGAATATCTGGAACCCGAAGCGCCGTTCGGAGAATCCCACGGCCACGTCAACCTGCAGGAATTCAACGCCTATATGGACATCACCTGCATCACGCGACGGCGCGATGCTATCCTCACCTCGATCATCTCGCAGGTGACGCCGAGCGAATCGAGCCTCATCAAGCGCTTCGGCATGGAGCCGCTGTTCCTCAATTTCCTGCGCAATACGCTCGGGATCAAAGGCATCAAACGCGTCTCCATGCATGAGCCGCTGACCAACATCCGCAAGGTGATCGCGCTGGTGGTCGAGCGCGACATCCAGCCGACCGAATTGTGGCGCGCTCTCTACGGCGCTGCCATCCTGCACCGTGCAGCCGGCAAATACGTGATTGCGGTCAACGACGACATCGACCCGGAGAAAGCCGACGCCATCCTGTGGGCGATGTCGTACCGGGCCAATCCGACCCTCGACATGCACGTGCTGCCCCACCGCGACCAGGGTCACGGCCCGCGCAGCAAGCGCAACAACGGCGAGGACGCCTCGGTGCTGATCGACGCCACGCTGAAAGAGAATTTTCCGCCGATTTCATTGCCCAAGCGCGAATACATGGAGAACGCCAGGAAAATCTGGGAGGAGCTGGGGCTGCCCAAGCTCAAGCCGGAGCAGCCCTGGTTCGGCTATTCGCTCGGCGAATGGTCGCCGGCCCTCGACGCCGCAGCGGAGCGCGCCACGAGGGGCGACTATTTCGTCACCGGCAAGGAACTCGCCAAGCGCCGCCGCAAGGACGTGCGGATGAACACGGAAGTGCGGAACGTGAAGGAGTGAAATGAACGGGAGTGGTCATTCCGGGCGCGAGCGCAGCTCGCGAGCCCGAAATTCATGAACATCGGTCGGGGAGTAATGGATTCCGGGCTCGCCTCCGCTTCGCTTCGGCGCCCCGGAATGACCAACGTGGGGCGGGTCTCACCCCATCAGATTCATCACCCCCCGCACCACCACATAAACCCCGACCGTGGCGACCACGACGGCGAACACGATCGATAGCGCCCGTTTCTCGGCCGCAAGTGCCGTCGCGAGCTGGCCGCCCGCAAGTCCGCCCACGATGCCGCCGCCGACGAACAGCAGCACCAACCGCCAGTCGATCAGGCCGGAGAGCGCGTAAATCGCCGCCGTGGTGAGGCCGAACGCCGTGACCGAGACAAGCGAAGAGCCGATGGCCACGATCATCGGCATCGAGGTGGCGGCGACGAGGCCGGGCACCACCAGGAACCCGCCGCCGATTCCAAAAAATCCCGCCAGCGCGCCGACCACGAGGCCGATTCCGGCAACCTTGGGCGCATTGCCGCGATCCATGCGCACGTGTCGCGCGCCGCCGCCCTCCCGTTTCAATGCCATCGACGCCGCGACCGCGACCATCAGTACCCCAAACAGGATGAGCAGCTTCTGGCCCTCGGTATGCTTGCCGAGGGTCGAGCCGAGCGCGGCGCCGGTCACGCCCGAGAGCGCGAACAGGATGGCTGCCGGCCAGCACACATGGTCACGTCGCGCATGATCGATGAGGTTGGCGAAGGCACTCAGTGCGACAGCGATGGAGCTCGTGCCGATGGCGACATGAGGCGATTTCACGCCCACCACGTATACCAGCAACGGCACCGCGAGAATCGAGCCGCCGCCCCCGATCAGGCCCAGGATGAGACCGACCAGGGCGCCGGCGAAGACTGCCATAAAATCGGGACCACCGACTTCCATGCGGCGACTCTACCCCATGGGACCGCGGGCGTCCCGCCCGCCATTTCAGTCATGTGGGCGTCCCGCCCGCGGTCCCAGGGCGGCGCTGGCGGTTACGCCACCCGCCCTCATTCTCCTGTCGCCGACCCTGCGTATCCAGGTCTTCATCATCGGCTCTTCTCACTGATGCGGGCCGGATGTAGATTACGCACATGACGACAGACGTTTTTTACAACGCAGCAGGATGCCTGACCATTGCTTTGGTATTGGCGGCTGTTTGGTATTTTTGGTCACACGGACTTTTGGCAAAGTCAGGAAAGATTTTCAGGACGCGCTCGATGAGGGGCGAGGGCCGCCCGAATCACCCGCCTGACACCGCACGACTAGCCGCATTTCTCCCACGCTCGGGCCTTGACGCAACCCCCGCCACACCCCATTCCTTGACTCGTCAGTCGGCCGGACGGCCGCTCCGGCCCTCCTTTCCGCCCCGCTCTCGCGGGGGTAGGGAGGGTTCGGGGAGGAAAGTCCGGGCTCCATGGACATGCGGTGCCGGATAACGTCCGGCGGGGGCGACCCTAGGGATAGTGCCACAGAGAACAGACCGCCGCGGCCCGGCCCTTCCGGGAAGGTGCCCGCGGTAAGGGTGAAACGGTGCGGTAAGAGCGCACCGCGCTTGCGGCAACGCAAGCGGCACGGCAAACCCCACCGGGAGCAAAACCGAATAGGGACGGTGTGGAACACAAGCGTCGCGCCAGCGGCGGCAGTGTTCCAGGATCGATGTCCGGATCCTGCCGTCCGGGTAGGTTGCTCGAAGCGCCGGGCAACCGGCGTTCCAGAGGAATGGCCGTCACGCGTCGGGCTTCGCCCGGCGCCATACAGAACCCGGCTTACAGGCCGGCTGATACGTGAGGGAGGCCTGGCGCCGCAACGCGCCGGGCCTCCGCCAGTTTCGGATGACAGATGACGGAGGACAGACGACGGATCACGGACGATCGAAACCGCAGTCCCGTCATGTGTTGCCTGTCATCGAACACCCCTATGTGGCCGAACTTGCCCACGCACTTCGGTCTCGGCTGCTGGAATAAGACAACGTCACCGCTGATCGGGCCATCTGTTGGAGTTACGGAGTGTCCGAAATTCAGAAGCGTGCTTGCTTTCTCGGCTTTGGTGCATCCTTCGACAGCTTATGCGGGTCTGCCTGAGCGGAGAATGCTCGCTGGCAATACTCGGAGAACGCTGCCACGACCGGGCGTGTATCGACTTGGTTTGTATCAAGAACATAGTCCACTGGAGGCAGGCTCGGGAGTTTTTCGTTTTTCCCAAGTACCCGCAATCCCGCTGTGATCGCGTGTATTGGCAAGGGTGTCACGGCGATCCCTGCTGTCGCGATCGCGCGAACGCCCGCCAAACTGGAGCTGGTGCCGGCGATGTGCCATCGGCGTTGGGTCGAGGCCAGTGCTCGCAGTGCCGCTTCACGATACGGACATGGCTCGGGGAAGAATGCTAGTGGCAGCGGATCGGGTATCTCAATGTCCGACGCAAACGCCCAAACCAGGGGCTCTTTCCACAATCTACGGCCCCCAAAGTGATCGACGCAGACGCCGCCAATCGCGAGATCAAGCGCCTGAGTCTCCATCATCGTGAACAGACTCATTCCGATGCCGATCTCGACCTCGATGCGGACCTCAGGGTATTGACGACTGAAGGCTCTGAGAATCTTGGGCAGCCAGCCGGCAAGATCTTCTGCCGCACCGACCCGCAATCTGCCGACGTGCCGAGCGCCTGACAGGTGAAGTCGCGCATCTTCGTTTAAGCGCAGAATCGTTCGCGCGTAGCCAAGCAGCGTTTCGCCCGCCGAAGTGAGACGGACTGACCGGGTGTTGCGAACGAACAAAGGATGCCCCGTGTCGCTCTCCAACCGCTGAATCTGCGCGCTCACTGTGGATTGGGTGGAATGCAACCTCGTCGCGGCACGCGTAAATCCGCCGCTCTCAGCGACGGCGACGAAGCTCTTGAGCAATTCGGAATCTAACATGACTTCCCTCGGGCTCCGACCAGTGATTAATCCGATTTATGGATCAATCATACCATAAAAATTCGTTTGTTCAATAAATCGCACACTCCTATTCTGTCTCGCGTTGACGGGAGCCGCGAGCCGGCCGGCGTGATGACGCCGATGCAACAGCACCGGAGAAGAGCGATGACGGAGCACATAACCGGAACACGTGAAGAGTGGCTTGCAGCCCGGCTCGAGCTGCTCGAGGCGAGACGCTACTTGCGCCGAAGGGCTTCTTCCAGCTCTGCGGTGCCGTATCGCCGCTTCGCCGCGCCGTCTTTAAGGACGCCTGACGCTGGTCAGGCCCCCGGCCATGTCGATCGTGAAATTGGTCTGGTCATTGGTACACGAATTGGCACTTCCACCGAGCCTCCCTGTTTCCATAGTTGGTCACTGGCCGCCCTTGGCGCGGCCGACTGGCTATCCCTCGCGGCCGCGCCGACCTTCGCAATCATGGCGCTGCTTGCGGGTGTTCTTGGCGGCGCCCCGCCGGATATGTTCTGCTCGGCCGCGCAAAGTGCGTCACCGCTGACCGGAATGGTCCCGATGTACTTGCTGATGAGTGCCTTCCATTCGGCGCCTTGGCTGAAGCTGTTCTCCCCAGCCGGCGAAGCGGTGCCCACCGGTCCTGATCCGGCGTTCGCCGCGCGACAAGCATCTCAACAAACAGGAGGTTAACTATGCGGAATCAAATCGTTTCGCGCGAGGAATGGCTGAAGGCGCGCCTTGAATTGCTCGCTGCCGAGAAGGAATTCACGCGCCAACGTGATGCGTTGACGCGCCGCCGAGTGGCGATGGCCTGGGAGCGCGTGGAAAGGTCCTACCCGTTTGAGGTCCATCCGAATCCCGCCACACTTGTAACTCTCACCTCCGACAGCCGGCGGCCATCTATCCCACGACCACCAAACAAGGATGTTCCGTAGGAACGAAACAACCGATGAAGGGCGCCCGACAGAAGGGGCGCAAGGACATACCCGAGCAAAGGAGAGAAACGATGATTGACCACAAGACAGTCGAACAGCCCGTCATGCGAACGCCGCCGGTCGTGTCGCCAGAGGCCTGGGAGGCGGCGCGCCAGCAGATGCTGGTGAAGGAAAAGGCCCTGACCCGCGCCCGCGATGCGCTGGCCGCCGAACGCCGGCGAATGCCGTGGATGGCCGTCGAGAAGGCGTATGAATTCGAGGGGCCGAACGGCAAAGTGACCCTGCTCGACCTGTTCGAGGGCCGCCGGCAGCTGATCGTCTACCGCGCCTTCTTCGAACCCGGGGTGTTCGGCTGGCCCGAGCATGCCTGCCGCGGCTGCTCCCTGGGCGCCGATCAGGTCGCCCATCTGGCCCACCTGAACGCCCGAGACGCCACGCTCGCATACGTCTCGCGCGCGCCGCAGGCGGACATCGCGCGACTGAAGGCGCGGATGGGCTGGGAGATGCCATGGTACACTATTACCGACAGCTTCGACGCCGATTTCGGCGTCGACGAATGGCACGGCCATAACGTGTTCTTCCGCGACGGCGAGCGGGTGTTCCGCACCTACTTCATTAACAGCCGCGGCGACGAGGCGATGGGGACCACCTGGAGCTACCTCGACATCACCCCCGTCGGCCGCCAGGAGACGTGGGAGGACTCGCCGCCGGGCTATCCGCAGACGCCGCCTTACAAGTGGTGGAACTGGCACGACAACTATGCCGCCGAAGCCACGCCCCACGCGAAGTGGGTCGAGATCTCGGACGCCGGGGAGGCCGCGTTCCGGAACCGGGACGCAGGCGCCAAGGCATAATCGAGAACCATCCCGTCGACGCGGCGCGGGGCGCGCGCCTTGACGACGAAGACGCCGCTGCGGCCGCGGTCGGTCTGGCCAAATAGCTGATGAAGTGGGTCCGCCGGCACGATCAGTATTGAATCGATGGACGGCGGCGAGATCTATGTGGCGAGCGAGCCAATCGCGACAATGCCGTAAGCCGTCATCGGCCCCCTACTGAAGCGTGACGCCGGGCTTCGTCCGTCGTCTGTCGTCTGTCCTCAGAACACCCCCAGATGCTGGCTTCCGCTCTGCGCTGTCTGACTACGCCAGGGGCAATGCCTCATGGCAACAACGCTGAAATCACCTGCTCCTCCGTTCTCACATTATTGGCGATTATCTCAAGCAAGTCCGTCAATATCTCTTTATATTCTCGCGTGAGAGACGATATTGAAAGCTCAGTAACCAAGTCCTCAGGTAAATGAGATATGGCAAACATAAATATGAAGCTCCCAGCAGCTCGGTGTGTCTGATTTAGCTTCAGCTTATCCTCCTCGGATAACATCCGTAAAATTACTTCATTGTCATGCTCAGATACCGACCACCCTATCGCTCTAAATTCTCCTTCCTTAATCTTATATAACCTCACAAATAACCGAGCTTGATCGGGTAACGATTCAGCGACTGGGTCACGCCGCGGCTCGAACATACCGCGAGTCAAAAACAAAAACTCACTTACGGTGCCCGGATGACAACCTATCGTTACTTCGCCCCACAACGCAGATATTAGTTGTTTCAATCCATTTGTTGAGTTAATTACTCTAACTAGCGACCCTAACCGTGGAAGTATCCACTCCCTCTCAAGCCGGCTTTTATTCATATCAAATACAAGCTCTATTACGATATCGCCGTGTCGTCGAATTAGGACATCAGCCAATTTGTCGATCGGGCTTGAACATTTGTCGATAAAGCAAGCGGCGAAATATTCTTGGAATGACCGATGTGTGAAGATGATGTCCACTCCGTCTCTTTGTAACATGCACACAGATTCTATTAAGTCTGCTAAAAACTTATCTATGCTAGTATGAACTTTAGACATCTCAATCGCTTTGCTTATATCGTCCCTTATCTGTGATTCCGTGAACGAAAATTTCTCTTTCAGATACGTTGCAATGCTAAAACATGATAAACAGCGTTTGAATTCATCGATAGGCAGTTCGCTATGTGTCTTGCGGCGAAATGCAGCCTCTTTTGAAGCGTCATGCTTGAAATACAATGCATCAAATGCTTGCTCATAGAAAATGTGCATTTTATCTGGGATGTGCGCAATTTCTCTGAATGTGATCAACATCATAACTGCCAACAATGGAACCGATAAAAAGCTTTTGTGTTTGTCATAAAGGCCAGCTTTCAATGACTTGATGAATTGCTGTTTCACGTCGTTATCGTATTTGCTTCTCACGATCAAATCAACGACCTGCTGCTTCGCTAACGGTTGCACATGATATATTCTAAAATTGACCCAGGAGGAAAACCGCTCGTCCTCTCTGCTAGAAACAATTATCGGCGATTTCGGAAACTGATCTCTAAGGGCAAGTATCTCCATCTCAAGTCGACTTCGGTCGCCTGCATCGACCTCGTCAAACCCATCCAGAATAACTGTGAATAGACTGTGTGTTAGACCATTTACAAATTGATCTCGCGTTGTTTTTGCGCCTGGTGTAACCAACGAATCGTACATGAAGTCGATGAGGGATTTTGATGGTGAGTTGGCTAAGCGCCGCAATTCTATAAAAACCGGAACGCGCCTTTTCGGTTGCCGGCTTAATGTAATAAGCAGGTATTTCATGAACATTGATTTGCCGGAGCCAGCAGAGCCTAATATAATCAACTTGTGGTCGTTGGATAGAGTGGAGATTAATTGATCATCGCTAAATACCCGCGAGTCAGATTTGAATGTAGTTGGCACATAGACGTCTAGCAGTCTTACAGGTTCGTCTCTATTTAAGAATGTCTTTACCTTGGAACACTTTTCTATCGTAGAATCGAGGTACTGAACCATGCTATACTTGTAGGCGTCAATTAACTTTGAGATTGGCGACGTTACATAATCTTTGATCGTTGTTGCGCTCTCCTTGACTATACTTGTGAATACATCCGCGGCGACTTTATTGGGATCAAACTGAATATCGCTCATTGTGAGCCTCGCAAGACGTGTGGCACGCAGTCAATTCGAATTGTCAGCGAATCAAAGACAGGCGAAGCGACTGTGCCCTGGGCGTGTTAAATCGTCATGCGATGTGGAGTAGCGCATAGAGCGCCTAATTGGCAATGTACGACTTGCCAACGCGAATGGTCGTGGGCGATCGGGCGCGCCCTGTGCGATTCCTCGCCCAGATGAGGAAAGTCGGTGTGCTTGCCATCAGCGTGGCACCGCCGCCGCAGGCAGAACCTCGATCCGCCACGGCGCACATCAGAACACCCCCAGATGCTGGCGCAAATCGACAGGTTGCTCGCGCAGCTCCGCTGCAGGCGCCGCCACTGCGACCTGGCCGCTGTTCAAGATCACGATGTCGTCGGCGATCTCGAAAACGAGCTTGGGGTTCTGCTCGACGAGCACGATCGAGAGGCCGCTCTCCTTGAGCTTGCGGATGGTCGCCATCACCTCGGCGACGATCTGTGGGGCGAGCCCCTCGGATGGCTCGTCCATCAACAGTACGCGCGGATTGGCCATGAGGGCGCGGCCGATCGCCAGCATCTGCTGCTCGCCGCCGGAAAGATGCGCCGCCATCTGATGGCGGCGCTCGCCGAGCCGCGGAAACATGTCGAAGACGGTATCGAGCGTCCAGTCGGCCCTTCGGTTCGGCGGGCCGTCAGTTCGTCTCGATGCCACGTTGCGTCGCGCCGCCACGATGAGGTTTTCCCGCGCCGTAAGACTCTTGAAGATGCGGCGGCCCTGCGGCACCAGAGCGACGCCGTGCGCCGCGATATCCTCCGGGGCGAAGCGTGTCACCGCAACGCCAAACAGCTCGACCGCGCCGCTGCGCGGCGGCAACAGCCCGACCGTCACGTTCATACAGGTCGATTTGCCGGCGCCGTTGCGGCCCAGCAGGCCGAGAAGACGGCCCTCGCGGAGCGCGAACGACACCTTCTGGAGCACGTGGCTGTCGCCGTAAAAGGCATCCACGTCGCAAAGGCGCAGCGCATCATTCGCCAAGATAGACCTCTCTGGTGCGCGGGTCGGCGACGACCTCGGCGCGGGTGCCCTCGACGATCACTTCGCCGAAATGCAGGAGCGTGATGCGGTCGGCAAAGTTGAGCGCCACGTCCATGTTGTGCTCGATCATGACGATCGTCACATCGCCCGGGATGGCGGCGAGCAATTGCCGCACATCGCGGCGCTCGTCGATCGAAAGGCCCGCAAACGGCTCGTCGAGGAGCAGGACCTTCGGGTTTTGCGCCATCGCCATGGCGATCTCGACCCGCCGGCGCTCGCCATAGGACGTCTCGGTCAGCGGCCGGTCCGCGACGTGGGCGAGCCCGACAAGGGCGAGGGCTTCCCGGGCGCGGGCCGCCAGATGGCGTTGGCGCTTAAGGTCGACCAGCGGATTCCACCGCAGTCCGGATAGGCCAAGCAATGCCAGCACGACATTGCGCAGGATCGTATCGCGGGGGAACAGCGTGATGATCTGGTAGGTGCGGGCGAGGCCGAGATGGGCGCGGCGCCGGCATGGGGCGTGTGTGATGTCCCGTCCGAACAGTGCGATCGAACCCGCGTCGGCTGCGAGTTCTCCGGTGATCAGATTGAACAGCGTGGTCTTGCCGGCGCCGTTGGGACCGATGATGAGACGCCGCTCGCCGGGCTCGACCGCAAGGTCGACGCCCTTGGTGACGCGAAGGCCGCCGAACGATTTCGTCAGTCCGGTGACGGCCAGCGCTGTCATGGCGGTGCTCCGGGAGCGGGTTTGCGGGCCGGGCGGAGTGCCCGCCAGCGCCGGCGAGCAAAGCCCCAAATCCGGACTGAACCTGGCACCAATCCCTCTGGCATGAAGCTGATGATGGCAACGAAAATGACGCCGAGTGCCAGGTTCCAGCGCACCACATAGGCGCTCACCACATATTTCATGATGACCACGATGGCAGCGCCCGCGATCGGCCCGAGTAAGGTCGCGGTGCCGCCCGAAATCACCATCAGCAGCACCTCGGCCGAAGCTTGCAGCGCAGATACCTGGGGACTGATGAACTGCCTGTTGTAGAGGTAGAGCAGACCCGCAACGCTGCACCAAAAGCCGGAAAACAAAAACGCCAGGAAGCGGATCAGCCAGACATTGTAGCCGAGCGCAGTCATGCGCCGCGCCTGATCGCGTGTTCCGCGCAGGCTCGCTCCGAACGGTGAGCGCTCGAACGCCGCCATGGCAGCGAGCGCGAAGAGGAAAACCACGAGGGTCGCGTAATAGAACGACGGCGCTCCCGACAGGTTGATGCCGAACGGCGCGGGCCGTGTCGATATGCTGACGCCGTTGTCGCCGTTGGTCAGATCCGCCCAGCGATATGCGATACCCCACAGGATCTGGCCGAGCGCGAGCGTGATCATCAAAAAGCTGATCCCGGTCGAGCGCAACGCCAACACGGCGAAAACCGCAGAGGTCAAGAGGGTCGCCAGCACGGCGCCGGCCATGGCGGCCGCGTGCCCGAGGCCTGCTTGCAGCATCAGGCCCGCAGTGTAGCCGGACACCGCGAACAAGCCGGCGTGGCCGAGCGACACCAGGCCGCCATAGCCCACCAGCACATTGAGCGCGAGCGCAAACACCGCGAACAGCAGGATCTGGCTTGCCACATCGATGTAATAGGAATTGCCGACCCAGAGCGGCACCGTCGCGAGCCCAAGGAGCGCAAGCGCGAAGGCGGCATGCGGCGCCGTCACGCGCGTCATGGGCCGCCCTTGCCGAACAGCCCCTGCGGCCGCAGCACCAGCACAAGCAGCATCGGCAGGAACAGGATCACATAGGCAAGGTCCGGAAACCGCGCCTGCCCGAAATTGTAGAGAAAGCCGATCAGGAAGCTGCCGACCAGCGCGCCCAGCAAGCTGCCGGTGCCGCCGAGTATGACGACAATAAGGGCGAGCGGCAGCATATCTGCATCGAGGCCTGGATAGACCGACAAGATTGGAGCGCCGACCACGCCGGCAAACGCCGCGAGCGCGGCGCCGAGAGCAAACACCAGAGTGAACAGCCGCGATACCCTGATCCCGACCACGCGGGCAATCGGAGCGTCGTCGACCCCGGCCCGGATCATGGCGCCGAGCCGCGTCCAATCGACCATCAACCACAGCGCCACCGCAACCGCGACGGCGATGACCACCACGGCAAGCCGGTAAAGCGGAAAGATCATGCCCCCGGCACGGACGACGCCGCGAAGCTCCGCAGGCGCCAGCGGCTGCCAGGGATCGCCGGTCCAGATCATCAGGCAGAGGTCGGAGACGATGAAGGACAGCCCCAGCGTAAGCAGCACTTGCGCCAGTTCCTGGCCCGCCAGGCGCCGCAGTAATAGCCGCTCCACGCCGCCCCCGATGATCGCCATGGCAACCGCGCTCGCGAGCGCCGCAACCCAGAAATTGACCCCGACCGCGGGCAGCATCAGCGTCACCCCAAAATAGGCCCCCAACATGAAGAACGATCCGTGCATCAGGTTGGGGATGCGCATCAGCCCGAAGATCAGGGAAAACCCGGCAGACAATAGAAACAGCAGGCCCCCAAAGGCGATGCTGTTCACCGCCAGGGTCAGCCAGAGCGTCATTGTGATCGCTTTTCGATCTTTAACTGAGAGCGTGAAAAGTTTCCGACCTCATCCTGAGGAGCGCGCTCTTGCGCGCGTCTCGAAGGATGGCAGCAGGGACGGTCGAGCAAGTGGCCATCCTTCGAGACGCGCCGCATGAATGCGGCGCTCCTCAGGATGAGGTTGTAAGGATTTCACAGCCTCTGACCAGATGCCTAATTGCACAGGATCACTCCAAATACCGAGCCGGCGGATAGTCGCGGGCGTAGACGGGACTGGCCAGGAATTCCTTCTCCTCATAGGTCCAGAACTGGCTGACGTTCGGGTAGCGCTTGATCACCGTATTGACGAGTTGCCCGTTCTTGCGCTCGCATTTGCGAATGAAGACGTCGCCGACGACGTTGCCGAGGTGGTCGAACTGGACCGGTCCGCGCGGCGTGTCGGTGAGCGAGATCTGATGAAGGGTCTCAGCCAGGGCGCTGCGGTCATCGGACTTGGCGTCAAGCTTGGCAATCGCTGCCTCGACGCATTGGCCTGCGACATACATGCCGGCCGCATAACCGCCCGGCAGCACCTTGTAGTCCCTCTCCAAAGCTGCAACGAGGCGCTTGTTGCTCGGTGAATCGAAGTCTGCCGAATACCAATGGGCCGACATCACGCCGACGGCCTCGTCCCCCAGGCTGCGCAACAAGGCGTCGTCCATGGCGGTCCACCCCGCCAGCAGTGGGATTTTTCCTGCCAGCCCGAGATCCGCGTAGGAGCGCATGAACCTCACCGGGTTCGACCCCGCAAAGCCGTTGAAGACGCAATCGACGTTGCTGATCTGGGCAATGAAGGGGGCGTAATCCGGGGTGACCAAAGGCGGCCACAGCTTCTTGATGACCTTGCCGCCGCCATCTTCAAAAACACGCTGGAATCCTGACATCTGCTCGTATCCGAAGGCGAAATCCTCCGAGATCGTAGCGGCGCGCTTGTATTGCAGCTCCTTGACGGCGTAATCGGCGATGGCGTGGCAGCATTGCGCCGAGGTGGCGGACGGCCGGATGATGTAAGGGTTCGCCTTGCGCTGGGTCACGTCTTCGGCCGCCGCAAGACTGATCAAGGGCGTTGCCTTTTCGCGAACATAGTCGGTGATGGCAAGCAGCTCGAATGCCGCCAGCGGACCGAGAATCACGTTGACCTTGTCGCGCTCGATGAGTTCCTGCGCCTTGGTCTTGGCGCCCGCCGGATTTCCGCCGGTATCGGCCGAGATGAACTCAATCTTGCGCCCGGCGAGCGTATTGCTCTTCTCCTTGAGAAAGGACGCAATCCCCTGCTCCATCTGGATGCCGCCCTGGGCGAGCGGCCCGGTTTTGACGGTCAGGAGCCCGATCCGGAACGGCGCCGCCTGGGCGATGGCCGGGGCGAAGCGGAATGATGCAGTTGCAACGGCGCCGGCCGCGAAGGCGCGGCGGCTGAGCTTGCGAGCCATTGGAAAACCTCCCCGTGAGTTGGAATCTCACCCCTTCACGATCCCAGCGATGCGCATGAATTCGACGACGGCATCATCTACCATCGGGTTCGCGGATGTAAAGCCCGCTATTGCGGCAGCGCTTACTCTAAGCCGCGTTTGAGGCCGGAGTCGCGCACGACGACGCCCCAACGCGCGATCTCGACCTCGAAGAGCCTGGTTAGTTCATTCGGCGTCATCGATCTGAACTCGATCGCGTCCTGAGCGAAGCGCAAACGCACCTCGGGCCGCTCCATGATCCGGCCAACTTCGCGATTGAGCCGCTCGATGATCTCTTTTGGCATGTGGGCGGGGCCGGACAGCGCAAACCACGTACTGGCCACGATGTCGAAGCCCTGTTCCCGGAACGTCGGCACATCCGGAAAATCCGGTCGCCGGGTCGCCGTGGAAATCGCGATGGCGCGCAGCGCGCCGGCCTGCACCTGGCCGATCACCGAACTCCAGGCATAGGATGCGAGCGGTACATGCCCGGCGATGATGTCGGCAAGCGCTGCCGTGTTGTAGGGGATGTGGCTCATGCGCACCCCCGCCTGCTGCATCGCGACTTCGGCGACGAGATGGCCGAGCGTGCCGATGCCGGACGACGCATAGCCCGGAAAGGCACTCTGTCGCGCCTTGGCGAATACCGCATCGACGCTGTGCAGGCCGCTTGGCGGCGTCACCACCCAGCCGATCGGCGGTCCGCCGAGATACACGATGTGGGTGAAGTCGCGCAGCGAATCGAAGCCCGGATTGGGGCTGAGAGCCGGCGCGATCGCCTGGGAGGCAAGCGAGGAGATGAGGAGCGTATAACCGTCAGGCTCGGCCCGCGCCACCTGCGCTGAACCAACGATGCCGCCACCGCCCCCACGGTTTTCAACGACCACGGGCTGTTTAATCTCGGCCGGCAGATAATCGGCCAGCACCCGGGCGAATTTATCGGCGGCGCCCGCCGGTCCGAACGGCGCGACGATACGGATCGGCCTTGCCGGCCAGTCCGCGCCCTGCACCGGAGGAGCCGCAACAATCGCGAGCGCCGCAATGATCTGCCCGCAGCGCTTAAGCCTGACCTGAAAGTGCGCCCCCATGCTTGCCCCAGCTTTCGAGTCCGGCACGGCGATGTTGCCTCATAACAGGTTACTTCATTTGCGCCCATGGGACCGCTATGTTTTCGGCGGCCTTCCCGCGCTCCCAGGAGAGCAGGGAGGGGAAAGTTGCCGAAATAAAACCGAATGGAGACGATCTTGCCCGCGATGTCCGGAAAGCGTGCCTTCCTTGAACTCCTCAAGCAGGAAGGCGTCGAGATTGTATTCGGCAATCCCGGCACCACCGAATTGCCGCTGATGGACGCCTTCGCGGTCGAGAACGAGATCAAGTACATCCTCGGCCTGCAGGAGGCGGCCCTGATGTCGATGG